>Ga0065709_1000087_pt1 | contig 13380 bp, 9 predicted proteins | sample Hoacrofraction14_2_FD_59096 | JGI IMG/M metagenome (GOLD analysis project Ga0065709, IMG submission 59096) | Hoatzin crop microbial communities from Cojedes, Venezuela, sample from fiber fraction 14 v1 | ecosystem: Host-associated > Birds > Digestive system > Esophagus > Crop | place: Venezuela...
GGCGCATCACCGTCACCGCCCGCCCGCTCGTTCGAGGCACCCACGCCCCCGAAGCGGACACGCTCACCATCGAAAGCGTCGCCCCGCCCTACACCATGCTCTACGAAGAGACCCCCACCGCCTTCACACCCGCCAGTGATGTCCTCTCTCCCACTTCCTCCGCCCGCATGAGCGAGGAAGAACGCCGACGCGTCCTCGACGAAGTGGAACAGCAGCAACAGGAGTTCGGGGTGAAGTAAGAATATTTTTCGTGTAACGTGGAGCGAGATATGTAAGAGATGTTGTCCGAGCGTAGCGAGGACCGGGTAACCGGGCGTGCTCGCCGCAGGGGGCACCATCGGAGAACATCTCTCTATACTTTCAACCCCAAAAGGGTTGCACTATTAAGTCCCCTTCTTCGATAAGGAGGGGTGGCACGCAGTGACGGGAATGGCTTTCAAATGTAAACATTTTTCAATCCAACTAAAAAGCAATAACAAAGCGAAAACTCCCGATTACATTCTGTCCCACAATTAAACGTAACTCACTGCAATACAGCGCTATCAGCAAAACTCACCTCTTTCACAAAACTTTTTCATTGAAATCACGAAGTAATTTAACTTAAATTACTCAGTAAAACAACTTAAATTACTCAGTAAAACAACTTAAATTACTGACAAAAACAAGTTAAATTACTTTTCGAAAAAATAGTGTAAAGATTTTTTATCAGTTGAAAGCTCGTGCAAGCCGAACACTGCGAGTAAGCGAGGACTGAGAGCTTGCTCTTGTCGAGCGAGAGCAGGGTCGACAAAGTCAAGGCAATGCCAAATTTATTTGAGCATTGCTGAGATGCAGCCGAGGTTGCGGCGACGAAGTCGGCGAAAGTTGAGAGTTGTTCAATAATATATGACGGGATAAAGTATTCAGACGTTTTGCGTCTGCATACTCGGCTGCACCTCGTCATAATTCAAACAAATTTGGTTTCTGGTCTTGGTATTCCGGCAATTTTTTATCGTGGCGCAAGACGATTACGGAGGAAATTGCTATCTTTGCCGAAGATAACGTGAAGATACGAGCACAGATGCATCACGTTTGGGAACTGAATCATCCTATTGNCGCATGAAACGATACTTCATTTTATTCTTCTTGTTCTTCGTTGTGNCAACGACTTTCATCCTTCACCACAGGGCTGAGGGAGAAACGCCGCTGCTCAAACGGTTCGATGAGAAGATGAAAACGACGAGAATGCTCACCTATCATGACAGCACTTTCGGTTATGCCATCCGTTATCCGTCTTTCTTCGAACAGCTTCCCGACTCGCTTATTGGCCAGGACGGGTGCTGCCAATTCCGTTTTTGGAATGAAGTTCAAATCGTCTTGTCCGCTTTTGTGGAAAAGAATCCCGGTCAACTCACCATCGAAGAAGGCATGGACAGTCTCGCCACCGTCCTGCACGCCACCGGAAAACGGCATGACAAAGTTTCATTTACCCTGTCCGGACCACTCTTTGTCAACGGCAGTGAAATGGAAGGCTACAGGTTTTATGCCAAATACGTACAGCACCGTAAAATCTGGTTTGTCCAGTCTCTTACCTATCCGGACAAGTGTGCCTCGTCCGTAACGCGCCTCATCCGGCAAATAGACGATTGGCAGGTATGGGAGAATTGTGTCGTGCATGAATCTTTCATTCTGCATAAGCGTCCGCAAGCCACAGGCTATCGCCGCTTACAGAATTAAGATAACGCGGAAACCTGACACTTCCCTGAAAATTTTGCATTCATCGAAAAAACCATTATCTTTGTGGCGTCAACAGATGATTTGTTACGGCATGAGGATACGGATGATGATGGCGGCGCTGCTCGGCGGCGTGTTGACGGCGGTGGGCCAACCGGCATTGGTGGTGGACCGCTATACGGTCGACAACGGGTTGCCCGACAACACCGTGCACAGCGCGTATAAGGATGATGTCGGATTCTTGTGGTTCGGCACCTGGCACGGTCTGTGCTCGTTTGACGGCGCAAGGTTTTGTCCTTTCATCACCCGCACGGACCCGTCATCGCCCATGCCGCCCCGCAAGATTACGGACATCGTGGAGGACGCCGACGGCTATATGTGGATTCGCAACGCCGACCATCATCTGTTTATTTATTCCAAGCAGGCGGACTCGTTTCATGAGGTGTACGAAGAACTGGAGCAGCGGTCGCAAAACGTGCAGGTCATCAANATACAGCGCACGAAGGAAGGACGCGTGCTGCTGCTCACGCGCAACAAGAATCTTTATCTGGCGAGGACCGGACCGGACATGCGGGCGGAACTCACGCAGGTGTGCGACGCGGCCCGCCATATCGACCCCGCTACCCTGACACTGCGGGAAAACGTAGTGGGCGAGACCGACAGTTGTGTGTACTGGATAGGCACCGACTTCAGTATGCTGTACGTCAGGAAGAAGCACGGCGGCAGTCTGCTGACGGGTATTCCGCAAAGCGAGCGCTTCACCTGTATGGCGGCTACGGACGATGAGGTGTACATCGGACTGGAGTCGGGCGCCATCTACACCGTTCCGCTGCAGGGCGGCGGTGTCAGAAAACGGCCATTCCCGGAGATGGGCAGCATCTCCTGCATCCTGGCCGACAGGGGGAAGTTGACCGTGGGCGCCGCCACCGGTCTGTATGAGACAGGCAGTGCCTGGCAGGCCGTGCGCAAAAGCGCCGCCGTCGACCATGCCTCCCAACTGTACCGCGACAAGGACGGCAACGTCTGGGCCTACAGCAAGCGGCAACACCGCTTGTGGTGTCTGACCGNTGACGGACAACTTATCACGCGCGAAGCNCCGGGCGAACGGCTTGTCGCAAAGGCGAAATTNGCCGAGGTGGACGGTTTCGGCCTGTTCATTCTTCTGCCCAACGGGGAGGTGTGTTGCTACAATGCCTTCCTGCACGACGTGCACGACGTGACGGACGACGAGGCTTTCCGGCAATACAACATAGCGCGGCCGGCCCGATTTTACGACATCCATGCCGACCGGGAACAACTGCTCTGGCTTTGCAATACGCAAGATGGCGTGTTCAAGGTAAGTTTTCCCTCATCTTATTTCTCCTTTCACTCTCCCCTGTTCCGGTCGTCAGGTCTCCCGGCCAAGGAAAGCGGTTACCGGGCCGTCTGCCAACAGCGCGACGGACTGCTGTGGGTGGCCAACCGTGACAATGAAGTGTATTGCGTGGACGTGACGTCCGGACAGACCGTAAGGAAGTATGTCGGCGTGATGGGCGACGTGTATCACATCATGGAAGACCGCGAAGGCCGCCTCTGGTTCTCCACCAAGGGCAACGGTCTGTTCCTGGCGGANCCTGACCAAGCGGCGCCGCAGGGATTGCGTCTCACCCACTTCGTCAATGACACGGCGGATTCCACCACGCTCAACGACGACCGGGTGTATTACACGTTCCAGGACCGGGAGGGCCATTTGTGGGTGTGCACCTTCGGCGGCGGCCTGAATCTCATCCGGCAGGAAGGCGGCAGGACAACGTTCGTCAACAAGGACAACGGTCTGGCGGGCTATCCGAAATACGACAGTTATACGAGTGTCCGNAGTATGGCGGAAGACCGCGAAGGCCGCCTTTGGGTCAGTACGACGGACGGTCTGATGTCGTTCGACGCCAGTTTCGGCAGTCCGGCCGACATCCGGTTTGAGACCTACCGCAGTCATGAGACCGCCCAACCGCTCGACAATGACATTCTCTCGCTGTATCAGGACCGGGAAGGCAACATCTGGATGAGCATCTTCGGAAGCGGGCTCAACCGGCTGGAAGGTTATGACCGCAAGCGNCACACGCCTCTGCTGGAGCATTTCTCCCTGAGCGGGACGCTCAACGGCAACACCATCGCGTCGCTTATCGAGGACGGCAGAAAGCGGTTGTGGATATGTACGGAAAACAGTATCACNCGATTTGACCCGAAGAGCGGCGAAATGCGCGACTACGACCGCNACGGCGGATTCCCGTCGGTGAAGATTGAGGAGAACACCATCGCCTGTCTGCAGGACGGTCACATCCTCGTGGGCAGCAAACAGGGCCTGGTCAGTTTTCATCCCGACACGCTGGAGAAGGACAAGCGCCACCGCCACCACATCGTCATCACCGGTTTCAAGGTGCAGAACAAGGACCTCAGCGAGTTGACGCCACCCGTCTACAAGGGCAGCGTGCGCTATGCCGACCGCCTGACCCTCAAGCATTACCAGAACATGTTTACCGTGGAGTTCGCCGTGCTCGACTTTACCGGGCAGCGCGACGTCGCATACCAGTATATCCTGGAGGGCTATGAGAAACAATGGCATGACAACGGCGCGAGCCGAACGGCGTCCTACTCGAACATTCCGCCCGGAAAATACACGCTGCGCATCAGGACGACCGACCCCGACAGCATAGAGAGACGGCTGGTGGTGCNCGTGTTGCCGCCGTGGTGGGCCACCTGGTGGGCCTATTGCATCTACGCGCTGCTCTTCCTGGTCTTGCTCTGGGGTATCGTCAAGGGTGTGCTGGCGCTCCTGCGCATGCGCAATGAGATGTACATCAACCAGAAATTGACCGAACTGAAAATCAGGTTTTTCACCAACGTGAGTCACGAACTGCGCACGCCGCTCACGCTCATCACCACGCCCATCGAAGAACTGAAAAGGAATGAGCAGTTGTCGGCCACGGGCAAGGAATACCTGGGCATGATAGACCACAACGCCAAGAAGATGTTGCAACTGGTCAATCAGATCCTCGACTTCCGCAAGGTGCAGAACGGCAAGATGTCGCTCCACGTGAGTCTGACCGATATCGGAGAACTCCTGGAACTGCTCCGGCAGGAATACTTGCCGGCAGCGAAGGAGAAAGGCATCTGTTTTGACCTGCAACGGCCCGACGGTCAGGTGACGGCCTGGTGTGACAGGCAGAAAATCGGCGTGGTGGCGGGCAATCTGGTCAACAACGCCTTCAAGTACACGCCGTCGGGAGGCACCATCTGCGTAGTGCTGGAGGACCATCCGGAACAGAACCGCTGCCGCATCCGCGTGGAAGACGACGGTACGCAAATCCCGCAAGACAAGTTGGAAGCCATCTTCGATCGCTTTGCCCGTGTGGAAAACGGTGACGAGGACACGGCCGTGGCGGGAACGGGCATCGGGCTGTCGCTGAGCAAGGAGTTCGTGCTCATGCACAAGGGGCGCATCTGGGCGGAAAACACGGACAACGGCGTGGCGTTCGTGGTGGATTTGCCCACGGACAAGGAACATTTCGATCCGGACGTGGTGGAGGAATACATGGGCGACCGGCCCAGGGAGGAAGAAGGCGACGACGCCNTGACCGTATCGGGCGCCATGCCGGCGGAACAGGACGGCAACGAGGCGGATGCCGGCGCGCCGCTCGTGATGATTATCGAGGACAATGCGGAACTCTGCCGGATGATCAGTCTGTTCCTGCGGAACCATTACCGCGTGGAGACGGCGGCCGACGGCGAGGAAGGACTGAGGAAAATCCGGCAATACGTGCCCGATGTCATCGTCTGCGACCTGATGATGCCCAAGATGAGCGGTATGGAAGTGCTCAGACGGGTGCGCGAAGACTTTACCGTGAGTCACATTCCCGTGATTATCCTGACGGCCAAACAGGAGAAGCAGACACAGATGCAGGCCATCCGAAAAGGAGCCAACGCCTTCATCACCAAACCCTTCAGCGGTGAGTTGCTCCTGGCCCGCATAGGNCAACTCATGGAGGCGCAACGCATTTTCCAACGGAAGATGACGGCGGTCAGGCAACAGGTGCCCGACAAGGAGGCCGTGCAGGATGAGACGGCCGACGCTTACGGACAGCATCTCATCAGACANGACGTGGAATTCGTGGCACGCATCCGGGAGATTATCGGCCGGCATGTGGGCGACGAGGACTTCAACATCGACAGCATCGCGGCGGAAATGGGACTGAGCCGGTCGCCGTTCTACAAGAAACTGAAGAGTCTGACGGGACTTTCGCCCGTCGAACTGGTAAAGGAAGTCCGGTTGGACAAGGCCCTCGAACTGGCAAGGAACACCGACTTGAGCAGTGCCGAAATCGCCTGGCGTACCGGTTTCCGCGACGCGGGTTATTTCTCCCGCTGTTTCCGGCAGCGCTTCGGCAAGTCGGTGAAGGCGATGCGGTCGGGCGGGGAAAAGTGTTAAATAACCGCAATTTGCGCCGTTTTTTGATTACATTTGTTTACTTTTGTCGTGAATCTGATGAAAACGGCAAGAAAATGCCTGAAATCAAGACAAACTATTAACTAAACCAATACGCGTATGAAAAAATTATTTACACTTGTATCGTGTGCGCTCCTGAGCATGGGCGCCTATGCACAAAGCACGACGGGAACGGAAAGTTACACGGCCGCATCGGCTGACGGACTTTCCAGCGAGTTCAAGGCCGTCATCGACGAAAACAACGTGGCCACCAACGCTGCGGACGGCAAATCCATCGTTACCTTCGGAACCGACCACATGACCGTNACTGCCATAGGCGGCACCACACCGGCCAACAAGGACACGGGTGAAGGCGATGACATCAACGCCGACGGCACCGTGAACAGTTGGAAGGAAATCAAATGGGAACTCAAGAACCAAGGTGACATNAACTTCTATTATCTGGCAGGTACGGGCAATCCCTACGTCAAACTCAACGTGGAGGAAATCATGACCGAAGGTGAGTCTACGGGTAACTATCGTGCCTCCTACGACTTCTATCAGGCTGACGGAAGCGCAGGCATGCCTGTCACCGGACTTTATTATAAGTTTGCCCCCACGGCCGACGGTACGGTGAAAGTGGGCGTCTGGGCCAACAAGGGCTACCGCAAGACTTTCATCGTGGAAGAGTCGTCCATGAAGGCCATGGAAGAAGGCACTTACACCGTGGAAGGTTACATCAACGGTCAGAACGACGAGAATGGCAAGAAGTATCTCTCCAGCGAACAGATTGACTCCATCCACAACCAGGCGATGAACGCGGAAATCACCAAGGTGGACACCACCAGTACCTATACCGATAACGAGAAGGCATCACTGATTTCCGACATCAAGGCCAAGTATGCCTACACGATCGGCGCCGGCAACCAGGCAGCCTGGGTATGGATTTCCTTCCCCGTCGTGGCCAACAAGACTTACTGGTTGTTCCAGCACTCCTCTCAGGTGGGATTCCAGGGCTATGAGTTCAACTACACCAGCAGCGGCATCAATGAGGTGACTGTAGACGAGGAGAAAGACGCTCCTTCCTACAATCTCGCCGGACAAAGGGTAAACAAGGATTACCGGGGTGTCGTCATCCGGAACGGTAAGAAATACATGAACAGATAAAATTTTCTGTCTGAAAAGAAAAGGCCGGGACACACCCGGCNTTTTTTGTAGAATGTGATAATTATTGTATCTTTGCGCATCAATCAGAAGTTTATGNACAAGTGTCGCTTTCTTTTTCTCGCATTNTGCCTGGCCGTTGTTCCCTCCTGGGGAAGGAAAGGCAGTAATCTGCGCGTCACGCGGTTGACGACCGACTTCCGCGAAGGACTGGTCGTGACCGACGACAGCGTGGCGGAACTCCGCTGGCAAGTGGCCGGAGCAGAGAACGGCGCATGGCTGATGGCCAGCGACGTGGACGTGGAAAGTGACGGCGGCGGCCAGACGCTTTGTACCGAAAAGGGACAAACGGTCAGACTGCGGCTCGCCCCGTCCGACAGCAAGCGCTATCGCTGGCGAGTGCGTGTGAAAGACGGGCACAATCACTGGACGTCGTGGAGCCCCTGGCAGACGATTGTCCGACAGACGGCCGAAGGTGCTTTCGGCAAGGCGCAATGGATCGGTGCCATCACACGGGCGGACGCCCACATTCCCCAGGGGCGTCACTTCACCCACGAGACGATGAAAGACAGTGCCAACAAGGCCGCATGGGCNGCCGCGGACACGTTGAGCCGGAGGAGCATCAGGGTGAGCCGGACGTTTTCCCTGCCTGAAGGACGCATCAAGTCGGCCCTGCTCAACTGGTGCGGACTGGGGTTCTGCCACCTGGAGGTCAACGGGCAGACGCCGGAGGAATCGGACATGTCGCCTCTTTGGAGCGACTACGACAAGACGGTGTTTTACAACACGCGCGACGTCACTGACCTGCTCCGCAGTGGAGACAACCGGTTGGAGGCGGTNCTGGGCAACGGATTCTACAACGAACAGGGCGGACGGTACCGCAAACTGCTGATTTCGTTCGGTCCGCCGACGCTGAAAGCACGGCTCTCGGTGCAGTACGAAAACGGCCGGAAGGTGGAAATCATCACCGACGGCAAGTGGCAATACCGCCCCGGAAGGGTGACGTTCAACAGTATCTACGGCGGTGAGGATTATGACGCGGCGATGACGTTGCCGGCATGGCGGCCCGTCGTGATACAGGAAGGTCCTGCAGGCAAATTGCGTCCGCAGACGGCGCCGCCGATTACCGTATGGAAGACCTGTGAAGGCCNTCTTATCGGGCAGTCGGGCGACACACTCGTCTATGACCTGGAACAGAACATGGCCGGTCAACCTGCCATTACCGTCAGCGGAAAGAAGGGACAGCGCGTCATCATCCGTCCCGGAGAGACGCTCGACGNGGCCGGGAAGGTGAACCAACGGCAGACGGGCCGTCCACATTATTATATATATACCCTCTCCGGCGACGGTGAGGAGACCTGGCATCCGATGTTCAGTTATTACGGTTGCCGGTACATGCAAGTGGAAGGCGCCGCGACGGAAGGCNCCGCCAATCCCGACGGACTTCCCGTCATCCGGCAGTTGGCAGGACGCTTCATCAGTAATGCCACACGCACGACAGGCCGGCTGGAGACTTCCTCCGAGCGGGTAAACGCCACGCACCGCATCATCCACATGGCCGTCAGGAGCAACATGCAGGCGGTATTGACCGACTGTCCCCATCGGGAAAAGTTGGGCTGGCTCGAACAGGACTACCTCAACAGCGGTACACTGACGATGAACTATGACATGGCGCCTTATCTGCAAGGACTCATGCGCAANATCGCAGACGCGCAAAAGGAGGACGGCATGCAACCGACCACTGCGCCGGAGTATTTGATTTTCGAGGGAAAATGGCTGGACCCGTTCCGCGAGTCGCCCGAATGGGGAGGCGCCGTGGTGTTCCTTCCCCTGCTCTATTACAACACCTACGGTTCGGACCAGCTCATCCGGCAGTATTATCCCTACATGAAGCGCTATGCCGACTACCTGGCCCGAAGGGCCGAAGACGGCATCGTGAGTTTCGGTTTGGGCGACTGGTACGACTACNACGGGACGCGGGCGGGATTTTCCAAGAACACGCCCGTACCGCTGGTGGCCACGGCCCACTATTGGCGCTGGACGCGCGACGTGGCCAGGGCAGCCGACATCTTGCGACTGGCGGACGACAAGGGCAAATACGACCNGCGGGCGGACAGTATCCGGGAGGCATTCAACCGGGCGTTTTTCCATGCGGACAGTCTGTATTACGGCACCAATTCCCAGACCAGCAACGCCATTCCGCTGGTTCTCGGTCTGGCNGACGACGACTGTCGGGAGGGCGTATTGGCCAATTTAATCCAGGACATACAGCGCCACGGCGACCGGTTGACCACCGGAGACGTGGGCAACCGCTTCCTCTTTGAGGCCCTGACGATGAACCGTCTCGACAGTCTGTTGTGGCGCATGCTCGACCATGACAGTCTGCCNGGTTACGGTTATCAAATCAAGCAGGGGGCCACGACACTGACGGAACAATGGGATCCGAAACAGGGCGCGTCNCAGAATCACTTCATGATGGGTCAAATCGACGANTTCTTCTACACCCGTCTGGCCGGTTTTTCCTCTCTCNGCGGCAACGCCTGGCTNATCAGTCCGCAACCGGTGGGCAATCTGACATCCGTCCGTGCGGAGACTGAGACGCCTTACGGCAAGGTCAGTATCGCATGGCGGAGGGACAAGGGCGTATTCTCTTGCCGGCTTACCCTGCCCATCGGTACGACGGCCCAAGTGAGGCNGCCCGGTTCTGACAAGGTAAGGACGGCCCGAAGCGGTGTAAATGAATGGAAAACAAAACTCAAATAAGATGATGAAACGGACATTTATCAGTATGGCGGCAGCGCTCTTGGCGCTCTGCGCCTGCCAGGAAAGTATGACGGACAGGGCCGCCCGCGAGGCAAGCGAGTTTACGGAGCGTCACTGTCCGACGCCCTATGTGCAAAACGAGCGCACGGACTCCATGACGTTCGACAAGGCAAAGAAGACTTTCACCTATTACCGCCGGTTGCGCGACATNGCGGACAACCGGGAAGTGATTGCCGCCCAACGGAGCAATCTCAGGGAGGCCTTGCGGCGTTCGGTGGAAAACAACCCGTCGGTGAAGAACTATCGCAAGGAGAATTTCCATTTCCGGTTTGTCTACCGCTCTGACAGTACGGGGGAGACGCTGTTGGACGAATCGTTTTAAAGCAACAAAAAGNAGGGTGTGCCATAACTGACACACCCTCTCTCTATGATGCTCTATGCCTATTTTGGCATACCCTTACCGAGGCGGATTAATTAATATTCCATGACGGGCGGCAACTGCTTGGCCTGCTCCACCATGCGCTCCACTTCCACGAGAGCGGGAACACGGCCCACGAGATGCTTCTCCGCATTGACCTCTTCCAGTTTGGCTTGCAGATTGGCAGGCACGCGATGCTGCAATTCCTTCACGGTGTCCACGCCGGAAGCCTCCAACAGTTCGGAGAACTGCGGGCCGACGCCGTCNATACGCATCAGGTCGGCATGGTTGGTCCATGTCAGAATCAGTTTTCCGCTGATGCCCGTAGCCTCAGCCAGTTCTTTTCTTCCTGCGGGTTTGGCACAACGGCTGAGCAGTGTCTCAACGTCTTCCACACCGGCTTCAATGAGTTTCTTGGAGTAAACCTCTCCAATACCCTCCACATCAATAATCTTGTAATTCATAGGTTCAGGTTTTAATGATTGTTTCAAATAATAGATAACTCGCTATCCGCAAAGATAGGGAATTATTCTGATANCACCAAGCGTTTNCCTNCTTTTTTCATCTGACGGCGNATTCTTTCCGCCGGACAAATCATTTTCCTTGGCAAAATAAAGGGCGAATGTCCGTTGACATCCGCCCTCTGCAGTNTATTTCGCAAACGCGACACTTCGCGTTTCCCGGATGACGGTAATCTTCACCTGTCCAGGATAAGTCATTTCGTTTTGAATCTTCTCCGCGATTTCTCCTGAAAGCGCTTCCGTCTCCTTGTCGTCCATCTTGTCGGCGCCGACAATAACGCGCAATTCGCGGCCGGCCTGAATGGCGTAGGTCTTGGTCACGCCCGGATAACTCATCGCAATGGCCTCCAAGTCGTTGAGACGCTTGATGTAAGCCTCCACGATTTCGCGGCGGGCACCGGGACGCGCGCCGGAAATGGCGTCGCATACCTGTACGATGGGCGCAAGAAGCGTATTCATTTCCATCTCATCGTGGTGAGCGCCGATGGCATTGCAGATGTCGGGCTTCTCCTTATACTTCTCNGCAATCTTGGCTCCATAGAGCGCGTGCGGCAGTTCACTTTCCTCATCGGGCACTTTTCCGATATCGTGCAACAGACCCGCACGCTTGGCCTTCTTGGGATTCAGACCCAGTTCGGCGGCCATCACCGCACACAGGTTGGCCGTCTCGCGCGCATGTTGCAACAGGTTCTGTCCGTAACTGCTGCGGTATTTCATCTTACCTATAATGCGAATCAGTTCGGGATGCAGTCCGTGGATACCCAAGTCGATGGCGGTACGCTTACCCGTCTCCACCACTTCGTTATCGAGCTGTTTCTTCACCTTGGCCACCACTTCCTCAATGCGGGCCGGATGAATGCGGCCGTCGGCGACCAACTGGTGCAGGGCCAGGCGGCAAACTTCCCTGCGGATGGGGTCGAAAGCGGAAATCACNATGGCTTCGGGCGTGTCGTCCACCACGATTTCCACTCCTGCCGCAGCCTCAAGGGCGCGGATGTTACGGCCCTCACGGCCGATGATGCGGCCTTTCACCTCATCATTGTCAATATGGAACACGCTGACGGAATTCTCAATGGCCGTCTCGGTGGCCACNCGCTGGATGGTCTGAATGACGATTTTCTTGGCCTGCTGGTTGGCATTGAGCTTGGCCTCGTCCATGATTTCATTGATGTAACTGGCCGCATCGGTACGCGCCTCGTCCTTCATGCTTTCCACCAGACGGTTTTTCGCGTCTTCGGCGCTCAGTCCCGAGAGCTCCTCCAGTTTGGAACGCTCCTGGAGCTTCATCTTCTCCAGTTCCTCCTGACGCTGGGNCAGCAGTTTTTTCTCATTATCCACACGGGTCTGCTGCTGCTCCACGTCCTGACGGCGGCGGCCCAGCTCCTCCTGACGCTGGTTGAGCGAAATCTCGCGCTGCTTGAGCCGGTTCTCATTCTGCTGAATCTTCTGGTTGCGCTGCTGCACCTCGCGCTCCAGCTCCGACTTCTTGTTGAGGAATTTCTCCTTGATTTCAAGCAGTTTTTTNTCCTTGATGACATCGGCCTCCTTGTCGGCGGCGGCAATCATCTCATTGTATTTGCCTTTCAGGACGTAACGGAACACACCATAGCCTGCCAGCCCGCCTATGACAAGGGCTGCCAAACCTATAATCAAAGTCAATAAATCCATATAAATTTGTTGTTAAAAAATTGCTTTCTACTTCAGGGATTCCTCAATCTCCGACGTCAGGTGGGAAAGCAATTCCTGGAAGGGCGCCGTGTCGTTGCGGCCTTCTTCCTTCTCGTACCGTAAGGCGATATCGATTAAGACCATNTACAAAATCTCCTTATCCGTCTTCTTACCTTTATAATAAGACGCATAAGTGTTCATCGTCTTGGTGATGAGCTTGGCCGCGTTACGGTAATATTCCTCTTCCTCCCGTGGAATCGTCACGGGAAGGTCCATATCGTAAACGTGCAACCTTATTTGTAATCTGTCTCCGCTTCCTGCCATCTGTCATTTGTTTTCAGGGTAGTATGGACTTATTTCTCCGAAAGGAGCGTGATACACTTGTCCACATCCCTGATCAGTTTGGCCACTTTGGATTTCGCGGCTTCCATGTCGCCGTCGGAAATCTCTATCATCCTGGCCATTTTGAGACTGTTGTAATCCTTCTGTGCCTGAACCAGCTGAGCCTGCAAAGCGGCGATTTCACCGTCTTTTTGCGTCACGGCGTCACGAAGCGACTGATTTTCCGTCTTCACTTGCTTGAATTGGAGAATCAACTGCCTCACCCGCGTCGAGAACACATTCAGCATTTTCTCACTGTCAGTCATCAGATTTCAGATTTTGCCTACAAATTT
>Ga0065709_1000179_pt1 | contig 13362 bp, 6 predicted proteins | sample Hoacrofraction14_2_FD_59096 | JGI IMG/M metagenome (GOLD analysis project Ga0065709, IMG submission 59096) | Hoatzin crop microbial communities from Cojedes, Venezuela, sample from fiber fraction 14 v1 | ecosystem: Host-associated > Birds > Digestive system > Esophagus > Crop | place: Venezuela...
TGCGAGAATGGGGTGCCAAACAATTCCTTGGTGCCCTTCTGCCCTGCCAGCGCCCACAGGCCCGAGAACAGGTTACCCGCCTCGGTGATGGTCGACGTCCAAGTGATGTGGTTGCGCGGCGAGAGGTCGCGGTCGTAGGTGAACGTGTATTGCAACTGGGGTACAAAGCGGTCCTCGAAACTCATGGCGATGGCGGGATTGGCCGTCATGGCTGAGTCAAACTCTGCCGTGCTCGAGAGCAGCTTGGTGTAGGTGAGTTTGAAGGGCGTGAGCTCGTGCATGGCATACTTGCTGCTGTGCCATTCCCAGGTGAACGCGGTGGCAAATTGTGCCATCTTGAAGTAGCTGGGGCGGTTCATCAGGTCGGCGCTGAGCGAGAGGCGCGTCCAGTTGGTGTACCGCCGCGAGGGGTAGAGGAACGAGGGCGCGAGCAGGCGCGGGAACGAGAGTTTGCCCTCGATGCCGAACTCGTAGGAGTTGAAGTCGCTGTTTTTGTAGGAGCCGCCTTTGCCCGTTTGCCACTCGTAAGAGCCGTTGAGGTTAACGCTCAGCCGCTCGCCGCCGCCAAACACATTCTTGTGCGTGGCGCCCACCTCGAGACCCGGCCCGATGAAGCTGTTGCTCTTCGACGTGCCCTGCACCTCGAGTTTCACCTCCCAGGGCTTGTCGAGTTGGGTGTTGATGTCGAGGTCAATCCATCCCTTGCCGTCGGGCGTGATGGTGTCGCGCGGCGTGGCCTGGATGTCGATGTTGCTGAAGATGCCCAAGTTAGAGAGCGCCGCCTGGGTGCGGTCGACGGTGTTGACGCGGAACACACGGCCGCGGCGATTGCGGATGCGCGAGGGGATGGTGCCGTTGGCGATGTGCACGGGCTGATATTTAATCAACTTGCACCGCGCGGTGTTGATGGTGTCGGGCTCGCCCTCGCCGCTGTCGTTGCGCACGGAGGCAGTGATGTTGCCCGTGATATACTGCACGCGGGCAATGTTAGGAATGTCGCCCGACAGGACCACTTGCAGGTGGATGGTGCCGCGGTCCTGAATGCTGTCGGCGAGGTACTGGATGTACTCGGGCCTGAAGTAGTAGTAGCCGCGGTTGCGCAGGGCATTGGTGATGTCGATGCGCACCGCCGAGAGGGAGTCGAGGCTATAGCGGGCACCCGTGCGCAGGTAGTAGCTGGCACGTGCGAGGCTGTCGACGAGGCTATCGACGCGGTTGGTGGGCGTGAGGTAGTAGATGCGTCCCAGTCGGTAGGGCTCGTTCAGGTTGATGTCGTAGGTGATGCTTGCCTTTTTGGGATTCTTCTTCTTGTTGAGCGTGTAGCTGGCGCTCGAGGTGAAGTAGCCATTGTTGNGNAGNAGNGTGTTAATCATCTCAACGCGGGCATCGGGATTCACGCGACGGATGAGCACCGGCTTGGAAACCAGCAACTTATAGAGCCACCCCTTGAATCCCGTGGACTCGGCATCCCAGTGATTGTAGACCCACAGCCCCACGGGAAACGGCGTGCGGTAGTAGGGTGAGTAGAGCGGATTGTTGGGTTTGACGTTGACGGCGGTGAAAATGTCGTCCTTGATGTCGCTCTCAAACTTGAGGCTGTCGGGCTTGTGATAGGCAATCTTCTTGACGCCAGTGTAGAGCACATCGTTGGCGCCCAGCCGGCTGGTGGTTGAGCACGATGTGGCCAGCAGCAGCGTTGCGGCGATGGCCATCAAGCAGGTGAATAGGTTATGGATTTTCATCGTCTCGTCGTGTTGAAACAGGGCGCGTGAGGTCGTCGTTGGTAGTCGTTGCGGCGTTGCTGTCGCGCTCGATGGTTGTAGAAGTGTCGGTGGGCGTGCCGTCGCTGGTGGTGCTCACTCCCACGGTGTNCTGGCCTTGCGAGATGGCGTCCTCGACGTCGCGCAGGGCCTGCTTTTGTGCTTTCTCGAGGGCGCGCAGTGAGTCGCGCATCTGCTTGTAGGCCTGCGAGTGACCTTTGAACAGGTCGCGCAGCGAACTCAGCTTGCGCTTCATCACAAAGCCGACGCCAGTCTCGGTGACTTGTCCCTCGAGGATGCTCTCGTAGCCCGTGTGCCTGAACAGGCGCAGGTACTTGCTGCCCTCGGTGTTGAGGTTNTACTCAATCGACAGGTCGTTAAACAGGTTNTCGGCGATGGCGCTCTCGGCAGCNTCGGTGTTGTACTCGCCACCCACNACAATCCTGAAGCGGTCGTTAAAGAGCGTCTTCGACAGGCGGTAGCTGTAGCTCGTCTGCGTGCCGCCCGAGCGGGTGCCCTCAAACTGGTTGATGCCGAACGACAGGTCGACGCCCTTGATGGTGCGTGCCGCCCAGCTGTTGAGCTGCGACTGCAGGAACGAGAACAGGGCGTTGCTGGCGGTGAGGTTGTTGACNGTNCCAGCCGAGTTGGTGCCCGAGTAGGTGCTGTAGAGGAGCATATTGATGGCGGCTTGCGAGCGTTGCACNTCGGTCATCGACTGCAGCTCGTTTTGCACGGTCATGTCGCTGGTGGTGCTCAGGTCAAAGCCCAGGTCAATCGAGCTGAGNGTGCCGCCCACGGTGGCGGTGATGATGAAGTCGACGAGGCGGGTGCCCTCGCTGTCGCTGCTCACGCTGGTGCGCGTGCGNTGCGTGCCGGTGAGGTTGAGCGTGGGATTGAGCATGTCGCCGGTCCANACNAGGGTGCTACCCGAGGTGATGTCGAAGTCTTTCTGCGAGATGAGTGGCGGNGTGTAGCGCACGTTGCCGCTCTCGATGGTGTAGGTGCCCGTGAGGTTGTCGCGGCCCGCAAAGTCGAGGCTGTACTTGAGGCGTCCGCTACCGTCGATGGTGGCGCGNTTTTGCCCGTCCTCGCTCAGGAAGACGTTGATTTTGCTGCCCTGTGCCACGCCGATGTTGACGAGCACGTTGGTGGCCGAGGTGGCCCGTGCCGTCACCAGGTCGGCAGCAGTGCTGGTGGTGTCGTTGAAGTTGACAAAGGTCACCATGTCCTCGTCGGTGCTGCTTTGCAGGGTGGTGATGTCGTTCTTCATGACGTAGGTCACGTTGGAGCCCGAGAGCACGTCGACGTTGGCGCGCACGTCCATGATGTTGTTCTTGCTCTTGACGGTGGCGGTGATGTCGGCNGCCGCCTTGCCAAACACTTGATTCCAGTCCTCTTGCTCGGCGTCGATGATTTGCACATTCTTGCCCTCGATGTCGAGGTCGATGCCCATGTTGTCGAGGTCGCGCAGNTCGACCACNCCATCGACCGTAATGGGCTGGTCGTTAGAGCCGTAGAGCGGGAAGTGGTCGAGGGTGATGATGCTCGAGTCGACGGGNATNGCCTGGTCGGCCATGCGCANCGAGGCGCCATAGCGCGGCAGCATCACGTAGGCCGAGTCGGGCGTGAGCGTGCCACTCACGCGGGGATTGTCGAGCGTGCCCGTCACGTTCAGGCCTGCCACTGCAAATCCCGTGAGCGACACATAGTTACCCGGAATGAACGGGTTGGCCTTGCGCAGCGGGAAGCGCTCGAGNGCCACGTCCATGTTGAGCGGGGTGGCGGCGGTGCTGTCGTTGAGCGTGCCCTGTGCCGTGGCCACGCGCTTGCCNTCGCTGGTGAGTTCGGCTTGCANNCGNGTGCTCACCGTGGTCGGGTCGACGTCAAATTGCGTGGTCAACCCGAAGTCGCCCTCGGGACGGCCTTTATAGAAGAGGTCGTCGACGCTTGCCACCGCGTTACCCTCGACGTTGCGACCATCGAAGGTNACGTCGACCGTNGCGTTAGCCACACCGCTCATGTCGAGGGTGGGGATGAAGCGNGTCCACTCCTCGAGNTTCAGGTTCTCGATGCGCAGGTCGATGTCNTCGGTGGTGCTGCCGGGCTCGCGCGAGGTCAGCAGCGACACACGGCTCGAGTCGCTGCTCAGNTGCAGGTCGGCATCGAGCATGCGGTCGCGGTAGCTATAGTTGGCATAATTGGGCATGTTGATGGTCCACTGGCGGTAGCCGATGATGGGGTCCTCGGGGAAGAGTTTCATGTTCACGGCAGTGTCGGTGAGCGTGGCATTCAAGCCCAGGCGGTAGCCCGTCTCGTCCTTGATGTTGCGCTGGTGGGCGAGGAAGTCGATGGTGGGACCGCGCACGCCGCCCTCGATGTCGACTTGTGCAAACTCGTCCATCGTGCCGGGGCGGTTGCCCATGTGTGCCTTGAAGGCGAGGTATTTGTTCCACTCGGTGGCGTGCAGGGTGACGGTGTCGATGTTGGTCTCGCCGATGCTGATGGCGTGCGCCAGTCCGTCGATATAGATGTTGCTGTCGTTATAGATGTCGCACTCNACCTTGCGGAAGTCGATGTCGCGGCCACTCAGGTAGCGTTGCACCAGACCNTCGCGGCCCAAGCGCACTTGCAAGTCGAAGTGGGGCAGGGCTTGCTGCAGGGTGTCGATGTTGAGGCCGCGTTGCTCGACTTGGTAGCTGGCGATGTCGGCNGTGCGCTTGAANCTATTAAATAGGTGTCGCGGGCCGCACCAGGCGTTCAGGTGCANGATGTTGTCCTCGTTTTCGGCGGTGAAGCAGCACAGGGTGTCGGTGGTGTGCAGCGTGGCCGTGGCTTTGTCGGCGACGAGGGCGTTGCTATCGAGTTGCCAGTCAAGGTCTTGCAGGTCTACTTGTGCGTCCATTTCCTGGGTGCGCAGNTTGATGTCGCCCGTGGCGCTGAACGAGCCGCGGCCGTTGCAGGTNCCCTTGTAGAGGCCCANTTTCTCGAGGTCGACGTCGCGCATCGTGCCATCGGCGGTGAACACGTAGTGGTCGTTGCAGATGGTCCCCTGGGCGGCNGCGTTGAGGTCGGCACCGGGGCTACGGCTGTCGACGTTGGCGGTGAGGTAGCCGTCGTGCAGGTGGACGTCGCCATTGATGTTGCGATAGGTGTTGCCGTTGTATTTCACGCGCTTCAGGGCGATGGTGGCATCGGTATAGGTCGAGCCGCAGTCGGTGAAGTCAAAGCCGCGGCCGCGTGCTTTGACGTGNCCCGTGAGGTCGCGCACNTCGACGCTGGGCACGATGCTTTTCACGTTGAANTTGTTGGTNGTGGCNTCGATGTCGTAGGCATTGTTGCGCGTGTTGTAGGTGCCCTTNCCGCTCAGGGTGCCACCGCCGGTGCTCACGCTGCCGCGCACNGCCATGTTGTCGCCCTGNATCTGTGCCTTGCCGCGCAGTTTCATGGGTGGCANCTTGATGTTTTTGCGGGTGTCGGGCGGGAGCATCTTGCTGATGAAGTCGGTGTTGCTCAGGTCGGCCTCGACGTCGGCATCNACNCGNNNGCGCTTGCTGTCGGTGGGGTTATANATGGTGCCCTTCATGCGGGCTTTNGCGTGGCCGGGGATGTCGGCCTCGAGGTCGTGCACATCGAGGCGCGAGGTGTTGCCGCTCACTTTGCCCTTAACGCCCACGGGNCNNTTGTGGGGGATGTCCTTGAGGGTGGGGCGCAGGTCGGGCGCAATCTTCTCGGCCTCGTTGAGCGAGACGCGCGAGTCGGTCGACAGCTGCGCTTGGCCGGTCGAGGGGTCATCGAGCATCTTCTTGTCGATGTGGCCGTCGAGGTTGATGTCGCTGCCGTCGGTGCGCAGTTTCACGTTGTCGAGGTCCACGCCGCGGTCGTTGTAGCTCACTGTGCCGCTNCCGTCGCGCACGTTCAGCCCACTNCGTTCGCGGGCTTTGACGTGTTTCACAGGCACGGTGACGTTGCTGCCGTTGCTGTTGAAGTCGTCCACGGCGAGGTCCACGTCCTTGACCTCGATGTTGTCGGTGTCGAGGTCGCCGCCAGCGGGCTTGGGCTTAGCGCCGGTGCGGGCATAGCGGCCGCGGCTGTTGGTGAGTCGCAGGCTGTCGGCATGCACCTTCCAGGGCACCGAGTCGTTGGGATTGTCGGCGTGTGCCTCGGGGTGCTCGATGGGGTGTTCGTCGTTATATTTCTTGGCATCGGCCTCGCTGGGNTGCTCGTAGTTGACATCGGCGCTATCGACCTCGAGGCCGCCCACATCGACGCTGCGTTTGCCCGTGTCGACGTGTCCGTCGCGCATCTGGGCGTGGCCCACGTGGGCATCGAGGTGGTCGATNGTGGGCTTCATCTCCATCTCATAGTCGATGTCGTCGACGGTGAGGCGCTGGGCGTTGACTTGCCACGGCTTGCTCTCCTTGTCGTCCTTGCTGGGCTCTTTCTTGTAGGGTTTGTTCTTCATGGCGATTTTGCCACCGCGGGCGGCGGCATCGACCACATCGACGCGGTTCTTGTTGAGGTCCACTTTCACGCCGCGTGCCCCGATGCTGTCGGCATCCACCGCGAGTTCGGTGGAGCCATCNTCGGTAGTCATGTTGAACTTGCCATTTTTGACCTTAGCTTCGTCGACTTCTATCTTCTTGTCGATGAGCGGNTTAACCTTGACGTCGGCTTGCACTTGGTCGGCTTGCAGCATGGTGTCGCCCTTCTCGTCGACGATGAGCACGCTATCGGCGGTGATGTCGAGCGGGAAGTCGATGTTGACGTGTCCCACGTTGATGTCCATGCCGGTTTTGCGCGATGCATAGTCGCAGGCGATGTCCTTCACCTTGTTCTGCACCCACGGATTGTAGATGGCNGCAGGNACGAGTGCCGCGAGGCCCATCAAGCCCCCGGCNACCCATTTTGCAGCCGTTTTCAATCCGCTTAAAAAGCTCATTGTCAATCACATTGGTATCATCTGCGACCNGCACNNGCCAGTACACACTTCACCAATATCCTACAAAAGTAACACTTTTTCTGAAAACACCAACAAAAAATCCTCNCCCCTACCAAAAAATATAACCCCATTGCACGCCTCCACATCCCCCCGCAGCCACCGCATCTCCCGCGGCCCGCGCATCCCGCTTCTTCAATATCTCGATGGATGAGAGGCTATGGCCACCCTGTCGTCTTTCTTGCTTGTGGGTGTTTTTTTNGTGGGGGAGGGTGGTGGTGTCGTGAGTTTTCTGTAACTTTGCGGCCATGAATCCTATTTTACTTGTCTTGCCTATTTTGTCGCTGCTGATGTTCGACCTCGGGTTGACGCTGCGGCTCGACGATTTTAANTTACTACTCCGCCGCCCCGGCCCAGTGCTGGTNGGCTTGTTTGGNCAATTGGTGCTGCTGCCGGCGATTGCGCTGGCACTGGCGATGGCGTTTAAGCTCGAGCCTGTGTTCTTTGTGGGCTTGGTGCTCATCGCTTGNTGCCCAGGTGGCAGTTCGTCAAACGTTTTCTCGATGCTTGCGCGTGGCNANGTGGCGCTGTCGGTGACGATGACGGCGCTGAGCAGCCTCATTACNCTGGTGACCATCCCCATTGTGCTGGGCATTGCNGTGCAGATGGGTGGCGGCGATGCCACGACGGGAATCACCCTGCCCGTGGGTAACTTGCTGATGCAGAACATCGTGCTCATGTTTGTGCCCATCTTGCTGGGCGTGGGCGTGCGCAAGCTGTGGCCCCGTGCGGCGGCAGCCATCGAGCGCGTGCTCTCGCGCATCGCTTTTCCGTGCTTGATGTTGCTCGCNGGTATCTTCTTCGTGCAGCATTATCGCACGATAATTGACAACATTGGACAACTCGGGCTCGCCGTGTTGATGCTCATCCTGCTCGCCATTGCGGGTGCCTCGTTGCTCTCGCGCTTGTGCCACCAGGACAGCCGCACGCGCCGCACCATCGTCATCGAGGTGGGCATGCAGAACGCTGCCCAGGCCATTGCCATCGCCTCGAGCCCGTTTATCTTCAACAACGACATCATCGCCATCCCCGCCATCATCTACGCCCTGCTCATGAACGTGGTGCTGCTCATCTACGTGGCACGCTTTGTCTACGGCCCCGCCCGCGCTTGATGATGCATTTTCTTGGGCTCACGTGATGGCTACGTGGTAGATTTTACTTATCTTTGCACCCGCGTGCTGGGGAGCGCTTGCATCACTTCCCAGCACTAAAGCAAAGATAATACACACATCATTTTGATTCAACACACACGATGAGAACACTCACAAAGCAAGAAATTGTCACTCTTGAGCAACAAGGGTGCTGGGCTCAGGACTGGAACGACATCCGCGTGAAGCCCGGCTTTACCACNGGTAACATACGTCGCGTTTCGTTCTACGGCCACATCGANNTGGGGCTCATGGAAAAAGATATCGAGGTGAGCGACGGCTTCATCAAGCACTCGGGCATCGTCAATGCCACCCTGCGCAACGTCAGCGTGGGCGATAACTGCTTGATAGAGAACATCGGAAACTTCATCAATGGCTACGACATCGGNGATGAAACGCTCATCAGCAACGTGAGCATCATCGAGACCAACGACCGCGCCACCTTCGGCGAGGGNAACNTGGTGAGCGTGCTCAACGAGGTGGGCGACGGCAACGTGCGNCTGTTCGACGGCCTCAATAGCCAACTCGCCGCGTTGATGGTCAACACGCAGGCCGACCACGAACTCCACGAANGCCTGGCCGAACTCATCGCCGACGAAGTGGCGCGCACCACNCCCCGCCGNGGCACCATCGGCAGCCACGTGCGCATCGTCAACACCAGCGAAATNGTCAACACCCACATCAACGACCACTGCGTGGTGCGNGGTGCTAGCCGCCTAAGCAACTGCTCGATTAAAAGCGTCACCGGCGCACCAGTGNCCATCGGCAGCGGCGTGATTTGCGAGAACTCCATCATCTTCGACGGCTCNTCGATTACCAATAGCGCCAAAATCGAAAACTGCTTTGTGGGCGAGGCGTGCCAAATCACCAACGGCTTTACCGCCGAAAGTAGNCTCTTTTTTGCCAACAGCTTCATGGCCAACGGCGAGGCGTGCGCNGCCTTCTGCGGCCCCTTCACAGCAAGCCACCACAAGAGTTCGCTGCTCATTGGCACCATGCTGTCGTTCTACAACGGNGGCAGCGCCACCAATTTCTCGAACCATGCCTACAAAATGGGNCCCATGCANTATGGNCANCTCGAGCGCGGCACCAAAACCGCNTCGGGCGCTTACCTGCTGCTGCCCGCCACCATCGGCGCCTTCTCGGTGTGCTTCGGCAAACTGATGTATCACCCCGATACCCGCTCATTACCATTTAGTTACCTCATCGCCTACAGCGACACGATGTACCTCGTGCCCGCACGAACCATCACCACCGTGGGCCTCTACCGCGATATCCGCAAGTGGCCACGCCGCGACCGCCGCGCCCCCAACGCCCGCAAGAGCATCATCAACATGGACTGGCTGTCGCCGTTCACCGTGAGCGAAATTGTGAAGGGAAAACGCATCCTCGAGCGACTGCGCGAGGCNTCGGGNGACAAAGTGTCGACCTACAACTACCACGAGTACGTCATCAAGGCCAGCCAGCTGCGCAAGGGCATCGAGAACTACGACATGGCGATGCACATCTTCATGGGCGCCTCGCTCAAGCGTCACGAGCACGTGGCACCCACCACCACTGTGGGCGAGGGTGAATGGTGCGACCTCGCTGGCCTGCTCGCGCCCAAGTGCGAAATCGACCGCCTCGTCGACGACATCAAGCAGCGCCGCATCACCAACATCAACGATGTCCTCGCCCGCTTCGTCGACATCGACTCCCACTACCGCGAGTACCGNTGGGCGTGGGCCTACCGCCTCATCCTCGACTACTACCAAGCCGANACCCTCGACAAATCCCTCGCCGAGCGCGTCCGCTGGGACTACATCACCGCCCGCCGTCAATGGATTGCCGAAATCCGCCAAGATGCCGAAAAAGAGTTCCACCTGGGCGACGTCGAGCCCGCCGTCTTCGACGACTTCATCTTCCAACTCGACAAAGAAATCGAATACGAAGATACCGACCTCCGCGACCANTAACAACCTNANTAAAAGCNANAAANACANCAAANNNTAAAGCTTTACTTAAACNAAAGTCTAAAGTAAAACTCTAAATCAAAAAAAATAGATAAAATAGGAAAGAATGAAAAGTCTGCGCAGTCAGCGTGAATTAACCCATAGCGCGGCACGCGCTTCCTCTTCACTCTTCACTCTCCACTCTCCACTCTGATAGAAGGTCNGCGNNAGGNNAAANCACCAGCCGTGAACTCAACTCTCAACTCTCAACTCTGGTAACTCTTTTCGGTACTAGCAGGATGCTGGCCTCGTAGAGGAGNTAGATGGGGAGGAACACAATCATCAGGGTGAACGGGTCGCCCGTGGGCGTAATCACGGCGGCGAGCACNAGCAGCGCCACCACAGCGTGGCGGCGATACTGCTTGAGCAGGTCGCGGTGCAGGATGCCCAGCGAACCCAGCAACCATGCCAGCAGCGGCAACTCAAACACGATGCCCATCACCGCGATGAGCATCATGAACGTGTCCATGTAGCTGTCCAGCGATATCTGGTTGGGAATCAGCTGGCTTACGTGATAATCGGCCAGGAAGCGCAGCGTCACCGGGAACACCACAAAGTAGCCCACAGCCAGCCCCAGNTAAAACATCACGCAACCCAGCGCAAACGCCAGCCGCACGCCCTTGCGTTCGTGCTCGTAGAGCGCNGGCGCCACAAACGTCCACAGCAGGTAAAGCAGCACGGGNAACGACAGCACCAGCGCCAGGTAGCANGCCGTGGAAATGTGAATGAAAAACTGCGANGCCAGTTTGATGTTAATCAGCTGAACCTCAAACCCNTCGGTCGTGAACTGCGGCAAGCCCGGGATGCCGCTCGTGATGCGGGCAAACAGGCGGTAGAGCACAAAGTCNCCNTGGCAGGGTGCCAAAATGACAGCNTCGAACAGCTGCGGCATCCACGCAAACAACCCCACGGCCACCACCGCCACGATGGCGACCGCCTTGATGAGCACACTGCGCAACGCGTCGAGGTGCTCCCAGAAGGTCATCTCTTTCAACTGCTCGTCGGCCACGACTGCGGGGAGGAGAGTAGGGGAGGNTTACTGCTGAGCGTCCTTGTCGGTGCTGCCCTTGTCGCTCTTCTCGTCCTCGATGGGCTTGTTGAGCTCGTCNTGCACCTCGTTGAGGCCTTCCTTGAAGCTCTTCACGCCTTTGCCCATGCCGCGCATCAGCTCGGGAATCTTCTTCCCGCCGAAGAGCAACAGAATCACCAGGCAGATAATCACAATTTCGCCTGTACCCAGGTTCAAGAACAGTAAAATTTGGTCGTTTGGTATCATCTTTGCTTGATTAATTGCAACGTGAATTGTGAATTGTGTGACAAAGGTAGCAGTTTTCGACCAATTCTTNCACATTGTGGCTCGTTTTTTTGCATCGACCCACTGTAAAAAGGCCACTTGCCACCTAATAAATCACACCTCCGTTACGTTATATAAATAAAGAGCGCAAGGGGGCGAGCGAGCCCGCGCTGTGTGTTGTAAAACCTGCTTTGGCTGCCGCAAGCGCAGCCAGGCGCATCTAAACAAGCATGAAAGTACTGAAATTTGGTGGCACGTCGATGGGTACCCCCGACAGCCTTAAGAGTGTGAAACAAATCGTTACGCAGGCAGCCGAGCACGATGACATCGTTGTTGTCGTGTCGGCCATGTCGGGTGTCACCAACCAGCTCCTNTCGGCNGCCCACTACGCCCAAGCGCATCAACAGACCTATGAGCAGGTGCTAGACCAAATCGCTAAGCGTCACCACGATGCCACCGACCTGCTCGTTCCCGCCGAAGGCCAAGACCTATGCCACGACTNCATCGATCAATTCATTGNCAACGCTCTTCAACTGTGCGAGACAGTTGATGTCAACGGTAGTGATGAAAACGATGAAGAAGTCTATGAATTTTTCACTGATGCCATCGTGCATCATGGCGAACTCTTGTCGAGCCTCGTCTTGACGTTAATGATGCCTAAAGCGGCACCCATGTTTGCCACGGAATTCATCAAGACGATGGATAAAGGTGGTTTCCGCCAGCTCGACTGGGAGTCTACTTCCAAGGCTATCAAGAGAGAACTCAAACCCTTGCCCGCTAGAATCGTAGTTACCCAAGGCTTCATCTCCCAGGACTCGAGCTCCAAGCTCGCTACCACGCTGGGACGCGGCGGCAGCGACTACACGGCAGCCATCATCGCTGCAGTGCTCCGAGCCGAAGCCCTCGAGATTTGGACCGATGTCGATGGATTCTACGACAAGGACCCGCGTAAATATGACGATGCCAAACTCATCGAGCGCATGACCTACGCCCAGGCGCAGGAACTCTGTGANGCGGGCGCNAAGGTCGTTTACCCGCCCACCATCGCCCCCGTTGCCCAGCGCCACATCCCCACGTGGATTAAAAATACCTTCAACCCCACGGCGCNGGGCACCATCATCTGCGACTAAACCCCAAAATGCACACTGCATCAGTTTTCTGCTATGCCTCCAACCTGTTACAGCACACGTGACCATAACGCCCAGGTGACCCTTGTGCAAGCCATTGCCCGCGGCTATGCCCCCGANGGTGGCCTCTACATGCCCTCGCGCATTGCACGGCTACCGCAGGCGTTCATCGACCACATGAGTCAGATGTCGCTGCCCGACATCGCCTTTGCCATCGCCAACCACGCCATTGGCGGCATTGTCGCTGCGACCACCCTGCGACGCATTGTGGCCGACACCGTCAACTTCCCCATCCCGCTGGTTCACACCATGGCCAACCGCTTTGCCCTGGANCTTTTCCACGGGCCCACGCTCAANTTCAAGGACGTGGGCGCACGCTTCATGGCACGCACCATGGTCTACTTGATGCGGCGTGCCCCGGCCCGTGGCACCATCCACGTCATCGTGGCNACCTCGGGCGACACNGGTGCCGCGGTGGCAAANAGNTTCTANGGCCTCGATGGTGTGCGCGTGCACGTGCTCTTCCCGCGCGACGAGGTCAACGAGCTGCAGCAGGCGCAATTTACCACGCTGGGCGGCAACGTCACGGCNCTGGCGGTCAACGGCACCTACGACGACTGCAAGGCCTTGGTGGCTGCAGCGTTCGACGACGANGAACTCAACCGCAACATGCGCCTCACCACNGCNACCAGCGTCAACATNGCNCGCATCCTGCCGCAAACGTTCTACTACTTCGANGCCGTGGCGCAGCTGCAACGCTTGGGCATCGACACCTCGCAACTGGTGATTGCCATCCCGTGCGCCAACCTGGGCAACCTCGCCTCGGGACTCATGGCNCGCGCGNTGGGACTGCCCGTCAAGCGATTTGTCGCCGTCGAGAACGCCAACAATATTTTCTATAACTACATGCAGACGGGACGATTCACGCCGCGGCCCAGCGTCTCGAGCATCGCACCCGCCCTCGATGCCGGCAATCCCGCAAACTTCGAGCGTGTGGTCGACCTCGCGGGCGACCGCAACCGCTTGCTCAAGTTGGTACACGC
>Ga0065709_1000089_pt1 | contig 13338 bp, 11 predicted proteins | sample Hoacrofraction14_2_FD_59096 | JGI IMG/M metagenome (GOLD analysis project Ga0065709, IMG submission 59096) | Hoatzin crop microbial communities from Cojedes, Venezuela, sample from fiber fraction 14 v1 | ecosystem: Host-associated > Birds > Digestive system > Esophagus > Crop | place: Venezuela...
GGTATTAGAAAGTTAATTAGTTAGGCAATCCCCGGCACCTGCTGCCGAGGATTTTTTTCTTTTTAGGCCTGCGCGTCTGCAGGAGGGCTACAGGAGGGCCTCACGCAGACTACGCTGACTACGCAGACTCATTTTTTATTTCTGATTGAGTTATTATTTTTTAAAAAAGTGGGCGCTTAGCTGGGTGAGAGGGCGTGGGGTTTTATATTCTCGGGAGGAATTTGTAATTTTGCGGGATAATTTGTTGACAAGGTATGGCAACCATTCTACATATCGAGACATCGACNGATGTTTGTTCGGTGGCGCTGACCAGCGAAGGTCAAGTGCTAGACCATTATGAGAACTATGATGGGCAGACGCATGCAACGTTGCTCAGTGTGATGCTGCGCGATGCGTTGAAGTATGCCCGCACGCGCGAAATCAAAATCGATGCCATCGCGGTGAGCATCGGGCCGGGCTCCTACACGGGNCTGCGCATCGGCNTGTCGCAGGCTAAGGGGCTCGCCTTCGGGCTCAACGTGCCGCTCATTGGCGTGAACACGTTGCAACTGCTGGCCACCAGCGTGATGTTCAGTCAGTGGATTGACGAGGACAACGTGGTGATTGCGCCCATGATTGACGCCCGCCGCATGGAGGTCTACATGGCCGCCTACGACATGGCNCTCAACGCNNTCATGCCGCCNCAACCCATGATTATCGACGCCCANTCGCTCGACGCGCTGCTCGAGGACCACATCGTGATGATTGCCGGCAACGGCAGCGACAAGGTGAAGGGCGTGATTGAGCANCCCAANNTGCGCCATGTGCCTGGCATCAANCCCGTTGCAGTGGACATGATGGCGCTCGCCGAACGNGCTTTTGCCCGCCAGGAGTTTATCGACGTGGCCTACAGCACACCGCTCTATCTGAAAGAATTTCAAGTCACCCGCTCAAAGAAAAAGGTGCTTTAACTTGCCACAACCACAAGAAAGCCGTAAATTTGCACGATTATGCTAAGATATAATTCCCAACTGAAAAAACTCGTCCTGCCCGAGTATGGCCGCAACGTNCAGCAGATGGTGGACTACTGCCTGACCATTGAGGACCGCGACGAGCGTACCCATTGCGCCTACACCATCGTGCAGGCCATGGACAGCCTGTTGCCACAACTGCGCAACGAGGCCGACTACAAGCACAAACTGTGGGACCACCTCGCCATCATGAGCGATTTTAAGCTCGACATCGACTACCCCTTCGACGACGTGGTGAAGGAGGAGAGCCTCGACACCCGTCCCGAGCCCATCCCCTATCAGCACGAGCCCATCAAGTATCGCCACTACGGCCGCTTGATTGAGCAGATGATAGCGCGTGCAGCCGATTACCCCGAGGGCGAGGAACGCGAGGCATTGATTATGCTCATCGCCAACCACATGAAGAAGCTCATCTGCCAAATCAGCACCGAGGAGGTCGAGGACGCCAAGATTTTCAAGGACCTGGCGCATTACTCGCACGGCCGCATCCGTCTGGACCCGTCGACCCACNTGCTGCATGAGTTCCAACTGCTGCAAGCACCNACCACGGGAAAGAAGAAAAAGAAGAAGTAACGATGATTGACCGCAACACACTGGTCNGCGTTGGCCGCTACACCCGNGCTCACGGCGTGAACGGCGAGATTGCAGCGCAAGTCGACATCGATGCCGCAAGCATCGGTGCTGGCACCTGCCTGCTATCGGTNATCGACGGACTGGTGGTGCCGTTTTTTGTGGAGAACTGCCGCGTGCGCTCGTCGCATGCCGTGCTGCTCACCATCGACGGCATNGACAGCGAGGCGCAGACCACGTTGCTGGCTGGTCGCGAAATCTTGATGACGCGCGACGACTATAACCGCTTNATGGGAGGNGACGATGANGAGCGTCCGCTCGACTTCTTCAAGGGCTACACCATCGTCGACGACGAGGGCCACACCGTCGGGCAAATCACCGCGGTCGACGACAGCACCGCCAATGTGCTGTTTGTGGTCAACGGCGACGACGGCAGCGAGCACCTGATTCCNGCCGTGCCCGAGATGATTGTGGACCTCGACGACGAGGCACGCATCATCACGATGGACCTGCCGCAAGGGCTGCTCGAGCTGTAGCGCACCACCCCACCCCACGATTTTCAACAACATCAATAAATAACTGAGACAATGCGTATCACACGACATATTTTCACCCTGATGGCAGCCGCCCTGCTCACGCTGGGNAGCACAACCGCACTGGCTCGCGACCGCGAGGTCGACATCTATGACCTGTCGCTCGACGACAACCTCGAGACCCCCGAAATCTCGAAAAAGAAGCACGCCGAGCGCGTNCAGGACTACCAGTACGAAACCGCCGTCAAGCTCAAGAAACAGAACTACGACGTGGAACTCATGCGCGACGACGAGGTGATTGTGGTCACCCTCCCCGCCAGCCAACTGTTTGCGTCAAACGACACGGTGCTCAGCGCCGTGGGNCGNTCGTCNATCAAGCCCCTGCTGTCGCTGCTCAACAACCCCGGNTTCTACAAGATGCTGCTGGTGATGCACAGCGACAACACCGGTAGCGACAAGTACACCGTGGGNCTCACCCGCGCTCGCGTCAACGCCGTGTACGACTGGATTGACGAGAACGCCAGCGTCGACTATGTGGTCCCCTACGCCCTGGGCGCCACCGACCCNGTGGTCGACAACAACTCGGTCGACAACCGCAAGCGCAACCGCCGCCTCGAGATTTACATCGTCCCCGAGAAAGTGATGATTGAGCAAGCCAAAAAGGGCAACATCAACATCAATCGCCGANCATCGCGATAATTCAACGAAAACAACTAAATCAACACATCTTATTATAGTACACAACAATGGCAAAAGAGTTGAAAGACCTCACCAAGAGGGCCGACAATTATTCACAATGGTATAACGAACTCGTCATCAAGGCCGACCTCGCCGAGCAATCGGCAGTACGCGGCTGCATGGTAATCAAGCCTTATGGCTACGCCATCTGGGAGAAAATGCAACACCAGCTGGACCAAATGTTCAAGGACACGGGCGTGATGAACGCCTACTTCCCGCTGCTCATTCCCAAGTCGTTCCTCAGTCGTGAGGCCGACCATGTGAAAGGGTTTGCCAAGGAGTGCGCCGTGGTGACGCACTATCGCNTGATGAACGACCCCGAGGGCCGCGGTGTNGTCGTTGACCCCGCTGCTCGCCTCGAGGAGGAACTCATCATCCGCCCCACCAGCGAGACCATCATCTGGAACACCTTCCGCAACTGGATTAATTCCTACCGCGACCTGCCACTGCTCATCAACCAGTGGGCCAACGTCTTCCGNTGGGAGATGCGCACCCGCCTGTTCCTGCGCACCGCCGAGTTCCTGTGGCAAGAGGGNCACACCGCCCACGCCACCAAGGANGAAGCACAGGCCAAGGCCATCGAGATGCTCAACGTCTATGCCGACTTTGCCGAGCACTACATGGCTGTGCCCGTCGTCAAGGGCATCAAGACTGCCAACGAGCGCTTTGCCGGCGCCCTCGAGACCTACACCATCGAGGCCATGATGCAAGACGGCAAGGCACTGCAATCGGGCACGTCGCACTTCCTGGGACAGAACTTCGCTCGCGCNTTCGACGTCAAGTTCATCAACAACGAGAACCAACTCGACTACGTCTGGGCCACCTCGTGGGGCGTATCGACCCGCTTGATGGGCGCCCTGATTATGACCCACAGCGACGACAACGGTCTGGTGCTGCCTCCGCGCTTGGCACCCATCCAGGTGGTCATCGTTCCCGTTTATCGCAGCGCCGACCAGCTCGAGACCATTAACGCCCGCGTGGCTCCCATCGTTGAGAACCTGCGCAAGCGCGGCATCTCGGTGAAGTATGACAACGCCGACAACAAGCGNCCGGGCTTCAAGTTTGCCGACTACGAACTCAAGGGTGTTCCCGTGCGCNTGGTACTGGGAGCACGCGACATCGAGGCTGGCACCATCGAGGTGATGCGCCGCGACACGCTCGAGAAGGAATCGATGCCGCTCGAGGGCATCGAGGACCGCGTGGTTGCCCTGCTCGANGAGGTGCAAGAAGGCATCTACCAGAAGGCGCTGAAACTGCGCCAGGACATGACGTTCACCGTNGACACCTGGGACGAGTTCAAGGACCGCATCGAGCGCGGTGGCTTTGTGCTGGCTCACTGGGACGGCACCACCGAGACCGAAGAGAAAATCAAGGAAGAAACCAAGGCAACCATCCGCTGCATCCCCATGGANGCTCCCGACGAGCCGGGCAAGTGCATCTACACTGGCAAGCCCAGCGCACGCCGCGTGATTTTTGCCCGCAACTATTAATCGACGACAGGCCTCACGAGGCCGCACTACCCGCACCACTACTGACCCACCACGATGATATCGATACAAGGATTGACAGTCGAGTTTGGTAGCCACAAGCTACTCGACAGCATCAGTTTCGTCATCAACAAGCGCGACCGCATCGCGCTGGTGGGCCGCAATGGCGCGGGTAAATCGACGTTGCTCAAAATCATCGCGGGGCTGCAAGCNCCCACCGCTGGCACCGTCGCCGTTCCCACCGACCTGAGCATCGGCTACCTGCCGCAGCAGATGAAGCTGAGCGACACGCGCACCGTCAAGCAAGAAGCCGCCACGGCGTTCGACCACATCCACGAACTCGATGCCGCCATCGACCGCATGAACCGTGAGTTGGCGGGTCGCACCGACTACGACAGCGAGGACTATCAAGCACTCATCGAGCGCCTGAGCGACCGCACCGACATGCGCGCTTTGCTACAAAGTGACAATAACGACGCAGAAGTAGAAAAGACGCTGCTGGGCCTCGGTTTCGAGCGCAGCGACTTCGACCGACCCACTGCCGAGTTTAGCGGNGGCTGGCGCATGCGCATCGAGCTCGCCAAGCTGCTGCTGCAACGTCCCGACGTGCTNTTGCTCGACGAGCCCACCAACCACCTCGACATCGAGTCGATTGAGTGGCTCGAGGCTTTNCTCAAGAACCGNAATGGCGCTACGATGATTGTCTCGCACGACCGTGCCTTTATCGACAACATCACGCACCGCACCATCGAAATTTCGCTGGGACACATCTACGACTACCAAGTCAACTACTCGCAATTTGTGGAACTGCGNAAGGAGCGCGTGGAGCAGCAACAACGCGCCTACGAGAACCAGCAGAAGCTGATTCACGAGACCGAGGACTTCATCGAGCGCTTCCGCTACAAGCCCACCAAGGCCGTGCAGGTGCAAAGCCGCATCAAGATGCTCGAGCGCCTGGAACGCCTCGAGGTCGACGAGGTGGACCGTAGCACGCTGCGCCTCAAGTTCCCCCCTGCCCCNCGCTCAGGCGACTACCCCATCATTGCCGATGGCGTGCGCAAGGACTATGGCGCGCTGAATGTGTTTAGCGACGTGACGTTCACCATCAAGCGCGGCGAGAAAGTCGCCTTTGTGGGACGTAACGGCGCGGGNAAATCGACGCTGGTCAAGTGCATCATGGGGCAAATCCCCTTTGACGGCACGCTCAAGATTGGGCACAACGTGCGCATCGGCTATTTCGCNCAAAACGAGGCACAATTGCTCGACGAGACGCTCACGGTCTACGACACCATCGACCGCGTAGCGGTGGGCGACGTGCGCACGCGCATCAACGACATCCTGGGCGCGTTCATGTTTGGCGGCAAGGCCAGCGAGAAGAAAGTGCGTGTGCTCTCGGGCGGCGAACGCAGCCGCTTGGCGATGATTCGTCTGCTGCTGCAACCCGTCAACCTGCTCATCCTCGATGAGCCCACCAACCACCTCGACATGCGCACCAAGGACGTGCTCAAGGAGGCNCTCATGGCGTTCGACGGNACCATCATCCTCGTCTCGCACGACCGCGATTTCTTGAACGGCATCGTCGGGAAGGTCTACGAGTTTGGCAACCACCGCGTTACCGAGCACCTGGGCGGCATCTACGACTTCTTGCGTCACCGCCACCTCGACACGCTCACCGCCCTCGAGGCAGCCCCCGCAGCAGCCACGCCCNCAACACCTGCCGCTCCNGCCGAACCCAGCGCTGGCAAAATNTCCTATCAGGAGCAGAAAGAGCGTGCACGCCTGTTGCGGCAAGCACAGCGCCGCGTCGACGACCTCGAGAAACGCATCAACGAGCTCGAGGCCACCATCGCCGAGATTGAGGAACAAATGGCCTCGGGACAACCGCTGGGCGACGATATCTATCAACGCCACGGCCAGCTGCGCAATGAACTCGAGCAGGTGATGAACGACTGGGAAACAGCCGGCGAAGAACTCGAGCAAATGAGTAGCGATAGCTAAAGTTTGTTCGCTTTTGACAAATCGACGTAAGNAATAAAAAAACTAAATAACTCATAACCCATTAAAAACAAAACTAATGAAACGAATCATGTTCACCATTACCACTTGCCTTGCCGCGATGACNACCCTCGCAGGNAGCCTCGACAAGGCCGTGGACCGCAACAATCTGGACCCGAGNGTTTCTCCAGGCGAGAACTTCTACCAGTATGCCTGTGGTGGCTGGCTCAAAGCCAATCCACTTGACCCGCAGTATGCCCGCTACGGCACCTTCGACGCCCTGGCCGAGAACAGCCGCAAGCAAGTTGTCGAAATCATCCAAGGGCTGGGCACNGGCTATGCCCACGGAAGCATCGAGCAACAAGTGGGCGACCTCTACCGCATGGGAATGGACTCGGCACGCATCGAGGCCGACGGCATCAAGCCCCTGCAAGCCGACCTGGCACGCATCGCCAGCGCTCGTCGCAGCGATTTCTCACGCCTCATCGCGTGGATGCAATGCGGCGTGGCCTCACCTTTCTTTGACGTCAACGTCATGGCCGACTTGAAGGACAGCAACGCCAATCTGCTCTACCTCTCACAGGGCGGCCTGAGTATGGGCGACCGCGACTACTACCTCGACAATGACGCCAACACNGCCGCCATCCGCAAGGCNTTCAAGAACTACGCCGAGAAGATTTTCAAACTCATCAAGTACAAAAATCCCTCGAAGGCGGCTGCCGTCGTGCTCGACATCGAAACCAGCCTGGCACGCGTGGCGATGACCCGCGAGCAAACCCGCGACTATAGCAAACTCTATAACGTCTACACCACGGCNCAACTCGCCAGCAAGTATCCCGCCATCAATTGGAACGANTACTTCAACGGCTTGGGTGCCAAGGGCGTAGAGCGCGTGTGCGTGTTCCAGCCCGCCTCGATTGCTAAGGTCAACGAACTCCTGGCTGGCCGCAGCGAGAGCGACATCCGCACCTACCTCACCTTTAAATATGTCGACGCNGCTGCACCCTACCTCACCGAGGAATTTGGCACGGCAAACTTCGACATGTACTCGCGTGCCATGTCGGGCAAGCAAGTGCGCCAGCCGCGCTGGAAACGCGCCCTCGANGTGCCCAACACCCTGCTCGGCGAGGCCGTGGGACAACTCTATGTGGCCAAGTACTTCCCCGAGGAGTCGAAGCGCAAGATGCAAGTGCTTGTCGAGAACCTCAAAAAGGCGCTGGGCGACCACATCGCTAACCTGTCGTGGATGAGCACCAAAACCAAGGTCAACGCCCTCGTGAAGCTCAACAGCTTCACCGTGAAAATCGGTTATCCCGACAAGTGGCGCGACTACAGCAACATCAACATCGACCCCGCNCAGCCCTACTGGACCAACGTCAAGGAAACGCGCATCGCCAACGCCAACTATGAAATGGCGCAACTCGNCAAGCCCGTCGACAAGAGCCGCTGGTTCATGTCGCCCCAAACGGTGAACGCCTACTACGAGCCCTCGAGCAACGAAATCTGCTTCCCCGCAGGCATCCTGCAAGCGCCCTACTTCGACCCCAATGCCGACGATGCCAGCAACTATGGCGCAATCGGCGTGGTGATTGGTCACGAGATGACGCACGGATTTGACGACCANGGCCGNAACTTCGACCACGCNGGCAANATGGTCGACTGGTGGACCGCCGAGGACGCNGNTAAGTTCAACGAACTGGCAAAGCGCCTGGGCGAGCAATATAGCGCCGAAATCGTCGCCGATGGCGTGCATGCCAACGGCGAATTCACCATGGGTGANAACATCGCCGACCACGGCGGCCTGCGCGTGGCTTACTCCGCCCTGATGAACACCCAGCAAGGCCGCGAGGGCAAACTCATCGACGGCTTCACGCCCACCCAGCGCTTCTTCNTGAGCTACGCCAACGTTTGGGCCAACAACATCACCAAGGAAGAGATGCTGCGCCGCACCAAGGTCGACCCGCACTCGCTCGGCATCAACCGCGTCAACGTTGCCATCCGCAACCTCGACGCCTTCCACGAGGCCTTCAACGTCCAGCCCGGCGACAAGATGTACCGCGCTCCACAAGACCGCCTCGCCATCTGGTAATTCCCACACACCCATCAAGGGATGCCGCCCCACCCGAGCGGCATCCTTTTTCAAGATTATGATGAAGAAACGACACATTATTTTATTAGGCATCCTTGCCGTCATGATGGTAGGGTGCTCAATGGGATGTAGCAAATTAATCGAAGCCTTCAATGCCAATCACCCCAGCGGCTCAAACAAGTATTACGACATGCTCACGGGCCTCTCGCCCCAGGAATACACCTACATGAGACTGGGCAGCCACCAAGTAAAGACCTACGAGGAGCCAGCCGATGGCTCATTGAAAACATTCAGAATGTGGTATCCCGCCGATGCCGAAACCTCGGGCAAGAAATACCCCGTAATCGTATCGAACAACGGCACTGGCTGGCCTGCAACGAAATACCCCGAATGGTTCTATCACATGGCCAGCTGGGGATTCATCGTTGTGGGCAACGACGAGGGCACGTCGTGGAACGGCGACTCGGCCGAGGCCACGCTGAAATGGCTCATCGGCCTCAATTCGTCTAAGGGCTCGCCCATTTATCAACGTGCCGACCTCAAGAACGTGGGCACCATTGGACACTCGCAAGGCGGCACCGGCGTGGAGAACGCCATCACCACCCAGCCCAGCGCATCGATGTACAAGGCCGCTGTGATGCTCGCCAGCACCTACAACGGCTACAACGCCTTCCTCCGCTGGAACGCCGACGCCTCAAAAATCAAGATTCCAATGATGATTCTTGTGGCAAATAGCGATGGCTTGACGCCCTTGAAAGACTATAACGCCCTGTGGAAAGCTCTACCCAGCAACATCATCAAGGTGGCTGCACGACGCAACGATTGCAGCCATGGCGACATGCTCGTCTATGGCGACGGCTACGTCACCGCCTGGTTCCTGTGGCACCTGCAAGGCAACACGCAAGCACGCGAGGCCATTAAAGAACTGCGCACCAATAAATCTTACATCGAAGTGAAGATGCAAGGCATCTAATCGCCCTTCCCATTTAAGGAGCACAGAAACTNCGTCGAAGACGAAGNCTCCGTCCCCTATTAATTTGGGATATGCATTAACGAAACTGGGAGCGCTTTTTCCCCTCGATTTATTTGGTTAAGTCGAGGGGATTGTTTAATTTTGCAAGTGATAANATTTAGTTTGTAATTTNATGATNNAGAACGGAAATAATAATATATTGTCGATTTTAGAGGAGTATCAGAATGACAATGCGGGCGAGATTGCTAAGCAGTTGGCGGCGGATTTCCGCAGGCGGCGCATCGAGAAGAACTTGACGCGCGAGCAGGTGGCCGAGCGNNCTGGCGTNGCNGTGAGCAACATCGTGCGCTTCGAGCAAAAGGGCTTGATTTCGCTCACCAANTTCATCGGNATCGCCATGGCGTTGGGCTACACCAGCGAAGTAAAAAACNTCCTCGCCCAGCCCAAATTCTCCACCATGGCCGAGCTCCAGCAAATCCGCAAAAACGCCCACAAAAAACGCGCCCACAAGATATGAAGAAAATCGAAACACTCATCGTTGCTTATCACGACCGCCGCGTGGGCACGCTCTCGCTCACGCCCGACGACCGCCTCGCAGCCTTCGAGTACGACCAAACTTGGCTGGACGAGGGCTTCAGCATCTCACCGCTGGAATTGCCGCTACAGCAGGGCCTGTTCATCGCTAAACCGCTGCCGTTCCATGGCAACTTTGGCATTTTTGAGGACAGCCTGCCCGATGGCTATGGGCGNTACTTGCTGCATAAAGCGTTGATGCGCGAGGGTATCAACGATGGCGACCTGTCGGCNCTCGACCGCTTGAGCATCGTTGGCGCTGGCGGAATGGGNGCATTGANCTACACGCCCGCAACTGCCATCGGCAATGGCGAGGAAAGCATCACCGACCTTGATTTGCTTCAAGCCAAAGCGCTGGAAGTGCTGAAGGAGCAACAAGACACCGATGCGGGGCTGCTGCTCTACAACAGCGGGAACAGCGGCGGCGCAAGACCCAAAGCCGTGTTTGTCGACGACGAGGGGCACTGGCTGGTGAAATTCCGCCACACCTACGACCCCAAGGACATGGGTACGCAAGAGTTTCACAACAACGAGGTTGCACGCAAGTGCGGAATCAACGTCCCCGATTTCAAGTTGATGAATGGCCGCTATTTCGCCTCGCGCCGCTTCGACATCGACACCAGCGGGCAGCGCGTTCACGTAGCCACCGCAGGCGGACTGCTGTGTGTGTCGCTAAGCGACCTCTCGCTCGACTACAGCACGCTGCTGGCACTCACGGGCTACATCACGCAAGACGTTAGCGCCGTCGAGGAAATGTTCCGCCGCATGGTGTTTAACTACCTCACCGACAACAAGGACGACCACTGCAAGAACTTCGCCTTCATGGTGACGCAAGACAGCAACGGCATCTACCGCTGGCGCTTAGCACCCGCCTACGACCTAACGCGCTTCACCAAGGGCTACAACGGCGAACACGCCACCTCGGTAAACGGAACGGGCCACCCCACCCTGCACGACATGATAGTCATCGGCACAAAAAACAAAATAAAAGCACCCCGCTGCCGCGACATCTTCGATGAAGTAAGAAGCGCCTGCAGCGACCTCCTCCTCAACGACATCGCTGATTAGCCCTGCCGCCATCAATGCATCACCCGAAATTAGGCTTTAGGCTTTAGGCTTTAGGTATTAGAGGCTTGGCACCCAAATTAGGCTTTAGGCTTTAGGCTTTAGGCTTTAGGTATTAGAGGCTTGGCACCCAAAACGAAACAGAGACTTGGCACCCAAAATAAAGAAACCTTGATTAAGTATCCGTTTTTTTGGGTGCCAAGTCGTAATTTTTTTGGGTGCCAAGTCGTACTTTTTTTGGGTGCCAAGTCCCTAATGCCTAATTTTTGGTGGCGGATTGAGCAGGATGTAAAAAAGGATGCCACCGAGAGGGGCATCCTTTTTTTTGATGGGATGGCGGGGATTAGCCGCAGTGGAAGAAGCGTTTTACGAGGGCAGCGGTGCGCTTGGGGTCGTGCTCGATATCGTGGCGCAGGGTGCGGTCGTTGTAGCTTCGTAACTCGGCGATGATGCCGTCGATGAGGCTCTTGCTGAATACGCCTTGCTCCTCAAATGCGGCACGCATCTTCTCGAGGCAGTCGGCACTGGCAGCGCAGCTGTCGGGCAGGCTGGCGAGGGTGGCGAGGCGGTCGGCGTTGCTCTTGTCGTGGATGTTGACGTCGACGTAGGTCTTCTGGGCGACCTCCAGGGCGTTGTCCATCTCGAAGCCGTGGCGGCAAGCTACGCACAAGGCGGCGAGCAACTGATAAACGTCGGCCGAGCCATCGGGTGAACGCATTTCAAACGTCTGCTTGGCTGTGGTATCGAAGTCGCTTTCGGGCTCAAGCGGATTGGCGATGTGGCACATGTCTACGCCGGCGTTCCAACCCAGCGGCACGCGCACGAGCACCGAGCGGTTGCGGTCGCCCCAGCACACGTTGGTGGGAGCCTCCTGGTGGGGAACCAAGCGGAAGTAGGACATGGGATTCTTGTTGCCAAAGGCGGTGATGGCGGGTGCCAGTTCCATCATGCCAGCGATGGCGGTGCGAGCTTGGTCGCTCAAGCCAGCGCCGTTGGGTGCGAGCATCACGGTACGGCCGTCCTTCATCAGGCGCATGTGGATGTGCAGGCCCGAACCGGCCTTACCGGTGGTGATTTTGGGTGCGAAGGTCACGTCGATGCCCTCCTGGTAAGCCACGTTGCGGATGACCCACTTGGCAATCATCAGCTGGTCGGCAGCCTCGCAGGCAGGAACGGGCAGGAACTCAATCTCGTTTTGCTCGTAGTTGAGGCCGCCCATCTCGAAGTTGCCCACCTCGCTGTGTCCATACTTGATTTGGCCGCCGCATTGGGCGATGAGGTGCATGCAGCGCATGCGCATCGCGGTACCCTTGGCGTAAGGGCCGCTCTCGTGGTAACCGTGCTGGTCGATAGCGGGGTAGAGCTCATCGGCTTTCTTGATGACGTAATACTCGAGCTCTCCCATGGCCTCGAAGTCGTAGCCCGTCACGTTGCGGAACACGTTTGTGGCCTTCACGAGCGTCTGCTCGGGCGAACCCTCGTAGGGCTTGCCATCCTTGTCAAAGTAGCTGCACAACAGGCACAGTGTGGGAATATCTTCACTGAAGGGGTCGACAAAAGCCGTGGAGAAGCGGGGCAACACATAGAGGTCGCTACTGCCTGCCGAGACAAACGAGAACAAACTCGAGCCATCGACGCGCTCGCCGCAGGTGAGCAACGTGCGCAGGTACTGCTTGTCGCTGATGACAAAGTTGAGCGTCTTGAGTTTGCCATCTCCGGCGGGATACATGAAATTCACCATCTTGATGTCGTTAGCCTCGATAAAGGCGATGATGTCGTCCTTGGTGAACTCGCTGGGCCGCTTCTTGAGGAATGCGACCACCTTATTGGCATTCAATTCTAACTGTTCCATGGAACACTGATTGGTGGTTAAATGGTTGGTAATGGTTTGATAGAAGATTAGTCGCTGTGCGCACTCGATGGGTCACTGAGTCCCCACCGCGCATTGCACGCCACAAAGTTACCATTTATTTCTCAATCCCACAAAAAAAGGCCTAACTTCGTCAATGGGTCACCCTAGAAGGAGTAACTCGATAACGCAAAAGTTATTGTAGTCTTCAGAGGGTCGCAGGCCCTCCAGATCGGTAGCCCCAGGGCGAGTGTAGCGAGTCCTGGGGCACTGGCAATCACTATTTTAGGTCCTCGGAGAGGGCTCACATGATACTGTCTAGGTGGAGGGTGTGTCAAAAGTTAACGTGGGGTTAAGGCTCGGAGAGCCGTCTTTAACCTATCCTCAGGCCGAGCGGAGCGATAGCGAAACGCGAGACCTGAGGCTAGGTCCACCATTGCGACAGAGCCTCGGAGA
>Ga0065709_1000090_pt1 | contig 13328 bp, 8 predicted proteins | sample Hoacrofraction14_2_FD_59096 | JGI IMG/M metagenome (GOLD analysis project Ga0065709, IMG submission 59096) | Hoatzin crop microbial communities from Cojedes, Venezuela, sample from fiber fraction 14 v1 | ecosystem: Host-associated > Birds > Digestive system > Esophagus > Crop | place: Venezuela...
TCGAGGAACATCACGTCGGGCTGGTGCTTGCGGATGAGCAGGCAGGCATCTGCCGCCGTCGAGGTCTGCCCCACCACTTCCATCACATCGGCGTAGTCTTGGCGGATGCGGCGGGCCAGCAGGGTGCGGGCCAGTACGTTGTCGTCTATGATGATGGCTTTCAGGAGCATGACAGGTCCTCCAGGTCTTCGGGCAATGACAGGCACGAGCGGCATCCGGTGACGCGGCCGGCAGAGTCGTGCAGGTTGGTGATGTCGAGCGACAGTTTGTTGCTCTTCCTGTGGCGGTTGTATACGGCGATGGAATTGCGGATGATGGACAGTCCCATTCTGCCGGAGGCCATCTGGGTGCTCTTGCGNATGTCNAATCCCTGTCCGTTGTCCTCCACGGTGACGGTGACGCCGCCTTCCTGACGGGACGCCTTCACCCGCAGGCGCTTCTCGCNGGACAGGTTTTTGAGNCCGTGCTTGATGGCGTTCTCCACCAGTATCTGTACGAACATCGACGGTACTTTCGCGGTCTGGAGCAATGCCTCATCCTCGATGTCCTTCTCATAGATGATGCCGCCGGGAATGATGCTCCGTTCCACTTCCACGTAATCGTCGACGAAGGAGAGTTCTTCCTCCAGCGTAACGAGCGACTTGCGCGCCACGTCCAGGTTTTGGTTGATGAGCGAGGCCAGTCGCATCAGGCGCGACTGTTTCTCCTCGTCGGCCTGTTCCGCCTCACGACTGAGGACATTGAAGATGAAATGCGGGGAAATGCTGCTGCGGGCACGGTCCAGCCGCAGCCGCATGTTGGTCATCTCGTCCTGCAGACTGCGCTTGCGCCACCGGAGACTCTTGACGAGAAGGGCCAGGGCCGTGATGACCACGAGGGCCAGCAGCACGATGATACCCGTGCGCATCCTGCTCTCGGTGCGCTTTTTCTCGGCCTTGAGCAACTGGTGGTGCAAGGCGAGCGTGTCGCTCTGGAAACGGGTGGCCATCTCCTCGATGCGGATGTCGGTGGTGGCCTTGGCGACGGAATCCTGATAGCGGTTCAACCACTCCTGCAGTTCGTAAGCCCGCCTGTAATCGCCTTTCCTCCGGTAATATTCCGTCATGATTCCGGCACGCGAACAGTGCTGATACGGCATGACGTCACCAAGCGTATCCGTGGCGACAAGGCGGTCCATCGCAGCCATGTCGCCNTTCTTCAAGGCTATCTGCATGCGGATGGAACGCAGATTGTAGAGGCCTTCCTGATTGCCGGCGGCCTGGAACGCCGAGTCCATGTCGAGCAGGGCGGCGGCCTTGTCCANACTGTCGGTCTGTACGTACGCGCCGGCCAGGTTCATGTNGGCGAAATGGCTCTCCAGACTTTCCGTCAGGTCGTTTTCCTCCAGGACGGTACGGAGCCGGCCAAGATGCCGGATGATGTCCTGATAGCGCTTCTCCTCGTCCAGGAANACGGAATAATTGATGAAGAAGTTGATGCGGTCTCTCAGCGCCATGCTGTCGCACAGGGCGTAGGCCTTCCGGTACTCATGTCCGGCCGCCTTCATGTCGCCTGTCTGCGTGTAGAGCGTGCCCATCATACTGTGAATTGGGGCGGTCATCGACGGCGACGAATGGAGCGAGTCGGCCAGGTAAAAAGCGCGGTGCAGCCATGTCGAGGCCTCCGGTATGCGGCCGGCCATGAAGTAATTGTAGCCGATGTTGGCGCTTTGCCACGGCAGGAAGGTCAGGCAGCCGCTCTCCTTCAGGGCGTTGTANCCATTGATGAAAAGCGGTATGATACTGTCGGCCGGAGCGCATGCCCGCTGCATGCGCGCGGCCTTGAACTGCCAGGCGAGCGACTCGCACCGCTTCAAGCGCGGCGTGGGTTGCTTGGCGTGGCGGACGTAGCGTATCACGCTGTCGGAAAGGATTTCGGCGGAGTCATGGCCGGTGAGGAAATAATACTTGCCCAGCAGTGACAACCAGGCGTAACAGGCGTCGCTGTCACGGGCCNCGTCGAGATGAGAGAGTATCATNGNCTTGGCCTGGGGAGAAAAACGGTCGACGGAATCCGTAACGGTCTGATAGACCGCTTCGTCCAGACTGCTTCTTTTCCCGCAGGCCGACAGGAGAAGCACAATCAGNAATAATGGCGCGTACCCGTTTCTCATCGTGTCTTGTATCCGTACAACGGTCCTACAAAGTAAAAATAAAATTCGGAATTTTCCTACTCCCAGGGTGCGGTAAATCTCCGTTTTAACTTTTATCAACGCATGAAATGCAAAAATTCCGCTTAAGCGGTAAAAACAGAGAGCGTCACTGCTGATAAATCAACAAAAATTATACTTTTCACTGCTGATAAAATGCAATTTTTGTGGAGCAACAACTCCTCGGGAGACGGACAGTCGACCCCGCTGGGGTCGGGAGTGTGGTGCGGCATCCTCCGAGCGTGCGCCTTGCGGCAAGCACGCCCGGTTACCAAGTCCTCGCTACGCTCGGACTGCACCTCTTGCGAGGTGAAATAACNCTCAACTTAGAACGGATACCCTATCGCGAAGTGGAGACTCTGACCCTCCTTGAAACCTGAGATATTGTAGAAGCCGTCCTTGTAGGGCACATGGAGCGCGATACCCCAGTCGAGGCGGATGACGAAATAGTCGAGGTCGTAGCGGATGCCGACGCCCGTACCAAGCGCCATCTCCTTGAGGAAGTTTTTCATCTGCAGTTGGGAACCCTCCCGATAACCGTCGTCGCGGAGCGCCCAGACATTGCCCGCATCGAGGAACACCGCTCCGTAGAGATTGCCGAACAGGCGCGGACGGTACTCAAGGTTGAACTGGATTTTCAGGTCGCCCGTCTGGTCGAGGTACGACGCCTGACGGTCGGTGGTGTAATACGAACCGGGACCGATGCTGCGCACGTTGAAGGCGCGGATACTGTTGGCGCCGCCCACGTAAAACTGTTCACTGTAGGGCGCCTGCAGGGCGTTGCCGTAAGACCACATGATGCCGGCGTCGGCGAAGGCCACGAGNGAGGAGTGGTCGCCCACCTGCCACATCTTGCGGAATTGTGTCTCTATCTTGAAGAATTGCGCGTAGGGGTTCTTGAACATCGTCTTGCCTTTCTCGCTCCACTTCTCTCCCGCTATGACATAACCGAGCGAGAGCAGGTTGGACGCCTCACTGACCGTGGTGCGCCAGTAAATGGGATTCAGGCACGTGACGGGCGAGGAATAGGTGTAGCTGTAGCGCATCTTGGGGACAAACTGGTCGGCCATGGAGATTTGCAGNTAGGGACTGCGCTCCAGGATTTCCAGGAAGGCNTCGGTCTGGCGCTGCATGTACTCATACTGCAGGATGAGCGGACTGAACTCGTGTTGCGACACGGCGTTGGGCTGAAACTTGTAGGTCAGTTCGCCCGACACGATGTGCCGCTTGAAGTATTGGGAGCGGTTGACCGTACCCGAAGAGACTTTCATCACCGTACTCGGCGTGGTGTACCAGCGGCGGCGCCACTTGAACGGCAACAGCAGGCGGGGCAGTTCGAGNGAGGCGTTCAGGCCGTATTCGTAAGAATGGAAACGCGTGTCGGTGCCTTCGTCCTTGTGACCCGTCTGCCAGGCGTAAGAACCGTAGAGATTGACGTCCAGTTTCTCTCCTCCCCTGAAGGCGTTGCGCTTGGTGAAACCGATGACGGCGCCGGGTCCCACCATACCGGTGGTCTTGCCGATGACATTGGTCTCGATGTAGAAGTCGTAGGGCTTGTCGAACACGCAGTCGAGCGTCAGGTCGAGCGTGTCGCACCAGGCGGCGGTGTCGCGGGGTGTAAACTTGAAATCGACCATCGAGAANACCTCATTGGCCGTGAGTTTGCTGACCGACTCCAGGTAGTCGTCATAGTTGTACAGTTTCTTGGGCCGCAGTTTCAGGTCTTTCACGATGACGCGCGAGCGCATGCGGGGTTTTCTGCCCGCGAAATGTATCGTCATGNCGCGCCGCCGGTAAGCATTGTCGAGTTGCTCGCGCATCTGCCGGCGCATGTTGATGTCNACCTTGCCGATATACCACTTGCGCGTGGCCGTGGAGGGCAGCGAGTCGGCCATCTGGAAGTGAAGCAGCACCTTGCCGGGAACGTTGACCGTATCGGCCAGGTAANAGGCGTAGTCGGTCTGGTAATAATAATAGCCGTTGTTGCGCAACAGACGGGTAATCCTGCTGCGCTCCGACTCCAGGGCGGAGACCGAGAAGGCGTCGCCGTCGTGAATCCTGGCCTCATCCTTCGTGGCCGCAATCAGACTGTCGGCCTCGGGCGGNAAATTCAGGTATTGCAGGGAGTCGATGGTGAAGAGGTGGTTCATCGTGGCCGTATAGGCTATCTTCGCCTCTTTNGGATTCTTCTGGTCGATGACTTCGTAATCCACCTGTCCGCGGAAATAACCGTTGGCGCGGAGCACCTCCTTGCCCACACTGGCGCGCAACTCCGGATTGACCCACGACATGAGCACCGGTTTCTTGCCGAACGACTTGGTAATCCACTTGCTCAACCGGGAGTCTTTNTCGGAAAAGGCGTTCCATATCCACAGTCCGTAAGGAAACGGCGTGCGGTGGTACGAACTGCCNAAGAGGGCGCCGTTGGGCGCGGTGGCCAGAGCGGCNTCCAATTCTTCCTGCGTGGTGGTGAAATGGTCGTTCTTCTCGTAGTTCCGGTAATCGATTTTCTTCATACCNATATAGAGGCGGTCGCCNTCGGGCACGCCCTTGGTCGACGAACAGCCCCACAGCGCCATGACGGCGGCGAGAAGCAGCAGGATATAAGGATTACGGATTGTCTTCATGGGTCTCTGGATTGGATGGATTGACGCGCAGCGTGTCGGCGGGCGACGCCTCGTCGGGCATCGCCGGCAGACCTTCATGCCGCAGGGAATCGGCAGGCGCCTCNGGCGGCGTGTCCTGCCGCTTGTCGCTCTTCAGGCGGAAGATGTCGCGGAAGTGCTGGAGTTTGCGCTTCCACATGAAACCGCCTCCAAACTCGCCCACCATACCTTCGAGCCAGTCGTAGGAGTCGTGCTCGTAGAACAGTTTGAGGTACTTGTTGGACGTGTCGCTCAGGCGGTATTCAAAACTCACGTTGTCGAAGAACGTATTGTTCTGGTTCTCGATTTCGGCACCCGACGACACCTTGCCGCCGATGACGATGCGCAGGCGGTTGTTCCAGAACCGCTTGGAGAACTTGAAGGAATAGTCGGTGTGGAGCGCGCCCGAGGCAGAGGTGGTATTGTCCATACCGAAACTCAAGTCAAGCGTGCGTAAGGCATTGCCCGACAGGGTGTTGATCTGATTGTTGAGGAAGGCGCTCAGGGCACTGTTGAGCGTAAACGCACTCGTATTGCCCGATGCGAGGTACATGCCCGTGGTGAGCATGGTGACGGCGATTTTGCCCCGTTCCTCGGCACCCATCGACTGGAGTTCGCTCTGTACGGCGATGTCGTCGGGCGCGTCGATGATGAACTGCAGACCCATGTCCTGCAGGGTCTTGGTCAACTGGACGCCGCAGGTGAACGTCACGGTGCGGTCGGCCTCGNTGTCGTTGGTCACCACGGCCTTGTTCTGCTCGGTGGCGGTGATGTGGAGCGTCGGATTCATCGCGTCGCCGGTAAACTCGATATAACTGCCGTCCTGGATGGTGAACGTCTTGAGCGGAATGATCGGCAGGGCGTATTTCATCTCGCCGTTGTTGAGCGTGTACTTGCCCGTCAGACGGAGGTTGTCCACGTTGTCATACTGCATGCGCAAGTCGCCTCCTCCCATCAGGTCGATGAAGTTGGAGTGCTCCTGATTGAGCGCACAGAAGATGTGGGCGTTCTCGTCCACGCTGATGCTCAGGTCCATGTTGAATCCCGCGGGTTGGGGCCGTCTGACCANCGCCNTGGTCGTGTCCCGGAAATTGACGAATTCCACCAAACCGTCCAGTTGGTTATCATTGGAAAGCGGCGAGTCGCGCAGCACGTAGGTCATGTCGGTGGCGCCGAGCACGTCCAGTTTGCCCTGCATCCGGAGGTTGTCGAGCGGTCCCTGCATCTGTCCGAAGAAGTTGACGTAAGCCTTGCCGTAGGCTTCCGAACGGGGATTCTCCTCGGCGTCGATGAGGAGGAAGTTCCGCGCCCGCATCCTGACGTTCATCCGCATGCGGTCCAGGTCGGAGAAGTCCAGGTAGCCCTGTACGTCGAGCGGACTGTCATTGTTGGCGAACATCTCAAAGTTCTCAAACAGCAGACGACTNTTCTGGATGCGCACGGGGTCGTTGGCGAAACGCATCTCCACACCGTAGGGCACACTCACCAGATAGGACGAGTCGAGATACACCTCACCGTTGACGACGGGTCGGGAGAGCGGTCCCTTCACCGTCAGGTCGCCTTCACCCGTACCGCGAAGACCCACGATCTGGTCGGGCACGAATCCGTTGATGACCTGCAGGGGGAAGCGCTTCATCGAGAAGGTGGCGTCCAGATATCCGTCGTCTTTCGACCGGTAGGTGCCCTTGAGCGTACCCACCTCCGTCTCGTCCTGGTAGATCACGCCGTCCACATAGTGGGTGCCGTCGCTCTGCGGGATATAGACGAATTCCGTTCCGAGATTGCCCATCGGACAATGCTCGTAGACCAGGTCCTTGACCGACATGTCGGAGGACACGGTCAACTGCCGGTCGGTCTGGATGACATGGTAGTCGCCGTTGAGGACACCGGCCACGGAGGGCGTATAGGGCAAGACTGAGAGCACCTTCTCCAGGTCAAACCGGTGAAGACTCACGGTCAGGTCCTGCAGCGCCTCCTCGTTGTCGTCGTTGGTGTAGATTTGCACGCCCGTACCGTCGTCGGCCTTCAGGACGACGTCGGCCGAGACGCGGTTGCCCTTGCTCAGGATGATGTAATTGTCATCGTTCACGTGGAAGGTCTTATAGCCCAATATCGGGTCGTCGCCGAAGGAATGTATCGTGAGGTGCTCGGCATCCACCTTAGCCTCCAGACCCAGCGCCACGCCCAGTTGGCCGTGAGCGTCATACAGGCGCGCCTTCAGGCGGGTGCCGTCCGGTTCCACCTGTCCGTCGAACAGGGCGTTGAAGACATACGGATTTTTCTCATTGTTGCGGATTTGTCCGCTGTATTTCGTCAGTTCCTCGTCCGACACCACGGTCAGGTTGACGGTGTCGAGCAGGATACTGTCCACCGTCACGGAGTCGAGACAGAGCGTACCGTTCAGGCCCAGCAANGGCGAGGACGTCATCTCGCAGTCGACCGACTTCACGCCGTAGCCCATGCGGTCGAGCATCCTCACCACGAAGTTTTGCCGGCCGGAAACAAGCGAAACGCGGGCGTCAGGCAGTTGGGCCCTCAGACGGGTCTGGTCGATGGTTTTCTTCTTGATTTGCTCCTGCAGTTCGGCGGCAAGCGCATGGCCCGCGTTCAAGAGTGTCTTGTAGCCTTCGCGGGCATCGGCATTGAGGTGGAAGTCGCCGCAGTCGACGATGGCGTGCGTGGTGTCCTTGTCGGTCAGGATATCCAGGTCGATGTCCTCGGGATAGAAATACTCTCCTCTGTTACAGGCCTTGATGTCGGTCATGTGACCGTCCACCAGGTAGAAGTCCTTGCCGTCCGACCTCACCCTGACGTGGCCGCAGAAACTGATGTCGAAGGGTTCGTCGGTCACCTTGAGTTTGTAGAGGTCCACATGACTCATGCACGACGTCAGTTCGGCATTCATGCCGGGAGCGTCGAGACGGGCGGTGAGGTGAAGGTCGCCGCCGAGTGACGAACCGTCGCTTGTGGCGTCCACTTTCGCCAGTCCGTCCTTGACGCGGGCCTTGACCTTCATTCCGGAAAGGTCGTAATCGCCGTAACGGAAGTTCTTGATGTCGGCGTCGGCCTGGAGCCGGGTCTTGGGCGAGGAGAAGTCGAAGCCCTTGCCTTCGGCCTTCACCTTGCCTGTGAGCGGACTGAGTCCCTGTCCGGGCAGGAATTTCTGCACGGGGAAGCGGTCGGCGTCGACGTCGGCCTTGTATTGTTCAGAGGCNGTGTCCATGTCGACCTTCACCTTGGCCTTTCCGCCACCCTGGGCCACGTCCATGTCGGCGTTGACGCGGGAACCGTCAGTCTTCAGATGACCCTTGACNGACGTGTTGTCGGGGATTTTCACCTGTTTGCTCACGTCGTCGGGCAGAAAACTCTCCACGAAGTCACTGTTGCGGGTCTTGGCGTCGACCGACAGGTCGGTTTTCAGACGGTCGGTATCATCGAGATTGGACACGCTGCCGGATACCTTGGCGTCGAGAGCCGTCGGCAATTTCACCTGCATGTCCTTCAGGTTGAGCTGTTTCAGATTGCCGTTCACGCTGCCGTCTGCCCGCATGGGACAGTTGGGCCAGTTTTTCCTGGTCTTGGCCGGCAGTCCGGGAGCCACGCGCATCACGTCCTGTTTGCCCAAAGAGGCATGGACGGTGGCGTTCATCTTACCCGGATTCTTGTCGTCAAACNTGTTCTTGTCCATCGTCACGCTGCCGTCGACAGAGGATTCCGANGTCTTCAGGTGCAGGTCGGGCACGCTCACCTTGGCGGAGTCCACGGACACNCTGCCNGAGAGTTCTTTCACCTCAAGACCGCTCTTCTCCTTGAGGGCGCCCTCCTTCACCTTGACATCCAGTTGAGTGCCGTCATACGACACGTCGTCCGCCTTCAGGTGAATGTCCTTGGCGTCGATGTGACCGGTATCCAGTCCGCCTGCAGGCGGCGCATGGGCGTCGTCGTATTTCAGGGCACTGTCGTCGAGCGTGACGCTGTCGGCCTTGTAGACGCCGTTTTCCAGGTCAAACTTGCCGCCCGACACTTTCGCGTCGCCCAGGTGAGCCTTCACCTGTTGCTTGCCGCCGGGCATCTTCACCGCCACGTCGCTGTTTTTCACCTGCACGTTGTCGGCGGCGATTTTCCAATGGTTCTCGCTTTCGGTCGTATCTTCAGGCACGGAATCGTTCAGTGCCACGTCCAGACGCGCGTCTTCGAGTTGCAAGTCGTCCACTTTCACCTGATTGTTCTTCAGGTCAATGCCCCTGCTCCTGACGGTCAACTTGCCCACGTCGCCTTTCACNTTGGCGGCGGGAATGAAATCCTTGGTATTGAATTTGGCGTCATTCAGTTCCAGCCGGTTGACATTCACCTGCTTCTTCAACAGGGGAAGCAGGTCGACGTCGGCCACCACCTTGCCGATATCGGCNATGGTGTCTTTCACGCCTTCGAGGGAATCATTGGGCTGGATGACCTTCACGCCCTCCATGCCCAGTTTCAAGGGNAATTCCAATCTGACCTTATCCACGGAGATTTCCATGCCGGTCTTCTCCGAGGCGTAGGCCGCCGCCTTCTTCGCCGCCCAGTTTTGCACCGGCGGGAAATACAGCAACGCTCCTGCGAGGGCAACGAGCGAAACGGGTATGGCTGCGGCTATGCCAAGTTTTTTAAGAAGCCCCATTTTTCAGGTCTCGGTAATTTCTCTTTATTTTCTGAATAAACAGCAACCTGTAATTCGCACTTAGGCTTCATCTTCTTCTATTTCATTAACAAGATCGTTCAGACTATCGTATTTATACACTCTGCCCGTTTCTAAATCTTGTAATGATTTTTCGTATGAGGATGTATTTGTTGTCATAATACTTTTCTATTTTAACTGACTGCAAAGATAATGAATGACAAAAGTAATTCCAAGAAAAAGACTGTTTTTTTGGTATTGAGNAAAAAGGATAAAATATTCAACCCTCAAAAACCTTCCAAACCTTCTCGTCCGGTACGGGAGCCGTAACGGAAATCAACTGTTTGGAAACGGGGTGGACAAACTCCACATGGCGGGAATGAAGGGAAATACTGCCGTCGGGATTACTGCGACGGGCACCGTATTTCAAGTCGCCGCGGATGGGACATCCCGCATGGGCCAACTGGCAACGGATCTGGTGGTGACGGCCGGTCATGAGACGCACCTCCAACAAGAAAAAACGGTCGCTCTTCCCTATCAGGCGATAAGAAAGGACGGCCTTTTTGGAGCGGGCCACCTCATGGTCGTACGCATAACTCTTGTTTTGTTTCTCGTTCCTGACAAGCCAATGGGTCAGCGTGCCCTCCGGCTCTGCAGGACAATTTTCGGTAATGGCCCAATACGTCTTGTGCACCTCGCCCTTTCGGAACATTTCGTTGAGCCGGCTGAGCGCCTTGGAAGTACGCGCCATCACCACCGCCCCCGAGACGGGACGGTCCAGGCGATGCACCACACCGAGGAACACGTTCCCCGGTTTGTGGTACTTCTCCTTGATATAGTCTTTCACCGTCTCCGAAAGCGGACGGTCGCCCGTCTTGTCGCCTTGCACGATTTCCCCACTTTGCTTGGAGACGATGATGAGATGATTGTCTTCGTAAATGACTTGCATCCGGTATTACATGTTCATACCGCCGTCGACCTGAATCACCTGACCGCTCACATAACCGGACATNTCCGATGCCAGGAACGTGGCCACGTTGGCGATGTCTTCCACCGTACCGCCGCGACGGAGAGGAATCTTGCCGATCCATTCCTTGCGGATGTCCTCGGGCAGGGCCTGCGTCATGGCCGTATCNATGAATCCGGGAGCGATGGCGTTGGCGCGGATGCCCTTCGGNCCCATCTCCTGACCGATACTCTTGGCCAGGGCTATCAGACCGGCCTTGGATGCGGCATAGTTGGCCTGACCGGCATTGCCGTGCACGCCCACCACACTGGCCATGTTGATGATGCTGCCGCCACGCTGGCGCATCATCACGGGCACACAGGCGTGGATGAAGTTGAACGCACTCTTCAGGTTGACCGCAATCACGGCGTCCCACTGGGCTTCCGTCATNCGGAGCATCAGACCGTCTTTCGTGATACCGGCATTGTTGACGAGAATGTCGATGCTGCCAAACTCCTCCTTCACCTGTTTGACGACCTCCTCGGTCTGGGCGAAGTCGGCCGCATTACTGGCGTAGCCCTTGGCCTTCACGCCTTTGGCGGCGATTTCAGCCTCCGTAGCCTGACCGTTCTCGTCGATGACCAAGTCGGTGAAAGCCACATTGGCGCCTTCCTCGGCAAATTTCAGTGCGATGGCCTTTCCAATGCCACGGGCGGCACCGGTAATGAGTGCCGTTTTACCTGCTAATAATTTCATTGTCTTATTGATTTATTGGTTTAAGAAAATTTCTTACAAACGGGCACCTCATCGGGCGAGGTGCCACGGGACGGCGTCACTGTTTGGGCGACAACTTGCCCAAGGCGCCGTACACCACCTTGGCCACCAGCGGTTTACTGGCCTCCTCCGTCATGCCATGGCCCAAACGGCCGTAGATATAAGGCACTTCCAGACCCTTGATACAATAGTGGGTGATGTCGGCCACCAGGTCGACGCTGTCGATGTCAAACTCGCCCTCGGCCTTGCCTTCCTCGTACACCTTGCGGAAAAGTTCAATCTCGTCTTCATCGAAATTTTTTCTTACTTTTTCCACCATCCAGATGTTGCGGAAAAACTCGGCGCGCAAGTTGCCGTTCCTCACCACCGTCTCCTTAATCATGCTCAGGTGCATGTAGATGAGTTCCATGATTTTGTCCACCGGACGGATTTTCTTGTTGGCCACCTCGTCCAGTTTGTCGGACAGCCGCTCAAGTTCTCCCTCGATGACCGCATAGTAGACGTCTTCCTTGCTTTTAAAGTAAGTGTAAAGCGTGCGACGGCCCTTGCCCGAGGCCACGGCGATATCGTTCATCGTCGTGTTTTCTATGCCGTTCTTGGCGAAGAGCTGACGGGCGACATCCACCAAAGTTTGTCTTGTTTTAGATATTGACATACGCTGTCATTCCTCCTTGAAAGTTATTTTGCACATACATATAACTGTGTGCAAAAATAGAGTATTTCTTTGATATTTCCAAAAAAATCATATTTATTTTTGGTGAANTACCTAAAATGTAGTATCTTTGCACCGCAAATCCGATAAGGATTCTGATTTACATCGCGGAGTGGAGCAGTTGGTAGCTCGCCAGGCTCATAACCTGGAGGTCGCACGTTCGAGTCCTGCCTCCGCAACATTAACCAGCCGAAAGGCTGGTTTTTTGTTGTCATTGCCCGTCCCCATTCCNTGACCGCACATCAAAAAAGCGTGTGTCACGTCTGACACACGCCCTGTATATGATTCGGTCCGNGACCGGTTATTCGTCCCAAACGCTCTTCGGACTGACGATGAGCGNCGTCGAATCCTTCTTCACTTCCTCATCGTCCTCCAATTCTTTGGACAACTGGATATCGTCGCCGACGGANTTGTGCGGNCCCAGGTCGTACATCAGTTCATCACCCGGACTGACGGCAGTCATCATCGGACGGACATAATTCTTTTTCATCTTGGTATACATTTCTTGTGGGATGCAAAACATTTGCAGGTACAAAGGTAAGCAATCTCGGGCAATTAACGGTAAAATGCCGCCGATTGTTTTGTTTTTTTTGACAAAAAACCCCGCAGCCAGGCTGCGGGGTGAATGAACATGCATAATTTACTTACTCTTCAAAGAATCCGCGTCTTCCCAGACGTTGTAAATCTTTGCTGAAGCAAGGTCGAACGTACCGCTGTCCTCTTCCTCGGCGAATTCTTTGGCGTTGCCCTCAGAAGGCACTTCGCCGCTTCCCTGTTTCAGGTCGAAGTCGCTCATCAGAGGACCCGGTACCAGTACGCCGGCACGTGGCGCTATATAATCTCTCTTATTCTTTTTCATATTCCCAATTTCTTTTTACCTGACAATTACCTTCTTACCGTTCACGATGTAGATGCCGTTGCGCAAGAGACCCATGGCGTCGGCGGAAGCCACGCGCTGGCCGCTCATGTTGTACACCTGACCGTCGTTGGCCTTCGACTCGCGCACGATGTCCTGCACCGTAATGCCCGTGGGGTTGTCACCTGCCACCAGCNTCATGTTGGGGTCAAAGTAAGGCGACGCGGGGTCTTCCGGGTTGATCTTGTGCGAAGCGAAATCGTCCTCCAGGGCCGTATCCTTCTTGCCGGCCACCACCGTGGCATACTTGATGCCCTTGGCGCCCGACGTCGATTCCGGACGCTGGAAATAACAACGGTAAGCCTTCAGTTTGGAAGCGCCTTTCGACGTCCAGTACTCATTGTTGTAGAGGAAAATGCTGCCGCTCTCCAGGGTCTGATAAGTCTTCGTACCTATCATCTTCCAACCGTCTTCCGTGGTCTGCACCACCTCCGTGTCGGCATTGGCCTTGGCCACCATCATATTCTCAAACGCGCCTGCGTCTGTGACA
>Ga0065709_1029728_pt1 | contig 13294 bp, 12 predicted proteins | sample Hoacrofraction14_2_FD_59096 | JGI IMG/M metagenome (GOLD analysis project Ga0065709, IMG submission 59096) | Hoatzin crop microbial communities from Cojedes, Venezuela, sample from fiber fraction 14 v1 | ecosystem: Host-associated > Birds > Digestive system > Esophagus > Crop | place: Venezuela...
AAAGGTGATGAGGCATCTTTTTGCTTCCAACGATTATTACGCCATAGCAGACTCTTTTTCAAACAATTACACCGACAACGGCGACACGCTTCCGATGTCGGTAGTGCGCACAGACCGTCTCGTTCAGCTGGCACAGTCAACTCGCGAGGCACTGCAAACGTTGGACAGCTATCCCGTGGAATTCTCTCTCGACGGACTGCCTTATTATTGCATAGATCCGATAAAGCGAAATGTGCAATACGATATGGACGGAATAATGAGAAGGAATTGTGACTCTGCCACTTATGCGAAATGGAAGCAGGCTTTTCAGGAGGCTGTTCCTCATAAGCGCGGCACGAGGAGATGGCTCTCTTCTTATGGTGTTGCCTACAGAACGTTTACCGACTTCGCCAACGATTACGGCGGCATAAGTATGTATGCACCTTCGACTTATTACGATTCAGACAGCACCCTTTATCAGTATAACGAATTGATAAAGCGTTACGATTGGTACGACGCAGTGGGCTGGAGTTCGTTCGGTTGGTAGCGTAGCGTTTTTACTCCTCGATGTGCGACAGTGAGCGCGAGAAGGAGATGAAGAAGTTGGTGGCGGTCTCGCTCGGATAATATTTGAAGTATCTGAACGAGTGCTTCACATGCCACATCATGGCCGAAGAGTTGTTCGTTTTCACAAAAATATTCCGTCCCTGCGTGAAGTACCAGTCGTCGTGGTGGTCGTTGTTGATGGTGAACAGGTCGCTCACCACCTTGTCTATTTCCGCAGGCGGCTGACCGTCCATGAACGGAATTTCGTCGGCACTAAAGTCGAACAACCTCACGAGCAGCGACCCTTCCAGTTGTGCCATGCGCTGCATCTCCAGTTGCTGGAGCCAATCTGTCAGTTTCGCGAAGTCTATGCGGTTTTGGCGTCTTTGCAGATAGATGCCAAGGTCGGCAATTTGCTTTAACGATGCACCTTCGTTGAGCGTGTAGCGCATGATTCTCAGCAAGATGAACAGCATGGCTAGGGTAGGGGGCAGCGTCTCGATGTTTGCGCCGCCGATGCTGATTGTGGGCAGTTGGGCGAGCCGCTCGGACAGTTCCTCTTCTATGATAGCCTGCAACTTGCGGTTGAGTCGTGGGTTGGTGAGCGTGGTCATTTGTGCGTAATGCTCCACGTCAACGTTGTGCCAAGTGTATGTGGTGTGGCCGCGTTCGGGTTCTTCGGGAGGCTCGCCGTTTTCGTTGGCCCACTGTTCCGCCGCCACTGCCTGCTCAGCGTCGGGAAAGAAAATGTCGATGTCGCCGCTTGTCCTGTGTAGAGGTCGCGGATAGAAGGCAGCCACAGCCTGTCCCTTCAGCAGTATTGGTTGCAAATGCAGCCTTTTCAGTTCGTCGAAAAGGGCGGCCACGGCGGCATTTGTCTGCTCGTTGTCGTTTTCTATGCGTTGCAGCGTTTTTTGCCATTTCTCGGTGGCTTGCGGCGTCAGCTGAAGGAAAAAATCGTCAGAAAGTTTGTCTATCCCGTCTGCCACGAGTCCTGCCACGCCGTGCATCACCGCAATCTGGTAGAGCCGTCCCCATTTCCACGGCGACATCGGCTCGACGGCTTCTTTCTGGTCGAACGCACCTGCTCTGAGCAGACGGAAGAAATTTCTCACTACGACATTTGGCATGGCAATATCTTTTCGAAAATCGGCTTACACCACTGCAAAGATACTGCTTTAATTTGTAAAATAGAGTGGAAAACGCAAAAAAATATCGCTTTTCTTCGTTATTAAGATTATTTTCGCTAACTTTGTCGGCGAAAGAAAGAAGAAAACCTAATGACAAGCATTATGAAAAAGGAAAAGTGGATTGCCGCGACTATGCTCGCGCCGCTCATTGTGCCTGCCGTGGCGCAGGCCAAGACCAACAAAAAGGTGGCAAACAGGGAAAAGCCCAACGTGATCATCATCTATGCAGACGACTTGGGATACGGAGACTTGCAGTGCTACGGCGCGAAGAATGTGGAGACGCCCAACGTGAACCGATTGGCAAAGAGGGGAATACGCTTCACCGATACGCACGCCGTGGCTGCCACGAGTACTCCTTCCAGATACTCATTGTTGACGGGTGAATACGCTTGGCGCAGACCCGACACCGACGTTGCCGCAGGTAATGCCGGCATGATTATAAAGCCCGGACAATTTACCATGGCCGACATGTTCAAGTCGCAGGGATACGCCACCTGTGCCATCGGCAAATGGCATCTCGGGCTTGGGGCGGAGACGGCAAAGCAAGACTGGAACGCGCCGCTGTCTGCCGCTTTGGGAGACCTGGGTTTCGACTACCACTACATCATGGCTGCCACTGCCGACCGCGTTCCGTGCGTATTCATCGAGCAGGGACAGGTGGCCAACTGGGATCCGTCGGCACCTATCGAGGTGAGCTACAAAAAGAATTTCGAAGGGGAACCAACCGGCAAGGACAACCCCGAACTGCTCTACAACCTGAAGCCGTCGCACGGGCATAACATGTCGATTGTCAACGGAATATCGCGCATCGGGTATATGAAAGGCGGCGGCAAGGCTCTCTGGAAAGACGAGAACATCGCCGACTCGATAACGACCCACGCCATCAACTTCATCCGCCAGCATCAAGACGAACCGTTCTTCATGTATTTCGCCACAAACGACGTACATGTGCCGCGCTTCCCTCACGACCGCTTCCGTGGGAAAAATCCGATGGGTTTGCGTGGCGACGCTATTGTGCAGTTCGACTGGTCCGTAGGTCAACTGATGGATGCTCTCGACGAGATGGGGCTGACCGAAAACACGCTTGTCATACTCTCCTCAGACAATGGCCCCGTGGTTGACGACGGCTACATGGATCAGGCCGAGGAACTGCTCAACGGTCATAAGCCCTCGGGACCGTTCCGCGGCTTTAAATATTCTGCATACGAGGGCGGCACCGAAGTCCCGTTTATCGTCAGCTGGCCTAAGCGCGTGAAACAAGGCAAGGAGATGGGCACGCTCATTTCCCACATCGACGTGCTGGCATCGCTGGGCAAGCTTATCGGAGCGCGTCTGCCGTATGACGCAGCCATGGACAGTCGCGACCAGCTGGCGCAGATACTCGGTGAGAACGCCACCGACCGCGATTATGTGATAGAATTGGCCAACAACCACACGCTCTCCGTGCGCACGAAACAGTGGAAATATATCGAGCCAAGCAACGGCCCGAAGATGATACAATGGGGACCGAAGATAGAAACGGGTTATCTCCCCGAGCCGCAGCTTTTCGACATTTCGAAGAGCCAGTGGGAGGAGGACAATGAGGCCAAGACCCACCCCGACATCGTATCGCAAATGCAGCAGATATTAAAAGAGGAAAGGGCAAAAAGTGAATAGAAAATAGTTGGAAGTTAGGGACTTGAAAAGAGTGTTTCCAAGCAGCGCAACCGTCAAACCTGCCCATCCCCGAATGTTCCCTGGCGTTCGTTGCCGACGACAATGCACTTCCGTTGGGAAAGCGTCGGTGGTGGTGTCTCGGTAAATCAATTTGATTTGCACGGTAATTCAATTTGATTTGCACGGTAAATCAATTTGATTTGTTCCAATAAAATCACGATAGCGACCTATCACTTCCTACACTAAGAAGTATGACCGTAGAAATAGATAGCGGCAGTGGTTTCTGCTTCGGCGTTACCACTGCCATAAAAAAAGCCGAAGAGAAACTCGCACTCGACAAGCAACTCTATTGCTTGGGCGACATCGTGCACAACACGATGGAGTGCGAGCGCCTGAAGTCGTTGGGACTCATCACTATCAGCCACGACGACCTCAAGCAGTTGCACAATGCCACAGTATTGCTACGCGCCCACGGCGAACCGCCTGAAACCTATAGCATTGCGCAAGAAAACCATATCGACATTGTTGACGCTACTTGCCCCGTGGTGCTGGCTCTGCAACGGCGCATCAAAAGGCAATATGATGCCAACCCCCAAGCGCAAATCGTCATCTTTGGGAAAAACGGACACGCCGAAGTCCTCGGACTCGTTGGGCAAACTAATCAGGAGGCCATCGTCATAGAAAATCTCGACGACGCCAAGCAACTTGATTTCTCGCGCGACATCTATCTCTATTCGCAAACTACCAAGTCGCTCACGGAATTTAACCTCATCATCGACTACATCAAGCAGCACATATCGCCGCAGGCAATATTTCAGAGTTTCGACACCATCTGCCGCCAGGTGGCCAACCGTCTGCCAAGCGTCAGTCAGTTTGCCGCTCGCCACGACCTCATCTTGTTTGTCTGTGGGCGCAAGAGCAGCAACGGGAAGGTGCTTTTCAATGCCTGCAAAAAGGTGAACCCCAATTCGCATCTCATTGAGCGACCAGAGGATATAGACTTGTCGTGGGTTACGAAGAATATTGAGAGTGTCGGCATCTGCGGTGCCACCAGTACCCCGAAATGGCTAATGGAGCAGTGCGCCTCACGCATTGAGTCGCTCTGACACGCGTGCCATCAGCCACTCTTTTTGTTGTGCTATCGTCAGATGGCTGTTGTCCAGTTCCAGTGCGTCGGCGGCTTTCCTGAGGGGGCTCACTTCGCGGTGGGAGTCTATATAGTCGCGCTCCTCCACATTTTTCAGTATCTCCTCAAACGTATGGCCGGTGTCCCCTTTGGCCATCAGTTCGTCGTAGCGGCGTTGCGCTCTCACTTCTGGCGAAGCCGTTACAAACACTTTCAGTTCCGCATCGGGAAATACCACCGTTCCGATGTCGCGCCCATCCATTACGATGCCTTTCTCTTTACCCATTTCCTGCTGCTGGCGCACCATCTCCTCGCGCACAAAACCGATGGCCGCTATCGGGCTGACGTGCGCCGACACCTCCATGCCGCGAATGTCTCGCTCCACGTTTTCGCCGTTGAGCATCGCGTCGGGTTTGCCCGTCTGATTGTTTAGTGTGAAAGAGATGTTGATGTCTGCCATGCGCTCTTTCAGTTCTTTTTCTTTCACCGTGCCGTCTTCGCCGAACAAATTGTGTCTCAGTGCGAAGAGCGTTACGCATCGGTACATGGCTCCCGTGTCAACATAGATATACCCCAACTCTTTGGCCAGGTCTTTTGCCATCGTGCTTTTTCCGCACGATGAGTAGCCGTCTATGGCAATAGTGATTTTTTTCATAGCGTAAATGATAGGTTGATAAGTAGCGACGAGGCCGAGACGTGATATTTTGCCCACGCCAAGTGCAGTTTGAAGCGTTCGAGCGTCAGACCGGCACCCAGCGACAGGCCTGCGCCGTGGCTGCTCTCGTCTTCGTCGTCGCTAATGAGCATTTCGTTGGAACGTCGGAAGTTGTAGCCCCCGGCCAGATAGATATTGTCTGAAAGCAGCACATCTACGCCGAAGTTGAAGTGGTTGATAAACTTCCCACCGAGATGGTTCAAGTTGCCCATTGTTGCCGATAGTCGGAAAGGCGCATTGGTAACGCGTTTCGTCACGCCCACAATCAAGTCGAGCGGTATCGCCTCGAAATCGTCGTCGTAAGCCTTTATCTGTCCACCCAGGTTTTTCGCCACGGCCGAAACCGACCATTCGCGCTCCTCGTCGTAATAGTTCAGTCCGAGGTCAACGCCCATAGCCATCGAGTTGTATTGTCCGATATACGAGGCAATCATTTTCGCGGAGATACCGCCTGTCAGCCGTGGTGTGAGCAGGTAAGCAAACGAGCCACCTATACATATATCGCGCGCGTGAAAGGTGCCTGTCTCGATGTTGTCGGCCGTCGTCTCCTTCATCTCCCCATAGTCCATGTATTGCGCCATCACGCCCCACGTCCCCTTCTCTTTCAGTGCCTTCACAAACGAAGCGCTTGCCGTGCTAGAACCGCTCATGTAGGTCATGAAATTGAGGTCAAGGCTGCGGTCGCTCACGTTGGAGATGAGCGCCGGATTATGGAATATCAGCGACGCGTCGTCGTCGGGCAACGTCACGTTTTCGCCACCCAGTGCGGCCACATGGGCACTCACGGGCAGACGCAGAAAGTTGTAGTCGGTTTCGCTTTCTTGGGCTGCAACCGACGTTGTTGCCAGGGCAAAAACGATTGCAAACGTGGCTCTCTTCATTATCTTTTTCTTAATTTCGCTGCAAAGATATATAAAAATCTCGAATTACGAACCACTTATTACAAATAATTTGCTAACTTTGCACGCACAAATCATTATCGAGATGAGCAAAAACGACCAACTGGCTATCGACTTCAAGACATCGTTCCTCCTTGGACTTGTGTTGGTGCTTTCCTGTTGCTTCGTTGCGCTGGAGTGGCATTCCACCGACGAGGTCGCGCCTTTTGCCGACGAAGACTCTTTCGAGGAGATGGCGCAAGAGATGGAGTTGCCGCCCGTGCCGATGACGCCAGATCTCGTGGCTCTCGACGTGGAGCAGCAGGAGCAACTGAGCGACCAACTCAAACTCGTGGAGCAGCAAGAGCAGAAGCGCATCGAACTGAAACCCACGCCCGTCAGCGGCGAAGAGGAGGAGAAATTGCCCACCACTCCCGTGGATGCCATTGTGCCGATGATGCCCACGCTCGACGAGCAGCCCGTCAGTTTCCGTGTCGTTCAGCAGTTGCCCGAATTCCCTGGCGGCCCGGTTCAGTTTATGAAGTGGCTCACGAAAAACCTGAAGTATCCCACTTCGGCGCAGCAGCGCAAGCAGCAGGGCAAGTTGGTCGCTCAATTCATCGTCAACAAAGACGGTTCGGTGAGCGACATAAAGATACTGAAATCGCTCAACGCCACCTGCGACCGCGAGGCACTTCGCGTACTCCGCATGATGCCGAAATGGAAGCCTGGCGTGCAGGACGACAAGCCCTGTCGCACGATGTTCAACATTCCAATCGTCTTTAAACTTTAAAGATTGCGGTACGATACTATCCTATTTAAAAAACCAAAAAAAACTAGAAAAAGCAATGATACCCTACGAAGAAATCATCCAGCTGGTAAACAGCCATATCGAGTCGCTTCCTTACGAGAGGAAGCCCAAAACACTCTATGAGCCAATACGATATGTCCTCTCGATAGGAGGCAAACGCATCAGACCTGTGCTCATGCTCCTTGCGTATAACATGTACAAGGACGACCCGGAAAGCATCATCATGCAGGCTTGCGGACTGGAAACCTATCACAACTACACGCTCCTCCACGACGACCTGATGGACAACGCGGACATGCGGCGTGGGCAACAGACCGTGCATAAGCGGTGGGACGCTAACACGGCCATACTTTCGGGCGACTCCATGCTCGTGCTGGCTTATCAACGAATTTCGCAGTGCGACAACCGACACCTGCGGCAAGTGATCGACCTCTTTACCGAGACCGCTCTCGAGATAGGCGAGGGGCAGCAATACGACATGGATTTTGAACATCGCACCGACGTAACCGAAGATGAGTACATCGAGATGATACGTCTCAAAACCAGCGTGTTGCTTGCTTGCGCAACCAAGATGGGGGCACTGCTTGCCGATGCTCCCGAGGAAGATGCGGAGAGCCTCTACAAATACGGCGAACTCGTGGGACTTGCGTTCCAACTGCAAGACGATTTCCTCGATGTCTATGGCGACCCGAAAATCTTTGGGAAGGAAATTGGCGGCGACATCACTTCGAACAAGAAAACATATATGCTCATCAATGCGATGCTGCGCGGAAACAGCCAGCAGCGCGACGAACTGAACCACTGGATTGCCGCCGAGGAGTTTGATAAACAGGAGAAAATTGCGGCCGTTACGCGTCTGTACAACGAAATAGGCATCGACCGCCTTGCGCAGGAAAAGATAAATTTCTATTTCGACGAAAGCAAGCAGTATCTCGATCGTCTTACGGTCAGCGACGAGCGCAAGCAGCAACTGGTGGCCTTCGCCAACGAGATGATGCACCGGCAGAAGTAGCTTTTGGGGATATGTATATCGACACACACACGCACCTCTCTGGCGAAGAATTCGATGCCGACCGACCGGAAGTGATTGAACGCGCAAAGGCCGTTGGTTGCGAAGCCATGCTCTTGCCTGCCATCGACTTACCCACGCTGCCACGCCTCGTCGAGGTTTGCCGCGAAAACGCCGGCTACTGCTTCCCAATGATTGGGTTGCACCCGGAAGAGGTTCGCGACGTCTGGGCCTCCGTGGTCAGCGAGATGGAGCAGATGTTGCCCGGCTCGTTTGTCGCAATTGGTGAGGTGGGACTCGATTTCTATTGGAGCCGCGAATACGAGAAGCAGCAGTTGGAGGCGTTCGAGCGACAGGTGCAAATGGCTATAGACCACCGCCTTCCGCTGATGATACACTGCCGAAAGGCGCAAAACGAGATGGTGAACATTCTCAAAAAATACCCAGCGGAACAGTTGACGGGCGTGTTCCACTGCTTTACGGGAAATGCGCAGGAGGCGGAGCAGTTGCTCGCTTTTCCGGGGTTCTCTCTGGGCATTGGCGGTGTGCTAACCTTCAAGAAATCGCATCTGCCCGAGGTGTTGCCGGCGACGGTGCCGCTCAACCGAATTGTTTTAGAGACCGACTCGCCCTACATGGCACCCGTCCCGATGCGTGGACAGAGAAACGAAAGCGCGTTTCTCACCCACGTCATCAGTCGTCTTGCCGAGGCTTACGGAGTGAGCGAAGAGACTGTCTGTCAGACCACTACCGATAATGCGCGCCAAATCTTCTCGCTCTAGTCGATCGTACTGCATGTCGCGTATCCGCTCGAAAGATACCAAACCGGAGTGGATCGTGCGCAGATGGCTGTGGAGCAGGGGCTATCGTTACCGAAAAAACGACAAGCGTCTGCCCGGCAAGCCCGATCTTGTATTGAAAAAATATGGAGTGGTCATCTTTATTCACGGCTGTTTTTGGCATGGCCACGACCACATACGAATGCCAAAAACCAATGCAGAATTTTGGGAAAAGAAGATTTCGCGCAACCGCCAACGCGACGAGCAGTGCAAGCAGCGGTTGAGGGAGATGGGGTGGAGCGTCATGACCGTTTGGGAGTGCCAACTGCAGGGCGACCGCCAGCGGCAGACGCTTCTCGAAATAGAGCATTTGCTAAACCAGACTTTTCTGCAACGACAATCGCAACAGCCCTGCCGCAAAAAGGCAATGCCTTACGCCGCACCGCCTGAAACATTTGAGCGCGCGGCGGAAGAAAGGCCCGACTAATAGGCGTTTTCGTCGCCCACAACCATCTGTTTCGCCGTGCGCCAGATGATACGAAGGTCTAGCCAGATGCTCCAGTTCTCTATGTACCAGATGTCGCGCTTCACTCGCTCCTCCATCTGCCACAGTTCCTTTGTCTCGCCGCGATAGCCCGTCACCTGCGCCCAACCCGTGATGCCCGGCTTCACGAAGTGGCGAACCATATACTTGTCGATGAGTTGCGAATAGACCTCCGTGTGGTGTAGCATGTGCGGACGCGGCCCAACGATGCTCATGTTGCCAATAAAGACATTGAAAAACTGCGGCAACTCGTCGATATTCGTTTTGCGCATAAAATTTCCGAAGGCAAATTTCCTTGGGTCGTCCTCCGTGGCCTGCACGAGGTCGGAGTCTTTGTTCACGTGCATCGAGCGGAACTTATAGCAATAGAAGTTCTTGCCGTTGATGCCCGTGCGCTCCTGTTTGAAGAAGATTGGCCCCGGGCTTTGCAACTTGATAATCAGTGCGATAATGGGAATGAAAGGCAACAGGCAGATGAGAATGAGTGCCGACATCACGATGTCGAACGTGCGCTTCACCATCCGATTGCTCAGTATCGAGAGCGGCTCCTCGTAGTTGGTGAATATCGTCTGGTCGCCCAGCCGCTCCATCTTCAGCGGCACGCCCACGCTCGTTATCGACCGCGGCACGTAGTAAAAGCGCATCACATGCTTGTCGCAGTATTTTATAATCTTGCGCAGCCACCCTTTTGAGCCGTGCGTGATGCCGCAGAATATGTCGTCGGCTTTGAGGCTTCCCTCGCCGTTCATTTTCTTTTCCAAATCGTCGAAACTGCCCAGTTGCACCAGTTCCTCCGGCGCATCCGTTATTGGCTCGTCTGCGAAATATCCCATTACTTTGTATCCCGTCGTGGCATCGCCCACCAGTTCGTCGTAGATTTCGCGCAGCGCCTCGTCGTTGCCCACGAAAATCACGGAGCGCGTGTTGCGTCCCATCTTTCTGAACCGCTTAATCACCCACCGCTCCACCATACGCGCCAACAGCATGGTCACGAGGAATACCACGTTGAACATAATGACGGGCTGGAAGAAACTCGTCCAAGGGTCTGAAATTTGTAGCAGGAAGAAGCAGAACACGGCCTGGAAGAACACCAGTCTGGTTACGCGCGACACCACCTTGTGCGACGGCACCGTGCGCCTATGCACTATCGGCGACCACTTTGTCTCGCAGATGGCCAGTGCCAGGTTGGCAATGCAGAATACCACGCGAGGGTGTAGCATCGTACTCGTGTGCAGATATGCTGAGTCCAAGAGAAGGGCAATCAGCAATATCGAGTTCAGCAGGATGAAGTCGCAAGCGATGACCATCCATTTTATCAAGTCGTTCGTGTTGTTGTATTGTCGCATATCTGTTGTTTCCGGGTTAGTTATTCTTGTTCCACTCCTTTTTATTTCGCACCTTTCACCGCTTTTTAGCGTTTACCAAATACAAAGATAAACATTTTTCTTGAAAAACTCACACTTTTCTTCATTTTTTTCACATAAAATTTTGTTTGTTCCGTTTTTTATCATAATTTTGCACCCGAAACTCATTGTCTAACGTTAAAAAACCAAATGCCTATCGACGTGAACATTTTACTTGATTAATAATATAAAAAAGTAAAATAGTTATGACGGACTACAACCGCCTGACCGACGAAACGCTGGTCAAGGCTTACGTCGATGGAGACAATAGGGCGTTCGATGTGCTGCTTGAGCGCAACGAAGAGAAACTCTACACCTACATCATGTTCATGACCGGCGACCGTGCTGCGGCCGACGACATATTCCAAGACACCTTTGTAAAGGCCATCTCGGCCATGAAAGAGGGGCGATACACCTCTACGGGGAAGTTCGCCTTTTGGCTCATGCGCATCGCCCACAACGAGATGATCAGCTGGTATAGGGCCAGACGAAACGAGCACACCGTGGAGCCCACGGCCGACAACGACCTGCAAAACCTGCGCAGTGCGTCGGTGATAGACTCCTCTCGCGAGGGCGAAATGGTAAACCAGCAGGTGATGACCGACGCGCGACGGCTCATGGAGGCCTTGCCAACGGTGCAGCGCGAGGTGGTTTACATGCGTTTCTATCAGGACATGCCCTTCAAGGAGATTGCCGAGACCACGGGCGTCAGCATCAACACCGCGCTCGGCCGAATGCGCTACGCCGTCATCAATATGCGCAAAATGGCGCGCGAAAACAACATCTACCTGAAACTTTGCTAATAAACCATCAGATTAGCTGTAAATAAAAACCACAGATTATGCCAGATTTCGCAGATGATAATTGCTGCGAAAATCTCACTAATCTGTGGTTTATAAATTGCTAACAAACAGAAAGATATGATTTCCAAATCAGACCTCAGAATCGTCTTCATGGGGACACCGGAGTTCGCCGTGGAGACTCTCAGCCGACTCGTGGACGAGGGATACCGCGTCGTCGCCGCAGTAACGCAACCCGACAGACCCGTCGGTCGCCATGGCTCCGTGTTGCAGCCGTCGGCCGTCAAGCGATATGCGCTGGAACACGACATTCCGGTGCTGCAGCCAGAGAAGATGCGCGACCCGGAGTTCCTCAGCCAATTGCAGGCCTACGAGGCTAATCTTCAAGTGGTTGTGGCCTTTCGCATGCTGCCCGAAGTGGTATGGGCAATGCCGAAATACGGCACATTCAACGTTCATGCGTCGCTGCTGCCGCAATATCGCGGGGCGGCTCCCATCAACTGGGCCATCATCAACGGGGAGACGCAGACTGGCGTAACCACCTTTTTCCTTGACCATGAGATAGATACGGGGCGCATCATCTTGCAGCGCACCGAACAGATAACGCCCGCTGACGACATGGAGTCGCTCTACGACCGGCTTATGCGACTTGGCGCGCAGGCCGCTCTCGATACCATCGGCGAGATAATTGCCACCGACGGCCACCCACAAACCGTCGCGCAACCTGACGCAACGGAACTGAAGCCCGCTCCAAAGATTTTCAAGGAGACTTGCCGCATCGACTGGAACCAGCGTGCCGAAAGCGTGCGCAATTTCGTCCGTGGACTGTCGCCCGTACCTGGCGCATGGACGATGGTTGCAGACGGAAACGGTCGCGAGAGTGTCGTGAAGATTTATCGCGCAGCGGTGGCCGATGGCGCGAGCGAGGGTTGCGGAGTCGTCACCCAAGAGCGGCGCCGGCTTTTTGTAGGTTGCGGTGCCGGGCGGCTGGAGATACTCGAGTTGCAGCCTTCCGGTAAACGCAGAATGATGGCTGCCGACTTCCTCAACGGCAATCCCAAATTAGAACGCGCTTTCTAGAGTTTTTCAAGTTAACAAGTTTGTAAAGTTCGTCAAGTTTTTCAAGTTCTTCAAGTTAATAAGTTTGTAAAGTTCGTCAAGATTTTCAAGTTCTTCAAGTTAACAAGTTTGTAAAGTTCGTCAAGTTTTTCAAGTTTTTCAAGTTAACAAGTTTGTAAAGTTCGTCAAGATTTTCTTTACAAATAAATATTTTCCTCTTTCCCGACAAATAAACTGGAAAAACTGAAACTTGAGAAACTTGATAAACCAGAAAACTTGATAAACTTGAAGAACTTGAAAAACTTGATAAACCAGAAAACTTGATAAACTTGAAGAACTTGAAAAACTTGATAAACTTAGCGTGTCAGTCCCACCGTGGTGGGAATTCAGTCTCACCGTGGTGGGAGTCCGGTTCCACCGTGGTGGGAGTAAACTCTTACCGTGGTGAAAGTTTGGGCGTATGTATGACGGTGATTTATAGGGTCTTACGAAAACCTGCGTTTTGGGGTGTTTTATGTTCCCAAAATGAGGTCTTTCATCATGGTGATGTCTAGTTTTGTCAGCCCGTGACGCATTAAATTGGGCTGTTCTTGGTCTATTGCTTGTGCGGCTTGCTTGGTCTGACGAAACAGCTGTACTGCGCGACCTACGTTTCCCGTAACCCATTGACAGATAGCCGCATTGAAGGGGTCTAGGTCGGGCTGCGCGTCGTAGATGGCGTTGGCCTTTTCGTATTGGCGGTTCTGCATGAGGCCCCATGCGAGTGCGGCCTTCACCTGCCGATTGTCCTCCTGTTCGA
>Ga0065709_1029729_pt1 | contig 13282 bp, 6 predicted proteins | sample Hoacrofraction14_2_FD_59096 | JGI IMG/M metagenome (GOLD analysis project Ga0065709, IMG submission 59096) | Hoatzin crop microbial communities from Cojedes, Venezuela, sample from fiber fraction 14 v1 | ecosystem: Host-associated > Birds > Digestive system > Esophagus > Crop | place: Venezuela...
GATCACCTTGCAGCTGCTTGAAAAAGAAAAGAAGCAGACAAAAAGCTTTCAGGGAAGATAAGAAAAGCATGGCGGGAAAGTACCCCGCCGAAACGATAAAACACGAAACACAGACCGCTGTTTATAGTGCCTGTGGCATGAGAGCAGCGGCAATCCTACCCTAAAACAGACACACAAGGGGAAGTGACAGACATATGGATCTTAGAATCACCAATACAAATAACGGGATCGGTACAGGATCGGAAGAGATCCGTGATACCGGCAGTGACGGCATCCTGTCCAGTGTCTTGAATGACCACAGATACGGAGCCGGGAGGGAGAGAGAAGGAGGTGAGAATCTCCTCTCTGAGGAAGAGTTTGCGGCAGCCATGGAGGAGATGTCTCCGGATCTGCAGAAGTTATGGAAAGGATTAAGTCAGGACCAGAAACGAAAGGTCTACGCGGACGCCGTGCGGAAATCGACCGCGGCGGCAATGCAGGGTTCACTCTCCGGTGATACCGAAGAGATCCAGAGAGACAGAATGAGTGCCTCACAGGCACAAAAATACAGCGATGATACATTCGGACGAAGACGCCGCAGAGGATATGCGTACGCCGAAGAGGACGAAACAGAAGAAAAGGCAGACCTTACTGATGAAAAGAGCCGGGAGAAACTGACGCTCTCCGCACCGGACAAGGATTTCTCAAATGACATAAGGGAGACAAGCACCCAACAGAGAGGTGCCCGCGTCCGCATCCGCACAAAAGACATGGCGGACGAATCCTATGTTCTTGAGGACGAGAAAAAAGAAAAGGCAAAAAAAGAAGAAGAGGGTGAACATAAGGTAGCCGAGGTTATCGGGCATTACGAGATCCCGGCAGAGCCTGTTTCAACGGCGGGAAAGGAGTGGGAGAAGAAGGCACTGAAGCGCGCTGCCAATGAACGAAAAGAAGACGCAGCTATCTTTGACTGGCAGGAACGAGACCGCCTGGACCGGGAATACCGGGAAGAAATGACAAGACGGGCCGCTTATGCCAAAGCACAAAGAGAAGCGATGGAAGAAGCCTCTTCTTATGACAGCTCTTACGATACTATGGCGGAAAGCTCATTCGACGATACAATCGACTATGAAGTCCGGTACCCTGACTCTTATGGTGATCCGGACATCCCATATCCTGATGAAAGCACGGACACCGACCTGCCTGACCACCTGCAAGGCGTGGGCGACGATATCCGCGAGATCGATTCTTTTCGGGAAGTTTCTGATGAAAAGGACACGGATGATGACGAGCTTTCTTCTTTAAAAGAACGCCGTAAAAAAGAGAGTTTTAAAGACCGCCTTAAGAAAAAAGAAGCCCTTCGCGGAAAAGAAGAGATGGCTGAGGATGATATCCGCTCGGCCATATCGGACTTTGACAAAGAAAACGCCCTGATGGGCGAAGATATCCGTGACGGTGAGTTCAATAATCGCATACCGCAGCGACTTCGGAAGGCTCTGATCCGTCAGGCCCGTCAGGAAGGTCTCATCATGGATGACGCAGAGTACACGCCGGAGATCGAAGGCGTGATGCTCGCCAAGAACCGTACGGCGAAGAGTCGTGAAGAACAAAAGAAGAAAGACTCCGCGATCAAACAGGCAAAGGATATCGCCCGTGCAAGGGCTAAAAGTGAGAAAGCGTCCGGTGCGGCAGGCAGCACCTTGACAGGGATTCAGCCTGATACCGCAGATGAAGGCGATTTGACAGATAAACCGTCCTTTGCTCAAAAGGCGGCGGGCGGTGCGAGCACTTTTGCCTTTGCCGCCGGCGAGAAAGCTTCGGCAGGCGAAGCGGATCATCCGGTCCGGGATGCGTCAGATACTCCGATCCAGACCGTTGACGGTTTTCGCACATCTCCTGAAAAGGAAGCCCGGATAAACGACGGGACAGATATAAAAACAACGACTCAGCCTGACTCCGGAAGCCCTGTCTCTGATTCCCAGACTAAAACATCCACCGGAACAGAAAGCCCGGCAGAAAAAGAGAAAGAAGCCACACCCGATAACACTCCCCATAAGGTAAAAGCTCAGACAGAGGCTCAAGCTGAACAACCGGGTGATGTCTATACCGCCAAGGGGACGGCAAAAGGCAAAGAGAATAAAGGCGGGAATCCCGTCTCCGATGCGCCGCATTCACCGTCGGATGAGGAGACGCTGGAATATCTGCGTAAGAATCGGGGAAATAAGAACGCCAGGGAAGCCGCAAAAAGTGCTGACAAAGAAACTGGCGGCATCGTCCAGCGTCTTGACAAACGGGAAAAGGAAGAAAAGAAAAAGGCCGGAGCGGGAGACGAAGACTTCTTCCGTCAGGCAGGTAAGAAAAAGAGCATTCTGGAACAGATGGAAAGCGGGAAAGACACTGGTCTTCGCGTCAAGAATGCTCAGATCTCTGAAATAGAAGCCAAAGAACTTTTTGAAAAAGCTAAAGCGGAAGGCGTCATTGACAAGAACGCCGCCTATAACGAGTACGTTTCTGCCCTCCGTGAGGCAAAGAGACGGGAGAAGCGTCACCCGAAGGAAACGAGGGATGAGTTCCATCGCAGGATCCTTGATTGGATGAAAGAGCGCGACCTTAAAAAAATGGAAACAAACCCGGAAGAAGACGGGATCATCCTTCACAGGGTACAAAGTGCCGAAAATATCCTGTTTCAGGATGAGATGGAGATCCGCACGACGGACGATGAGATCGACTCCAAAGACAGGGATACCAGCGGTAAGAAAAAGGCGGATGCAGACGATGCCAAGTCTAAAAAAGACGGCATCAAAAACGCACAGAAAAAGACGGCTATCAGCGATTCGATCGATAAAGGCCTTGCCGCTAAAAAGGAAGAAGAGAAACGGCTTGAGGATGCCGCCTATCTTGAAAAGCAGCGCGAAAGACGGGAAAAAGCCGCTAAGGACAAAGGGGATGAAGGGACTCCCACTACGGGTAAAGCGTCCGGAAACAAAGATAGGCCGACAAGCCTTAAGAAAGAGATTGCCGGAGCGGTAGCACATGGCGGGCTGGAGATCCTGAAAGACGTTAAGGATAAGGCAATCGAAGGCGTTGCCGATCTTGAAAAGAACGTCCGCGAAGCAGGCGTGGAGAGTACGGTCAAGGGCGACGATTCCGGCATTCGGGAGACCGGCGAAAAGACCAGTGCGGTCAAAGATGTCATCGGTGCAGTGGCTACTGTCGAAATAATGCGTGCGGAACATCTGAAAAAGAAAGCCGCCCGAGTCGCCGCAAAGGAAGACGCTGAAAGAAGTTATGAAGAACTTCGAAAACAGCTTCAAAAGACGGATGCAGACAGAATCGCCGATAAAGGAACAACCCACTCCAAAGATGTCAAACCGGCAAAAGAAGTTCAAAGCACTGACACATCCGGCATCCGTACGATCGGCGAACACAACGCTGACGGAACGCTCAAGGATATGCAGCTTCGCACCACGGGTGAAGGGGAAGCACATCTACGGACGGTAGAGGAAGAGCGCCTTGAGCGAGCTGAAAAGGCAAAAGATGCTGTCATCCGCGAAAACATCAAAAAACAGGAAGACGGCATCCGTACGACAACAGCTGAGCGGGAAAAACGTGATCAAAAGGAAGTCGACCTGAAAGAGAAAAAAGGCCGCGAAGCTGTTATCAAGGATAAGCGTAAAAAAGACGAGATCGTCAAAAAGGAAGAGAAGAAGAAAAAAGAAGTTCTCGCCAAAGAGGAAAAAGAAAAGCAGGAAGCGGTCAAAAAGGAGACCGCACGGAAAGACAAAACGGTCGCCGAGCAAAAAAAGGAGGATCTGAAACAGGAAGAAGTCCGTAAGGAAGCTCAGGCAAAGACTGAAGAGGAAGTCAAAGCTGTCCGGAAGGAAGGCGAAAAAGCAGCCGAGGCAACCGTAAAGGAAGCCGAAAACATCCAGAAAGACAATGTCAAACGGTCTGATGAAAAAATCAAAGAGGACATCAAAGTCTCGGAGACAGAAACAAAGCGAAAGCAGGAAAGCACGGAACAAACCGTACAGAAGCAAAAGATCTCCGACGAAAACGTCCGACGGGAATCCAGACTGAGTGACATCAAAGTTCAGAAGCAAAAGGAAGAGATCCGCAAAACGGCACAAAAGCAGGAAAAGGACATCCGTGCCAATGCTGAAAAGATCACGCAGAAGAGCAACGAGACCGTGGTCGAGAATCAGAAAAAGGCGCAGGAAGAAACCAAGACTGTGTTGCTCGCGACGGCAGCGGAGAAAAAAGAGATCGTTCTGGCGCAGCAATCCGCTGAGAAGAAAGAACTTATCGTCCGCCAGGAAGAGAAGGTGCGACAGGCGGCTGTAAAAGAAGCCGCAAAGAGTGCCGGAAATGCTGCCAAAACGCAGTCTGAGCAGATCCTTCAGAAAGCGACCACGCTGGAAGCAAAGGCTAAGCAAAAGCAAGCCTTTATGAAGGCGATGAGTGGCGGCATCATGGCAATGAGTGCCACGAGCGAAGCTATCGACGCCGAGAAAAAGAACGCGGCTATCAAGCGGGAGATGAGCGAAGCCGAAAACGCCAGCCACGTCCGCAAGAGGACTGAAGAGATCCTCGGCACTGGTCGAAAAGGCTTCAAAACTGTCGGGCGAGGGCTTAAAGCCATCATGAAGCGCTTTGTCCCGCACTCGGTTATCGGAAGCATCAAGAAGTTTATCGGACTTGGCGTCGCACTGCTTGTTCTGATCCTGTTCGTGTATATCACGTCGCTTCTGATGAAGATCGGGAGTGACAGCGTTGACCTTTCGGTTACCGGATATAATGTAAGCGGGAGTCAGATCGTTAATTATGCCATGTGGTTTACAACTTTTGAACTTACAAAGGAGGGCTCTGGATATTACAGTTATGGAGGAGGCGGACGCCCCGCTCAAGTATGGCTCGACGATGTTGAAGATATGATCAATACCGGAACGCCACATCATACCGATTGCTCCGGGTTTGTATCAGGCGTGTTGGCGCATTTTAATCTGGTATCTAATGACTATGAGGGAGACACCGGCACGCTTCAAAAGGTAGGAACCCCTGTGGGCAACGAGACAGGATATTTTAAAAATAAGATGGATGCTGTTCCCTATCTGCAACCAGGAGATATTGTCATATTTTCACCGTACAACCCAAGTTATAGAAAACAGCACGTAGGTTTTTATTATGGCGAAGAAAACGGTGTCCCAATGATTGTTAACAACACCGGTACGGGCGTAAGAAAAGACACTTATGCACAACACAGCTACGACGGCGACGTCATGGTGCGAAGGGTTTCAATTACTGGAAATTTCGAAGACCTAATGGGGGCGCCCTCTGGCACCCAGGGAGAAGAATTGATTTATGCCTGTCTTCGTCAAGCAGGTATATCACATTCAGCTGCTTGCGGCATAATGGGGAACGTGATGTTGGAAAGCGCCCATTCTTTTGCTGGTTGGAAGTGCGAAGGGTTTTATAATACGACAATTTCCCAAGATGAACAAAATTACCTAGATACGCTTCAAACTGAAGGCTATTCATTACAAGCTTTCGTCAATGCAGTTAATGCTCCAAAGAAGTTTTATGAAAGCGGATATCCCCTGATTCCTAATACCAGTTCCCATCAAGGTGCCGGTTATGGGATTTTTCAGTTTACATCTGATGAGTGTAAAACATCTTTGTGGAATACTTGGCAGAGAATGAGGGCAAGTGACCCTACGTTAAGTATTGCATCTATAAAAGTTCAGGTAGCCGCACTTTTCTCAGCTTTAAGCGAAAGCAAAGATTCTCGTTATATGTTCTTGGCACAAGAATTACAGAACTCTGTTTCTCATGAAGATTCGAAAGAAGAGACGGCTTATTACGCGAATGTGTTCTTTGCGTGCTATGAATACTATACATCCAGTTTCAGGTCATATTCAACACGGTTGGGAACAGCAGGGCTATCAGGCGGATACTTTAATGGAAACGGGTCTTTTTATAAGAGTACTAATGTGGACAGCGACGGAAATCATAGCGATGGGCGATGCGATTATGCCGTAAGCCTATATGAAAAAATGCTGCCATACGCCAACAATTACGATGCCATTTCCAGCTTTTCAGTTGATTCGAATGGCAGCGGCACCACGGGACTTGGGCAATCAGCTCTATTACAGATGCTGGTAACGAGTACCGGCCAGACCTACGTTTCTACAAGTGAAGACACCATCGGAACCACCGCCGGTACCGTTCCCGAAGACGAAGAAGAGAGCGAAGTTGAAGAGGAAGAGCTCGCCGAAAAGAAGGAAGGTACAAAATCCACCGGCACCAGTGTTGCAAACGCCGCTCAGGAAGAAAAACATGACGAAGACATGGAGGACCTGAAAGAACGGGTCAATGGAAGCGGTGATGAGGAAGGCGGGACGCCAAGATCCGGCGGCGATGAAATCATCATTGTTATTGAGGGTATCAAAGCCACCTGTGTCTTGACTGAAATAAAAGAGGATACACAGTTTACCAAGGATGACTTTAAGGTCTATGAGGTCTGCAACTGGGTAGACGAAAACGGAGAAGCAAAATCACAAGACATTCGTACTTATGACTTCACCTTCACGGCTACACAGAATGCCCGTAAAAAGCAGCATGTCATCAAATTTAAAGACACAGAGGGCAATGGTTTCACCTATACGCTGAAACTCAGCTATGGCGAGGACTCCAAGTATAATGTCAACGCCGCCGCAAAAAGTAACAAGGTGTTTATAGCGGCGAAGTACGGCTTCGTTGAAAACATCGTCGAAAATGTTGGCGAGATCAATGAAACCACGAAGATCACAGACACGACGACCTATAACGTAAGGAAGTATAAGGAGTTTTACGACAAGTGGAAGCTCGATCTGAGCCTTAGCTACTTCCATGGCGGGTTCTATGCGGCAACCATCAAGGGCGACTCAACCACGACATATAAGTTCGAGGATGTGGAGAATGGGCAAAACGTTCTGGTGCCTGCCGGCACAGAAGTCATCGTCATGTATCTTCGAAACGGAGAAGCCGATAAGGTCAACGTAGTCTGCCGTCTGGAAGGTGGAAAAACGGTTTACGTTAAGAAGAGCCTGATCCACTGCACGTCGCAACTTTATAACTCTACAACCGCTTATACCAACGAGCAGGTCGAAGAGTGGGCAAACCGTCAAAACATCCCAACGGAATACTCCGCCAGTGCGATGTCCAGACTGGGTCTTACATTCAAGCCTACTCCGGCTACAAAGGTATTTATAGCATCCAAGTACAACCAACACGGATGGATCCTGGAGGGGTCAAACGGCAACTGGACATGTGTTTCCGGCAAATGCGGCTTTAAGATCTCTACCGGACAGCTTCACCCGACAGATCGTCTTTATAAATACCCGGATGAAGGAACTCGCGACTTGCCAAACGATGTTTACGGGTTTGAAGTGTTGGGGCTTTTTGATCGCGGAGGCGGTATTGGTGACGGACGATGGGGTATCTACTACTCAAAAGCGTCAGGCAGCAACAGTATTCACCGGGCGTATTACCCGGGACAGCCAGGTACCCACGGATGCATCGGTGTACCTGACAGTATACTTAGCTATTTTGCGGACACCAATGAGTGTTCCTATGGAACGCGGGTAGTCTTGTTTTAGTATTCTGTGGCCTGAACGATCGCGATTTTATGAAAAAATATCCGATTTTTTGTAAAAGCGAACAAAGTAAACACGGAGGTGTGTTAGTGTAAGGGCAGAGAGATTCGGAGCGCTAAAAGCACATCCGTACCCCTTAGCGGATGTCCGAATCACTTCCAGTTTACATACTGTTCAACTCCCTTACTTATGAAAGAGCGCGGCTTTGTCGCGCTCTTTCTATTAGCAAAAACGGGATGAGAGAGAAATGCCTATATGCGGTCACAGACCAGCGAAAATGCTTTTTCAGGCATAAGGAGAAAACATGGCAAGAGAATATACCATTTGGAGTAACACCCTTGATACGATCGAAGCTATTGTAACGGATATCCGTGAAGAAGAAGAATATCAGGACCTAAGTGAAAGAGAACTTACGGACCTTGCCTATGAGATCAACAACAGCTATCTGGATGACGAAAAAAGCAATCTTTCCGTCGACCTGCATCGCCCAATGGTCTGCATCTCAAATCTGGGGCTGTGGTACGGAAAGTGCAACTCGGTAAACATCATGGATTCCGGATATCTGCCGGACACACTGACCCCCGGGCGGGATGACGAATACAGTACGTGGTATGTTAATGAACAGGGAGACCTGACATATCGCGGCAAGCATCATGACGGTACAAACTACAGCATCTACCGTGTCGCAAAGGAAGGTGTAGACCGCTACGACCTTGAGGATGCACTGGAAAACCACTATGGTGACAGTAAAAAGATCACGGAAGAGATACTGGGGATGACAGAACCGCTTGGTCCGATCATCGGAAAGATATACGGATGGGGGGAATATACTAAGGAAGAGGAAAAGAACGAAAAGAAGTCTGTTGAGAAGGCACACAAGGGTCGTTGACACATTTCCTCCGTGGTACAATAGGGTGCGTAATCAGGCACACCACAAGCAAACAGTAGGACATGGTCTCCACAAAAGTATTATAAGTAAAACATCCCGCAGGGAATCTAAGAGCTAACCTTTAGAACATAATAGTAAATACAGAAAACAAACGGTGGTTGTGCCTGTTTGTTTTTTTGCATTTTCGGAGAGGAGAGATGAATGAGAGAAAATACCAGCTTAACCAAAGCAAAGCGCTGTATCCTTATCCTATGCAGTTTTTTGTGTGCCCTGATGATTCAGTTTTCCGCATCAGCCGGAACCCTGAGTGAAAAAAGGCTCGTGCTGCATAAGGGGGAGCGCTGGCAGTTCATGGTTTATGAGCCGAGCGGAACCTGCATATTCACCTCATCCAACAAAAAGGTGCTGAAGATCAGCAAAAGCGGTAACGCACGAGCTATCAAAGCCGGAACAGCAACGGTCAGCGTTACAGAAAGCGGAAGCGGACAGACGCATACCTGTAAGGTGACCGTCACCAAGGATTACAGCGGAAACGGTCAGAGAGTGCAGATCTTTAAAGGTGCTGCTTCTTCGATATCTTTTAAATCCTCATATCTGGTCTCTGAAAGCAACGACCAGTATACGCTTCAGGTTCCCGCAGGTAAAAAGGTCTCACTTACGGTCAAGACAAAGAAGGGATGGAAACTAAAAAGCTGCCAGGTGTTGTCGCAATACCTGCAAAACATCAAATGCACGGTCAAAAAGGTTCGCAATCGTGTTTATCGGGTAACGTACCGCCAGGGTGAAGTCGGGGCAACCATAAGTTTTGTCTATAGCTATGGCTAAGTGTCGCTATTTCTAACCAAACACCGCGGCATGAGACTGTTTTTTTTCAGAAGCCAAAAAGAGCCATAACGGGCTAAAAACAGCGAAATTGCGGGGGTTTGGCCTGAAAATTCAATTAGGAAAACCGAAAAGCGAACAAAGTAAACACGGAGAACTGATAAACTTAACATGCAGAGGGTGTGGGGCGGCAAATCCGTCTACAAACCCGCACCCTGTTTACATATTTCTCTTTCCTCTCTTAAGGGAAGCCGGCTAAGGCTGGCTTCCCTTTCTTACACAAGAGAGGGCGAGACAGGCAGAAAGGGAGAGACATGTCAAAGATTAAAACCGTACTTATTCCGGGTATCCTGATACTTTTGCTTTCGGCTGTCACCGTTGCCGGGTGTGTTCGTCTTGCGAACATCTACGCCTTCGCTTCGTCCCCTCAGGGGCTTGAAAAAAGAAGAGTTGTAAGGGTAGGAGACTTCGAAGATATCATGGGCGGTCCGAAGAAAGCAGAAGAAGCCAAGGAACTCCTGAAAGGCCTTGAAATTACCGGCGATGAAGAGTGCCTGATAGCTATGTCTGAAAGCACAAAAAAAGAACTTTCCAAGGCATGCTATCTTTATGTTTACGCCAATGGCGGTGAAAACGCACTTATCGAAAATATCACAGTCGAAGGAATAACAGGTAACGGAGAGCTTTCCATCACAGTCGATGTACAAAATAAAAAGAAGTCACAAGCGCTCGACCTTTTCGCCGGCATGACACATCTTGGCGAGATCATTGTATACGCCGAAGGACAGACTGCTGATATAGACATCCAGCCGTTCATGTTTTCTGATGGATATATCAGAGAAGGCGAAAGCGAGTCTGAAACAGAAGGAATGGAAGATGCGACCGAAAAGGAAGAAGACAATACAGAGTCTGACCTTGACCTGATCATCATAACGGAAGAAGAAAACGCAGTGCTTAACGATACAAATAAAACAAAACTTTCAGACTGACACCTTTAGCAGAAATAAGTACAACTGCTATATGTCTTTTTAGAAAGGTATTGTAAACATCACGGTAAACCGAAAAAGGAGCCTTATGGAATATTTACAGCTTGGCGCGCTCGCGAGGATATTTCGCGGATATAGAGGGAGCGACAACCCGGAAAAAGCTGAAGAGTATGCAAAACGGGCCATGTCATACCTGTATGAGGGAGAAGATCCTGTCTTAACCAAAATGATCCATCTGGAAAGTGTAGACGATGACGGGATCCTGACGGTCACAGATACAGATATGCCATTATCTCCTTTTATGGCAAGAAAATATCGCCTGCGGGAAGGTGACATTGTGATTCCGCGCGGACCAACTGCAGCGACAAACGGCTGCAAGGTGCTGGTTGTCGACGAAGAACCGCTGATACCCTATATCCCGAACGGGAATACCTATGTTATCCGCCCGTACAAAAATGCGGTCGATCCTTACTACCTGGCGGCTTATTTCGAAACAAACGAGGCGTTTGAAGATATGGACGCGCTGGTTACGGGCGAGTCTCCTATCAAGCTGGTCCCGATCGGGAACCTGAACTGTCTGGAAATACCGCTCCCTGAAGAAGAAGTCCAACAGAAGATCGGTGCGGCGTACAAAACGTATAAAGACATGCTTATAGCCGTAAAAGAATATAAAAAGGAGCTTCGAGATCGTCAGAAAGACGTCTTTGACAATGTCCTTGATGATGAGTTCACATCCCCGAAAAGGGAGGCTCTTGCGCTAAAAGAATACCTGAAGCACCGCAGTAAACGCCGCCTGGTGCAAAACAGGAACGGGTAAGATAGCACCTACGGAAAACGGCACCAGGCTGAAAGGAGCGCCTATGCGTGAAGTGGTTTACGTGACAAATACGAGCGACAAGAGTAAAGCGGCAGCCTTTTTTCTGTGTCTTATCGGCGGCCTGTTCGGTCTTCATTATTTTTATGTTGGCCGTGTAATGCGTGGAATTCTGGCGGCCTTTACGCTTGATTTCTTTGTGTTCGGCTGGATCCTGGACATGATGCAGATCCTGCTCGGAAATTTCAAGGATAATACAGGCGCACCGCTTCGTCGATGACGCTTTGGAGAGAAAGGAGGAAAAAAGGGTGAGAAAAATACCACGCGCCGGGGCGGCGCTTTTAGCGGCTGCCTTAGCGCTTACAAGTGCTCCACCCGGGAACGTACTTGCGGAAGAAGATGTGCAGGTAATTGAAGGCAGTGACAACAGCGGAGACTCAGACTCTTCGCTGTCTTCCGGAGAAGAGTCTTATGTCCAGGTACTTGACAGTACGGACAGCACCTATTCACAGGAAGTAGAACCGGTGGTCACCTACGAGGAGACATCCCCGCCGGAGGTGATCATAGAGCAGGCTCCGGAAGACGTGTATACGGATACTTCATCTTCAAGTTCAAGCTATGAGGATACGTCACAGTATACCGCATCTGACACACAATCAAACGAACAGGTCATCACCTCGGGCGAGGATGACAGTTTCACTTCAGTATCTGCCGAAGGCGGAGACGCGACGATCATTCGCTCGGACGATGAAAATAGCGGCAGTTCATCCAACACGATCCTGACACCGCGTGATGAGTACAGCAGAACAGATGTGTACTATGAAGGCCGTGAAGAAACACAGGTAGAATACGACGAGTACACATCCGCTGAAGAATATATGATCGCTTCTTCCTATGAGGAAGAGACTGAAGAGGTCAGAGAAACTGAATCCGAAACAGAGGACATCCCGGAGATCAAAGAGCGGGAGACGGAAGAAGAAGACGATGATGAAGATCAAAGCGGCTTTGCCGACAGCGGGATCTCCACCACCGGTTATTTCTGGGACGAAAGCTGGTACATCGCCGATGATTTTCGCTTCCGACAGGTAGAAAAGCGCTACGCCTTAGCGGAAGGCGATGGCGGCATGACTTTTGTATACGGCGCAAGAACCAAACGTGGTCAGCTTGTCGGGATACTGCCGTACTTTTCGCTGGCGTATATCCTTGACGGCGATCTTGAGGAAGACGAGTGGGTATACATCGAGAGCGGTGAGGTGAGAGGTTTTGTCAAAAGCTCAGACCTTGCGAGCGATGCCTATACCGGAGCACTGGTCGGGGCGATGGGCGAGGATGTCTTTGTGACCGGCACAGCTTTGGTGTCTTACGCGGATAATGCCGCATACACCTTTACCAAAACCACGACCAAAGCCGTCGTCGCACAGAAGATCAACGGTCTGGTCATCGGTGACGGCTCCATTTATGAGGAAAAATCCACCACCTCCCGTGAGACCGGGACGGTCAAGAGCGGGTGTCTGGTATACATCCTGGTAGCGTCGAGAGACGGCTGGTACTACGTTGAAAGTGGTGACGTGAGAGGATTTTTGCCAAAAAGCGTCGTCCTTACCGGCGACAGCGCCGACAGTATCGTTTCCGCCATCGGAGAAAACAATCTCGGAACGGCCACGGCAGTACTCAGTGCAGAAGAAAATAAGAGCACGTATTATACGCTTCTGTCAACGCAGGCAGCGAAGACACCGGCGGAGACCTTAGGCGAGATGATTGCGGCGGATGCCTGCACGTATGTCGGACGGCTCGGGTACGTCTGGGGCGGCACGAGTCTTGTGTACGGTGCTGACTGCTCCGGCTTTACACAGTCGATGTTTGCCAAGTACGGCGTCAAGATCCCGCGCCTTGCCCAGGATCAGGGCCGCAGCGGCGAAGTGGTATCCTCACTTCGGGACGCACGGCCAGGCGACATCGTTTACTACGCAGACGGTCCTCACGTAGGCATATATATAGGAAACGGTCTGGTCGTTCAGTGTTCCGGCGGATCCCGGAATACACAGTCGAATCCGGGGCGCGGGCCGACGATCTCGAACGCGACGTATCGTCCGATCACAAGTATCCGAAGATACCTGCTCACCGCAACCGATTACATCTCGGTCGGCGGCTACCGGAC
>Ga0065709_1029732_pt1 | contig 13273 bp, 7 predicted proteins | sample Hoacrofraction14_2_FD_59096 | JGI IMG/M metagenome (GOLD analysis project Ga0065709, IMG submission 59096) | Hoatzin crop microbial communities from Cojedes, Venezuela, sample from fiber fraction 14 v1 | ecosystem: Host-associated > Birds > Digestive system > Esophagus > Crop | place: Venezuela...
TTGCCATCGACGAGTGCCACCGCAGAGGAATGGAACTGCATGCGTGGGTGGTGACTATCCCTGTGGGAAAGTGGAACGCTATCGGATGCAAACAGCTCAGAAAGAGATACCCCGGACTTATCCGGCAGATTCAGGGAGAGGGATATATGAATCCCGAAATGCCTCAGACGGGCGACTATATCGCTCGCATCTGCAAGGAGATAACTGATAAATATGATGTCGACGGAATACATCTCGACTATATCAGATACCCGGAGACATGGAAGATAAAAGTTTCCAAGTCAAAAGGACGCGAATATATAACAAGTATCGTGAGAAAGATTCACAGAGCAGTGAAACAAAACAAACCGTGGATTAAGCTAAGTTGCAGTCCTATCGGTAAATACGATGATCTGACAAGATATCGCAGCGGAGGATGGAACGCCAATTCCACCGTCTGTCAGGATGCCCAGGGATGGTTGCGCGACGGACTCATGGATGCCCTCTTCCCGATGATGTATTTCCGCGGAAATAATTTCTACCCCTTCGCCATCGACTGGAAGGAACAGTCTTACGGCCGTATGATCGTGCCCGGCCTCGGCATCTATTTCCTCGACAGAAAACAGAAGGACTGGCCGCTGACAGATATCTCCCGTGAAATGTATTTCATCCGCAGCATCGGAGAGGGGCACTGTTATTTCCGTTCGAAATTCTTCACCGACGATACCAAAGGCATCTATTCCTTCGCCAGAAATCAGTTCGACCAGTATCCGGCGCTCATTCCGGCTATGACGTGGGAAAAGGCCGACCTGCCCGCGGCTCCTTCGCATCTGAACATCATTCAGGGGAAGTCGCACGATGAAATCAGTTGGGAGAATATCGACAGGGGAAACGAGAAATATCTCTATCATTATTATAATGTCTATGCGAGCGATTCTTATCCCGTAGACGTCAGCGATGCAAGAAATCTTATCGTAGTGAGAACGAGGAGCAACAAAGTCATCGTTCCCACCCGGCAGCATCCTGACTGGCACTACGCCCTTACGGCTATAGACAGATACGGAAATGAGAGCAAGCCCGCTCTCGATCCCCGCGATTCTTCTTCCGACGAGATGCAGATACTCGCATATCAGCAAAAGGGATATCTCAAATGCGACGGCCGCACTCTGCTCCTGCCGAAAGCCCCCTCGATTATCGACATCGAATATCTCGTGGTTAAATCTCTCCAAGGACAAGTGCTCTACACTCTGCCGTATAGCGAGGAAGTTAACGTGAGCAAGATTCCCGACGGAGTATACAAATTGTATTCTCTCAACAAGAAGAAAGTGGCCCACCGCATGGGTTTCTTCCAGATATACAGGAAATAAGACGATGAGCAGCGACAGTTTTGCCTTCAAGCGCTTCACCATCCGGCAGGATCGCTGCGGAATGAAAGTGGGCATGGACGGGGTAACACTCGGTGCATGGGCTCTGTGCGGAAATCCCTCCGGAAGAATCCTCGATATCGGCTGCGGAACAGGTATCATCTCGCTGATGATGGCGCAGCGCTATCCCTCCGCATCGATTCTCGGTATCGATATCGACGAGGAGGCCGTCGCCCAGGCTCGCGAGAATGTTGCCGGCAGTACTTTCGCCGGTAATATCATCATCAGAAACATCGCTCTGCAGCAATTGGAAGAACCATCTTTCGATCTTATCGTCTCCAACCCTCCGTATTTCACGAATTCTCTGAAAGCCAGCGGTATACAGAGGATTCAGGCACGCCACAACGACTCCCTACCCTTCCGCGATCTCATCCGCTGTTCTTATCGTCTGCTTTCCGACGACGGGACTCTCAGCCTCATCCTCCCCGCGGAAGCAAAAAGCGACATCGATGCAGAGGCCATAGCCGTAGGATTCGCTCCCTCGAGAATATGCCGGCTGAAAACATCTGAAAAAAAACCGCCCAAAAGGGTGCTCCTCGAATATTCCAAACAATACACAAGCGAAATCGAAGACTCGGTATTATCGCTCGATTCTCAAGAATACCGAGATCTTACTTGCGATTTCTACCTCTGAAAGAAGATTCCGAAAGTATATCTTTTCCGGCGATATAAAATGAGCGCACTCAGAAATCAGTCCGACAACAGTCAGAATAATTTTTGAGTGCGCTCAGATTTTTTGCCTGTACGGCCGACGGATTTATCCGAGAATATAAGTCCTTTCAATCCAGTATATCACTATTCCGCAGATATATCCGAGGAAAGCGATCCAAGAGATGTGCTTCATATACCATCCGAAGGTGATCTTCTCCAAGCCCATGACCACCACTCCGGCGGCACTTCCGATGATAAGCATCGAACCGCCGACTCCGGCGCAGTAAGCGAGCAACTGCCAGAAGATGCCGTCGACAGCCATATCACCGACTTCGGCAACAGGATACATACCCATACAGCCTGCCACGAGAGGCACATTGTCGACAATGGAAGACAATACTCCGATGATTCCGGTTACGAGGTAATGATTGCCGTCGAATGCCACATCAAGACCATGACCGAGCATCGTGAGCACTCCGATGGTTTCAAGACAAGCTACTGCCATGAGAATGCCGAGGAAGAAAAGAATGGTCGACATATCGATGCGCGAAAGCATATTGGTAACTCTCTTGCGCATAGCACCTTTCTCCTCTTTCTCCTGAAGATTGCGATAGAAGATTTCCGTCACGGTCCAGAGGATTCCCAATACAAGAAGAATTCCTACGAACGGAGGCAGATGTGTGATAGACTTGAAGATAGGCACGAAGATAAGACCGCCCACACCGAGGAAGAATACGGCTTTGCGCTGACCGGTGGTAAGCTCGCTGGCTGCCACGGTGGCGCTCTGCTCGGCGGTGAACGTGAGTTCGCCCTTCAACTGAGTCTGCAATACAAGCACAGGTATCACCATCGATACCAGCGAAGGAATGAAGATCTCTTTAATCACTCCCCAGGCAGTAATCAACCCCTTGTTCCACAGCATGATAGTGGTTACGTCGCCGATCGGAGAGAAGGCTCCTCCTGAATTGGCTGCGATAATCACAAGAGAGGCATAGATGATGCGGTCTTTGTGGTCGCTCACCAGTTTTCTGAGAATCATGATCATCACGATGGATGTGGTGAGATTGTCGAGGATGGCAGAGAGGAAGAAGGTCATGAAGGCGATGCGCCACAAGAGAGTCCTCTTGCTCTTTGTCTGCATCGTATCCCTCACGAAGTTGAAGCCTCCGTTCTGGTCTACCAGTTCTACGATGGTCATTGCTCCCATAAGGAAGAAGAGAGTGGTGGAAGTGCTTCCGAGATGTCGTTCAATCACCTCGCTCACTGCGGATGCGATATTATCTCCCGTAGCTCCCGCTATGTAGCTTCCCGGATCGATCATGAAGAGGGTCCAGCAGCATACGAACATCAGCAGTGCGATAGCTGCTTTGTTTACTTTTGTCACGCTTTCGATGGCGATGAAGAAATAGCCGATGACGAAAACGCAGACGATAGCTAGTGTAAGAGTAGTCATCTTTTGATTGTTTTGTTATTTTATAATGTTATTCTTATTCCGGTTTCTCTTTGGAATTCACGGGGTTGGCGTATATCCCGAGGAAGATGTCTTTGAGCACATCGGGCTCGTCGACATCGAAATCATTGAGCTTTTCGAGATGTTTCACGAAAGATTGTTTCTGTTCTTCGGTATATTTGTCCCGGTATCTCTGCTGCCCGTATCTCATGTCGTGGGCAATGTAGTTGTTGGGGAAAAGCCGGTAGGCATCGTTGATGCGCTTGTCGATGAGCCGGGCTACGCTCTTGTGATACTCGTTGTTAGTGAGATTGTTAAACGGCATCAGGTCGTCTGTGGTGATAGGATCGCAGATGGCGAAATTCACACTGCCCTTGTATTGTACGATGCCGGTAAGAATACTGTTGTTATCCTCGCCCGGCTTTTTGAAATACGAACCGGTTTTTCTCGTTTCGTAGAGTTCCAGTGCTTTTAGGATATCGCACGACTCCCATTCGTAGCTCACGCTGACGGGGGTGATGTTCAGTTCTGCGAGTCCTCTTATCTTATCCTCCGGCATACTGAGTCCGAACATTTTTATTATTCCCTGATCGGTATGGTCGCAACCGTCTTTCGTACGGCCGTTGCGCTGCGCTATCCACACGCTTTCATGCACATCTCTTATCACATGACGGATGTAGTCGCTGAGATGTCTCGACGACATGTAGAAGTCTTTCAGTTTGCCGCCTCTCTCCACTCTGAACATCTTGTTCGAACGCCCGATGTCGATAGTCAGCTGCGACGACATCAGATTGGCTCCGAAAGTGATCTGCGAGGTCTCGAAACCGGCCTGCACGAGCGAATACTGCAGAAGACAGGCATCGAGCATGATATCGCGGTGATTGCTTACATAGAGGTAGTTTTTGTCTTTGTCGATTTTGTCTATTCCGGTGCACTGGTATTCATCGATGCTCCGGGCGACGATCTGCTCGCTGACCCGCATCATCACCTCGTGTTGAAACTCCCGTTTCGTCCTGAACGAGAGCATCATCTCCCGTATGTCTGCCATGCGGCGGCCGGGATAGACGTAGGTGCAGAGCAGTCCGAAGAATTCGCTGTTGCTGATTCTCTCCATGGCGGCGGGCACCTCCGAGTCGTAGTAAGGCCGTATGTCGTCGAATTCGTTTGTCATTATTTATGTCTCAAATCTATGAATTTCACTGGCTTGCGGCTTTTTGCGGGGAAGTTGATTTTCTGTATTTCCTCTTTCGGAAGCACCGTGACTCTCGGAGCCACTCTGATTCTTGCCCTGAACTTATCCTTGAGGTCTTTTACCGGATCGAAGGGGGTGTCGTATTTCAGTCCTATCTTAACCTCGACATCGTCCGTTCCACTCTCATTTTCAGAAACATAGATGCAGTAGTTCTCTACATATTCGGTATTGTCGAGCACATCATTGATAGCCGGCGGATAGAGAGTGGTTCCCTTGAGTTTTATCATATTGTTTTTTCTGCCTACGAGAGGAGTAAGACGATAGCTCCATCGGCCGCACTTGCACTGTTCCACTCTCTTGGCACACATATCGCCGGTTCTGAATCTCAGCAGCGGCATACCTTCCACTCCGAGGGTGGTGACTACTACTTCCCCCACCTCTCCGTCGGGCACAGGCAGATCGTCCTCGCCGATAATCTCCACGATGATGAGTTCGGGATGCACATGACCTCCCATACCGTATTCGCATTCGCTGAAGGTGGCTCCCATCTCGGTGGATGAGTAGGTGGCGAAGAGTTGCACGTCCCATTTTTCCCTGATCTTTCTTCCGAGGAGATTGAGATTGAAGTCCTGATCGCGCAGTCCCTCTCCTATACCGATGATTCTCTTCACGCTCGAGTTACGATAGTCGATGCCATGATCCTCGGCATACTGTATCAACCGGAGGATGAAGGAAGGCACGCACATAATCGTGTCGGGCTGTATCCGCTTGATCGTATCCCACTGCAGCTCGGGAATGCCGTTGCCCACTCGTATGATACTCGCTCCCATCTCCCTGATACCGAGAAAGTAGGCCAATCCTGCCATGAATCTCTTGTCGATGGTAGTCATCAGCTGCAGGATATTTCCCGGATGCAGTCCGGCACACTCGAACGATTTCTTCTCGTTGTATGCCAGTCGTTGCAGGTCTTTCTCGGTACAGGCGAAGGTGACCGGATCACCAAGAGTGCCGCTCGTGGTGATATAATCGATGATTTTCTCTTTCGGGCAACAGAGGAAGTCTTCGTTGAAGATCTGAAGGTCTTTCTTCTCCGTGAAAGGTATCTTCACCAAGTCTTCCAGATGCTGTATCTTGTTCACGTCGATCTCATACTTATCAAACATCCGCTGGTAGTATTTCGAATGCTCGCTAAGGTAAAGCAATGCTTTGTGCATCAAACCCTCCTGAAAGAGCTTTATCTCTTCAGGAGACTGGTATTCTATATCTTTTTGCATTTCTTTATTGATTAATCCGACTGCAAAAGTACATAAAAAATCCGAATAATACGGACAACGCGGGAAAAAAGATACTTTTTATTTGCATTATCTGTACAAATCCTTCAACCATGCGATGAACTCACCGAACCAGCCCGCCGCTTCCGCGCTCGTTTTACTGTCTGTGGTGCCGAAACCGTGCCCTCCCGTCTGGTAAGACAAATACTTATGAGTGATATCATTAGCAGTGAGTGCCGAATCCATCATCACACTGTTGTGGTAATCCACCACGGGATCATCCTTGCAGTTCATCAGAAACACCGGACAGTCGATATATCCGGTTTTCTTTTCCATCGACAGAGAGTCCTGCATCATCTTGTCTCTCTTCCTGTATTCACCAAGAGCCCCCCTCCTCGACCGTTTGTGAGTATACTCCGACGACATGGACACTACCGGATAGATGGCAGCGATGAAGTCGGGACGACGGTCTACTGGCAGGGAAACGGTGCTGCTGAACGGAGAACGATAGAAAGCTGCTGACATCAGTGCAAGATGTCCTCCTGCGGAGAACCCCATCACTCCTATCCTGTCTTTGTCGATATGGTATCTGCCGGCATTCCTGCGCACCTCCACGATAGCATTCTGAACATCAATTAGCATATCGGGATACTGGTTGCCGCGGAGTATATATCTGTAATGTGAGGCGAAGGCAAAACCGGTGGCTACACGATAGTCGAGAACGAAGGCTGTGATGCCCTCCTTCACAAGACTCTTGGCAACGCTGTCGCCTTCCGTCTTGTAGTCGTGCCAGCAATAACTACCGCCGGGACAAACGATTACAGCCACGCCGTTGGGTTTTTCCGGCAGATATGGAGTGAGCCGCGAGGAGGAGAAACTCCCTAAGGAATAGAGCAAAAAACAAAGCAGACAGCAACACCTGATAATCGTTTTCATATCATCTTTTTTTTTCGTAATTCTCATTAATCATATCGATCAGTCTGCCCCGGCCGATGATAGCCTCAACGGTATTCACCGCCGTAAGGGGAACACCGCAGATGCCGTGGAGATTCACATTCTGTCCGGTAAACAACAGATTGCTGATTTTCGAGAACACCGGAACCTGCGATGCTACGATATTCTGGCTATCCTTTCGGATGCCGTACAAAGCTCCCTCCTTGTCGTTGTAATAGTCGCGGATAGTGAGAGGGGAAGCAGAAAAGTAAGTCTTTATCTTCGACCGGATATAAGGGAATATCCGTTCCAGTTTATCAATTATCTTCTCCGCCCGGCCCGTCTTCCATCGTTCGTAGTCCTCGCCGCGATGACCTGTAACAGTATTCTCCCATTGCTTTACAACCTCGTACGGCATGGGTGCGTTGACGATCATCTTGCGGGCGGATGTCTGTCCGATAGTGTCGCATGGAGTCATATACATCATCCCTCTCGGCCATCGGTCGTCGTATATGCCATAATCCCAGACGATTCCGTAGTCGTCCTGATAATATCCCGTGTGGTTGATATAAGGAAAGCTGTCAGGATGGAAGATGAGGAAAAGCACAAAACAGGAATAGGTGTTCGGCAGTGATGACACTCTTCTCACGAAAGCCTTCGGAAAGGCTCCTTCGTCGCAAATCTCCAACAATGACTGCGGATGAATCGCCGAGATATAGTAGTCTGAAACATATCTGTTTCCTTTCTTGTCTTCCACGAAATCCACCCGGCGGGACAGTTCCGTGGAACAGGCTACCCTCACCACCTCGCTGTCGTTTCTCACCTCCCCTCCCGATCCGGTGATCACATCACGAAGAAGATCGGCCATCTGCTGGCTGCCGCCGACAAAACGGCTCGGTCCGGCGATATACAATACATTGATAAGACAATGGATATACGCCGGGGTGTGACCTCTCATCCCGGCATACATCGGATTCATATAGCCGAGGATATCCCTCAGACGGATGTCGGAGATATATCTAGCGATAAACTCATCGGCGGGAAGCAGGAACTCCTCGTCGTGTCCGAAGATGCTGTCAGCCTCCTTGCGAAGATAAAACATATCCACCTCGTTGGCAAGGGCATACATACGGTCTACGTATCTCCGCAATCCCTCCGCTTCAGACGGAAACAGCGATGACAGATATGCGGTAAAATTCTCCCTGCCCCGCGGAATACGATATTCACGGCCGTCGGAACCGTAGATTATGGTATCGATGCAGTCCCCGTCCACATCACAGACATTCAGGCGGTCGGCAATACCGAGGAAAGAACAGATCTTATGGATGCTTCCTCCCTCTCTCAGTCCTCCGAGAATATGCATCCCCGTCTCGAAACTCTGTCCGTAGCGGGTGAAAGTCTGTAATCCGCCTCCGATGATATGATTTTTCTCGAGTACGGTGACGGTATATCCCAGACGGGAGAGGAGCGCTCCGGTGAAGAGTCCTCCTAGTCCGCCTCCTATTATGGTGATTTTCTCTTTCATGTCTTTCAGTGTCTATTCCTCCGATGCGGCATTTATCTGTCTTATTATCTCGGCCGAAGTGAACAGTTCGCTGCATGCCACTATCGTTCCGACGAGCACTCCCATGATTCCGTGGGAATTGATATTCTGTCCTGTAAGCAGCAGATTGGGGATCTTCGTACGGTGATGCACCCTGCAAGAAGGACCAAGCGTCACATCCTTGGCAATACCATACATCGACCCCTCGGCTGTACCGGTATAGTCGAGATAGGTAAGGGGTGTCGATGTCCAGTATTCCTCTGTCTGCTTTCTGATATCAGGGAAGTCCGCCTCCACGAGGTCGAGCAACTTCTCCGCCTTTTCATGCTTGAACAGTTCGTAGTCTTTTCCCCGCCGGCCTGTCTTGGTATTTTTCCATTTCTCCACATCTCTGATATTCATATACGACACTATGACGCCACTCTTTGCCCACGTCTGTCTTTCCTCGGCACACATGTGCATATAGAGGTATCCTTTCGGCCATTCCTCCGGGGTGTAAATCTCGCAGTTCCAGGGGGTATCGCCTCTGTATCCGTAGTAATTATAATTCAGATAGGGAGTCGCCTTCTCCTTGAATTTGAGATAGACAGTAAAACAACCGGTCGTCTCGGGAAGACTGTCGATACGATGCCGATAGGCAGGACGCAGTATAGGGGAACCGACGATTTCGAGCAGCCGTTTCGGATGTATGTCACTGACCACCACATCGGCTGGATATATCGTTCCGTCAGTGGTCTTCACTGCCGTCGCTTTTTCCCCGTCGGTGATTATCTCCACAACCTTTTGCCGGCACAATACCAGTCCTCCGGCTTCTTCGATAGTCTTTCTCATCGACATGGCGAGTTGATCGCTTCCTCCCACCACTCTCCATGCACTGCGATTATAAAAGTCGGTGATAAAGGCATGAGTGGAAAAGGGTGTCTTCCCTTTTATTGCGGCATAAAGAGGCAGATTGCCGACGACGACCTTCTGAAGTTGTTCGTCGGTGAATATCTCGTCGAGAATACTGTCGATACTCATCAGCTGATACTTCAGATCGGCAACATTCTCATTTTTTTCATTACTCATATTATGCAGTGACGAAGCCGACGCGATACTGTCGACGACATCGAAATACCGTATCAGATTTTCTTTCTGCGAGGGGAATTCCTCCGCGAAACGACGGATGAAATTCTCACGACCGTTGGGAAAGGCATACTTCCGGCCTCCGAACGACATCACCTCATAACCATCCTCGTCCATACGGCTGAGCGTGACATCATCCGTCACCCCGAGATATTTCAGTATGCGATAGAGCACCTCTCCCCGTCCCGCACTTCCGATAAAGTGCATGCCCGTCTCGAATTTCGCTCCCTTACGGATGAAACACTGCAGACAGCCTCCCACCTGTGTCTCCTGTTCGAGCACGGTCACCCTGTAACCGTTTTTCGACAGTATCACTCCGGCCGAAAGACCGCCGAGGCCGCTTCCTATTATCACGCATTCTTTCTTCATCGACCTACCCTCCCGTTTCTTCCGCTTGTCGCTCGCTCCTCACAAACCTGATGTTCGACGGCAGATTGGCCATACTCGAGGCAATGGCAAAATCGTCATCATCTTGTACTACTCCCGTCACCATCACATCCTTGTGTACAAGGGCGTAGAGATAAGGGAGCACCCCGATGCCGCAGTCGTCAAAGATTCTTGTTGATCTGCCTGTCTCCGAATCTTTTATCGTCTGTTCCAGATATCCGGCGTCGTCGATAATATCACTGTAATCATTGTTGTCGCGCAGTTCCCTGTTGCATCTGCGCTCTATGTCCACTCCCTTGTAAATATACTGGTGGCGGAGATACCATGCGCAGTAATGAGAATCTTCGATCTTACGACACAACTCGTCATAATGTCGTTTGTAATAGCGGTGGAAACTCGACGTACGGCTGCGTGCCGTCTCTCCCCACGACGTGTCGCCGGCAGCCACTCTCTGCCCTATCTCCACATGGATGGCTCCGCGGTTGAGCATGAAATCGCGTTTGGGCAGCACATGTCCGGCACCATGCAGGAACACCGGTATGATGTCGGCACCCAACTGTTCGGCAAGGTAGAACGCCCCCTTGTGAAAACGGAGTATATTGAAATCCAGCGAACGGGTGCCTTCGGGGAACAAGGCGATGGAATATCCTCGTTTGTAGAGTGCTTCTATCTTGTGCATATTCTCCTCGATGCCGTCGCTCACAGGCAGGAATTCCGCCTTGTGTATAATACTGGCATACAAGGGATTGTTCCAGGCCCATTTGTTTGTAAGAAACACCACTTTAGGGGTAAGCATCATCAGGCACATAAGGTCGAGATGCGACTGATGGTTGCAGATCACGATGGCCTGCTTTTCGAAGGTCTCGCCCGAGGGATTGTCGACAGACAGTCTCACGCCGGGTACACTGCCGATGGTAAACTTACACATCCGGCACAGCTTTTCGTGATATTTCCTTCTGTTTTCCTCGTTGTCCTTGTGGAAGAGGAAATAGAGCCAGGTGTAAGGCTGGAAATATCCCATCATCACGATAAGAAAACAAACGAAGGCGAAGAGCGAATAGCACAGTCGCGACAGTGTGAGGGGGATATGTCTTATCATCCCCTTTTTCGTGGTTATCCATCGGAATACTATCGGGGGGAGATAATACGCCATGAATACGACAGTGAACATTCCTATTATCGTCACCTCGGCGAGAGACTTCAGGGCCGGATGCTTGGCGAAGATCAATGTTCCGATACCGATAAACATGATAACTGCAGAGAGAGCGACACTGCGCTTGTACGACGTCAGTTGCTTGCGCCCCGTGGCATATTCCGAAATCAGTCCCTCGGTGATGAATATCGTATAGTCGTCGCCCTGTCCGAAGATGAATGTGGCGAGGATGATGTTTACAATGTTAAACTTTATCCCGAGCAGTTCCATTATCCCCAGTATCCATATCCACGATACTGCCAAGGGGAGGAACGACATCAGACTGAGTTCTATCCTGCCGAATGACAGCCAGAGGAAGAAAAATACCACAAAACCGCAGACAAAACCGATATAGTTGAAACTGTCGTTGAGTATTTCCACCAGCTGATTGCTGATATCCTTGCTGTCGAAGGCGAAGATACTGCCGCCATCGTCGATAGCGTTTACCGCCTGCTTTATATCATCATTTTCAGATGTGATATAACTCACTATATCCACTTTTCCCTCGTCCTTAACGATATATCCCTGCGACAGCACATCCGTTATGGGTGAGAAATAATCCATCTTCTGCACGTCGAAATCCCCTCCGAGCAGTTCCTCGAAAGGCTGGAAGGCATCGGCAGAGAATCCCTGGCGGGCACCCTCGCTGCGCAGTTCTGCGAGCAACTTGTTTATCTTTGCCTTGTCTGATACGAAAGACTTCCATAGAGCGAGCCTCTGCTCCTGTTGGCTGCGCGTTGGTATGAATGTCCCGGCGCCGCGTACAGACAAGGAGGAGTCAGTGCTCCCTATCCTATCGAGCATCCTGGCATTATTTTCCAGAGCGCTCTCCATATCATTGCCCTCGGCGACGGCATATATTATCTTAGAGTCCACCGACGATGACAACAGCCGCAGGTCTTCCCGCTGCTCATCTGTCATGTAATTGATATTCTGCAGATTGCTGTCGAAAGAGGTATTCAGACTGTAATAACCTAATACTATCGTTATTATAGTGACGACAGCGACAAAACAGCGGATACTCTTCTTCCCGTCCAGTTTCAGGAAGTCGACGTTTATATCGAGCGATTTCTTCTCTGTCTTCCTGGCCTTCACGAATAGAGGCAGGAAAACCAGCACGAACATTATAGTTCCGACGAGCATCAGCGACCCAAACACTCCGAGGTCTCTCATCGCCTGGGCGTCAAGCCATACAAGACAGAGGAAGGCACTCACCGTGGTGATATTTCCGATAAGCAACGGAGGTACCATCTCGCGGAGGGCACGACGCTCGTCTCCCACTTCTTTCAGATGGTCGAGATAATGAAGGGGGTAATTCACGCAGATACCGATGATCACCGAACCGATACCAAGTACGATGATCGAGACGCTGTCGCGGAACACCCACATCCCGAGGATGGCGAACAGCCCTCCGAAGACTATCGACGCCCCTATCCACCAGAGATCCGACAGACGACGGTAATGCAGCAACAAAAGCAGGAGTATCAGTACCACGGCGACGGCGACAGCCAGCATACTGTCTTGTTTTATCTGCGAAGCATTGGTGACGGCGATCAGTCCGGCACTCACTGCCGACACGCTGACCGACGGATATTCCTCCTGTGTCTTGGCCACGGCACTGTCCACGATCGCCGCGATATATGCATTCTCCTTAGAATCCACAATACCATACGGCGAAGTGAAATATGCTATCGAATGCCTCATGTCTTTCGTGTAGATACAGCCGTTGACGATTTCGAGTTCCGATTCCATCCTGAAGGTCTGCATCTTCTGCAATACGGAAGAGAAGAGATGCAGCGGATCACTGGTCATCACTTCCTTCCCTATCGACGTCGGGAGCATCATCTGCCGTTTGTCGTTCTCTATCTGTTGTCTTACAAATCCCGGAGTGCTGACAAGTGAGTCTATCCTCTTGTAGTCTGCCGAATCGAGGAAATAAGGATAATTGTGATACACGAAGTCCATCATGTCGAACGCTCTGTCTTCGTCGACTCTCACCTGTATATCCCCGACCACTCCGGCAGTGTCGGCATCAGACAAAGCTTCGGCGAAGAAATCCATAGCTTCTTCCAGCGAGTCGGCCGGCATCACCACAGTAGTATCGCGGCTGCCGAAAATCACAGCCA
>Ga0065709_1006243_pt1 | contig 13244 bp, 11 predicted proteins | sample Hoacrofraction14_2_FD_59096 | JGI IMG/M metagenome (GOLD analysis project Ga0065709, IMG submission 59096) | Hoatzin crop microbial communities from Cojedes, Venezuela, sample from fiber fraction 14 v1 | ecosystem: Host-associated > Birds > Digestive system > Esophagus > Crop | place: Venezuela...
TGACTTTTCGTATACCTGTGATATACGGCTTGTCCGAGTCCGCAGGACGAAGGAGAAGCCATATATCCAGTGTTTGCCGCCAAAACACATCTCCGGCTCTTCACACACGCCGGGCCGGCGGCGGACGGTTTACAGCTCCGGCCGAATGGTATCTCTCCAGTCCAGATCACCCTGCTCGAGGCCGAGCACCATGGACTCCGCCGTCGCGATGTTCGTGGCGATCGGGATGTTGTACCGGTCGCACTCCCGCGGGATCGTCAGGATCCCCGGCTCGTTCGGGCTGTTCATGATCGGATTGTAGAAGAAAATGACCAGGTCCATATACCCGCGCTGGATCATGTCGACAAACTGCTTCTCGCCGCCCACCGATCCCGACAGAAACTTATGAACCTTAAGGTTTGTCGCCTGCTCGATCCGGCGCCCCGTCATCTCCGTCGCATAGAGTTCATGCTTGGCGAGGATATATTTATAAGCCACGCAGAAGTTCTCGATAAGGTCCTTCCGGCTGCTCTGAGCAAAAAACCCGATGTTCATGACTGCCTCCTGTGCACAAAAAAACATTCAAAGTCATTTTATCAAATAGTTTTCCCCATTTCAACCGAGAAGCCGCAATGTTTTCACGTTCCGGCGCCGCCGGCCGCCGCATATACCGTTCCCCGCGCGCCGGCCGTCGTTCAAATCAGTCCTCGCGCCGCCGGCCGCCGCGGCGAAGCGGCTGCGGACAGACACCGCCGGCCGGGATCACGCACGGACGGCGGTCATCACACCGCCTCTTCGCCCTCCAGGAATGCCGTATACCGCATATCCGCAGTCGTCAGCCCTTCGAGCACCTTCAGAAACTCCGCCGCTTCCCTCCTGCAGCCTTCCAGGTCATGGTCCCGGCAGTTGCCGCACTCGGCTTCCTTCGTGCCCGGGATCTCGCCCTCGAACGACGCCATGAACCGGTAGCTCTCACGGATGCAGTCGAGCACCTGCTGATCGCTTAAGCCCCGCGAGATAAAGTAAAAGCCCGTCCGGCACCCCATCGGCCCGACATAGATCACGCCCGGCGCATACTCGCTGTTGCGCGAGTACGTGGCAAATAAATGCTCGATCGTATGCCCCGCGCTCGGTGAGAAGTAATCCCCCGCATTCGGCACCTTCATCCGCACATCCCACGTCCGGATATCCCCGTCCTCCCTCGACAGATACACGCCTCTCTTAAGTTTCGTATGATCCACACTGAAACTGGCAATTCTGTTCATAGTTCAATTTCTCCTTCGCTCAATAGCCTTCACTCAATAGTCCGTATCTGTGTCCGGATCATCCGCCTCGTCCGGATCGCTGTCCTCAGAGAACCGCGTCCTTCGAGCCGTCACGCGGCCTTCGGGCTCACCGTGCGCCTCCTTGTACTGCGCGATCTGAATGGCATCCGCAATTTCCAGCGACCGCTCCCCGGCGAGCGATTCGATATGATGCAGCACCTCATGCCGCAGCACCCGCCAGATCTCCTCCCGGATCCGCGCCTCCGGCAGATACCCGTACACGCACCGGAACGACCCGTAGTATATCACCACAAAGCGCCCGAGATAATAATCCCGGTGATATTCCCCTAAAATAAACAGGTCGTCCGCCACCGCCTCCGGATGGATCGGCGCCGACTCCCGCACCATCACCCCGCCGTTCAGCTCCCGCTTCAGTTCCTTCGGCAGCTCGGCGTAAAGTTCCATGGTGATTTCTTCAAATCGATTAATATCGATCATTTTCTTCTCCTGTTGCTGTACAGGACATGCCCGCCCCGCAGCCGCGCCCCGGCCGTCGCCCCCGCAGGCTTGTCACAAGCCAAACACAATCAATGGTTGACAGCCTCCCCCAAAACTGATAGTATGCGGTTAGGCATTGCTAACCAAATGTAGGAGGATAAAACATGTCAGTCCTGATCCTTGGCGGAAATGAACGGATGGAACGTCAGTATAAAGATCTCTGCAAACAATACAACTGCCGCGCGAAAGTCTATACCAAGATCACCGGCGGTATGAAGAACAAGATCGGCTCGCCCGACCTGATGATCCTCTTCGTCGGCGCCCTCTCGCACAAGATGCTCCAGAGCGCCATGAACGGCATCCGCGGCAACGACACGATCATCGCCCGCTGCCCGAACAGCTCCATGGAAGCCCTCCGCGGCGTGCTGGAGACGTACACAAAGTAATTTATAAATTTTATGTAACTGTTCAGAGCCAAACGGTCCGAAAGGCAAAAACGCTTACGGACGCCAGCGCCCGACGCTTATTNNGCCATCCGGGAAATCCTTCGGATTCCCCGGATGTTTTTATTTCGCCGCAGACCGTGTCTCGACCGTGAGCTTCAAAAGCCGCGCGCACATGGGCTGCGGCATTTTCACGGAGAGGCTGTCTGCGCCGGGCGTAAGCTCACACGCCGCGCCCGACGGATAGATCACCTCCGCCCCCTTCACGGCAAATGGCAGCTCCCCGAGCGGCACCTGAGCGCTCTCACAGTCCATGCACGCGACCGCGAGGTACGCTTCGTCCCCGCCCCACAGTCCCCACGTCAGGAACGGATTCTTCACGCTCATGAACCCGATCGGCAAAAACGGCACCATCGCCGTCTCCTTCTCCCGCAGCTCTTTGTAGAGCGCGATGCCCTCCTTCAACAGCGCGAGGTTCTCCGCCGACAGGCTCTGCACCCGCCCGCTGATATACGGCCTGAGCAACAGCCCGCCGACCATGTTGAGCGCCACATGCTCCGCATCGTCCTCGTACGGATACACCCACATCCCGGCCTGCTCCGGCGCGACCGCCGAGGCCCCGTTGGCCGCGATCACGAGATTGTAGCGCACATCCGTCTGGTCGCTGAGCGACTGCAGCGAGTGGAGCGAGAGCATCCCGTAATCCATGCGCATGCCGCCCGAGCCGCAGTTCTCGATGATGAGGTCCGGGTACTTTTCATAGATCTCCCGGTACCAGTCATACAGCGCGCGATAGTGCTCCAGCATCGCCTCGCCGCGGCTGTCCGCGCCCACATCGCTCCCGGCGCCGTGCGTGACATTGTAATCGATCTTGAAGAAGGCACAGCCGTACTCATTGATCAGGCGGTCGATCACGCCGCTGCAGTACTCGCGCACCGCCGGCACCCGGAAGTCCAGCAGATACCGCCGCTGGTCCACGCGCCGCTTTCCGTGATTCATCACGAACCACTCATCCGGCAGCTCCTTCGCCAGCGGGCACGAAACCCCCATCACCTCGATCTCGAGCCACAGCCCCATCTTCAGGCCCTTCGCCTTCGCATGGTCAAAGAGCTTCTTAAGCCCGTTCGGGAAGCGCTTCGCCGACTCCTTCCACTCCCCGACCTTGTCCCACCACATGCCGTCGTCATACCAGCCGGCATCGAGGCAGAAGTACTCACAGCCGAGCTCCGCGGCGCGGTCGATGATCGCCAGGTCCGCTTCCTCACGCGGGTCGCCCATCAGGCAGTTCATGTAATCGTTGAAGACCACCGTAGGTTTGCGAAGGTCCGCACAGTCACGCCGGATCGCGCGGCGCAGGTTCGTCAGCGCCGCCAGCGCCTCGGACACGCCGCCCGCCGTGACACCGAAGGACGCGGGGACCGTCGTGAATTCCTCACCGGGCCTGAGGCATTTCCACCAGAGCGTCTCGTCGCAGGGGCCGTAGAGCGCCGCGTAGAGGCGCCGGTTCACGGCCGAGCCCAGCTCGATCTGCCAGGCGCCGGAGTGCTCGACCTCATAGACATAGATCTCGCCGCTCTCCGTGTCGCGCACCATGCCCATCGGCAGGAACTCCGAGGTCGACCAGGACGTGCCGCTGCCGTAGCGCAGCCGGTTCTTGCCCTTGTCGGGAAGGTTGTAGCCGCTCAGCGTCATGCGCGTCAGGCCCGCCTCCTCGGCATCCATTTTCACCCAGCGGCACTCGCTGACCCAGCTGTTGCGCGCCAGATACACCTCGAGCTTATCGTAGTACGGCTTCTCCCCGTTCTTGGCGATGCCCTCGTAGACAAACGAGGAAATGTCATCGATCCCGATCTCGTGATCGCTCACATTCCGGACCGTCGACCACGTCCGCACCATCGGGATGCCGGTGAAGAGCTGCATGAAATACTGCACGGCCAGGCCGGTCTCGTCCTTCAGGTCGAAGATGAGCAGCGTGCCGGCCTCGTTGTCCCAGCGCACGTGGCTGCGGTAGCGGAGGCGCCCGTTCTCGCTGGCCTCGCTGTGCTTGAGGCCCTGCGTGTCCAGCGTGCTCTCGCCGGTCACCTGCAGATACACGAGCGGATGGCCCGCGTACTGCCGCCAGTCGTTGGGTTCAAAGGTGCTTCCGTCCTCGAGCGGCTTTGTCTCCCCGACCGCCGCGGCGGAGAAATCCGTCAGGGTGCAGTACCCCTCGTCGCTGATCGTGAATTCGATGTGCAGTCCGTTCTCGTTGAAGGTCAGTTTCTTCATCTCATTTCTCCCTGTTTACAGCCGGTTAAAACAGGCGCACACCTCCTGCATGCGCACCATCGCCAGCCCCGACACGATCCGCTCCTTCCCGCAGGCCGCCGCGAAGCCGCCGCTGCGGAGCTTCTTCTCCAGCCACGCAAACAAGTCCTTACTGGACACCGTCTGCCGGCCTCCGAGCTCCTCCCGCGCCGCGCGGACCAGGAAGCTCAGCATGCGCGTCTGCTCCTCGTCCACGAGCTGCTCCACATAGCGCAGGTCCAGCGTCTCATGGCCGATCGAGAACGCGCTCCTGCCCTGCATCCGGATCTTCAGCCGCTCCGTGATCACGCGGTCCCCCTGATAGGAGCGCCGCTTCTGCTCGGCAGCCCCCACCGGCAGCGCGCGCCGGAAGGCCGGCATCTCAAACGCGTCCGGCGCCTCGGTGACCGGCGCGCCGCTGTCCGCGTGCTCCCTCGCCCAGGCCGCCGCCGTGGTCTTCGCCCGCTCCGTGATGTCCTTCACCTCATAGCGGTCCATCTGCAGCACGTGGTCCGCGATATGGAAGTACGAGCCGCTGCTCCCGACCACGAGGATCGTGGAGATCCCCGCCTTCTCATACAGGTCGCGGGCGCGCGCGAGGAACGGCACGATCGGCTCCTCGTCGCGGGAGATCACCTGCTGCATCAGCTCGTCGCGCACCATCAGGTTGGTCGCGGACGTGTCCTCATCGATGAGCAGCACCTTCGCCCCGGCCTCCGCCGCCTCGATCAGCCCCGCCGCCTGGGACGTGCTCCCGCTCGCATCCAGCGTGGAGAAATGGCAGGTATCGGTCTTCCCCGGCAGATTCCGGATAAACGGAGAGATATCCACATCCGTGATCTTCCGTCCGTCCTCCGCGCGCAGCTTCCACGCCGTGTCGTCCGTGATGACGAGCTCGCGCCCGTCGCCCGCGATGTGATTGTACACGCCGCGCTCGAGCGCCTTGAGGAGCGTCGACTTGCCGTGATAGCCGCCGCCCGCGATGACCGTGATCCCCTGCGGGATCGCCAGGCCGCGCACCGCGCCGCGGTGCGGCAGATTCAGGGTCAGGGCCAGGCTCTCCGGCGCGCGGAGCGCCACCGCCCCCTTCATCGGCTTCTGCGACACGCCGCTCTCGCGCGGCAGGATGCTCCCGTCCGCGAGGAACGCCACCAGCTTCCGCTCCCGCAGCTGCGCGCGGATCTCCTCCTCGTCCTCGCACAGCTCGATCGCCTGCTTCAGCCGCTCCCTGTTCACCGCGGCGTAAAACAGGCTGCCGTGCACCGCCTTCGGCAGCAGCTCGAAGAGGATCTTCTCGAGCTCCCGCGCGTTGATCGTCCGCCCGTTCGCCGGGAAGCCCACCTCGAAGCGCACGATGACCGAGCGGTCCGTGACCTCGCAGGCGCTGCGCTCCAGGACCTCCTGCCCCGGATGCGTCACCGCCACGAGGCCGCTCTTGCCCGAGCCCCGGGCCTTGAAGCTGACCGCGTCGCACTGCTGCGCGAAGGCGCGCAGGAGAAAATCCTGCAGCGTGATCCGGCAGCGGTCCGTCTTCCGGTATTCCTCCGGAAAGCGCGCGTCTGCGAGCGCCACCACGGCGCTCAGGTTCGAGGGCGCCGCGAACGGATCCCCCTGTACGTGCTCGATGTTCAGCACGTAGCGGTCAAAGCGGTAACTGCCGGCCAGCTGCTTGTAGGCCGGATAACTTCTGTGATCGATGCTGCGCAGGTCGCTGCGCAGCTGTTCTGAGTCCTTCATGTGATCGTCCCTGTTCTGTGATTCGATTTGTTCTGTTCGGTTGTTCTGTTCTGTTGTTCCGTTCTGTTGTTCCGTTCTGTTGTTCGGTTCCGTTGTTCTGTTTGCTCTGTTTATTCTGTTTCGTATGTTTTTTTCACCGTGTGCTCTTTCCCGTACTCCGTTGAATCAGAGGTCCGTTTAAACGGTGCATCTGCGATGCGTCTTCTTTTGCGCGGCGCACCCGTACGCGGTCAGCAATCTCCGATCGGCTCATGCCGGCCGCGGACACAACGGCGGCCCGGGCGATGTGCCCGCCCGGGCCGCCAAAGCTCATTCTACCACCTGCAGGGAGCCGGCCGCAATACATCTCCCGCTCTGCCGGTCGAAAAGCAGGATATTGTCTCCGCTGAAGCGGAAGGCGTGCACCTGCCCGATCTGGTAGAGCTCGCTGCCGAAGATCACGCCGGTCAGCAGGTACGGCCCGACCGCGATCTTGATCGTGGACTCCATACCCGTCGGCATCACGCCGTAGATCTCGCCGCTCAGCTCGCCGTTCTCCGACAGATCCAGGTACTCCGGCCGCACGCCGAGCACCAGATCCTCATTCGTCAGCTCCGGCGCCTCGTCGAGACTGTCGTCGCGCTCCTCCACCAGACTCACATGGTAGCGGAACACCTCATCCTTGTTGCTCTTCTCGACATAGTGCCGGTCGGCCTTCTTCTGCTCCTCCTTCGCCGCGCGCTCCGCAGCCGCTTCGTCGCGCTGCACAAACCACGCCTTAAGGTCCAGCGCCTCGTTCGGCGTGAAGTACGCCTTCTTCCCGTCCAGGAGCGAAAGCGCCACGCGCCCGTCCGCCTCCTGACTGCCGGACGCCTCGATGAAGTTGATCGACGGATTCCCGACGAAGTCCGCGACAAAGAGGTTCTCCGGCCGGTGATAGACATCCAGCGGCGCGTCGTACTGCTGCAGGACGCCGTTGTTGATCAGGCAGATCTTCGTGGCCAGCGTCATGGCCTCCATCTGATCGTGCGTGACATAGACGAAGGTCGACCCGGTCTCCAGATGCAGACGCTGCAGCTCGTAGCGCATCTCCAGCCGGAGCTTCGCATCCAGGTTCGAGAGCGGCTCATCCATGAACAGCACCTGCGGCTCGGGCGCCAGCGTCCGGGCGATCGCGACACGCTGCTGCTGCCCGCCGGAGAGCTCCGCCGGGTAGCGGTCCATGAACATGCCGATCTTGACGATCCGCGACACCCGCCGCACCGCGAGGTCGATCTGCTCCTTCGTGAGCTTGCGCACCGCCGTCACGGCTTTCCCGCCGGCCGTCACCTCGAAGTTCTCGTTGAGCTCCTGCCCCTTCGCCCTGTACGAAGCGCGGATCGACTCGAGCTGCTTCTCCAGCTCCGCGCGCCTGCTCTCGCACTTCGCGCGCACATCGCCCTCGTGGACGCCGAAACCGTAGAGCTCCTTCGCGCCGTTCATCGAGAGCGTGAAGGTATCGATCATTTTCAGGTACACCTTGTTGGCGTCGGTCTTGCCGTCCTTGGTACGGGAATCCTGGATGATCCCCTCGATCTCGCGCGGGCGCCTGAGGGCCTCGATCTGCGCGGAGAGGCGCTGCGCCGCGTCGTCCACGACCGGCAGCTCGCGCTTCACATTCGTCAGGCCGAAGGAAATGTTCTGGTAGACCGTCATGTTCGGCCAGAGCGCGTAGTTCTGGAACAGGAAGCCGACCCGGCGCTTGTTCGGCGGGACATTGATCCCCGCGTCGCTGTCGAAGACCACCCGGTCCCCGATGCAGATGCGCCCGCTCGTGGGCGTCTCGAGGCCCGCGATCATGCGCAGCGTCGTGGTCTTGCCGCACCCGGACGGGCCCAGCAGCGTGATGAACGCGTTATCCTCGATGTCCAGATCCAGGTGATCGACCGCGTAAAAATTTCCGTAGCGTTTGGTAACATCCGTTAAAGTGATTGCCGGCATTTAATTTCCTCCGATCCCCTCATCCAGGCTGGCCCCGGTCAGCTTGTTCACGATGGTATTGAACACCAGGATCAGCACGATCAGCATCAGGTTGATGGCACTCGAAAATGCGTACAGCCCCATCTCATCGAAGTAATCCAGCGTCGTTGACAGTATGAATCCCTGCGTACACAGCAGCAGGAACAGCGACAGCTCCCTCAGGCACGTCATGAACGGCAGCATGAAGCCGCTGATGATCGAGGACTTCTGGATCGGGATGATGATGTGCGTCATCCGTTTGATCCACGGAATGTCCTGAATGACGGCCGCCTCCTCGATCTCCCCGGACAGCTGCAGCATGGAGTTGAGCGCCGCCCGGCTGGCGAACGGAATGTATTTGACCACACCCGCGATCACCAGGAGCGTGTAGGTGTTGAAGAGGTTGATCCGCCCGTTCGAGAACAGGATGAAGAACGCCGCGCCGACCGCGAGCGACGGCATCAGGTACGGCAGGAACGCGATGTTGTTGACGTAGTTCGCCCACCGCGACTGGCGGTTCTTCGAGACGGCATAGCCGATCAGCGTGCCGATCGTCCCCGCGATCAGGGCGCAGAGCACCGAGACCAGGAGCGTCCCGCGCAGCGCGCGCCAGATCATGCTGTTGAAGAGGATGCCGTTCTGCCCGTAGAGTGCGTTCGCGTCATTGCCGCGCGTCAGCCACCACTTGGTCGTCAGGTTGCTCAGATCGCCGGTGTACAGGAAGCTGTAATCGCCCGGATTCGGCAGGAACGTCTCCACCGCGAACGATACGATCGGGAAAATGCTGGTAAAGAAGGTCACCACCACCAGCACGATCGCGATGATCCACCGCCCCGTCCGGCCCAGGTTGATCTTCGAGATCTGCCCGGACTTGCCGCTGACGGTCGTGTAGCTCTTGCGGCTCTTCAGGCTCAGCTGGTTGATGCCGAGGATGAGGATGCCGAAGAGCATCATGATGATGGCCAGGATGCTCGCCTCGCCGGTGTACTTCGAGTTCATCGACACATACTTGGTCGAGAGCGTCGTGTAGTTCAGGTAATGCGGGACGGGGTAGCTGCCCATCGCGCTGCCGAACACCAGCAGGATCGTGGAAAGGATCGCGGGGCGCACCATCGGCAGCGTCACGCGGCACATGATCTTCCATTTCGGGGTGTCCAGGATCGTGGCGGCCTCCTCGAGGTTCGCGTCCATGTTCCGGAAGATCCCGCCGATCATGATGTAGGCGAAGGGCGCGTAGTGCAGCCCCAGCACCATCGCCGTCGGGAACAGGCCCTGGCACCACCAGAGCGGCATCGTGATCCCGGTCAGCGCGGTCAGCAGGCCGTTCGAGGTGCCCGTGACCTTGTTCGAGTTGAACATGTGCTGCCAGACCACCGCGAGCGTCCACTGCGGCATGATGTACGGAAAGATAAAGATGGAGCTGATGTATTTCTTCATCGCCAGGTTCGTGCGCGTGACCAGGAAGGCCACGGTCCCGCCGAACAGGATGGAAATGAGGCAGGTCAGCACGGCCAGCAGGATCGTGTTCAGGACCGGCGTCCACAGATTGATCTTCACCAGCCGCGACGTGAAGAGATCGGTGTAGTTGGCTACGGAATAGCCCTCGCTCTTCCCCGTCAGGTACTGGTCGATCGTGCCGGGATGGATCTTGAACGTGTCCTTCACGATGGCCACGATCGGCGCGATCGTCGTGTAGGTCAGGACGATGCCGAACAGCAGCAGGATCGTGTTCTGCGGCTTGGAGAAATACGTTTTCAGCCGGTTCAGCATCAGCGTGCGTTTACTCGTTTTATTCACGGCTCTTCTCCATATTTCGAGTGCTCAGGCATCCGGGAAACCCGAAGCATATCCGGATGGCGCTGAACGGTAATTTACCGGTTCAAAAAGCGGGGCGTGCAGCACCCGTACGGTCCGCACGCCCCGCAATCTGCGTCTGCTCAAAGCTTAGCACTTTCTCATCGACAGGAGCTGCACGGGAAGGCTTACATGCTCTCCCTGCCGCTTACGCACCGACGCCGGCGCCCCTGCGCCGGAGGCTTACTCGCTCTCCTCGCCGGTATACTTGTCGAGCGTCTCGATCCAGCTGCCGACGGTGAAGGACACCGATGCGCAGTACTCCGGATCCTCGACGACCAGCTCGCCTTCGCCGACCCACCAGTCACGGCCGCGGTCATCCTTCGCCGGGAACTCGTCCTCGCCGGCCTCGTTGTAGCCGCCCTCGCTGTGCTTGTAGATCTCCTCGATCTCGGCCGCGACTTCCGGATTGGAGGAATAGCCGCCCATATCCTTGCCCCACGCGTCGAAGCCTTCCGCCGTCGTGGTCATGTAGGAAATGAATGCGCAGGCCGTCCACGGAAGCGGGCTGTTGTCCGTGACGAACAGATAATGGCAGTAGCCGTAGCCGCCGATGCCGACATAGCCGTCTTCATAGGCAGCGACCTTGATGTTGTTGACGGAGACCGTCGCGGATTCCTCGACCGAGCGCAGCTTGGAATACACCAGCAGGCCGGACTGATCCGTCGCGGAGGCGTCGACCAGCGTCTGGCAGATCGGGCCGTCATCCGTCTGGGCGTTGTAGGCGCCGACCCACAGCTTGATGTACGCCAGGGCGTAGGCACCGTTCTCGCCGAGGCCGAACAGCTCCGCGTCTTCCGCTTCCGCATCGATCGTCGGCTGGAAGTAGGCCTTGCTCTCGTCATCGAGCGCGTCGAACGCATCCTTCAGATACTGGGCATATTCATCCTTCGTCAGCATGTACAGGAAGTTCTTGCCGACGATCTCGGAATCGATATCCATGAACAGCGGATGGCTGCCTTCCGCGATGAAGTCCCAGCAGTTCGTAAATGTCTTCTCTCCCGTGCAGTTGTACATGAAGACCTTGTTGAGCAGCTGCAGCGACAGGAAGCCGTCATACTCTTCCGCGGTGGTCCCGTTGGCTTCCGCCCACTCCTTCGGGATGAAGGTGTCGAGGATGCCGGTCTGGGCCATCTTGGATTCGATCTGGTTGCCGTCCTGGATCAGCGTCATCGCGAACGTGCCGGTATCCTTGAGCGAATCGGCCTGCAGCTGTTCGAAGATCTTATTGTTCTTGGGCTGCTGCCAGTCGAATTCCATCGTGTAATCCGGATCGATCGTCTGCAGATACGCGATGAAGGTCGGCAGCGCGGTCTTGCCGCGGCTGGAGTTGCCGACGCCGTAGAAGGTCGCGCCGTTGGATTCCTCGATCGCCTTCTGCGCGAGTTCTTCGAGTGTCATGGTCTGCGCCTGTTCGATGATGGACAGCGTGTCCTCCGCCATCGCACTGCCGGCCACCATGGCCCCCATCATAAATCCGGCCGCAATCCCGAGCCATACTCTCTTCTTCATTCTGTTCCCTCCCTGTAAACTTGTAGCTGCTCCGTTTCCGGCCCCGTCCGCGCGCCGCCGCTGCGCCGTCTTTCCCGCCGTCGCTGCGTCGTTTTGCTGCCGCCGCCCCTGCGCCGTCTTTCCCGCCGCCGCTGCGCTGCGGTGCTCTGTCCGTGGCTCGGAAACTGGTTTAAATAAGTTAGTTCGATTATAAAGCAAACGCACGTCAATATCAACAGCAAAATGTAAAACAGGCCCGGTCCTTTGTGTTTTTTCCACAAAGGACCGGGCCTGCGTTTAGCTGCTGTACCGTGAATCTGTTTAATTCGGCGATATCTCAGAACTCGAAGGTCTGCCGCTCCATGAACCGCACGACATCCGTGCGCGTCGGCATCTGCAGCGTCTGCACGCACGCGCCGCAGGTGCAGTTGGCGACCTTGAAGGCGTCGCGGTAGTTGCCGTGGTTCAGATACCCGGCGATGAAGCCGGCGATCATGGAGTCTCCGGCGCCGACCGTGCTGAACACCTTGCCGCTCAGGGCCGGACAGCGGAGCACCTCCCCTTCCTCGGTCAGGAGCATCGAGCCGTGGCTGCCGAGCGAGACCATGACATTGCGCGCACCCATCTCCTGCAGCCGCCGGGCATAAGGCTCGGCCTCATGGCTGTCACTGATCTGCACCTCGAAGAGCCCGCCGAGCTCCTCGCGGTTGGGCTTGATCAGAAACGGATGATACTTCAGGACATTCAGCAGCAGCTCGCCTTCCGCGTCCACCACATACAGGATCTTCCGCCCTTCCAGGAAGCGGAGAATGTCCTCGTAGATCGTCGGCGGCAGGCTGCCCGGGATCGCCCCGGAGAGAACAAGCACATCGCCGTCCACCAGATTGCCGAGTCGTGCGTACAGCGTGCCAAGATCGTCCGCGCCGACCTCCGGCCCGATCCCGTTGATCGCCGTCTCCTCCACACACATCGCATTCGAGACACTCATGGGATCATCCGCGACCCAGTCGATCGCGTCCTCCGGCGCTCCCTCCAGCGAACGGATCTTCACATTGACACGGGAATTGCCGTTGCTGATCCAGATGAAATTATTATCGACGCCGCGCGCCTGCAGCAGGCGCTGGATCTCGGCGCCGGTATTGCCCCCGATAAAGCCGAGCGCCGTATTCTGGAACCCCAGATTGCCGAGACACATCGATACATTGATGCCCTTGCCGCCCGGGAGATATACCTCCTCCTTCGTGCGGTTGATCGCCCCCGCCTTGAAATGGTCGACCACCACATAATAATCAAGAGACGGATTGAAGGTCACAGTATAGATCATGCACGCCTCACCTTCTGCCCTCCGGCAGCCTTTGTCAAATCCGTTTGTCCTTCCCGGCAGCGTTTCACAGCACCGAAGCCCCGGCCCCGGCCTTTGGTCCCTCTGTCTGCCGCCGGGAAAACACACCGAACGGCACCGCCCGCTGATCCTGCCTGTATCCCGCCTGACTGCGCACGTCTATGAAACAGCCGTTTGCTATCATACACTCCGCGAAAATTTTTTTCAATCTTTTTTGATTCGGAAATGATTCGCCGCCGCAAGGTTCGGGCAGCCTGTCAAAGATTTCGTTGTACAGCCGCGGCGGCTGTGGTAAAATTTGCGTAACTGTTCAGGACAGCCCGAAGCACTTGCTGCTGAGGGCGTACCAATAAAGTATATTTGGCAGCATCG
>Ga0065709_1006414_pt1 | contig 13241 bp, 10 predicted proteins | sample Hoacrofraction14_2_FD_59096 | JGI IMG/M metagenome (GOLD analysis project Ga0065709, IMG submission 59096) | Hoatzin crop microbial communities from Cojedes, Venezuela, sample from fiber fraction 14 v1 | ecosystem: Host-associated > Birds > Digestive system > Esophagus > Crop | place: Venezuela...
TGTCCAGACATATACAAAGAAACAATAAAACATAATAATGTTTTTGAAGTTTCTAAAACTGTATATGAAAAGATAGCATACAGAGGTGGCACAGAAGGGATAATAGCTGAAGTTAAGGCTAAGAACTTGAGACTAAATGATTTAGAGCTACTGGAGAATCCATTAATAGTGGTGCTGGAGGCCGTCGAAAAGCCGGGAAATCTGGGAGCGGTGCTGAGGAGTGCCGATGCCGCTGGGGCTGATGCCGTGATAGTTTGCGACCCTTTGACCGACCTATATAATCCGAATTTAATCAGGGCCAGTATCGGCGCAATCTTCACCGTACCAACAGTCGCCTGTACCAGCGAAGACGCAATTAAATATCTGAAAGACAACAAGATACAGATTCTCACGGCACAATTGCAGGACTCCCTCCCCTACTACGACACCCCCATGACAGGCGGCACAGCCATCGTAATGGGCACCGAGTCAACAGGCCTCACGGACATCTGGCGCAAAGCCGCCGACGCCCACATCCGCATCCCCATGCTCGGCCAGCTCGACTCCCTCAATGTCAGCGTCTCCGCCGCCATCCTCCTCTTCGAAGCCGTCCGTCAGCGCCAGGTCTAGTACTTAACTATAGCTTGGGTGTAGGACTGTCCCTGCCAGGAGACGGTGAGGGAGTAGCGGCCGGGGGCGGCGGTGGACATGTCGAGCTCGGCGGGTTCGAAGGCGCTGCACTGGACTGTGGAGTTGTAGAGGACGCTGCCGGTCTCTGATACGAGTTTTAGTTCGGTGTCGCAGAGTTCCTCACCTGTCTCGATGTAGAGCGTGGTGGTCACTGGGTTGGGATACGCGGCCACCTTAACGCCTTCCTTGCGGATGAGCACCTTGAAACTACCTGTAGCGCTGGCTCCACGGGGGTCTGACACGGTTACATGCACATTGGCGCTGCCGTAGGACCTGGAGGTCAGGGTCGCGTCACCGTTATCTTCACAACTTACGGCCAGCGTAGTGCGGGCTGCGGTGGTGATGGAGTAGTCGAGATTGTCGCCATCGGGGTCGTTGAAGTAGTCCGAGAGGGCAAACCCGTACGATGTCGGTACTCCGTAGATAATGCGGTTCGGAAGTGCTACGCTGAGCACGGGCGCATTGTTCACCAGCATGGTGTAAACGATGTCCTGCACGGTGGTCAGCCCGTAGGCATCTGTAGCGGTGATGGTGGCGGTAAAAGTGCCTTCTACATCGGTAGATCCGTCAATTATCAGTCTGTAAACCCCATCTGAAACCTCGCTGAAGGAATCTGCGGCAGAACCCGAAGAATAACTCATCGTGAAGTCGTGGCCATCGGGGTCGTAGATGTTGAAGTAGATGGTATCGCAGCGGGATGCGTTGTAGTTCAAGTCTTCAAGACTGGAATCCGCCTCGATAACAGGAGCGTTATTCTCGCCCGTTGTAACTTCCACAATATTAGACAGTTGCGAGAACTCCATGTCGTGGTTATAGCCTGCAACGGCAAGGTAATAGGTGGTGGAGAACTCCATGTCCTTAAGCACTGTACTCATCACATCGCCCACCTCGAGGGAATCTACCAGCAGGTCAACATAGTCGATGCCGGGGCTGGCGATATCCAGCGATGAGTAGGCCGACTTGTCGGTGGTGTAGAACAGACGGACACCGTACTCGGGAATGCTGGCCAGTTCGGCTGCCACCTTCCACGAAGCGGTGATATTGTTGGAGTTAGCCTCTGCACTAAGGTCTGTAGGGGTCTGGGCAATGGTCTCAAGCCCGTAGGTGACAGCACCGTAGGCATCCAGCATGGGGCCGATGTCGGTGTTGTCGCTGAAGAGGTTGTAGTTCGCACCCTTGATGATGCACTCCTTGAGGTCATCTGCAGTAAAGCCCTGTCCACCGCGGTAGGCAAGCACAAGTGCCGCTACACCGCTTGCGTAGGGGCAAGCCATAGAAGTGCCGCTCATATAATAGTAGGAGTTGCTGGTGCAAGTGCTGGCAATCTCATCGCCAGGAGCCGCAATATCTACCCAGTCGCCATAGTTGGAGAAGTAGGCCTTCTTACCCTTCTCGGTCATTGCACCAACCGCAACAACGGGCTCGTAGTTGGCTGGAGCACCGTTTTCAAGGCCATCGTTGCCTGCCGCGAAGAAGACTACGCCACCCTTCATCGGGGAGTCGGCCTTCTGGTTGCCATCGTCGTCGCAGCCTGCGTACTTGATGAAATAGTCAACAGCGGCCTTATCCACCTCGTCGATGGTATCCGACAGGGCATCTTCCTTCTCGCGGCCTGTAATCTTGCCATCATCGTTGTAGTCGTAGTCGTAACCCCAGCTGTTGTTGCAGATGACGGCACCATTGTCGGCAGCCCACTTGATGGCCTGGCCGGTATCGCCGCTATCGTCGTCGGTGAAAATCTGGCAGCTGAGCAGGCCTGTGCCCTTTTTGCCCTCGGCATAGTTGCCACCTGCGACGCCGCAGATGCCTATCTTGTTATTGTTCACGCCGGCGATAATGCCCGCAACATGGGACCCATGGTCGCCGCCTGTAATGGTCGTTGACTTGGTTACGAAGTTGTAACCGCTTGAAAGACAGTTGTATTTAAGGTCCTCGTGACTTCTATCGATACCCTCATCTACGACGCCCACAATCACATCGGGAGAACCCGTCGTGAAGTACTTCCAGACCCTCTGGACATTGATATCTGCCCCCTCGGTAGTGGAATTGATGAGGCCCCACTGGGTGTACAGGTACTTGTCATTGAAGATGCTGCTACTCTTGACCTTGCGGATGGGCACCACCTTCTCGACGCCTTCTACATCCAGCAGGTCGCTGCTAGCCTTGGTGGTAGATGCAGATGCGTCATACTCAACCACATACCAGCGGTGCAGACCCTCGCGGCGGGTACGGCCTTCGTACTCCCCTGCGTACGGGAAAAGGCGCTCGATGGACACAACTCCGAGGCCATCCAGAGCCTGGTTCATCTCCGCCGACTTGGTGGTAGTGCCGTCAGACTCTTCCAGCATGGCGGCCATCTCTTCGGAGAGATAAATTCGGGTCTTACCTGGGATATAAGCCTCGTCAACTACTTCTGTATCAGTCACTTTAGTCTCTACTGTAGACTCTTCCCTAGCGCAGGAAAGAGTCAGGGCCAAAAGGGCCAGATAAATGGGGAATTTTCGCATTTAATCAAGTTTTAACACAGCCATAAAGGCACTTTGGGGCACCTGCACCTTGCCAATCTGGCGCATGCGCTTTTTGCCCTCCTTCTGTTTTTCCAGGAGTTTACGCTTACGGGTCACATCGCCGCCGTAGCACTTGGCGGTCACATCCTTGCGAACCTGCTTCACGGTTTCGCGCGCAATAATCTTGCCACCTATGGCAGCCTGGATGGGGATGTCGAACTGCTGGCGGGGAATCAAGTCCTTAAGCTTGACGCACATCTTGCGGCCAAACTCGTAGGCGTTGTCCTCGTGAATCAGGGTCGAAAGAGCATCGGCAGGCTCGCCGTTCAGCAGGATGTCCAGTTTCACCAGACGCGCCTGACGGTATTCTGTAATGTGATAGTCGAAAGAAGCATAGCCCTTGGAGATGCTCTTGAGTTTATCATAAAAGTCAAACACAATCTCCGAAAGGGGCATGTCATAGTTCAACTCTACCCTATCTGCGGTGATGTAATGCTGGCTAATCAGAGTGCCACGCTTATCCAGGCAGAGTTTCATCACGGGGCCAAAGAATTCGGCCTTGGAGATAATCTGGGCGCGGATAAACGGCTCCTCAATCTTGGCAATNGAAGATGGCGAAGGCAGACCCGAAGGGTTATGAACCTCGATTATNTCGCCCTGCATCGTGTANACCTTGTAAGATACATTCGGCACGGTTGTCACAACATCCATGTCAAACTCGCGGAAGAGCCTTTCCTGCACGATTTCAAGGTGCAGCAGGCCAAGGAAACCGCAGCGGAAACCGCTACCAAGGGCCAGCGAAGATTCGGGCTCGTACACGAACGAGGCATCGTTCAGCTGGAACTTTTCCAGCACGGTGCGTAGTTCCTCGAACTTGTCCGCCTGCACGGGATACATACCCGCAAACACCATCGGCTTAACCTCCTCGAAGCCAGCAATCGCCTCTGCACAAGGGTTTTCCGCGTCTGTGATGGTATCGCCCACCTTCACTTCCTTGGCGCTCTTGATACCCGAAATTATATAGCCCACATCTCCGCATGAAATCTGCTGAGTGGGCACGAGTTTCATCTTCAGAATACCAACTTCCTCAGCCTCGTATTCCTGCCCTGTCGCGAAGAACTTGATTTTCTGCCCCCTGCGGATGGAACCGTTCTTCACCTTGAAGTAGGCAATCACGCCCCTGAAGGGATTGAAGACGGAGTCGAAAATCAGGGCCTGAAGCGGCGCGTCAGGGTCGCCCTGCGGTGCGGGAATCCTATCCACGATGGCGTCCAGAATTGGTGCTACCCCATCTCCCGTACGGGCAGATATCTTGAAGATATCCTCGGCATCGCAGCCAATGAGGTCAATAATCTGGTCGGCAACCACATCCGGCTGGGCCGAGTCCATGTCAATCTTATTGAGTACGGGGATGATTTCCAGACCATGGTCGATGGCCTGATAAAGATTCGCAATCGTCTGAGCCTGAACGCCTTGCGAAGCATCTACCACCAGCAACGCCCCCTCGCAGGATGCTATGCTGCGGGACACCTCGTACGAGAAATCCACATGCCCGGGAGTATCAATCAAGTTCAGCAGGTACTTCTCTCCCCCGCGGGTGTACTCCATCTGGATTGCGTGGCTCTTGATGGTGATGCCCTTCTCGCGCTCCAAATCCATGTCATCGAGCACTTGGGCCTCCATGTCGCGCTCGCTCAGAGTCTTCGTAAGCTCCAGCAAACGGTCGGCAAGAGTGCTCTTTCCGTGGTCGATATGGGCAATAATGCAAAAATTACGAATATTCTTCATCTCCATAGATTGCAAAGATAAGAGTTTTTTCTTTATCTTTGTAAATTATGAAAACCACAAGTGAACTAAATGCCATTGCTTCCCAGGTAAGGCGCGATATAATCCGTATGGTTACCGCCGCCACCTGTGGCCATCCAGGAGGCTCCATGAGCAGTACGGACATCCTTACTGCGCTCTATTTTAATGTAATGAACCAGAACCCTGAGACCTGGACCCGCGACGCCAAGGGTCAGGATGCCTTTATCCTTTCCGCAGGCCACCTTGCACCCGTGTACTACGCAGTACTTGCCCGTGCAGGCTACTTTGACCCCGCCAAGCTCGGCACCCTCCGCAAATTCGGTTCCGACCTTCAGGGCCACCCCAGCGTAGGCCACCTCAAAGGCATCTTCCAGCCTTCAGGTTCCCTCGGACAGGGTCTCTCCGCAGCCGCAGGCATTGCCCTCGGCAAGAAGCTGACAGGCGACGCCAACAAGGTTTACACCCTGCTTGGTGACGGCGAAAGCGAGGAAGGCCAGATCTGGGAAGGCGCTATGTTCTCTCTTCACCACAAGCTCGACAACCTGATTGCCATGACCGACTGGAACGGCATGCAGATCGACGGCCCCATCGAGACCGTGACCGGCATCCAGGACCTCAACGAGAAGTGGGCAGCATTCGGATGGGACGTAATCGTTGCCGACGGACACGACTTCGACTCTATCCTTGAGGCTTTCACCCTTGCCCAGAAGGCAGACGGCAAGCCCAAGATGATTCTCTTCAAGACCGAAATGGGCCACGGAGTCGACTTTATGGCCGGTTCCCACAAATGGCACGGCAAGGCTCCCAACGCCGAGCAGTGCGAAGCAGCCCTTGCACAACTCCCCGAAACCTTAGGCGATTATTAAACCCAAAACCGATATGAAAAAGTATATAGATACAGGAAAGAAAGATACCCGCAGCGGGTTCGGTGTTGGCCTTGTAGAGGCCGGCCGTGCCGACAGCCGCGTAATTGCCATGGCAGCAGACCTTAAGGGGTCCTTGAAGATGGACGCCTTCGCTGCCGAGTTCCCCGACAGGTTCATTGAATGCGGTATCGCCGAGGCCAACATGGTAGGCGTTGCAGCAGGTATGTCCCTCACCGGGCTCATCCCCTTCTGCGGCTCATTTGCAGAGTTCGTAACCGGCCGCGTATACGACCAGGTCCGCCAGGAGGTTGCCTACGGTAACACCAATGTCAAGCTCGCATCTTCCCACGCAGGCATTACCCTTGGTGAAGATGGAGCCACCCACCAGACCATGGAGGACATCGCCCTCATGCGCGCCCTTCCCGGCATGGTAGTGCTGGTTCCCTGCGACTACAACCAGACAGTTCAGGCCACCAAGGCCGCTGCCAAGTATGTAGGCCCCGTTTATCTACGCTTTGGACGCCCCAGCGTACCTAACTTCACCGACCCCAACGAGGAGTTCGAGATTGGCAAGATCTACAATCTGAACGAAGGTAAGGATGTTACCCTGGTTGCTACAGGCCACCTCGTATGGGAGGCTCTGCAGGCAGCAGAAGCCCTTGAGGCAGAAGGCATCAGCGCTGAGGTTCTGAATGTTGCAACAGTAAAGCCCCTTGACGAGAAGGCTCTCATCGAGTCTGTCAAGAAGACAGGCGCAGTGGTTGTCGCCGAGGAGCACAACGCATACGGTGGACTTAGCGAGGCCGTTGCCAGCGTACTCGTAGCCAATGTTCCCGCTCCCGTAGAGTTCATCAACGGTGGCGACAAGTTTGGCCAGAGTGGCAAGCCTGCAGAGTTGATGGCAGCCTACGGCCTTGACGCCGCACACATCGCAGCAGCCGCCAAGAAAGCCATCTCCCGCAAGTAATGCAGGACCTGGAGAAAACATTCAACCAGATTGTAAGCGAGTACAAGGAGCCCCTTTACTGGCATGTCCGTTCGCTTGTCAACTCGCACGACGATGCTGATGACCTTCTCCAGGACATCTTTATAAAGATTTGGAATGCGCTTCCCTCCTTCAGGGGGGATGCGCAATTGTTCACCTGGGTGTGGAGAATTGCCACCAACGAGGCGCTGGGCTTCCTTCGCAAGCAGAAGGTACGCGCAGCCCTGCAGTTCGAGTCTCTGGACGCCAAGGCCGAGCGAATCATCGACAACGACCCTTGGTTCAACGGCGACGAGGCGCAGCGCAAACTCGCCAAGGCAATCGCGAAACTCCCGGACAAGCAGCGACTTGTGTTCAACATGCGCTACTACCAGGACCTTACCTACGAGCAGATTGCCGAGATAACGGGAACCTCCGTAGGAGCACTTAAAGCATCCTACTTCCACGCAGTTGAAAAGATTAAGACACAAGTTACAGAATTTGATTAAACCTTTGAGAGTAAAAGCAATCTAATAATCTGCAATGAAGAACAAAATGCCATATTCAACACCGGAAGGCTACTTCGATGAACTCGAAGGCCGCCTGAGGAGTATCCCCACGAGCAGCAGCGCAGTACCGCTTCGCTCGCGCCTTGCTCCCTATCTGGCAATGGCTGCAAGTTTCGCCATCGCACTGGTTATAGGAAGCACCGTCCTCAACAAGACCGCCACTCCCTCGCAGCAGCTTGCCAGCGACGAAGAGATTATCGAGTACCTGATTGACTCGGATATTTCCCTCAACCAAATTGAAGAGTACCTTACATACAATGAATAAACGGTTAATTATCACAATTTTAGCACTTCTCGTTTTTACGATTAGCGCAATTGCCCAGCCCAAGCCCACTCCCGCCGAGCGCAAGCAGCATAAGCGGGTAGAGGCCGAGAAGATTGCGTTCATCACCAAGGAACTTGAACTGTCAAGCGATGAAGCCAAGGTATTCTGGCCTGTATACGAACAGGCAGTGCGCGAAGACCGTCAAGGCTTCAAGACCATCAGAGTAAAATTTGATGCCCTCAAGACAGCAGTCGAGGAAGGTAAGAGCGAAAGCGAGGTAAAGGCACTACTTGATGACTTTATCGAGGCTAAAGCATCCCACAGGAATGGCCTGGAAGCCTATACGGATGAGTTCATTAAAGTCCTAGGCATAGAGAAAACCGCAAAGCTCTTCATAGCCGAGGACGACTTCAGAGCCCGTCAAATCCACCAGCTTACAGGCATGGGTCCGAAGGACGGTCCCGATAAAGACAAGGAAAGACGTTCGAAGAAATAGTTTCTTTTTTAGGTTAGTTATTTTTTATATGTTTCTTCGAAAAAGGGTCCCGCTGTGAAGCGGGGCCCTTTACAGTTTAAGTATGTCGGCAGCGTCCTAGATTGCGTCGTAGGCGTTGGATGTTACGCTGCTTGGAATCGTTGTGGACTTGTAGGTAGTGGTTTCAGTACCCTTCTCTACATCTTCAAGAATCAGGAAGCCGTCTTCCTTGCTTACATTGTAGGAAGCGCCCCAAGCCTTCTTGTCGGAGTATTTGCCTGAGAGCACCCCATTGCTAAGCGTCCAGGTGCCCGTATACCTGCGGTAACGGCCCTGTCCCAGCATCTGGTATAGGGTGAAGGTGTTATCCTTTGCAAACTCGACATACACCGAAATTTCGGTACCATCAACGGTTATCGACTTGGTGGTCAAGTCAAAGAGTTCCCACTGGCCCGTGACATCAACAGCGGACTTCTTCTTGTCCTTCTTGCAAGAGCTGGCGCCCAAAAGCATCAGAGCTGCCAGAAAAATATATGCTAATCTTTTCATACCCTGAATATTTTATAGCCAGCCCTGGTTGGAGGACTTAAAGCCGCGTGATACAACTGAGATTTCCTGTGATACTTCCATACCGCCAATCTCATCGTCGCCACCAATCACATAACCACCACCGACAACGGTAATCTTAACCTTGCCAGAGGCAATCTTGGTAGGATGGATGTACAGACGACCGTACTTGATGTAAGGGTCTTCCTGAAGGCCGAGAGCTGCGTATGTAGCATCATCTACCTCAACGCCGACAGCATCGTCGTCCATCTCTTCACCTACATAAGTAAGTGATGTAGATGCTGTTCCGAAGTATGAAGAAAGGTCAACATACTGCTTGCGACCACACTCTACGATAATGCTGGGGATACCCTCGATGGCCATCATCAGCTGCCAAGTGTCAATTCCGCCTGTTCCCATCTTATGATAGTAGTTAGACAGCGCGGGGAAAGAATGGTTGTACAAAGTCTTGGTACCTACGCTGCTGATACGGGAGTCAATATCGTTGGCAGAGCTCATAAGCATGTTCTTGAACTCCTGTACGGTAAAGGTCCTGCCGAGCTTCTTGGCGTATGCCATAGCCAGAGCCACAATACCACTAACATGGGGAGCAGCCATTGAAGTGCCCTGCATATAGCCATAATGCTCACCATCATTGATTTCCGAAGGCATGGTCGAGAGAATCATTCCCTTGACAAGAGTTGTCTTGGCAGCATCAATGTGATAGGCTTCGCCACCCGGAGCAACGATATTGCAGCCAGGGCCGTAGTTGGTATAGTATGCAGGCAGGAAGTCAGGACCGTAAGCAGATACGCTAATAACGTCCGCCAAAGCACCAGGATAGGTAGCATACGGGTCACCGTTATTACCGGCCGCAAACACGGCTATATTGCCATCCAGCACGGGGTTGTTGTTGCAAGCCTCGAAGTAGGCCACAATGTCAGCCTCTGCAGAATGTGCCTTGCGGAACGCACTATCGGACAGATAAGCGCCACCGGTATAGCCAAATGAGCAAGAGATTACGGATGCGCCATTGTCAGCAGCATACTTGATAGCCTTTGCAGTCATTGCAGTAGATCCACCTGTATCGTTACTGAATATCTGGCAACTCATTATCTTACAGCCATTTCCAAGACTACCACCGCCAGCAACGCTGGAGATTCCGACACCGTTGTTGTTCACGGCTGCGATAACGCCAGCGCAGTGGGTTCCATGGCCAGAGTCTCCCTCGGCAGCCCAGGTAATAGGGCCATCGTCGCAGAAGTTATAGCCATAGATATCGTCCACGTAGCCATTGCCATCATCGTCGGTTCCGCTGGTTCCGTTGGCCTCCTTGGTGTTGACCCACATGTTAGCAGCAAGGTCGGGATGGGTGTACTTTACACCCTCATCTACAACTGCAACAATGATATCGGGGTCACCAGTACAGAGCTGGCTCCACACATTGGTGATATTAATGTCACCACCTGCGTAGGCATCTGCTGCAATTGCCCCATCACCATCGTTCTTGTAGTTCCACTGAACGGAGAGATAAGGGTCATTGAACACTGCACCAGCCTTTGTGGCAGGAGTACCGCTGTAGACAACAGTGTTGTAATCGGATGTCTTCTCGAAGATTGTGTTGAACTGGATGGCCTCAACCTCGTCGAACTCTGCAAAAGCAGGAGCTACGCCAACGGCAGTATTGCCCTCGTCAACGGTTACGACATACCACTTGTCCAGGCCAAAACGCTTCTCAAGGTCCTCCTTGCCGGGTGTGGAAGGCAGCATCCTCTCGATGCTTGACGCTCCACGCGCCTTGAGTGATTCAATGAATGCCTCATCGGGAGCAGACTCCAGATAAAGCAGGATTGTACCCTCATCGGACCCCTTGGAAGTGTTAATGGCCTTGGTTGCCAGAGTCCCTTCGAACTCCGATTCAATGACCTCGCTTTCATTGGTCTTTGAGCAAGCCAAAGCAAGACTCACCAGGGCGGAAGTAATTAGGAAAAGTCTGAATTTCATATTTTCATTTTTTACGACAAAAGGCCCGACTACCTTCGAGTCGGGTCTTAAGTCGAATTAAGTATCAGTTAATTAGAGAGTTGCAGCTTTCTTGATCTGGTGCTTCTTGGTATTGGATACGCTTGCATTAACCTTAACGGTCTTTGCAGCAGGACCTTCAACCTTGAAGCCCTTGACGATCTTGCCAGCAGGCGCTACAGCCTCGTCCATTGCCTTATTGACAACTTTAGCAATCTCCTTCTGGTCTACAGTGTTGATCTTTCCACCGATTGTAAACTTAGAGAGAGCCTTCTTTGCAGCATTAATTCTTGCATTCAGAGCAGCAGGTGCGACACCATTATCATCAACCTTTGGATCTACTAGGAGATAATCATAGTAACATGCCTTGTCTGAATAGAAAAAGATGCCATCAAATCCATAGTTTGTATAGTTAGAAGGAGTAACGAATGCGTAATATCCTTCAAGAACAGGAATACCATAGATAAGATATGTATTGCCGCTACCATAGCCACTGCCTGAAGAAGAAACGAACCAGTAGTTGCTATGACCATCCATTGCGATACTTGCGATGTACAAATAGCCAGCATAGCAGTCAAGAAGGATAGTATCATCATCAATTGCGCCTCCTGAGAATCCAGTTGCATCTATATACTCATCATAGTAACCATTATCATCTGGACCTTCGTCTTCTGTTGCACTATCAGAAAGAACAGCCTTTCCGATGTAACTTCTCAAAGTAGATGCACCATAGCCGTCAACTGCATAGAGATTGTAGGTACCAAACAGGTCATCTTCGCTTGAAAGTACATAATCTGTATTATAGTCAGAGTATGAGTACTCAGCATAGATAGGCAGAGGGTCACCAGTGGTCCATGCAGAACCAGCATTGATAACAGTATCCTCATAGCCATTGCTAGCATATACGAGCAGATAGTACTCGGTACCAGGCATAAGGCCAGTGAAGATGCTCCTATAACCATTACCATTAATTTCAGCAACGTCAGAAGCAGCAAGAGCGTCCTGCTCAATCAGAGCCTCTGCGCATGCAGCAGAATCAGCTACGAAGTTAGCGTAGGTAAATACACCTACCTTGGCCTCAGTAATGTCAGAACCATATACATAGAACTCAAGAGTTTGTTCGGAAGTATAGCCCTGAGGTACATATTTGTCTTCAGGATTGAAGATACCACCACTAATATCAACAGGAACACTGTCACCGCTTGCTACATAATTGAATGTAGTGCTGCAAGACTCCTGAACATTACCAGAAGCATCAACGGATACTGCAACGAGGGTGTAGGTACCAGTAGCACCAAGGTTGGAAAGTGATACGCTTACAGATGATTCACCGTTGGTATCAACGTCAACAGCATTTGAATCGGACGCGATAGACTCAACGAGCTTCTCGATTTCGCTATCGCCAAGAGCGCCTTCAGAAACTACATACTTAACCTTGGCAACATCAGCACCAACAGTGAAGGTTACAGGAACTGCACCATTCTCGGTAAGGCCGGCCTCAGCTGAGATGGAGTAATCAACACGGGTATAACCACTAGCAGTACCATTAAGCCAATGAGCACCAAACCAATAACCTGTAGTATTGATAGGATATACAACATATAGATAGAATCCACCATTACCATCATAATAGCCAAGCTGGTAGCTTCCACCATATTTGGAATAGAAGTCAGAGTAAGTTCCAAGGCTATTACCTTTAAGGTCAGTATAGTAATGATAGTAGTCGCATGCTTCTACTTCTCCATAACTTGTGCCTTCTTCAACATAATTATCAGTAACTATGTTAAGAGGAAGCTCAATTGCCTGATAACCATCATAGACAGACATCTCAGGATACCAATAGAAAGAAAGGTGCTTGTCTGCGCCAGTTCCCCAGAAACCACCGTCTTTTCCCCAAGAATATTGGCCATATTCCCTTTCCTCATTGATGGTATGGCAGTAACGAGTACCGTCAACCTCATAATACTGGATATTGCAAGTTACTGTCTCACCGTTCTGAGCGTCATAGAATGTAACTGTAGACATTTCAGAGCCAGTCTCATCCATAACATACTCCCAGGTAACAATCATAAGAGAGCTAATCCTAAGGAATGCAGGATACTCGTCGTAGATAGAAGCATATTCCTTTTTCTGAATTTCAAGAACAGGTGAATAAGCAACAGATGAAGATGCGTTAGGGAATGAAAGGGTACAAGTAGTCTCAGCCTGACCATCGTCGAAATGAACCGGGGACAGAGAGAATACATGATCATCATCAAAAAGAATTTCTACGGGCACTGTAATCTCGCCTTCGGTATTCAGACGGGCAACAGTAATCTCGTATGCTTTCTCTGCCTCAGGGTCGAGGGTAACAGCCTCCGAAACAGCCTGAGTAGGGAAATATACGCCGTAGCAGCCTTCAAGGTCCTCCTCACCAGGAGTATAGGACTCAGAAGCTTTCTTACAGGACACTGCTGCAAGAGCAGTGACCAGTAAGAGGCTTATAAATAATTTAATCTGTTTCATATTACTAGTATTAAGTTATTCTATTAATAGGAAAGGTCAGGTTTTAC
>Ga0065709_1006175_pt1 | contig 13232 bp, 5 predicted proteins | sample Hoacrofraction14_2_FD_59096 | JGI IMG/M metagenome (GOLD analysis project Ga0065709, IMG submission 59096) | Hoatzin crop microbial communities from Cojedes, Venezuela, sample from fiber fraction 14 v1 | ecosystem: Host-associated > Birds > Digestive system > Esophagus > Crop | place: Venezuela...
AACGCAAGCAAGGTATACGGAGCGAAGGATCCGGCATTCACGGGAACAGTAACAGGACTCGTTAAGGACGGAGACCTCGGAACAGTATCCTACAAGCGTACAACAGAGGGTGAGGACGCTCAGGTTTACACAGACGCACTCGATGCGGAGTACACCGAGAACAGCAACTACAAAGTAACAGTTGACAAGGGCGACTTCGAGATTACCAAGGCTTCGGCTGCAGACCTCGGACTCACAGCTACCGGCGTTGACAAGGTTTACGACGGCAAGGAAGGCACTGTTACGGCAAGCGCTACAGTAACAGAGGGAACCACAATCGAGTACAGCACCGATAAGGGAACCTGGACAACAGAGGCACCTGCTTACACAGATGTAACCGAGAAGACTGTATACGTAAGAGCAACAAATCCTAACTATGAGACAGCTGAGGCTGAGGCAGTAATCAGGATTACTCCGAAGGCAATTACAATCACAGTTGAGGATGCAAGCAAGACATACGGAGAGAAAGATCCTGCGTTCACAGGTTCTGTTGAAGGACTTGTTAAGGACGGAGATCTCGGAACAGTAACTTACAGCCGCACAAACGCTGAAGAGAATGTCGGAACTTACGACAATGTACTCACAGCTGCTTACACCGCAAGCAAGAATTACGATGTAACAGTTGTAAACGGCGACTTCGAGATCAAGAAGGCTTCGGCTGATGCTCTCGGACTTACCGTAGAGAACGCCGGTTACACCGGAAAGTATGACGGTGAGGCACATGCTGTAAACGCAAGCGTTTCGGTAACAGAGGGAACAACTCTTACATACAGCACGGACGGCGGTACATCCTGGTCAACAGAAGTTCCTTCACAGACTCATGCAGGATCAACAGCAGTTATCGTAAGAGCAGAGAATCCCAACTATGAGACGGCAAAGGCAAACGCAACACTGACAGTAACCAAGAGAACGGTTACAATGACATCACCAAGCGCAAGCAAGAAGTATGACGGAACGGCTCTTACAGCAACCAAGATTGCTGAGGACGGAGACGGATTCGTTGAGGGCGAAGGCGTTGACTATGATGTAACAGGTGAGCAGACTCTCATCGGAAAGAGCGACAATACGTTTGAGTATGCGCTTAATGACGTAACATCTGCAGATGATTACACAATCACAACCAAGTTCGGAGTACTCGAGGTAACCGAGGGAACAGAGAGTGATCCTATCAATCCGGGTACAAACGGAGCTACCAAGGAACACCACAAGGATTCCAAGAAAAGCTACAAGGTTGGCGACATCATCAGATTCAACGTAACTGTGACAAATATCTACGATGAGACCAAGGATATCACCATCAAGGAGAACCTTGAGGGTGCGGTATTTACCGAGAACGGCAAGGACAGCATCACAATCAAGAATGTTGAGGCCGGCGCAGAGGTTACAAAGGAAGCGACTTACACAGTAACATCCGACGATCTGCTGAAGGGTGAACCGCTCAAGAACACTGTAGATATTTCCTACAGCGGCGGTGGAACTACCATAAAGGAAGAGGATCCGGAAGATATCAATCCGGAGCAGAAGGATCCACATCTGACAGTCAGAAAGGAAGCTACAAGCACACCGGCTGACGGCAATGCATACGATGAGGGCGAGACTGTAACTTACAAGATTACTGTTATCAATGACGGTAACGTAAGAGTGGATAACATCGTAGTTACAGATGAACTCACAGGTGATGAATTCGAAATCGGATCACTCGAGAAGGGTGCAACCGCTGAGAGAACAGTTGAGTACACAGTAACAGCAGCTGACAAGGCTAACGGATCAGTTAAGAACGTAGCTACAGTAAAGGGCGACGTTACAAATCCTGATGATCCTGACAATCCGGGAGAGCCTGGAACAAATCCTGGTGAGGAAACAGTTCCTGTAAACGATGAGTTCACACTGACCATCAACTACGTTGATGAGGACGGCAACAAGGTTGCTGATTCCTACACAGGTAAGTACAAGGCAGGTTCGGCTTACACAATCGAGAGCCCGGTAGTTAACGGATACACAGCAGAGTACACAAGCGTAAGCAGTGACTCGATGCCGGCTCAGGATGTAACAATCGAGGTTAAGTACACCAAGAACGCTGAGGAAACACCGGAGACACCGGCAACTCCGACAACACCGGCAACTCCGACAACGCCGACGCTGACACCGACAACACCGGCTGTTACGCCGACAACACCGGCACTTACACCGACTACACCGGCAGTTACACCGGCGGCTCCTGCGGCAGCAGCTCCTGCAGCACCTGCAATGATCACAGTTGCTGATGACGGAGAGGTTACACTCACACCGATTACAGAGGCTGAGACACCTGCGGCACTGCTCGAGGATGTGGATGATATCTGCAACATCCTCCCGTTCATCCTGATGCTCATCGCGATGTGCGTTGAAATCGCAAACAACGGCACAACCAAGAAGCACAGAAAGAGAATGGAGGACATGCGTAAATAGCTTTCGGGCTGCATCGCATAACACAATTGCAGGTTAACATCACAGCAAAAATGTGGTAATCTGTAAGTGGCAGAAGTCACACAGGGGAGGCGAATGCCTCCCCTGTTTCTTACATGAGGAAAAAACATGGAATTACAGGAAATACTGGCACTTGCCGTTGAACAGGGTGTATCCGATATATTCTTTGTTGCCGGCAGGCCTATCACATTCAGAAAAATCGATACGATATACTCTATAAACGAGGAACGTCTGATGCCGGACGACACACACCGGCTGATTACGGAAATCTATTCGCTTGCCCACGGAAAATCGATAGAAAACTTTGAGGCAACGGGAGACGACGACTTCTCGTTCTCCATTCCTTCGCTTTCGAGATTCAGGGTGAGCACCTACCTCCAGAGAGGTTCGATGTCCGCTGTAATCAGGGTCATTTCTTTCTCCATGCCGGACCCTCAGGCGCTCGGCATTCCGGAGCAGCTCATCCACATGGGCGACTACAAGAAGGGACTCGTCCTCGTCACGGGACCTGCGGGCTCGGGCAAATCGACTTCACTTGCGTGTGTCATAGACTACATAAATTCAACACGCGCATCGCATATAATTACGCTTGAGGATCCTATCGAGTACATCCACAGGCACAAGCTCAGCATCGTCAGCCAGAGAGAGATCGCGCAGGATACCAAGAGCTATCTTTCCGCGCTCAAGGCGGCACTGAGGCAGAGCCCGGATGTCATACTGCTCGGCGAGATGAGAAGCTACGAGGAAATCTCGGTAGCCGTAACCGCGGCCGAGACGGGACACCTCATATTCAGCACCCTGCACACGACGGGCGCTTCCAATACAATCAACAGAATCATCGACGTTTTCCCGGCGAACCAGCAGAGACAGATTGCGATACAGCTCGCAACAGTCCTCAACGCAGTTGTTTCGCAGCAGCTGATTCCTGACGTGGACGGTAACATGATTCCTGTATTTGAAGTCATGACCGTAACTCCTGCGATCAGGAACATGATCAGGGAGAACAAGATCCATCAGATCGACGGACAGATCTACTCGGCGGGCAAGGATATGATGTCGATGGACGGCAGCCTGCTTCAGCTCTACAAGGCGGGCAGAATCACCGAGAGAACGGCGCTGACTTACGCGGCCGATCCGGACATGCTGAGAAAGAGACTGTAAAAATTTCGGAAACAAGGTAGATATTAATGAGCAGAGTAGCAAGAAACCGCAGCACTTACCCTAAAAAAATAGATAAAAAGAAAACCGAGACAAAGAGCGAAATTCTCAAGTGGACCGGCAGACTGATTATCGCAGCTGTTATAGTGCTGCTGCTGTTTATATTTGTAATAGGCAGCTCGGCTGTCTCGGGGCATTCGATGTATCCGACATACAAGGACGGACAGCAGGTAATGTACATCAAGCTCGGCAGCAATTATGAAAGCGGCGAAGTCGCCGTCATCAAGATGGTGGACGGTACCGAGTATATCAAGAGGGTTATCGGTACGCCGGGTGATACGATAGATATAAAGGACGGCAAGGTATATATTAACGGTGAAGCCGAGGACGGCGATTACATCAACGGCGAGACCGAGCCCGACACGACGGTCGCGGAGGTTTCGTATCCTCTGACGCTCGGCGAGAATGAGTATTTCGTTCTCGGAGACAACAGGGCCGATTCGGTCGATTCGAGAACATTCGGAACGATTGTGGGACTTCAGTTCAGAGGTCACGTGGTAGGGTAGCAAAACGGCAGGAAGGCGATGGCTGATACGGGTTTTAAGACATGGGAAATAATACTGGCGCTGGCGATAATCTATGTGCCTCTTATTCCGCTTGCCATTTATCCGTTCCGCAGGAGGCTGCGCTTTTCCATGCCTGTGACCTGCATTGCGTGCGTAATCCTCGCTGTTGCCCAGATAAGGCTGATGTACATGTCCGTCGTAAATGAAAACGGCGTACAGTTAATATCCAATACACTATCGGCGATACTGTTTGTTTCCGTCATGGTCATACTTGTTGACGAGGATATCGGAAAGCTGATGTTCAATCTGCTGATAATCCTGAACTTCGGAAACCTGGTCGTGGTCATGTCCAAGTTCCTCGAGGGAATCATGTTCCACGGGGAAGCTCTGCAGTACTACAGATGGACTTACTCGGTATGCGCATTGATAGTTCAGTTCATCATGGTACCGCTATATGTAAAACTTGTAAATTCCATATTCCAGGATGTTATCGATCTTAATACGATGAAAAACGAGTGGTCGTACCTCTGGCTCGTTCCGGGTACCTTCTATCTGGTCCTGATGCAGAATGCATATTCTCCGGGTCAGTCCACTCTTGAGAAATATATGAGCCCGAGCTTTGCTCTCGTTACGCTTGCTATCAACATAGGAGCGTTTCTTGTATACTGGATCATCGCGGATATAATCATGGAGCGTGAGGAGAATCTCAAGCTTGAGCGTGAAAACAATATACTGATGGAGCAGAACAGGCAGTACGACGATCTGAGCGAAAAGATTAAGGCTGCAAGGCGCAACATTCATGACGTAAGGCACCACTACGGCGTGCTTAAACACGTTGCCGAAACCAAAGACTGGGATATGCTCAATAAATATCTCGAGGAATATCACCAGAACCTCGTTCCGGAGAAAAGCCTCGTTTACTGCAACAATCCTGCGGCCAACACCGCACTTAACTACTATGCTCAGATCACTGAGCAGGAGGGAATACCTTTTGATGTCAAATTCACCATGGAAGATGACATGGGTATTACGGATATGGATATATCCATACTTATCGGAAACCTCCTCGAGAATGCGCTCGAGGCGACACGCAGAGTTGAAAAGGACAAGAGATTTATCAATGTCGCAAGCTCTGTGAGAGGAGATACGATGTTTATCGTGGTTGACAACAGCTATGCCGTTGAGCCTCAGGTCAACGAGAAGGGAGAGTACAACTCCACCAAGCACAGCGGCAAGGGCGTGGGCATTGAGTCCGTCCGCAACATAGCTGAAAAATATAACGGAAGCGCTGATTTCACCGCCAGTGACGGAGTGTTCGGAGCATCGGTGATGATCACAGCAAAAAAGGATGACGAAGCAGAAAACCAGCGTAACTGAAACAGGCTCGCACCGTTCACTGCGTGCCAAGATAACCGCTCTTGTTATAGCGGTTGTCTTGTTATGTTCTGTTTCTCTTTCGTTTATCGGAGTTGACAGGATGACGACCGAGGCGCAGGAAAGCGCCGTGGAGATCATGAATCTCACCTGCGTAAACTCGACGACAGCGCTTAACGAAAAGCTTCTGTGGATCGAAAACAGCCTGAGCGCGATTGCGGCATACGTTAAGGAAAACGTTCCGTCTGATGAGGAAATCGCGGAGAATCCTGACGCCCTCGATGAGCACGTTCAGAGCGTTGAGGAATACTTTGACTCGCTGATGTCCGTAAAGCAGGGCGTGTACGGATATTACTACCGCTACAAGCCGGAAGTTTACACGACGACCGGCGGATTTTTCAAACTGTCACATTACAGCAACGGAGATTTCCAGAACGTGACACCGACGGATATAACGCAGTACGACAGGGATGATACCGAGCACGTCGGATGGTATTACATACCGACGAGGACCGGCCGCCCTATATGGATGGATCCTTACTACAACGCGAACGACGGAGTTTACACACTTTCGTATGTGGTTCCGCTGAGGGACAAGGCCGGCAACTCTTACGGAGTCGTCGGAATCGATCTTAATTTTGACCAGATAGTCGAAGCCGTTCTTGACATAAGCGTTTACGATACGGGCCGCGCGAGCCTGATTACTCCGGGAGGAATCATCGTCTGCCACAGGGAACTCGAAAAGGGAACGGACATCAGAACGCTCGGATCGGATTTTGAGGACATCGCATCAAAACTCCCTAATGCGAGCAGCAGCGGCACCATATATGAGTACAATTACGACGGAACCAAGATGGCGCTTGCGTTCTGCTCTGTGAGGAACGGCATGAGATTCGTTCTCGCGGTACCTGAAAGCGAGATTTACCAGGCGAGAAACGAAGCGGTTCTCCAGTACATACTCACGGCGCTCGCGTCACTTGCGGCGTTTGCGATAGTCGCTTTTGCGGCGGCAAGACTGATGACGGAGCCTCTCGCCAAACTCACCGAAGTTGCCAAGAGAATCGGCGAGGGAGAGAGAAATGTCGAGTTCCCGCCTAAGACGGGCGACGAAATAGGAGTCCTGAACGAGACGATGCAGGGAATGTCGAACAGCATTAACGAGCTCGTCACGGGACTTTCCAACAAAGCGCACGTGGACGCTTTGACGGGAGTAAGAAACAAGAGAGCCTTTGAGGAGGAGACACTGGAACTGAACAACGGAGAGGAGCGGTTCGGCTTCGTTATGTTCGACGTCAACTACCTCAAGAAGGTGAACGACGAGTACGGACACGAGAAGGGCGATATATACATCAAGGGCGCGTGCGACCTCATATGCAGGGTATTCAGCCACTGCCCGGTTTACAGGATGGGCGGCGATGAGTTTATTGCCGTGCTGAGAGAAGGAAACGTTGACATGGCGAGTTACCTCATGAGTGAGATGGACCGCCGTGCTTATGAGATAAATCAGGAAGCATCGGAGCCTTGGGAAAAGATCGACTGTGCTAAGGGACTCGCGATATACGATCCTAAGTACGACAATATGGACGACCCGGTAAGGAGTACGTTCAAGCAGGCGGACGAATCGATGTATTCAGACAAGAGGGGCAGACACAGAGAGTAGATGGCAGTTAAATTCACCAAAGAGCAGCAACAGGCAATAGATACACTGGATAAGTCGGTGCTGGTTTCCGCGGCTGCGGGATCGGGCAAGACGGCTGTTCTTATCGAGAGAATCATCGGAATCATCATCGAGGGTAAAGCCGATGTTGATGAGATGCTCGTGGTGACTTTCACCAAGGCTGCCGCAGCCGAAATGAGGCTGAAATTGGCCCGTGCAATCAAGAAGCGGATGACAGAGCATCCGGAGGACAAAAAGCGGCTCAGAACTCAAATGAGCCGCCTTTATCGTGCATACATTTCCACCATAGACAGCTTTGCGGTGCGGATTATAAAGGAATTTTTCTATGAGACCGACGTCGAGCCGGACTTCCGTGCATGTGATGACGTGCAGAGCACGATGCTGCAGCAGGAAGCGGTCGACGAGCTGTTTGAGGAAAGCTACGGCGATCCTGAGTTCAGGGCGTTTCTGAGACTATACAGCGAGGAGCGTTCGGACGACAGATTCAAGGAAGGGCTGATCGAGGCTTACTCAAGGCTCCGCACGATGCCGGACTATTTTGCCTGGGCGTATGAGAAGGCAGAAGACCTTAATGTAACTGCGGATAATTTTGAGGGATCGGCAGTCTGCGCGGCGATGACGCGCGATGCTCTTGAAACTCTCGATGCGGCCGCCGAGGCCGCGGAGCAGGTGCGTGAACTTCTGCTCGAAGCGGGACTCGAAAGACTTTATAACGAAAAGCTCTTACCTGAGATTACGGAGATAGAAACCCTGCGGGATGAGGCCGCGGCGGGCAGCATGAGCCGCGAGCTTATCGCGCGCATGACAGGAATCTCATTCCAGACCCTCCGCGCAAAGAAGGCGGAGGAAGAGGCCTACGCTCCGATTAAGGAGACTGTCAAGGCACTCCGCGATGCTTACAAGGGTGCGCTCAAAGGCTGGAGCAGCCGCTACATCCTGCCGGATCTTGACACGAGAATTTCCGAGATGCACGAAACCTACCGGTACACGCTTTACTATCTCGGACTCCTCGAACGATTTGAGGAAAAATACGCAGCCGCCAAGAGTGAGCGCGGACTCGTGGACTTTGCGGACATGGAGCACATGGCCGTCGAAATCCTCGGCAGGGGCGCCGCGGCGGAAACGCTTCGCAGGAGATTCAAATACATTTTTGTCGATGAGTATCAGGATACGAACAACATTCAGGAGTATCTGATCAGCCAGGTTGCGCGGCCGGACAACGTGTTCCGCGTGGGCGACGTCAAGCAGAGCATCTACAGGTTCCGCCAGGCCGAGCCGGCGCTGTTCGAGAAGGTTTACGCCGAGTATTCCGCGGCGGGCGGGGATGAAAGCTGCGTCATCGACCTCAACATGAATTTCCGCTGCAATGACAGGACCATCAAATATATAAACGCGGTGTTCGGCGAAGTGATGGAGGGATATGACGAGCGCGCGAGGCTCTATACGGGCTGCAGCTGCCCGGACGAATTCGACTTCATCCCGGAGGTGCATATACTCTGCGACGAATCAGACGAAGCGGAGGAGCCGGATGATGCGGAGATTATCGATTTAAGCAAAAGCGAAGCGGAGGCTTCGTACATTGCGGGCATCGTCGGGAACCTCATCGGGAGCGAGTTTTACGATACCAAAGCGGGCGTCAGGCGCCGCGTCGAAGCGGGCGATATCGCGATTCTGATGCGCGCGACCAAGGTGAACGGCGACATCATGGCGAGAGCCCTGCGTGCGGCCAAAATAGAGTCGCATGTCGAGGAGTCGGAGGACTACTTCGACACCGTGGAAATCGGTGTGATGCTGTCGCTTCTTTCCTGCATAGACAACATGAAAAGGGACGTTCAGCTCATTGCGACGCTTCACTCCGAAGTGTTCGGCTGGAGCCCTGCCGAGCTTGCGGAGATAAGAACGGACAGGCGGAGGGAGCCTTACTGGGAGGCCCTTTCGAGATATGCGGAGGAGGGTCCTGACGAGACCGTCCGCGCCAAGGCTGCTTATGCTATCAAGCAGATTAAGGAATGGAGAACCGTTTCGCGGATGATGCCGGTTGCGGATTTCATCTGGAAGGTTCTGATTGACTCGGGATATTACTACATGGCGGGCGCGATGTACGGGGGAGCCGCGAGGCAGGCGAACCTCCGGACACTTGTCGACCGCGCGAGAAAATACAGCGAGGATACGGTCGCTTCGCTGAGCTCCTTTATAGACTTCCTTACCGTCATGAAGGGCAAGAAGATAAGCAACGGACAGGTTCAGATGGTGAGCAAGGAGGATAATGTAGTCCGGATTTCCACCATACACAAGAGCAAGGGACTCGAGTATCCGTTTGTTATTGTGGCGAGAATGGGCGCATCGTTCAGAGGCGACAAGCTCGAAAAGACTCTGAGCTTTGATTCAAAGCTGGGGATCGGCCTGCCGTATGTCGATCCGGGGCGGAAGTTCTGGCGGTCGACGATGATGCAGAGGGCGATACACGAATCGTCCGCGGCCGAGAGCTATAAGGAGGAACTGAGGATTCTCTATGTTGCGATGACGAGGGCGAGGAACAAGCTGATTCTCGTCGGCACGGTCAAAAACGAAGAGACTCTGATGAAATACAAGCCTGTCCCGAATTCATATTTTGAAGTGATGAAGGACGTTCTGAAAACGCCTTACAATATGTACTATATCCGTCCGCTCGAGAGACGCGAGAAGATCTCGGGCAGAACGGGAATCGAGGATGTTCTTAAGGCTCAGAAAGGCGAGCTTTCGCCTGAGGCAGCCGCGATGTATGAGGAAATAGGCAGGAGATTTTCCTACGTCTATCCTCACGCGGACCGCCTGCGCGAAAAGGCGAAATACTCTGTCAGCACGCTCCGTAAGGAGCTCCTCTCGGCAGAAGCCGCCTTGGAAATGCCTGGCGCGGACGATGCCGAAACGGATACCGAGCTTCTTCCGGAGGGAAGCGAACTCGATAATATTGTAAGGCGCGCAGGATACCGCAGGCGTCACGCCGCGGCGGCGGACATCGGAATCGTATACCACCGCATAATGGAATATCTCGATTTCGCAAAAGCCGCGGAGTCCGAAGCGTACATTGACGAGTGCGCGCAGTATCTCCTGGACAGCGGGGCAATCGACGAAGCAGCCTTCCGCGATGTCGACATGAAAAACATCTACGCGTTCTTTTCGGGAAACCTCGGACGGCGCGCAGCAGAAGCTTCCGCGAAAGGGACTTTGCAGAAGGAAAAGCCTTTCACGCTGAGGACTGAGTGGCAGGGCCGCGAGGTTCTCGTGCAGGGAGTTATCGACTGCCTGTTTGAGGAGGACGGAAAGCTCGTGCTGGTCGACTACAAGTCGAGCTTTATAAGGCACGGGAAGAAGCATGCGCAGGAGGCTGAGCGGATAAAGCACGAATATGCACCGCAGATTGAACTTTACAAGCGGGCGGCCGAAGCAGGAACCGGCATGAAAGTCACCGAGGCGTACCTCTACCTCTTCCTCACCGGCGAAGCAGTCCCGATGCTGTAAACCCATCATAAATAACAGCGCACCTAACGCACACATAGCGGCGGTGCGCTTTTTATTGTGCATGTCAAGTTTAATACCGCGCATAATGCAGGGAGCATACAGGGACGTTATGTGAGATAAATTAAAAATGAAAAATCTCACATAATGAGCCACCGGATTTGCTCTCGGGATTATGTGAGCCGGAGCAAAAATTTTCAATCTCACATAACAGTAGGTGAACCAGAGGAAAAATTTAATTCCTCACCTACTGCAAAAATTCAGGGTAGGTGAAAACAAGTAGGACTTGCAGGATTTCACCTAATACATTCGGATAGAAGAGAGCATTGAATAGGTGAAAATAGACTAGATTGCCCGGATTTCACCTACCATAGAGCGATGAATCTTCGTTTAGAGTAGGTGAAAAAGCGAGAAAATGTACGATTTCACCTATGCCTGAAAATCGGAGTAGGTGAGATTGGAAGAAATGAACGGAATTCACCTATTCGTCCGGGCCTGCGCCGCATGGATAACCGGCGCAGGGCATGGACAGCCACGGATATCTCGCGGACGGCTCTTGAATGTGCGGTTACCCGTCCATCGGAGATATCCACCGCGTCTGCCCACACCCTGCAGGCGTGCCGGTTACCCACCCGGCTATCGGGATCCTGCTGCTGCGAGGACGCTACGCTCCATTCAGGGATGACGACGAAGAAATAAAGAAACGCACGCACGGGTGCGGGAGCGGAGTCAACGGACAGTACGCCGGGCGCAGCCCGGGCAGCCGTTGACGCCGGGCCGCGGTATATCCTATTGTGCGCAGCAGGAACAACGTTCCTGTTGCTGCCACCCGGCGAGGATTTGTATGCAATTGAAAAGCCCGGAGCTCTTTGCGAGTTCCGGGCTTATATATTGAGTGTGTTTATTCCTCGGTTTTGAGGGCCTCGACCATGTCGATTTTCTTGTTGCGTCTTGCTATCAGGAAGCCGACGAATATGGATACGATGAGGGTGACCGCTATTCCGGCGAAGTATGTTCTGCCGGTTATTATCGTCTTCATCTCATATTCCGATGCAAGCAGGTCCATCATCTTGGTGAGTGTCCATATGCCCGCTGGGACTCCGAGGATGATGCCGACAATTGAAATCCACAGGTTCTGGGATATGAGCAGCCTGCCGATTGTCTTGTCGCGGAATCCGAGGACTTTGAGCGTTGCCATCTCGCGGTAGCGCTCCATGTAGCTCATGACGCCGAGATTGTAGAGTACAATCAGGCACAGCAGTGCGGCCGCTCCGACCATGACTCCGACGAATACATCCATGAGCACCATGAAGGCGTCGAACGAGTCGATGATATCCTGCCTGCTCTGGATGCTCTGAATATATTTCCCGCTGATGTCGGATTTTTCCTCCGCCGTCAGTATATTCTTGATCGTATAAGCCTCGCTGTCCGTGAGACCGATTGATTCGGCGTAATCCTCCGTCATTGAGACGGCCTCGGTGACAGATCTGAAAATGCCGCTTATCTTAACATCGTAGCTGTCGCTGGTGCCGTAAGGCTTGATCGTGATCGTGTCTCCGGCCTCAACGTCAAACTCTTTGGCGAGTCTCATGCAGATGAGCGCTCCGTCCTCCGGCAGTTCGGTGATCTCGTAGTCATCGTTGAGGAACCTGAAGTATTCATGCTCCAGATTGTAGACGTCAACGGAGATCGCTTTCCCGCTTGCGTTGCAGCTCACCGAAGCGAACCAGTCCGCGTCGAGGTCGTCCGCGAGTTCGAGCGCATAGTCGTTGTCCGCTTCGGCGGAAAGATACACCTTGGAGTTGTACGACATCGCTTTGTTGTAGAAAGTGTCGAGGAAGTCGTTGGCCGTGTCGCTCATTCCGACGCCCGCGACAATCAGGAGAACGCATCCGAAAATTCCGAGGAATGACATCGCGCTTCTTGATTTATGCCTGAAAATGTCGCGGAGGTTCCACTTGGTGCCGAAGCTCATTTTGCTCCAGAGACCTGTCTTCTCGAGGGCAACCCTGCGGATGTGGCGCGGCGTGTAAGGCCTGAGCGTCTCGGCCGCGGTGCCGCGCAGCAGCTTCCTGACCGCAAGATAGCCGACGAAAACAATCAGTGCGTCCATTGCGATGACGACGGCCCATGTCCACCACGGAGCGTGGAGACTCCAGTCAGGCATTACAAAATACGTGCCCATCGCGCCGTTCTGGCTCATGACGTACTTGGCAAACGCGTAGGCGAACACCAGTCCGAGCAGTGTGCCGAGAATTGCGATCATTACGGAGTACGAGGTGTAGTGCCTCGTGATCTTATTATCCCTGAAGCCGAGGGCTTTGAGGGTTCCGATCTGGGTTTTCTCGCTGATGGTGATACGGTTCATCGTGGTGATGAGGGTCAGTATCGCAATCGCGAGGAAGAGGGCAGGGAGAATCGCCGCCATGGCTTTTCCCTCGCTTGCCTCGCCC
>Ga0065709_1029733_pt1 | contig 13222 bp, 13 predicted proteins | sample Hoacrofraction14_2_FD_59096 | JGI IMG/M metagenome (GOLD analysis project Ga0065709, IMG submission 59096) | Hoatzin crop microbial communities from Cojedes, Venezuela, sample from fiber fraction 14 v1 | ecosystem: Host-associated > Birds > Digestive system > Esophagus > Crop | place: Venezuela...
GCGCCTCGGACGAGAAGGTCAGGCCAAACGAGAATCCAAGGGCGCCCGCACTCATGCCCTGCGCACGCCGCCTGTCGTCGCGAATGTACTTTGCGCCGTTGAGCTGGACCAGCTCGATGATGGTGTCCGCCATGCCTTCGTAGGCCGTTACCCGCGCGACGACAAAGTCGTTGCTTGCGGCGTGGTCTGCGAGCTCCAAGAGAAGCGCTGTCTTGCCCAGGCCCCTTTGGCCGAGGAAGAGCGTGCACCGGTCCCTGGAGCCTATGGGAGAGTCGAGGCCCTCGACGAACTGGGAGATCTCTGCATCTCTTCCGACGATCTGCTCTGGCCTGCTGCCGAACGTCGGATGAAACAGGGGCGCGGAGTCCTTTGCCGTGACCATGTTGCCTGCTCCTTTACTCATCTTTATTCTTCTTTACTCTCTTTTACTCTTCTTTATTTTCTTTTATTCTTCTCGGTCGTTCAAGTACCTTGATGGCCCGCCAAGCCCGCGCGACTTATATACCGGATTTGACTGAATCAGGCTTCGAGAAGGGCCAAAAGTGTCAAATCCGGTATATAAGTCGCGCGCTGGTTCATCATCCCCGTCCCACCCTGCTTGTCCTTCTCGGCGGCAATTAGTACTACTGCGACAAGAGTGAGAAGGGCACGAGGCGCCGAGGGGAGGTCGCATGGCCGAGAAGAGCGCAAAGAGGCCGCACGATCCTCAACGCGGCCCTAGCCCGGAGGCTGGCAGATTAGCGCGGTGTGGCGGGACGAATGGGATGGAGAGTGCGACCTGTCCCGTTTCACCTACCGCGTCGCGTTCGCACACATCCGGATTTGAGCGGACAGCACTTCTCGCATCCACACAAAACCGACGGGTCGAGAAGGGCCAACAGGGGCGATGCGCCCACACACATCCGGATTTGAGCGGACAGCACTTATCGCATCCACACAAAACCGACGGGTCGAGAAGGGCCAACAGGGGCGATGCACCCACACACATCCGGATTTGTGCGCGGCCCACGTGACCGCCTCACACAAATCCGGATGTGTGCGAGTCGGATTTGTGCGAAGGCCCTTCTCGTCAGCACATAAACCCGGATTTGTGCGTGCCCGACCCGTCCCCATTCCATCAGGCGCGACCAAGCTTGTCTCTGTTGCGACGTGACCGGGTGCCTGAGCGCCCTTCTCGCCAAGCGTGTGGGGTAGGATGCCGGTGACAGGCACGCCACCACGGCAAGAGGAGAAGAACCATGCGCATCGAACACGCCGCCCTGTATGTCAGCGACCTCGAGGGGGCCCGCGACTTCTTTGTGCGGTACTTTGGCGCCGTGTCCAACGACGGCTACCACAACACCACGACGGACTTCCGCTCGTACTTCCTGAGCTTCGATGGGGGTGGCGCACGCCTCGAGGTCATGACCAAGCCGGGGCTCATCGACATCGCCAAGGACCAGCTCAACATGGGCTACATCCACCTGGCCTTCTCGGTCGGCAGCAAGGAGCGCGTGGACGAGCTCACGGCGCGCCTTGCCGCCGACGGCTACGAGGTCGTGAGCGGCCCGCGCACCACGGGCGACGGCTACTACGAGAGCTGTGTCGTGGGCTTCGAGGGCAACCTGGTCGAGATCACGGTCTAGCGCTGCTACACTCGTCCCCAGACCAGGCACGCGCACGGGATGGAGGACGGGATGGCAGAGCGCACGATTTACCTCGCGGGAGGCTGCTTCTGGGGCGTCGAGCACCTGATGCGGCAGCTCGAGGGCGTCACGGGCACCTGCGTGGGCTACGCCAATGGCACGGGCGAGGCCGACGCCACGTACCAGACGGTCTGCGCCGGCCACACGGGCTTCAAGGAGACGGTCCGTGTGCGCTGGGACCCGGAGCGCACGACGCTCGGCTTCCTGTTGCACGCCTTCTTCGAGGTCATCGACCCCACCACGCCCAACCGTCAGGGAAACGACGTCGGCACGCAGTACCAGGCCGGCATCTTCTGGGATCCTGACGACGGCGAGACGGGCGTGGACGTGGCGCTCGTCTGCGCCGACGTCCGCGAGCGCACGCCCGGCTTCTGCGTGCTCGTGGAGCCGCTCACGAACTTCTTCCCCGCGGAGGACTACCACCAGGACTACCTTATGAAGAACCCCGGCGGCTACTGCCACGTGTCGCCGGCCGCCATCGCACGCCTTGCCGCAGAGTCCCGCCAGGATAGGAGCGCCCATGCCTAAGAGCCACGACCTTGCCCGCGTCGAGCACGAGGTGGGCCTCGACCACGCCGACCACGCCGACCATGCCGATCACGCCGACCACGCCGATCACGCCGATCACGCCAACCACGCGCGTCCCTCGCATGGTGACGACGAGCGCGACGTCCTTCTCGCCAAGGCCATCCCCGTTGCCGTGTTGCTGCTGCTTGCGGTTCTCTCGCTCTTCGTGATCGCGCCGCGCACCTCGTCCACGGCGTTCCATGCCTCGACCATCGAGTCGCTCGACCAGAAGAAGTCCACGGTCATGGGGCTCGTCGCCGCCTCCACGGCGACGTCCGCCGCCATCACCGTCCTGCCGGGCGACGTGGCCACGCCCATCGCCGAGAAGCTCGTGGACCTCAGCTCCGACTTCCTCGTCGTGGTGACGGCCATCTATCTGGAGAAGTACCTGCTCACGACCTTGGGGCTCGTCTCGTTTGGGTTCCTCGTGCCCGTGGGGTGCGTGCTGGGCGCCGCGGCGGTGCTCGTGGCGCGCCAGAGCCCGTGGCACGATCGCCTGGGCGGGCTTGCGTGGCGCCTGGCGCTCTTTGGCATCGCGATCTTCCTCGTGGTGCCGGCAAGCGTCTTTGTGTCGGGCAAGATCGAGGCCACCTACCAAGCGTCCATGGACGAGACGATCGCACAGGCCCAGAGCACGGCCGACGCCATGGGCGCTAACGACGACGAGGCCACGACCTCCACGCTCTCGAGCGCCGTCACGGGCGCGCTCAACGACGTGCGCTCGTCCCTCAACGGCTTTGTGGAGGCACTTGCCGTCATGATCGTGACGTCATGCATCATCCCGCTGTTGGTGCTGGTGTTCTTCCTCTGGCTCGTGCGCGTGCTCTTTGGCGTGGTCACCGACGTGCCCCTGCGCGCCCTTGCCCCACGCTCCCTGCGTGGCAGCCACCTCCACTAGCCACGAGGACTGGGGGAGAAGGACTAGTCGAGGCCGCAGGCGACGGCCACGCGTGCCATGACATCCGAGGCGGTCTTGTTGTCGAGCCTGCCCACGACCTTTGCCTTTCCCTTGCGCTCACGGACAGACAGGTCGACGGCCCCGAGCGCCTCGCATTGGACAAACCCCTCGATGCAATTGCCGTCCGCAATGGGGACGTGCAGTGGATAGCCATTGTTCCTGGAGGTCACGGGTGCGACGATCGTGAGCGATGACATGCTATTGACCTGCCAGGGGCTGATGACGACGGCATAGTGTCTCCCGGCTGGCTCGTGTGAGAGGGACGGGTCAAAGTTGAGGGTGACGATGTCTCCTTGCTCACAGATCATGCCGACCACGCATCCCGCTCCGCGCCCATTGGCTCGTCATCGGGCAAGGGGTCGGACGTGTTTTCTCGTCCGCCCTCGTAGCCTTCGAAGAGCTTTGCGAAGGTCACTCCCGGCGTTGGCTCCACGTGGCGATGACCGTCCTTGACAAGGCGGATCTCGAGATTTCCTCGCGAATTGAGCTCGATGATGACCGGATCTCCCTTGGAGAACCCAGCTAGTTGGAGCATGCCGCGGGGGATGCGAATCGCCTCGGAGTTACCCCAGCTGGCGATGGTGGTGGTCGCTGTCTTCATGGTGACCTCCATGTAGATACGTTATGTATATACATACTGTATCACATGGGGGCATGCAGCGGAAAGATGATTTTGCGAGGCTTGAGGGGGAGAAGGGCTCGTTTCGCCCGCATCTGGCACCCACTCACCCCCGGGAGTGAGTGGGTGCCAGATCGTCACATTTAAACCGGTTGCTATAGGCCCACCCTGTCGTCCTCGCGCACCTCGCGGATCACGCGGCAGGGGTTGCCCACAGCGATGGAGCCGGCGGGGACGTCCTTGGTCACCACAGAGCCCGCGCCCACGATGGAGCTGGCGCCGATGGTCACGCCCGAGAGGATGGTGACGTCGCCGCCGATCCAGACGTCGTCCTCGACCACGATGGGAAGCGCACGCTCGGCGCCGGTGCGGCGCTCCGCGGCGTCGATGGGGTGCTGTGCCGTGTACATGCCGCAGTTGGGACCGATCTGCACGTGGCTGCCGATGGTGATGCCGCCTCCGTCCATGAGGTAGGCGCCGTGGTTGATAAAGGTCGCCTCGCCGATGCGCACGAGCGAGCCGTAGTCGACGAGGAACGGCCCCAGGACCTCGGAGTCGGCGCCCAGCTCGCCCAGAAGCTCGCCCAGCAGCTCCTCCCGGCGCGCCTCGTTGGCGGGGCTCGTCTGGTTGAGCTCGTGGCAGAGGACCTTTGCGTGCCTGCGCTCGGCGTCAAGGTCGGCGTCGGTGGCGTCGTACCACTCGCCTGCCTGCATCTTCTCTTTCTCGGTCATGCGCGCATCCGTCCTTCTCGCAGTGTTCTCGTCGCGAATCGCCTACGCAAGCTTGAGGAACGCCTGGTAGCCGCGGTAGGCCTCGTAGATGTCGGCCTTGCTGGCCACCTCCCACGGCGCGTGCATCGAGAGCACGGGCACGCCGCAGTCGATGACGTTCATGCCGTACTTGGCCAGGATGTAGGCGATGGTGCCGCCGCCGCCCGCGTCGACCTTGCCCAGCTCGCAGGTCTGGAAGTGCACGCCGGCGTCGTCCATCACGCGGCGGATGGTGGCCACGTACTCGGCGTCGGCGTCGTTGGAGCCGCCCTTGCCACGCGAGCCGGTGTACTTGTTGAAGGCCAGGCCGTGGCCCAGGTACGCCGCGTTCTTGGGCTCGAAGACAGACGAGAAGCCCGGGTCGAAGGCCGCGGACACGTCGCTCGAGAGCATGTTGGAGCGGCGCAGGCACCGGCGCAGGTTGAGCGAGCCGCCCAAGCCGGCAAGCTCCAGCAGCTCGGCCATGGCGTCCTCGAAGAATCGGCTCGTCATGCCGGTGGCGCCCACGCTGCCGATCTCCTCCTTGTCCACGAGCAGGCAGACGGCCGTGCGCTCGGGCGCCTCGCAGGCAAGCTGCGCCATCAGGCTGGGGTAGGCGCACGAGCGGTCGTCGTGGCCGTAGCCCAGGATCATCGAGCGGTCGAGGCCTAGGTCGCGGGCGGCGCCGGCGGGCACGACCTCGAGCTCGGCCGAGAGGAGGTCCTCCTCCTCGATGCCCAGGCGGCTGGCCAGTTCGTCAAGGACGCGCTGCTTGGCGGGCGGGACCTTCTCGCCCTGGGCGCCCTGGGCGTCGTCGCCCTTCTCGTCGTCGGCCTTGGCCGCAGGGCGGTTGCCCACGATGACGTCGAGCTGCTCGCCCTCGACGACCTCCGAGGCCTTCTTGTCCATCTGCTGGCTCGCGAGGTGGGGGAGCAGATCGCTGATGCAGAAGACGGCGTCATCGGCGTCCTCGCCCAGGACCACCGGTACCACGCTGCCGTCCTTCTTGGCCACGACGCCGTGGATGGCAAGCGGCATGGTGAGCCACTGGTACTTCTTGATGCCGCCGTAGTAGTGGGTGTCGAGGGTGACGATGCCCTTCTCGTCGGCAAGCGGGTTCTGCTTGACGTCGAGGCGCGGCGAGTCGATGTGGGCGCCCAGGATGTTCATGCCGTCGGTCATGGGAGCCGTGCCCACGTGCACGAGCATGATGGTCTTGCCGCGGTTGACGGCGTAGACGCGCGAGCCGGGCACAAGCGGGGTGCCCGCGGCAACGGCCTCGTCAAGGCTCACGTAGCCGGCCTCGCGCGCCAGGCTCTCGGCGGCGCCGCAGCACTCGCGCTCGGTCTTGTTCTGGCTGATGAAGCCGCGATAGCCCTCGCAGAAGGCGTTGAGCTCGGCAAGCTGGTCATCGGTGTAGTCGTTCCAGGCGTTGGGTCGCTCCATGGGGCGTCCTTTCCTCGTGCGAGACGTGCGCCTTAGCGCGTTTGTGTTGACGTGTCGATTCTAGCGAGACGTGCGCGTGCTGTGATGGTCGGCTCAGATTGCCTAGTTGGAGCCCGTGGACGACTCCGTGGACTCGCCGGTGGTCGACGTGTCCGTGCCCGTCTCGGTGGAGCTGCCCTCCGTGGACCCGCCGGTCTCCGTGCCGGTGCCGGTGGTGGAGGAGGAACCCTCGCTGCCGCCCGTGCCCGTCTCGGTTGACGTGGACTCGCCCGTGCCGGTCGTCGTGCCGGTGGTCCCGGACGTCTCGGTGCCCCCGGTCGTCGTGCCGGTCGAGGAGCTGGAGCCGGTGCTCTCGCTCGTGGTGCCCCCGCCCTGGGACGAGGTGGACGAGGAGGTGCCGCTCGTGCCCGTGGCCTCTTCGTCCTCGTCGGCGTCGCTCGAGGTCGTCGTGGCATCCGTCGTGGCAGTCGTGGTCACGGCCTCGTCATCGTCGTCCGCCTCCTGGTCGAGGACGATCGGCGTGGGCTTGGTGCCGATGCCCTCGCCGTTGGTCGCGGACGAAATCACGCTTGCGGTCAGGGCGACGGCGAGAAGGGCCACGACGATGGTCACGACGGTGCCGATGACGAGGATGCGGCGCTTCTTGCCCGCGTCCTGCTCGACCGCCTGGGCGTAGGGGTTGTCGTCTGAGAGCTCCAGGCGCGAGGTCGCCTGCGGCAAGGTGGAGGCGCTGGGCATGGCATAGGCCCTCGTGTGGTCAAGCGAGCCCTCGCCGGCGGCCTCTGCCTCAGCTGCATGCGCCTGCTGCACGTGCGTCGTCATCGCCGGGGCCTGCGCCGAGATCTTCTCGGCGCTCCGCTCGACGATGCCCTTGTAGACCTGGTTGGCAAGGGCCGAGGCCGCGGCTGCCACGGCCACGCCGATGGCAGAGCCCGCGAGGCCGATTTTGGACGAGAGCGCAAGGGACGTCACGGCCGCAAGCGCACTTGCGATGATCGACGAGACGGATACCTCCGAGAAGATCGTCTTGCGCTCGGCGGCGGCGTCGGCAGACGGTGCGGCGGGCGTCGCGGCGGCGGCCTGCGCCTGGCCCGCGAGGACCGTGGTCGCACCCTCTGCCACACGCGTCTGCGAGACGTCCGTGGCAAGCGTCCGCCCGGCCTCCCCAAGCGTCGCCTGACCGTCCGCCATGACGGCCGTATCCTGCTGCTTCTTGCTATGTGCACCCATCGGCAAGGTCCTCCCGACATCGTTTTCAAAGTGAGAGTATATCCACCTAACCTGAGGGTTTTCTGACTTCACGAAGAGTGGACACCAGCACCACGAAGCCGACAGATTCCCAGGCGTGCGCTGGCGAGAAGTGCCGTTGGCTTGCGGCACGGACGGCTCTTCTCGCCAGTCCTTTTCGCCAATCTTCCCTGCACTTTGCCCCCCTGCCGCCCGCCAGATGGGGGTGTCGCACAAGGGGGTTGCTGGTATAGTGGGGACTGTCGAAGGGGGAGACGTGAAACGTTCGAACATGCGCTTCAACATACGCGCGGGCCTCACGGTCATCCCCGTCGTCATCGCCATGGTCATCGTCTTCTTCTTCGTGGTCTCAAACAGCGTCATCTCGATGTCCAAGGAGACGCTCTCGGCCAGCTCCGAGGAGTGTGCGAGCAGCCTCGACGCCTGGACGTCGCGCGTGCTGAGCCAGCTCGAGATCTACAAGCGCACCATCGAGGGCGGCTTCATCGACGACGATGACATGCGCGACTTCCTCGAGAGCACCTACGGCGTGCACGACTCGTACCCGCTGGGCCTCTACATCGGCGACGACGAGGGCTTCTACATGGATGCCTCCAACTGGACGCCGCCCGACGACTGGGTCCTCACCGAGCGCCCCTGGTACATTGACGGCAAGGACTCGTACGACTTCGTCTTTGGCGAGCCCTACGTCGACGCCGAGCTCAACAAGACCTGCATCAGCATCTCGGCGCGCGTGCGCTACGACGGGGCCGTCCGCGTGCTTGCGGCCGACGTCTACATGGACTACGCGCGCGAGGTCATCCAGACCTACAGCGGCAACGCCAACATCGAGGACGCCTTCTTCGTGACCAACGTGGGGCGCACGGTCTTGGCCGACGCCACCGGTGCCATGGAGGGGGAGGAGCTGTCGAGTTTCGACACCGACCTCTACCAGCAGATCGACGGCCTTCTCGCCGAAGGCGGCATCGGGCAGTTTGAGGTGACGTCCCAGGGCGACATGTACTTCGTGAACATCGCCGAGGTTCCCAGCGCCAACTGGCGCCTGGTGACCTTCGTCAATCGCGACGCGCTGCTGGCGCCCCTCCACAAGCTGCTGGTGGTCATGGCGCTCGTGGCCCTTGCCTTTGGCATCGTCCTCGTCTTCCTGCTGCGCCACCTCGCGCACAGCATGGCGCGCATGGACCTCGAGGCAAAGTCTGACGCCCTGACGGGGCTTCTCAACCGCACCGGCCTGGAGGAGCAGGTTGCCGACGCGCTTGCCTCCGCCCCCGACCAGGGCCTCATGCTCATCTGCGATTTGGACAACTTCAAGGCCGTCAACGACAACCTGGGCCACCCCGAGGGCGACCGCGCTCTCAAGAGCTTCGCACACGCGCTGTCGGGCTTCTTCAACCGCAGGGGTGACATCCTGGCGCGCATCGGTGGCGACGAGTTTGCCGTGTTTGTGAGCCGCGAGCTGAGCGCCCAGGACGCAGACGTCATGCTGGGCCGCTTCATGCGTCAGATGCACGAGGACGTGTGCGCGGAGTACGCCGACTACGACGTGTCGGTCTCGGTGGGCGGCACCTTCGTGCGCACCAAGGACAGCTACGAGACGGCCTACCAGCGCGCAGACGATGCCCTGTATGTGGTCAAACGCGACGGCAAGGACGATTACCGCATCGTCTAGCGTTTTTGGCGCCGTTTGGGCCGCGTCGCGGTATCATGGTGAGGCGGTAAACGTTAGGTCCTAAGAAACTAGGAGGTACATCGCATGCTTGTTAACGCTACCCAGATGCTTCAGGATGCCGAGAAGGGCCACTATGCCATTGGCGCCTTCAACACCAACAACCTCGAGTGGGCCGATTCCATCCTGACCGCTGCCGAGGAGCTGCACTCGCCCCTCATCATCCAGTGCACCTCTGGCGCCGCCAAGTGGCAGATGGGCTTCAAGACGGTGGCCGACCTGGTCAAGGACCTCGTCGACTTCAAGGGCATCACCGTCCCCGTTGCCATCCACCTGGACCACGGCACCTATGACGACTGCCTCGCCTGCATCGAGGCCGGCTTCACGTCGGTCATGTACGACGGTTCGCACGAGGAGTCCTTCGAGATCAACATGCAGAAGACCGAGCAGATCGTGAAGATCGCGCACGAGCAGGGCATCTCGGTCGAGGCCGAGGTCGGCGGCATCGGTGGCACCGAGGACGGCATCACCGCCCAGGGCGAGCTGGCCGACCCGGCGCAGTGCAAGGCCATCGCCGACCTGGGCGTCGACTTCCTCGCCTGCGGCATCGGCAACATCCACGGCCCGTATCCCGAGAACTGGGCTGGCCTCTCCTTTGAGACCCTGCAGGCCATCAAGGACCAGGTGGGCGACCTGCCCCTCGTCCTCCATGGTGGCACCGGCATCCCCGAGGACCAGATCCACAAGGCGATCACCATGGGCGTCGCCAAGATCAACGTCAACACCGACCTCCAGCTGGTCTTCGCCGCTGCCACGCGCGAGTACATCCTTGCCGACAAGGACATCACCGGCAAGGGCTACGACCCGCGCAAGCTGCTGAAGCCCGGCCGCGACGCCATCGTCGACCGCACCAAGGAGCTCATCCTCCAGTTTGGCTCCGACAACAAGGCGTAGGCTGACGAGTCACAAACGTTGCAGCGGCCGGGCCCACGGGTTCGGCCGCTTTTCTGTGCGCTCAGGGAAACGGGACCGCGGTCCAAGCGCGGTGAGGCGAAGCCGAGCTCGCGCCCCGTGGCGGCCCGGGCCCTGCGTCCCCTGGCGCGGTGAGGCGAAGCCGAGCTCGCGCCCCCCGTGGCGGCCTCCCGTGCCGGACCGCCCTTCTCGCCACTTTCGTTCATAAAATCGAAAAATGTCGCAGTTGGTGCATTTCTTCGAAAATATGCGCGAAGTTGTTGGGATTCGTTCATATTTTCGAAAATCAGCGTCATCCCAGCCCCCGCACAAGGTCCGCCGAAAGAAACGCCCTTGCTGGACTGTCGAGAAGGGCCACGACGCAGAGAAAGGTCCTTACTGGACTATCCACCGTACGTCCCCGGCGCGGTGAGGCCGAAGGCCGAACCCGCGCCCCGAGACGGCCCCGACCCTGCACCCTCCGCGGCGAGGGCGAAGCCCGAGCCCGCGCTACCGATTCCCAGCTCAGACGGCTCTTCTCACCAAAATTAGTCAAGGAAAATAGGCAAGGAAGATACCAGCCGAGAAGAACGAACCCCCTCGCAACCACCAGGCGCGGTGAGGCCGAAGGCCGAACTCGCGCCCCCGCTCGCGCCATGCGCGCTGGATGCCTGCAATCTGATTGTGATAGGTGTGCGCCCAGCCCGGGGGAGCCGCTTCTCCAGGACGACTCACGGCCGGAGCCCAAAGGGTTCCGGCCGTGAGCGAGCGAACGCAGTGAGCGAGCGCGGAGTCCTGGAGATGCGGCTCCCCCGGGCCGAGAGCGCAGTGAGCGAGCGCGGAGTCACCGAGGGTGGTCCCCCGGGTGTCCGGGCCCACGAGACCCCGTCAAACGAGGCGCAACGACCTCAGCACTTCGTCCGCGGCGTGCTCTTCTCGTCAACCGCATCCGGGTCAAACGCAATATCCGCCAGCGTCTTGCTGTCAAGATACGACGCCGTCACCTGCCCCAGGTCCCGCCAGAGCGTCACCGTCGGGCACGTCTTCACCAGGTCGCAGATCTCATCGTTCTTGCAGTCCAGGCACGCCACCGGCGCCAGCGACCCACCCTCGGCCACGCGCAGGATCGACCCCAGCGTGTAGTCCTCGGGAGCCTTGGTCAGGCGGTACCCGCCGCCCTTGCCGCGCTGGCTCTCGACGAAACCCGCCTTGTGCATGAGCGCGATGACCTGCTCCAGGTACTTGCGCGAGATGCCCTGTCGGCGCGAGACGTCGCCCAGCGAGACCCAGCCGTCGTGCGAGGCGAGGTCGGCCATGGCGCGCAGCGCATAGCGCCCCTTTGTCGAGAACATTCCAGCCATGATGGCCCTTCTCCCTTACTCACCCAGGCCCTGGGCCTCGAGCATCTCCTCGAGGGTGCGCCAGGCAAGCTCTGCGCACTTGACGCGCGCGGGCATGTGGCTGATGGACTGCAGGATGCCTGCGTCCTCAAGCTCCTCGATCTGCTCCTCGTCGGTGACCTCCCCGCGGACCATGCCCATGAACAGCTCGCAGAGGCGGCGCGCCTCGGCGGGGGTCTTGCCGTGCATGAGGTCGCTCATCATGTCGGCCGATGCCTGCGAGACGGCGCAACCGTGGCCGGTGTAGGCGGCCTCCTCGATGGTGCCGTCGTCGGCGAGCCTGATGGCCAGGGTGAGCTCGTCTCCGCAGGAGGGGTTCACGCCGTCGTGCGTGCAGGTGGGGTCCTCCATCTGGTACTTGTAGTCAGGGTGGTTGACGTGGTCAAGAAACTCCGCGTTGTACAGGTCATTCGCTGCCATGGAACACCCTCCAGACGCCCTCGAGGCCCTCGATGAGGCGGTCGATGTCTTGCTTGTCGTTGTAGAACGCCACCGACGCGCGGCAGCAGCTCTGGATGCCCATCCAGGTGAGCAGCGGTTGCGCGCAGTGGTGCCCGGCGCGGATGGCCACGTCGCTCATGTCGAGGATACTGGCCACGTCGTGCGGGTGGATGTCGCCCAGGTTGAACGAGACCACGCCGATGTGCGCCGCGGGGTCGGCGGGCCCGATGACGTCCACGTGCGGCGTGGCGGCCAGGCGCTCGTGCAGGTAGCGGGTGAGCGCACGCTCGCGCTTTTCGATGGCGTCGCGGCCGAGGCCCTCCAGGTAGGCGAGGGCCGCACCCAGCGCGTAGATGCCGGCGGCGTCCTGCGTGCCGGCCTCGAACTTCTGGGGCACGGGCGACCATGTGGCGTCGGTCTCGGTCACGGCGTCGATCATCTCGCCGCCGGTGAGGAAGGGCGGCATGGCGTCGAGCACCTCCGCGCGTCCCCAGAGCACGCCCACGCCAAGAGGTCCGCCCATCTTGTGGGGCGAGAAGGCGAGAAGGTCGCACCCCAGCTCGCGCACGTCCACGCGCAGGTGGGGGACGGACTGCGCGCCGTCCACGACCACAAGGGCGCCCATCTGGTGCGCGCGCTCCGCGATGGCGGCGACGGGGTTGGTGACGCCCAGCACGTTGGACACGTGCGTCACCGAGACGATCTTGGCTTGCTCGCCGATCTTCTCGTCAATCTCGTCCTGGCCGATGACGCCCTCGGCATCGGGGCGCAGATAGACGAGGTGGGCCCCCGTGGCGGCGCAGACCTGCTGCCAGGGGATGAGGTTGGAGTGGTGCTCCATGATGCTGATGACGACCTCATCGCCGGGGCCTAGGACCGTGCGGCCCAGGGACCACGCCACGAGGTTCAGCGCCTCGGAGGTGTTGCGGCAGAAGACGACCTCGTTGCCGTCGGTGGCGCCGATGTAGGCCGCGACCTGCCTGCGCACCGCGTCGATCGCCGCGGTGGCCTCGACCGAGAGGCGGTACAGGCCGCGCAGCGGGTTGGCGTTCATGATCTCGTAGAACTCGCGCTGCGCGTCGAGCACGGCGGCGGGACGCTGTGCGGTGGCGGCGCTGTCGAGGAAGGCGAGGCCGGGGTTGCGCACGAGCAGCGGGAAGTCCGCCTTGTACGGGTTCTCCTCGATGCTGGCGAGAAGGTCGTCCGTCATGCGACGTCACCTCCCAGGCCAAGCGTCTGGGCCACGTCGTTGGCCATCTCGTCTCCCAGGACCTGTGCCGCGCGCGCGAGGATGGCCTCGCGGGCGCCGTCGGTCTGGGCGTGGATGAGGGCGTCGTCAAAGAGGGCGCGCTCGAAGAGGCGGGTGGCCTCCTCCTCGCTGAGGCCGCGGTCGGCCAGGTAGCCCAGCTGCTCGGGGCTCACCGAGCCGATGGTGGCGCCATGGTTGCCTGCCACGTCCTCCTCGTCGCAGAGGATCGTGGGCAGCGTCTTG
>Ga0065709_1029734_pt1 | contig 13213 bp, 12 predicted proteins | sample Hoacrofraction14_2_FD_59096 | JGI IMG/M metagenome (GOLD analysis project Ga0065709, IMG submission 59096) | Hoatzin crop microbial communities from Cojedes, Venezuela, sample from fiber fraction 14 v1 | ecosystem: Host-associated > Birds > Digestive system > Esophagus > Crop | place: Venezuela...
AGCAACCGCCCGCGAAGCGGGCGGCAGTAGGAAGCACGTGGCTTTAGCCATGTGAGGCTTCACTCCCAGGTCAAACATTTCGCTTAGGGCGTTGCATTTCCGAAGCAAATCTTTTCTGCTGTAGTTGGTCAACACATAGATGTCTCGGACTTTTTTGCGTGTGAAGCCACGCATGTCTTCTTCATCATAAGAGAAGGTTTTGCGTTTCTTGGTGCAAAAATGAGGACTGGTTTGTACACGCGTTATGAACTCTGTTACTCCGACTTTGTTCATTGCTTCTTCGGCACACCAGACAAACATGCCGGCGTATGACACCAGCGAGTATTTCACGCCGCACACTTCAAAAGATGCTTCTTTTGGTTCTTCCTCTTTTTCCATTGCATCTGTTTTTTGAGTAGATGCCTTCTTTTTGTCTTTGACCTCAAAGCTACCATCCGGCTGTGTCAGGTGCAGCCTGTCTAGTGTGTCAGAAATGCGAGCGATGCTCTCAAGGATCTTATAAGCCTCTTCCGGTGATAAGAAGTAAAATTCCTTGTCCTGTGAAAAACGGATCCTTGGATTTAGAGAGTCGATCAGGTCAAAGATCTCTTTATCCGCCAGGCGGTGGTTAACTTCATACAACGCGTAGCAACGGTATGCTCCGGGAAGTGAGGTGTTGTTCAGGTCTTTCAGTCTTCGCTTGATGTTGTCTGTATATCCGATTTTTACCAGATTTGGAAAGATGTAGCTATTTGCGAGGATATATACGCAGCCTTTCATGTGAATATCTCCTGCTCTATGAAAAGGGAGAGCCGATTTTGGTCAGTTCTCCCTTTTTGTCTTTTGGTTGATGATCGTGCGGGCTTGGTCCGCCGCGTTCAAAAGAGTTTTTTGATTTTCTTGATTCTAAGCGTAACACAGTTTGCTGTTTACTTTGTTCGCAATTCGAAAAATCTGTTACGTTTTCAGTAGATTAGATGCACATACAGTGTATAGAAGTCTGAGTCCGCGCTGTAATACAGATTGCTTGGAGATGCATGTGCTGTCAGAAGATTTGAGATGGTTGCGTCCGCGTCTTCGACCAGACCGTTGTCTAACGCATGAACCATTTCGTTTAAGCTGTAACTTGATCCGAACTTGACCACAATGTCTTCCTGCCCCGCCTGGATGCAGTTGGCAAAAAACTCGATCATGCGGCTTCGGCTGTAAGGCTCGAAGAAAAGACCAAGCTGCGTATAGTAGTCAAGTGAGTTGTCTGTGCAGTCCGGAAGAATGTCTCGATCTTCTGAGGAATGAGTGACGTAGAGCGTTTTGTCATCACAGCAGAAATAGTTGTAGTTGATGACGTTTTTAAAATATTCGTTTCCAGGCTGATAGAACTCCGGGATCCCCCAGGTCACATCGACGTTATACCAGATGTCATTTACCTTCAGGAGGTTCCATGAGTGCGGCATAGAGTCTTCTCCCGCTTTTCCGTTTGCCTGGATGCATTCCATTCCGAGTTTGTTCATGATGTACTTGTAAGCTTTGGATAATCCGGCACAGACGCCTTCCCGGTTTACAAGGACACTTGCCATTGACTGGTCCCACTCAGCTTCTTCGTTGTAAGTTGTGTTTTTCGCGAGATACTCGAAAACCATGCGAGCTTTGTCATATTCGGAAAGTGACGGATAGATGATGGAAAGGATGTTTTCGACTTCTTCATCCATTTTTGCCTGGATTTCTTTCCTCTCGTCTTTTTCGACATACGGGATATAGGAGAAAGTTTCGACAAGACCTGTCTCCGTGTTGATACTCATGGCGAACTCCGGACTTACATAAAAGATCTCTGGATGATCGGTCAGGATATCGTAATAGATGTCCGTAAGGTCATCTTCGGAGATCGGAGAAGAAAGTTCGATATCCGGATCTTCTTCCAGAAGTTGATAATAGATCTCGCTGTAAACAAACTGCTCTTCTGTGTCCAGGCGGTCAAAATAAAAACCGAGGCTTTCTGTCTGAATGTCTGATTCTGTTTCAGGCTCGGTTTTCATTTTTGAAAGGTTTTGTGTCTCAAGTTCAGTTTGAACTTCCTCGCCTGTTGCTGCTCCGGCAGAAAAAAGTGCCAGAAGCATCGAAAGGCAGATCATCACATTTTTTCTTTTCATGTTAAAATGTCCTTCCTTTTTTCTTTTTGGTCGTTTGAGCTTGCGGACCATTTTGTGTTTTTGTGTTCTTTTTGGTTTTGTCTTCGTAGTGATGGATCGCGTCTTTTCCGGTCATCGTGCCAATGATGTTTCCGTTACGATCGGTGAGGTTGTAAGTTTCATCCTCATAAATAAAAGCAGAGAGGATATCTCCGCTTTCGTACATGAAGCAATCTTTTTTCGGGATGTCGATAAAATCTTTTTGACCCGGGATGCGTGTATTGTAGAGGGCAGGCTGAGACATATCGCCGAACAAAACTTTGTTGATCGTGATCTGATGACGAGTTCCACGATTTTTGCCGGAATGATTTTCTTTGGCTTCATCCGGTTCTTCGCGGTATCTCTTTTTTTCGTCTGACCTTCTTTTTTTGATCTCCGTGTAGACTGGCTCCTGGGCTTTTGTCAGGTGGATCTGTTCCAGTGCGTTGTCGATGTTCTTCTGTTCTTCACGGATCTTTTTCCGAGCACTTCGAAGATCCTGAAGCTCGTACCGGTTATCTGCGATCATCTCTCGAAGCACTTTTTCTCCTCCGAGATCTTTCATCTTTTCCTGAAGCTCTTTTTTCTTTTTTTCATTTTCAGAAGTTTCCGGCATTTCTGAAAGTTCATCATATTCCTTCATGATTTTGTATGCCGCACTTCGATAGAGTTTGCTCTGCAGACTGTTTGTTTTTACTTCCAGCGCCCTAGTCTCTTCGTTCAGTTTGAGCCGTTCTTTGTTGAGATCCTCTTCGTTCTTTAAGTCATGGTCGATCGTATAGTTGATCGCGTTGCAAAGATTGTGAAGCTGCAAAAGATCTTCCCGGAGCCGTGCTCGCTCGTTTGGGTTGTAACGCCGCGGCTGGCGGTAACGATACAAAAATTCATATCGTTCCCACATCGCTTGTTGATAAGCAGACATCAGCCATGACTTATACGTCGATTTTTTTCTTCGGACGCGAATACAGATTTCTTCGCGATATCCGTAAAAAATAATTTTTTGTTGTCTTTGCTCCGGAGTAATGTTTTCGGATTTTTCCCAGATGTCATCATCCCACTGTTTGTTTTCAATTCGTGCCTGGATCTCTTCTTTCGAATAACCAGCTCCGAGCCGCTGCGTCCGGATTGCCTTCTCCCTTCCTTGTGGTTTTAAAGCGAGATGCACTGAGTCTCGGGTAATCTCGTACTTTTCATTTTTCAGGTAAGAAAGAAAATCTTCATAGGTGTCGGTGTTTTCGATTGCCGTGTCGATATCGTCACGAACGATGTCATACCAGGTGATATCGTTAGTCGGCACTCTGATCTTTCCTTGCTGAGTTTCTTTTTCATGCCGCCACTCGTTGTATGGCAGGTTTCCGGTTTTATTCGACAGATCGATCTCAAGACGCGGCAGTCCTCTTTCTTCACACAGTCTGTCCATGAGCGGCTGGATCCGATACTTCCAGTCTCCTTTTGGTGAGTGAAATTTTCTTCCTGTGGTGTGTGCGACAGAATCAAAAACAACATGCACATGGGGATGGGGCTTGTCTGTGTGAAAGGCGAGGACATAATGATAATTGTCTCCCAGGAGTTCTTTTCGAAATTCATCCGCGATGTCGAGAGCTTCATCCTGAGTGATCTTTGTGTCGGGAGGCCAGGACAGGACATAATGAAAACATTGACTGCCGTCCAGTTTTCCGTGGATCTCTTTATTTCGGATCATGAGCTGATAAACGAGGTTTGGATCATTTCCGAGATCACTGCGTGTTCCGCTGTCGCCTTCACATTTCCGTGGATCCATGACATAGATGATCAGCTCTTTCATGTGAAGACGGCCTGAATTGTTTGTTCCTTCTTTAATTCTTTTTAATTTTGTGATGGCCATTTTTTCTTCCTGTTTGTTTTTGTGTGACTTCGAGTTGTTGAGCAAGAAGCGTTTCAACTTCCTGCATGTGTTTTTCCGCTTGCTTCACTTCTTCTTCAGATAAAACTTTTTTGCTGTTAGCTGAAGCTGCGAGCGTGTTGATCCTGATGCCGACCTGGCGGATCTCTTCCGTTAGTGTATTTAGTTCGTTTTGAAGTTTTTCTTTAGTTACATCTCCTCCTTTGATCTCTCTCAAACAGATGGATCTGATCAGTGCCGCGCGAGTAAGCTGATATTTCAAAGCGTCTTCCTGGATGATTTCGAACTCTTCGTCTGTTACGCGGACACTGAAGATTTTTACAACTTCTCTCTTTGATGGCTGAAATTCTTCTTGCGACCGGATCAGGTTATCGAGCGCGGTGATGAGCCGCAGACAATTATTTAAGATCTTGATGGTGTTTTGATATTTTTGATTTATGGTCTCTGAAGTAAGTTTGCTCACTTCTTCCATTTGCCGGATGTTTGTGCTGATCCGGATATATTGAAGAAAAAGGTTGCTCAGGAGCGTTAATACATTTTCTTCAACTGTAAAGTCTTTTCGTCCGGCTAGGTAAAGTCCGCGGATCAGACTGCTGATTTTTTCCTGCCGTTTTTTTGCTTCCTCGCGGATGATCGTCGATTCGTCATCATAAAGAGAGACGGAGATTTTTTTACTGTATGCTCGTTTTGCCATTTATCGAAACATGTCTCTCCTTTCTGAACTTTTAAAACTTTTACGATTCGGAAAGTTTTTTTACTTCGTCCAAAAGTACCTGGTTGTAGATCTGAATGAATGAACGGATAAACAGAAGCTCGTCAGAATTTCTCGGATCATCAAACGGACCGTTGAAGAGCTTCGGAAACTTTTCCGCTACATAAGCCGGCCGCGAACAATATTGCTGCACGCAGTGTCCGATGTAGCTGGGTCGTGTCGGGAAGAGCTGCTTGTCGCGATTGTCGATGTAGTCGTACGCTTTGGCTTCATCCGGTTTTGACAGGTTGACAACAAAAAAGTATCTTTTGCCTTTTGTCTTGCTTACCGATTTTTGAGAGAGATCAGCTTCTTTTTCATTTTTCCCTTGAGCTTCACTTTTTTCATTTTTTGATTTTTCGTGCGCTTCGATGATTTCTCGCGCGACGCCTTTTGTGTCGAACTGCGTTGTCAAGAAGCTTCTGATCTGTTTTTCTTTTTCTTCGAGGTTTGACACTTTTTGTTCATCCGGATCATTTTGTTCGTTTACTTCTTCTTCGCAGTAGATGACCGCAGCGGCGATAAATGAAAAACGTGACGGAAATAATTTTTTGTTGCGGCGGTCGATAAGATCTGCTGTTCGCTGGTTTTCAGCAGAACGCGCGACGGACATCTCCAGTAAAAGTTCATACGTTTTAAGCTTCATGGTAATCCTCCTTTTGGGTGGTTTGGATTGTCAGGCCGGGGTGCTTGATGCCCTTTCTTCGTGGTTTCTTCGTAGTGGTGTCTATCTCCTGTTTTTGCCTTCTTCGTAGTTCCTTCGTGGGTGTTTTTACCCCTGTCTCGTGCTTCGTAGTTCCTTCGTGGTTTTCTCTAAGGGCTTCTTCGTAGTTCCTTCGTGGTGTTTTCGGGGGCTATTTTTGAACTTCGTAGTTCCTTCGTGGTGTTTTTACAGCCCTGATTTGAGCTTCGTAGTTTCTTCGTGGGTATCGGGCGGGGTGCTAAACCGTATATTTTTCGTAGTGTTTTTCCTTTTTGAGTTGCTTCGTAGTTTCTTCGTGGTGGTATCCGACCCCTGTTTCGTCTTCTTCGTAGTTCCTTCGTGGTGTTTTCGGGGGCCATTTTTGCTTCTTCGTAGTTTCTTCGTGGGTCTTTTTATCCCCGTTTTTGCCTTCTTCGTAGTTCCTTCGTGGTATTTTTACCCTCTTTTTTACTCAACTTCGTAGTTTCTTCGTGGGTGTATTTTCAGGTTCTCAGGGGTTGTTTTGGGCCGATGAGTGCTTAAAACACTCATCGCAAGATACGCCTTTTTTAGGACAAAATAGCTCTTCGAGCAATTTTCCCCTAAAACGGCATCTTGTTAGGGGCAAGCCCCTAAGACCCCGAGCGGAGCGCCTCTGGCGCTCCTTGTACACCGGCTCCCCTGCGGGGTTTGCCGGTGGGTGAGGGGTATTTTGTTTCAGATGCCCTCTGTGCAGGCACACGGGGCATCGCCTGTTGCCGCTTCGGGGACAACTGCTCGGTTTGATGACAGCACCCTGATTGGGTGCCTGGGAGAGCTTTTTGGTGTCTCCGGAGAACGTTTGGTCACTGTGAGGCAGATGTGTTCTAACACCAAAAAAGCGCGTGTCACACTCTTTTTGTGTCTGCGAACAATTTTTCATTTTTTGAAATTTTGACAACTTTTCGATTTTTCTTCTCTTCGACCATTTTTGTTATTTCGATCAGATCCGACACTTTTTTGTCTGTTGCCCGTTTTGAAAAATTTTTCGATTTTGGGACTTTTGAACTTTTTTCGCGATCTCACACTTTTGAGATTTTTTTCAAAACTCGCCGGTTTTTCATTTTTTGTCGTTTTGAAAAATTTTTAAAAACTTGTCAGTTCAAACCATTTTGAAAATTTTTCCGATTTTGAAATTTTGAAAATTTTTGTCAGCTGGACAAACTTTTTCATTTTTGCTCTGCGGAGTGCTTTGCCGACTTTTCATCTTTTTGTGAAGTTTTGTTGCAACCGTCTACTTGCAAAAAACTTGCGGATCCGATCAGTTTCGCATCGCGTCCTTCGCAAGACGAGTTGCTTCTTTCAGATGTTCGTGCGGATCTGTTTCCATCGTCGCCTGGACGATTTCGATGTTGGCTTTTGCTCTCATCTCCTGAAAGCTCTGATAAAAACTTTTGCTTACGTCTGTTTGTCCCGGTGTTTGTGCTCTTGAGATAAGACCATTGTTGTTCGTGATAGCCCGGATGTCTGTGCATCCCTGACGAATGCATTCACTGAGAGCATGAAGCAATGCTCCGTATTCCGGGCCGAGAACATCTCCGGGCGTTGTTTGAATTTTTCCGGCAAAGCTTTGCTTTTTGTTTCCTCTGATCAAAAGTACGCTGGCCATTCCGGCTGTACCTTTACTGTCGACACAGCCTTTTGTAAAAACGTAACCTTTTTTGCTTGGAGGCAGGATTGCTTCTACTGCAGTCGGAAGCACTGTTGTTTTTGTTTCTCCGTTTTCTGGAAAGCTGTCAGAGTTTAAGGTTTCTGATATCGTATTGGATGAAGCCGTGTTTTCTGTTTTTGCTTCTGTTTCACTTTTTCCCTTATCCGAAGTTTTTGAATCAGATGACACGACTGTTCCGACGTATCCGCGTCTGATCACCTCCGCGAACTTTTGCGCTTCGCGCTTTGCGAGAAAATCGGCAGTCGAGTTGAAGGCGTCACCAGAGTGAGCTTTCACGTGATAATAAGAGATCTCCATATTTTCAGAAGCCTGCTTGTAAAGCCGCTGATACTCTTTCACGATGGCCGCTTTGTTTTTTATATTTTCCCCGCGCATTGTTGCGACGCCGTTGAAGTCATAATAGATGTCCAGTTGTTTGATTTCTAAAACCATTGCGCGGCTTATCGCGGCCATCGCCGCCTGGATCTCTCCGGTGTATTGCACGCCGTCTGTGACCTGCCCGCCTTCTCCGAACTGTTCGAGCGCATCTCCGTATCGGAAGACAACGCCATATCCATACGCCCCTGAATCAATAAGATAAGATCCGTCTGTGTAACAAATGGCTTTTCCGGGAGGAAGCGGATCGAGTACACCTTTTTCGATATCGAGCGGACGGTCTGTTTCTGAAAACTGTTCCTGAAGTGGCGGACTTTCATTTTTGTCACGAATCAGGTCTGGACCGTTTTTAAAATTTTCTTCAGCTTCTTTTAAAAGATGCTGCACAAGCTGATCGGTCAGATCGCGGTATGTGTTGGTACAGATCTGTTTGTATCGTTCAGTGGAAGCCGTGTCTATTTCTGAAAGAAGCAGTAGACGAAGAGAAAGGAGTCTTTCGCTTCTTTCAAGTCCTTTCATCTGTTCGTACAGGTTCATGTATTTCTCTCTTTTCTAACTTTTGATGGATCTGTTCTGGTCATCTAATACAGAACAGATCTTGTTTTTTACGTCAGATCTTTATTCCGCTGTTTTTTAAAATGTCGCCGATGGATGTAGAAAGTGGTTGACTGTAGCTTTTGTTCTTCTTTCTGTTTTCCATGCGTTCGATACGTTTGACCCTAAGCTCTTGAGTATTAAAAGGTCTATAATCTTCCAGTCCTTTTATCTTTCGGATCGTTTCGAAAGCTGTCTTTACAACCTCGTTCATGTATTTTTCTTCGGCGGGAATCTTGGCAAAGTGGTTTTTCCCGGTTTCTCTATCTTCTTTTTGAGCTCGCAAAAATGTTTGAAGGGCAGACTCGGCTACACGGTAATTAACGCACCAGGCTTCATATACTCTTGGGATATTGTTCTTTGGGTCCATGGCCCAGACCGGGATTTCATATAGTCGGTTCGCTTTTTGCTCTGCGTCCCTTAGTTTTTCTTCGTGCGTTTTACAATAAAGAGCCAGCTCTCTGTATTTATCATTTCTTTCTCGCTCAGAAATTTTTTGAACGAGGTCCTTGGTAACGGGAATCATGGCTCCTACGAGCAGACATCCTATAGCGTTGCTCAGGTCGAGATGTCTTTCGTAATAAGGTTTCGTTTCTTCCTCTTTTTGCTGCTTATCTGTCTTTTTGTTTTGATTCAGGTACTCGCAGACCTCCTGAGGTTTTGGAAGGTTTCTTCCATAATAATTCGATCCGAGTATCTTGCTTGTTACGGGAATCGCATACATATACTCTGAATCCCGGATGGGTACGAGGATGTAAGGACGGGTGCTTTTGGTTTTAACGTGATCATCTATCATTTTTATAAATGCAAGGTAGTTCGGGTCTATGAAGTAGATGTTGGTATCGACCTTACTCTCACTGAAGCTTTCGTTTTTCTCTTTTGGTTTCATTCGTTTCTTTTCTCCTTTATTAGTACCTCGCTTTCTTATATGCTTTTCCGTGAAGTAGTACCTTTTGCCTGAACTGGTTGGATCGGGCAAAGCAAAGAGCCTCAGGTTACCCTGAAGCTCTTTTGAAACGCTCTTAACTTTCACGGTTTGTTCAGTTTTCGCTTTTTTGATTTTTCTTACAGTGCGTTGATCTTTTTTAGTTCATACGTCATGTTGATCTGAGCCTTGACGCTCACAGCGCTCGGACGGATCGGAAGAAAATCATCTTCAGTAAGTTCATTAAGTGCTTCTGCGTCCGCAAAAGCGGTGACATCATATACCGAGTCAGTTGCGTAATAACTGGAATCCGCATAGTAAGACGCTTCGGTCATAGACACAACAGAGCCAAGTCGAACGCCTGCCGCGTTCGCAAGACGTCTTGCCTTAGCCGTGGCTTTTGCGATGGCGTCTTCCATCGTCTGCTCATAGATCTCGTTATAGTTTGATACGTTGTACTGTACCGAGTTGATCTGCGTGGCGCCGCTTCTGACAGCCGACATCAAGATCTGACCGACATCTTCCGAAGGAACATCGTCGAGCGTGATCGTCGAGATGCTGTAGTAGCCATTGACCTGTGGGAGATCTACCGTGTACTCATAATTCGGGCTAAGTGAATACGAAATGTCAAACGGAACATCTCCCAGCGCTTCACAAATGGCTCCTGATAGACTTACACATTCCTTCATTGATTCGCCGGCGGTGGCTTTCAGCACCTTGACACCAAGACTGATATCCGCTTCATCCGGTTCGACTGTCGTTTCCGCGATGCCGGAGACAGAGATCGTTTTTTCTTTAGAAGCGACCTCCTCCAGATCTTCAGCAAAAGCACCGCTTGTCATCATGGCGGCAAAGGCTACGGCAACGGTAAACAGAGCTGCTTTTTTGTTAAACATGTTTTTCTCCTCTCTTCTGAAAATTGTTTTGTTTTTCATTTTGGAAAGATTCATCTCTTTCCGATTCTAGTTTACCAGTTTTCCGTGTTTACTTTGTTCGCTTTTCGGTTTTTTCAGGACTTTTTTGGCATTGAACGATTTTGATCGACATCGGCGCGGTGGCTCAAAGTGTCAGAAAATGATTTTCAGGCATGAAAAAGAGGAGCGAGCCTATGCCCTCTCCTCATCTGATAATGTTATGTTCTTATAGTTTTTATGAAAACGGGTCGGTAGTCATCAACTGGTATTGTCCTTCAACTTCCTTTATGTTGTAGTCGATAAGTCCCGGTGGACTCATTTCGGCTCCACAAACTGAGCAGTAGGCGGCGCTGATTTGGAAATGAAAGTTTTTTCCGTTGATCTTCTTTTGTATTTCCTTTTTGCGAAGCGTGTATGGTCGGTTAGTCCGGCACTTTGGGCAGAGATCTTCTACGGGTTCAGTTTGGTTTGTGAACATTTTTTCTCCTTACGTTAGGCTTTCTTACAATGTCTGCGTGCAGCTGTTTGGGCGATGGGAATTGTTTTATGCATACATAAAAGCGTGTCGTTTTTTAAGGCGCACGTTTATATTGGTCTTCAGGCTTTTTCAGTATCGACAGATTTTTTATCAGCAGTGATGCCCGCAAGTTCTTTCTGTTTTGTAACAAGGTGGTTCTCTGCCATCTTTCGGTTTTCTACAGAGTAGTCGGACAGATTAACGAACTCCTGTGTAACGCGTTTTCCAGTCATCAGGATGGTTTGGATTTCTTCCCTCGGGTCTTCATCCTTAAAGCACTCAAGAAACGGCCCGATTTCCGTTAAATAATAGCGACGCGGTCGGCGCTTGCCGGTAAAGCGGGTGTCCTTCAACACGTGTTTTCGACTTTTAACGACCATGCGACGGTACATCGGAACAAACGGCCGTACATCAAGACCGCTGTTTTCACGGTATGCTTTTAAAGCGTTGACCCCGAAGTAATCGAGATCACCGCAGTAAAGATATGTGTTGTTTTTATCGAGGATCTCTTTCGGGAAGCTGTCCGGAAGACGCTGCCCGTTGGGATCGTCTGCGCCTTTTACCCAGATTACGGTGTCAACGTTGACACCAAAGACCTTATCGTTTCCCGATATCAGGTGGTGGCGCACACTGCAATAGGTATCCTTGCTCTCAAGCAGTAAAACAGTCTTCTTTCCATTTTTCTCTTTGGTGTACCACCAGGACACCTTTGGTGTCGGGCAGAACTGAAATCGCTTCTGGCAGTTGTCGAGCAGCTTCAGGTTTTTCAGGACTCTATATCCTTTTCCCTCCGGGCGCAGTGCGTCTGCGTCTCCCCAGATATCACAGCAACGCTCTCTTGTGGACATGACGATGTTGTCCGGATATAGCAGAAAGTGCTGAACAGCAGAGATTGCCTCCCGGTCATCAATGTAGTCCCCGGGATATTCCAGATAGTATTTCTGGTCCATGCATTTGAGAAAATGTTCGCGGATTTCATCTTCTTCTTCATTGGTGCTTCTGAAGGGGCAGATCTGCCAGTATTCCCAGGCAACGCCCGGAAAGTATTCCCCGGAGCCCTTGATCGGCTCCAGGCGATGCTTGCGGATATAAAATGCGATAAGTGACTGGAGGGCATATTTTTGCCAGAAAAGTAACTCCGGCGGTTCACCGGTTTCCTTTAATACTTCGATAAGGGTAATGCGCTTACGCATAAAATCACCTCCTTTGTTGCCCTAATGGGTTGTCGCGTCGAATATCGGTCATGGTTTGCCGTGTCTTTATCCCTACATATATGAAAACGTTGTGGCATGTACATCTTCATGCATGAATACCGTGTCTTCACTCTCGCACTTCACAATAATATGGAAAGAATGCGCACACGGGTGGATTGGTGTAAATGAGTCTAGCGTAACGTTTATAGTTCTTCTTTTTGTACTTTGCTCCACTCTCCGTTTGTGATCTTACAAAGTCCGTTACAGTCGCGACCTTTGCCTTTATCTCATCCTTAATGTCTGGAACGAGCATATCAACGACTGCCTTTGTTGGCGTTAAATACGTTTTTTCTATTGTTACGCATCCCACCCTTCACCCCTGACAAGCAGTTTTTCTGCCTGGTCTATATGTTCGAGAAACCAGTCGTGGTTGCTGTCGGTGCTGCCGGGCACCTCTATGCGGTACAGCGTTGCGTTTGATGCGCGCGAGGCGGCTGGATCTTTTATGGCATCTTCTTCGGTATCGTACTCATCCCATTCCAATCCACAGGGAAGTTCTGTATCTGTCTCCAGAAAATATTTTACTTCCTTATAATAAGTAGGAACCGTCATCTTTTCCTGTCGCAGGCGGGTGTGTTTTACTACACTGTTTCTGTTGCTGCTGTCAGCGTTTGTAAGCAGGCGTGAGCAGCGTTGCTTTACCATAACCGAAGAGACGTTACCGACCATGCTACTCTTCTTCTTTTAGATGCGCAAGTGGTTTGCGGCGGTTACCGTTGTAGATGGATATAGATTCGCGTCTTGTAAGGCGAAAGCTTCTGCGGCTTTACCTTCTGGACAGGTATATATCAATTTCAGATCCGTTTTGCGATGTATAGATATATGTACCATCATCGGATGCCAGGTTGCTGTCTTCCAGAAGAATGCGGATGAAATCAGAAACGGGATCCAAATCGTGTCCCAAAAAACCCGCATCCGTGCGGTTGATAAAGCCCATGGCCGCACTGTCGCCTGACCTCACATCCATCGGGATGGCCACAACGCCATGCATCAGGTCAAACAAATCAAGAATTTCTTCTTTCGTGAGACCTTCATCCAACGGCTTCTCCTTTAGTGCAATACCAAAAGACAACTTCATTCGTTTCTCCTTTAAGTCAGGTTGTCCTGTAAGGCACCACGGCCTTTGTTTTCTCTTCTATATATATGGTAGTGGGAACGCCGAAAAATGTAAGGCAAAAAGTGCGTATTTTTTTTAGGGTTTGAAAATTTGTGAAAAATGACGAATGGAAGGTTGTGCGGGCGGGCAATGTGTTATTAGTAGCTCGCCTTGCCCGTAGCAGGGATACTGCCAAGGCTCTCTTTCGATGCTCTGATGTGACGAATTCCTTCCTATTTATAATTAGGGCGCGGGAAAACTGCATGAGCTTGCTCGTGCGGATGAAAGCGCCCCCCCCGCTTTTCACTTCTCCACAGGTTGTTTTTTCAATAGGCGTATGGTATATTTTCTAATATGAAGAATATATCG
>Ga0065709_1029735_pt1 | contig 13211 bp, 11 predicted proteins | sample Hoacrofraction14_2_FD_59096 | JGI IMG/M metagenome (GOLD analysis project Ga0065709, IMG submission 59096) | Hoatzin crop microbial communities from Cojedes, Venezuela, sample from fiber fraction 14 v1 | ecosystem: Host-associated > Birds > Digestive system > Esophagus > Crop | place: Venezuela...
GATGTTGCAGCGGAAGCAGCTGCAGAAGAGGCTGTTGAGGTTGCAGAAGAGGCTTCAGAAGAGACTGAAGAATAATCCACAGGCATCACATAAAAATATAGGTTGCTGCGAACCCGCGGCAACCTTTTTTATTTGCTTAATACAATTTACTGAACGTCGTGCGTTTATCAGTCGACTCCGCCGAGACGCCAGATTCTTGCCGTGAACAGCATAAGGACAGGGTATATCTCAAGACGGCCGCAGAGCATCAGAACTGACATTACGGCCTTTGAGAATGTGCTCATATCCGATACAATTCCGGCATTGGTTATGTCATACACAGGAGTTCCGGAGTTGGTAAGAGCTGCAAGGCAGTAGCTGAGAGCAGAGTATACATCGGTGCCATCAACAGTGAGCAGCAGCCCTCCGATCAGGAATGTAATGATGAAAAGAGCAACATATGTGTTCGATTCGCCTACAGCTTCTTTTGATATAGGCTTCCCGTTATAACTTATGGATCTTGTTGCATGCGGATGTACATGCATGTAATTATTGTTGCTCAGGGTTTTGCAGGCAAAGACGGCACGCGATGCCTTGATACCGCCGCCTGTTGAAAAGGAGCAGGCACCAATGAGCATAACGGCAGTTACCGCAAATGTTTCAAAAGCACCCCAGCTGCGGCAGTCAGTTACAATATATCCTGCGGTGGATGCAAAAGACACAATCTGCATAAGAACATCCCCGAAGGAAAACGCTTCCTCAGGTGAGGGTGCGGAAATCTGCAGGGTAATAGTCAGCACAGTTGAAACTATGAGGATTTCCGCAATGTAGAACTTCATTTCGGAACTCTTGCGGACCCTGTCAAATTTACCAAGCAGCATACTTACAGCAAGTGTTACATTTGACGATGCTGCAAATGCGAAAATTGTCAGTATGATCTTGACCGGCATGGACAGTCCGATTACGGTACCGTTATTTATATGCTGCAGACCGGATGTGCTGGTGTTTGACATTGTGGTCAGAATTGAATTGAACTGATTCATTCCGGCAAGTCTGAGGGCAATATACTGAGTAATTGTAATTGTAAAATATATAAGCAGTATCCGCCTGTAAGTCTTGCGGAATGTCGTGGTTGACATAAGGAAGACCGGACCGCGGATTTCAGTTGTTACAAGTTTATGACCCACAAACTGCCAGCTCGGCAGAAATGTAAGTGTAAGCAGGATTATTCCGACTCCTCCCAGCCAGTTGCATGTGGATCTCCAGAATTTAAGCCCTATAGGCATGCCTGACACAGGAATTGCATTGATACCCGTTGTCGCCCAGCTTGCTGAAGATTCAAATATACAGTCGATAAAGCTGTAGCCCTCCCCGGCGGCATAGTACGGCACGGCACTCAGCATAATAACAATAATCCAGCAGGAAATAGTGGTCAGATAGCAGGTCTTTCTCCGGACTGATGTTTCGGTATTAGGAAGCATCTTGTAGCCTATCAGACCAACCGGTATGCAGACTAGGGCAATGGCCGACATAGAAGTGTAGATACCTGTTTCGTGGTATCTCACAGCCATGATAATAGAAGGTATCATGGTGATACCGTAGATAGCCACTGCTATTGACACAATATTCAGTACAAAATTTCTGTTCGTATGTGCCATCGCATTATGCCCTGTCCGGATTACGGAAATATCTTGAGAATATTACCAGGAAGGTTGAAAGCTCAAGCCTTCCTGCAATCATTACTGTTGTATAAACTATTATGCACAGCCTTGAATGCAGATTGTAATCACATATCAATCCGAGGTTGTCAAGTCCGGGACCGAGGTTACTTATGCAGGAAATCACGGTAAGCAGATTGGTCATAACATCACCTTTGCCGAACAAACATATCAGTATTGTGGCTGAGCACGTAGTTGTAAGGTAGAGAATAACAAATGAGAGGATATATCTCATTGTTTCATCCTGTATTGCGTTCCCGTTGTAACGGATATCTTCGCGGCTTGATCCGTAAAGCATCTGTTTAATGCCGCGTTTCAGCACTTTAAGCAGAACCAGAACTCTTGCACATTTGAAACCGCCGGCCGTGGAAGATGAGCATCCTCCGACAACCATCAGAATTGCCAGTATCATGATACAGAAAGAAGGCCATGTGCTGTTGCTGCTTTCAAAACCGAGTGTGGATATTGTGTTTACAGTCTGAAAGAATGCAGCACCGAGATTGCTGCCGAAGCTTATGTCGTAGCTCGAAAGCCTGAGCGATATTGCAATAAGAACCGAGGATACGGCAATAATCTTTACATAAAAGACGTATTCTTCGTCTTTGAGAGCGTCTTTTATCCTGCCGTAAATAATGTCAAAAAAGAGCGTGAAGTTGCTCCCGGCAAGGAGTGCAAAAATCGCAATGACGCCGTATATAAAAGGACTTCCGAAGTAAGAAAGGCCTCCGGTGTGCGTGGAAAATCCGCCTGTCGCCATTGTAGTAAGAGCGTGGGAGGAAGCATCAAAAAGATTCATTCCTCCAAGCAACAGCAAGACGACAAGAATCAGTGTCAGAATAATGTAAGAGGCATATAGCTTCTGAGCGGTGCCTGCATAACGTGAACTGATTTTACGCTGGATAGGTCCCGGCGTTTCTGCCTTTGAAATATTTCCACCCATGACACCGAACTTAGGTACAAGTGCCATAAAGAGGACTATCATGCCCATGCCTCCGAGCCACTGAGTGAGTGATCGCCAGAATAGTATGCAGTGCGGGAGAGTTTCAACTACATTAAATGCTGTTGCACCCGTTGTTGAAAAACCCGACGCGGTCTCGAAATATGCGATAAAAAAATCATCCGTCACACCGGTGAGGATATAAGGAAGGCATCCGAAAAGCGATGCGAGAAACCATGATACTGTAACAATGAGATAAGACTCTCTGAGACGTATTTTCTCCTGCGTTACCGGAATTTTATAGCCAATTTTTGCAATGATTCCCGGTACCAGGCAAATACCTATACAAATGAGAAAAGCGAGTGCTTCATCATATTCTTCGTACATTAAACCTACCAGGAGGGGGAAAAGCATACAAACCCCTATAAACGGTATGAATATTCCGAAAAAATGAGCAACTCGCCTTATCATAAACAGTTTATTTAAGTAAATTCAGCTTGTGTGTCGGACTGATCAGCTTTTCAATAAAGCCGATGTGTGAGAGCAGGCAGACCATTATCAGATGGTCACCAGGTTTTAGCATATCGTTACCACCTGGAATGATTGTTGCCGTACCTCTGTTAATTGCGGCAAAGAGTACATAATCGGGGAGATCAAGATCCTTAAGCGGAGTGTTGATCATACCCATTGTATCGTCAATATACAGTTCAAGAAGTTCTGCCTGACCCTGCAGAAGGACTGTGGAAAGAACACGTTTTGAACCGTTTATCATGCGAAGTATCGTACTCGTGCTTATATCAAGAGGATTAAGGACAATGTCAATTCCCAGCTTGGTTATAAGTTCTTCGTAATTTTCGTGGCTGATTTTTGATATAACGTCCTCGACCCCGTGGTTCTTGGCCGTAAGGGCAAGGAGGAGGTTCTCCTCATCAAATCCCGTAACCGAAATAAATGCGTCCATTTGATCAAGGTTTTCTTCCTCAAGGAGAGGAATATCCGTACCGCTGCCGTGCAGAATCATTACGTTGCGGAGGTGATTACTAAGATATGTGCACCGTTGCTCATCCTGCTCGATAACCTTGACCATCGCGCCGTAATCGGAAAGCTTTCCTGCCAGATAGTACCCGGTCCGGCCGCCTCCGATAATCATTACCCTGCGGGCATCGGATTTTCTGCGGCGCTTAATGAACATCTTGGCATATTTAAGCATCTCGTCTTTTTCACCGACAAGGTAAAGGATATCCCCGGGATTGATCATATCCGCACCATGAGGAATGAGCAGTTTACCGTGTCTGGAAATTCCGGCTACCAGAGTATTAGGAAGAATGTCACGGAAGGCGGTAATAGGCTTTCCTGCAAGACGCGAATCCCTGTCGGCTTCAATTTCAATAAGAGCGATTCTCTTGGTTGTAAATACTCCGTTTGAAAGCGAATACTTTTCTATGAGATATCTGTATATCTCGCTCGTAATAAGCATATCCGGATTTATAACAGCATCTATATCAAAATTGTTGCATATAAAGTCCATCTGATTCATATGCTCAGGCTCTGTTATCCTTGCGACTGACTTCCTGCATCCCAGCTTTTTGGCAATAGAAGCAGCAAGTATGTTTACATCATCAGAAGATGTGCAGCACAGCACAAAATCATATGTCCGGATGTCAATCTGACGGAACATCTCAACCGTGCGGGCATCACCGAGATATGTCATAACGTCATACTTCTGTGCCAGCTTCGTAAGCTTGGATTCATTTGTATCGACCAGCGTTATATCGTGGTCGCTGTCGAGCAGGGCATCGAGGACACTGAGTCCGAGCTTTCCCGCTCCCAGAATTGCAATCTTCATTGTTGTCGCTTTCAGATGAGTATATAATCGTACTGTCTATAATTTTATAACTAATAAAGTATAAATCAAGGAAACAAGGTATGCAAGGAAACAAAAGCATTAAAATGATAGCTCTCGATCTCGACGGAACGACGCTGAATTCCGCAGGCAGGATGAGCGACGTAACGGCAAAGACTCTCGCCGAAGCGGGAGAGAAGGGCATATACGTCGTTATATCCACGGGAAGGTCGTACAATTCGCTTCCTGGCGAAATCAAAGGCGCGGGAGGAATCGCGGCTTATGCGATTACGTCGAACGGTGCGCACATAAACGATGTTGCGACGGGAGAAGCCGTTTACAGCAGCTATCTGTCTGATGAAGCAATCTGGGATGTTGACAGACTCAGAAAAGAACTTGATGTTGAGATTGAGGTTTTTGTTGACGGCCAGGCATACATGAGTGATGAATATTACAGGCATATTGAAAAGTACGGATGTGAGTACCGCAACGCGGATTACGTGCTGTGGAGCAGAAAGCCTGTTGAGGATATCGGAGAAGTGCTCCTGGAAAACAGGAACAGAATAGAAAACGTCAATTTCTGCTTCAGAAATCATGACGCGCTTGAGGCGAACAGGAAAGAAGTTGAGAGCATTCGGAATGCGACTATTACATCCTCGTTCATAAACAATCTCGAGGTCGGCGGTCCCGATACGAGCAAAAGATCTGCTCTGATTGTTCTTATGAATCGGCTTGGCATAGATAAAGAGGAACTGATGTGCTGTGGCGATGCACCAAATGATATTCAGATGCTCGAACTGGCGGGTCTGGGAGTTGCAGTAGGAAACGCATGGGGAGGAACCAAGGATCATGCAGACTACGTAACGGGAACAAATGATGAGGACGGGGTTGCTGCTGCAATCAGAAAATTTGCCCTCTGATAAGTCCCGCAAAAGGCAAAAAACAAAATTTTTTTAAAAAAGGGATGAAAATGCAGTTTTTCGGTTGATTCTTGTTCGATTTAATTTAAGCGTAATGATAGGCTTCCTGATACAGGAGGTCTATTTTTATGAGATACAACAAAAATGTCGGAGACAGCGGAGAGGATTTTGCGGTAAAGATGCTAGAAGAATCAGGATACGTAATCATGGAAAGGAATTACTGGACCAGAGCAGGTGAAATTGACATAGTTGCGAGAAAGGACGGCATTATTCACTTTATCGAGGTAAAAACCAGAAACGGAGACGCATACGGATATCCTTCGGATTCAATAACAGAATCCAAAAGGCTCAGAATGAGGCGTTCTGCTGAATGCTATTTAAGTCAGAGGAGAATGAGCTGGCGCAATGTATCAATCGATGTATATGAGGTTATGACAAACCTCATAGAAAACTGTGTATAGGAGGAGATTATATGTTCAGCATTGTAAAATCCGCTGTCTGCACCGGAATAGAAGGAAAACCTGTTAATGTCGAAACTGATATAAGTACAGGGCTTCCCCATGTGAATATAGTCGGTCTTGCATCGACAACAGTTCAGGAATCCAGGGAGAGAATAAGGAATGCGGTTCTTAATTCAGGGTTCGAATATCCGAGAGGACGCATAACGGTAAATCTGACTCCTGCATCACTGCGTAAATCAGGCAGCTGTCTTGATCTGCCCATTGCCACGGGAATACTTACATCATGCGGTTATATAAATGAAGACAATGCCGGGAATTACGGAATAATCGGAGAACTGTCGCTGGACGGGAGAGTCCTCGGTATTGACGGAGCGCTTCCGATGGTATTCGGAATGGCGAGACAAGGAATCAGAAACATAATACTTCCTTCGGAGAATGCTGCAGAGGCCGCTCTTGCGGAAGGCGTTAACATCATTCCGGTAAGAACACTTGCTGAATGCGTCAATCTTATTAACGGATGCAGAACTGAAAACAAAAGTGCAGCATGTGATACTGCAGTGGACAGGGTGAGTAATCCGGAACATCTGGACTTTGGAGACATACGTGGTCAGGAAACAGCGAAAAGGGCAATAACAGTTGCCGTGACCGGAATGCATGGACTTCTCATGGTAGGAAGTCCCGGCTGCGGAAAGACCATGCTTGCAAAGAGAATACCGACAATTATGCCTGATATGTCAACAGAGGAACTTATAGAAACCGCTATAGTTTATTCTGCCGCGGGGCGAAGCAGAGGCGGCGAGGGGATCCTGACCGACAGGCCGTTCCGCGCACCGCACAATACCATAGGACGCGCCGGACTTCTCGGCGGCGGAATGATTCCGGTTCCCGGGGAAATAACACTTGCTCACAACGGTGTGCTTTTTCTTGACGAAGCCTGTGAGTTTGACAGGCGCAGTATTGAATTGCTGAGAACACCGCTTGAGGAGAAAAAAATCACGCACTTCAGACAAGGGCAGGCATACACTTTTCCATGCAGCTTTCAGCTTGTGATGGCATCAAACCCATGTAAGTGCGGTTACTATGGTGATCCGGACCGTATCTGTACATGCTCCCAAAAGGAACTGGAGCAATACAGAAAGAAACTAAGCGGTCCGATAATGGACAGAATTGATTTAAAAATAGGAATGGAAAAGGTTGGTTACAGTCAGCTCAGCGGAGAAGAACGCGGAACAACCAGTACAGATATGAAAACTGCAGTGGAACGAGGAAGGAATTTTGCGAAGTGTGAAGGCAGGAAAGAACCGAATGCAGTAATGAGTGACAGAGATACGGAGCTTGTGTGCAGACTGGGGACCAAAGAAAAAACATTTATGGAAGCAGCCTATAGGAGGCTGTCCCTTTCACCGCGTGCCTACAGAAAGGCACTCAGGGTGGCAAGAACAATAGCAGATATAGAAGAGTGCAGGGAAATAAACACGTCCCATTTGGCAGAGGCGCTCAGCTACCGTATACATACAGACAATGATCTTAATTGATTAAGTTTTTATTATATAAGGAAGGAAAGAATGGCTGTTATACTACCGGAGAAAATAGAAAAAATAGATATAAATTCAGCGGAATATCCCGAAAGACTCAAAAGGATATCAAATCCTCCGCAGGAACTGTACTTTGCAGGTGATATATCCCTCCTGAGAGGACCGTGCGCCGCTGTCGTTGGCTCAAGAAAGTACACTGTATACGGAAAGAATGTTGCGATGATGATAGGAAGCCGCTTTGCTGAATGCGGTATTTCTGTTGTATCGGGTCTTGCACTGGGGATAGACGGTTTTGCACACAGGGGAACCGTGGATGCGGGAGGAAAAATCATAGGAGTTCTCGGAAGCGGAATAAACAGGATGTCGCCGCAGAGAAACATCAGCCTTATGATTGAAGGCCTTGAAAAGGGCGGGCTGGTTATAAGCGAATATGAACCGTATGAAGAGGCAAAACCGTATACTTTTCCTGCAAGAAACAGAATAATAAGTGCCCTGGGAGAAATTCTCATACTGGTTGAAGCGAGCCATAACAGCGGAGCTCTCATAACTGCAAAGTTTGCAAATGAGCAGGGGCGGACGATTTATGCAGTACCGGGCAATATTAACAGTCAGTTTAGTGCCGGATGCAATCTTCTGATCAGGGATGGTGCTGTTCCGCTTGTGGTAATCGATGATGCAATAAGAGACATGGGGATAATACCTTCGGCGGAAAGAAGAGAAGAAAAAGAAAGGGCGGGAGACGATGAAGAGGCAGTTCTCAGAGTCGTCAGAAAATACGGAAGTGTAAGTGCTGATAGTATTGCAAGGGAACTCGGAACAAGGCCTGCGGCAGTGGGGGCGCTGATAACCGTCATGGAGATAAAAGGCCTTGTTGAAACCGCCGGAGGCAAAATACATCTTGCAAATTAACTCTCAGCTATAGTAAAGTAATTCACCGTAGAGTAAGGTTGCATTTTATTGCAGACAGAAAAGGCAGGTATGAAAGTGGCAAAAACAGCCGGAACCAAAACAGCAAAAAAGAAGAGCCCAAAGACCAACAAGACACTTGTTATCGTGGAGTCTCCTTCAAAAGCAAAAGTAATAAGTAAATACCTTGGTTCAAAATACAAGGTTATAGCATCAGTAGGTCATGTAAGGGATCTTCCCAAGAGCAGGCTTGCTGTCGATACAAAAAATAACTTTGAGCCGGAATATATCAATATAAGAGGAAAAGCTTCGATTATCAATGAACTCAAAAAAGAAGCACAGGCCGCATCTTCGGTGCTTCTCGCAACGGACCCTGACCGCGAAGGAGAAGCCATTTCGTGGCATCTCGCTTATCTGCTCGGGATAGATCCGTCCACGGATTGCAGAGTTACATTCAACGAAATCAATAAGGAAACCGTGCAGGAGGCGATTAAGAATCCGAGGCCGATTGACCTGAGCCTTGTTGATGCACAGCAGGCAAGACGTGTGCTTGACAGGCTCGTAGGATATCAGATTAGTCCTCTGCTGTGGAAGAAAGTTCAGAGAGGACTTTCGGGAGGAAGAGTTCAGTCTGCCGCACTCAAGCTCATATGTGACAGGGAGAACGAAATCAATGCATTTGTCCCTGAGGAATATTGGTACATTGCAGCTGATTTCGGTAATGAATTCATTGCGGATCTCGCCAAAATAGACGGAAAGAAGGCAAAGGTTAATAACGCTGCCGAGGCTGATGCTATAGAAGCAGATCTTGCCGCAGGTACATACGATGTTACGGATGTTAAAGAAGGAAAGCGCAATACGAAGCCTTATGCACCGTTCACAACATCGAGCATGCAGCAGGATGCTTCGATAAAGCTCGGATTCCAGACAGGAAAAACCATGCAGATTGCCCAGCAGCTTTATGAAGGCGTCAGCCTGAAGGGAATAGGGGCAAGAGGTCTGATTACTTATATCAGAACGGATTCTGTCAGAATTTCCGTACAGGCAAAGGCAGCCGCAATTTCATATATTAAAAAAACCTACGGCGATCAGTATGCCGGAAATAATTTCTATGCCAATAAAAACAAAGCTATGCAGGATGCGCATGAGGCAATCAGACCATCTGATGTTACGCTTGATCCGGAGTCGATTAAAGACTCACTTACCTCGGATCAGTACAAACTGTACAGCCTGATCTGGAAAAGATTCCTCGCATCCCAGATGGCACCGGCGGTATATGATACGGTTGCTGTTGATATAAAGAACGGAAAATATGAGTTCCGTGCTAACGGATCAAGACTCGTATTTGACGGATGGAGAAAAGTTTATCCGACCAAATCGGACGATAAGGAAGTCAAGGTTCCTGCGATTAAGGCGGGTGACAGACTGGAAATTGAAAAGCTGATTAAAGAGCAGAAATTCACCCAGCCTCCAGCCAGATACACCGAAGCCGGTCTGGTCAAAGAAATGGAAGAAAAGAATATCGGCAGACCGAGCACGTATGCTTCCATAATAGGTGTTCTTGTCGCAAGGAGATATATAAAAAGAGAAAAGAAGGCACTTGTGCCTACCAAGCTTGGATTTGATGTAATAGGAATCCTGCAGGTTTATTTTGCCGATATAGTCGACGTTGCGTTTACCGGAGAAATGGAAGACAACCTCGACAAGGTCGAACTCGGAGAACGCGAGTGGAGAAGCGTAATCGCAGACTTTTATGAAGGCTTCAGCAAGGAACTCGAAATCGCGGATAAAGAGGTGGAGAGAATTGAAAAGGAAGTCGTTCTCTCTGACGAAGTATGCGAACTTTGCGGCAGACCGATGGCGATAAAAGAAGGGCGCTTCGGAAAATTCCTTGCATGCACGGGTTATCCGGAGTGCAAAAATACCAAGCCGATTGTAAAAAGCACAGGGGTGAAATGCCCTGAGTGCGGCCGTGATATAGTGGAAAAGAAGAGCAGAAGAGGTAAAATCTTTTACGGATGCAGCGGATATCCGGAGTGCAGTGTTTCATACTGGGATAAACCGACCGGCGAGTTCTGCCCGGAATGCGGCTCAATGCTGGTGGAGACAAAGGGAAAGAACAAGACTAAGAAATGCTCAAATCCGGAATGCAAGTATAAGGAGAAATAAATGGCAAAGATAGAATTTCATGCTACAACAATATGCGCTGTCAGAAGACCGAATGGAGATATCTGCATCGGCGGTGACGGTCAGGTCACAATGGGTGAAACGACCATCATGAAAAACGGCGCAAAGAAAGTAAAGAAAATTTATAAGGACAGAGTCCTCACGGGCTTTGCCGGTTCAGTTGCCGATGCTTTTTCTCTGACGGATAAGTTTGAGAATAAGCTTGAGGAGCACGCAGGAAATCTCAAGAGAGCCGCAGTGGACCTTGCACAGTTCTGGAGAAGCGATAAAGCTATGAGGAACCTTGAAGCACTGATGATAGTTGCAGACAGGGAGGATCTCCTGGTAATTTCCGGAAACGGTGAAGTCATTGTGCCTGACAAGGAAGTGGTGGCTATAGGATCCGGCGGTAATTACGCATATTCCGCTGCTGTTGCACTTTACGAGAATACGGATCTCGATGCGGAAACTATCGTAAGAAAATCCCTCGAAATAGCATCGAATATCTGCGTGTACACTAACAGTAACATCAGTGTTGAGAAGCTCACGGAGGAATAATATGGCAGATAATATTAAGAACATGACTCCGAAACAGATTGTGGCGGAGCTTGATAAATACATAATCGGTCAGGACGAAGCAAAAAAATACGTGGCGATTGCCCTGAGAAACAGATACAGGAGAAGTCAGCTCCCGGAGGAAATCAGAGAGGAAATTTCTCCCAAGAATATTCTCATGATGGGACCGACCGGAGTAGGTAAGACTGAAATAGCAAGACGTCTTGCTAAACTTATGGATGCTCCTTTTGTTAAGGTCGAAGCCACTAAATTCACAGAGGTCGGATATGTCGGAAGAGACGTTGACTCCATGATCCGCGACCTTGTTGAAGCTTCGATGCGCCTTACAAAGCAGAAGAGAATTGACGAAAATGCTGAAATGGCAGACAAGATTGCAGAGGACATAATCGTTAAGGCAATCATACCGGGTGGACCTGAAGAAGAAAAAAAGAACGGAATTCAGCTCGGAAATATTTTCGGTAATCCGGGATATAAAACACAGAAGCAGGAATACGAGGAAAACAAACAGAAGGAGTATGAAAGCAGCACCGATTACTCCGATATTAAGATGGCAAGAGAGCAGGTGAGAGAGCAGCTCAGAGCCGGTCAGCTGGATGAAACCATCATAGAAATTGAAGTCGATGATGTTCCTAAAATCAATCAGCTTGACACACAGAACGAGGGTGTGATTGCAATCGGCAATATATTTGACAGTATGATGCCAAAAAAGACCAAGCATAAAAAATGCAAAGTCAAGGATGCAAAGAGAATACTGAGAGAGCAGGAAGCTCAGAAGCTGATCGATATGGATCAGGTTACTGATGAGGCACTCGAAAATGCAGAACAGAACGGCATTATATTTATAGACGAAATCGATAAAATTGCCGGATCATCCGCAGCAAGATCAGGTGCCGATGTTTCAAGAGAAGGCGTTCAGAGGGATATTCTGCCTATAGTCGAGGGAAGCGTCGTAAATACAAAGTATGGCCCGGTCAAGACGGATCATATGCTTTTCATTGGCGCAGGTGCTTTTCATGTATCAAAACCGTCGGATCTCATACCGGAATTGCAGGGAAGATTTCCGATTAACGTGGAACTGAGCAACCTCGATAAGGAAGACTTCAAAAAGATACTTACAGTGCCTGAGAATGCTGTTATAAAGCAGCAGAAAGCACTTCTGGAAACGGAAGGCATAAATATTGAATTCACAGATGATGCCATCGATGAGATGGCAGGACTTGCATATCTGATGAACGAGCAGACGGAAAATATCGGCGCAAGGAGACTGCATACGATTCTGGAGATACTTCTTGAGGATATATCTTATAATCTGCCTGACCCGGATATGAAGGACGTTGTCATTGACAGGGAGTATGTCCGAGATAAGCTCAGCGCAAAGATAAAAGAAGTTGACGTTGATAAGTATATCCTGTAGGCGGGAATATGATTTTATACAGATCGGCATATGAATACGGCGAGGCTGAATATGTGATTCAGAAATCGAGATTTATTGCACATGTTCAGCCTGTTGATTCTTATGATGAAGCAAAGGATTTTGTCAGCAGAATCAAACAGGAATATAAGGATGCAACCCATAATGTTCCTGCGGTTATCTGCGGCCCTAAACAGGAAATGCAGTGGGCAAGCGACGACGGGGAACCAAGCGGTACATCCGGCCTGCCGATGCTTAAGATGATTGCCGACGAAGGTCTTACAAACCTTGCTGTTGTCGTCACGCGTTATTTCGGCGGAATAAAGCTCGGTACAGGCGGCCTTGCCAGAGCGTACACAGCAGCCGCCAAAGCGGGTCTTGAAGCGGCGGGAACATGCGATGTAATGGAAAGCAGCACGCTTCTCTATGAATTTGACTATACATATCTCGCAAGACTTCAGAACCTTGCGTCTGACGGATTGTTTGAGATAGGTGAGACTCAGTATGCGGACAAGGTAACAGCGCAGCTTAAATGCCTCAGCGAGAATGCTGATGATGTGATTCAGATGATGAATAATCTGACATCAGGACAGGCACTTTTTAAGGAACAATTTGATGGACTTATTCGCGTAAAAAACGATTGACACGCCGCCTGCAGTGTGTTAGTATAATCAAGCGTCAAAAATGACGGGCGCTTAGCTCAGCTGGGAGAGCACCTGCCTTACAAGCAGGGGGTCATAGGTTCGAGCCCTATAGCGC
>Ga0065709_1000383_pt1 | contig 13208 bp, 13 predicted proteins | sample Hoacrofraction14_2_FD_59096 | JGI IMG/M metagenome (GOLD analysis project Ga0065709, IMG submission 59096) | Hoatzin crop microbial communities from Cojedes, Venezuela, sample from fiber fraction 14 v1 | ecosystem: Host-associated > Birds > Digestive system > Esophagus > Crop | place: Venezuela...
ATTATGAGAAAGGCAATATTAGCAATCGTGACCATCTTGGCAGTCGTTGGATGCGCAACTAAGCAACCAAAAGCGACATCGGACTACAGCATTTCATATAAACTGTCCTTTGAGCCGAAGGAACATTACATTGACGTGAATATGCGCTACGAAGGNTCTACGAGCGATTCTGCGGTGCTTTTCAAGATGCCGGTTTGGGCGCCTGGCTATTATTTAATCGTGGATTTCCCGAANTATCTCACGGATTTCAGTGCCACCGATGGCAANGGCAACCCTCTCAAATGGGAGAAGGTCGGCAAGAACGGATGGAGCATTGAGGCATCGGACGTCATCAATGCGAGCTATAGAATCTTTGCGGATTTCCGTTCGGTNGCTGAATGTCGAGTAGAAGAAAATATGGCATTCGTGGCACCGAATGGCGTTTATATGTACAAAGATGTTGACCATCCGGTATCCGTTTCCCTCGAACTTCCGGAAAATTGGACCAAGGTTTCGACCGCTCTGCCATATAGCGATGGCGTCTATACGGCTTCCAATTTCGACGTTTTGTTCGACTCTCCGATGCTNATCGGCAACCATTGGTCGAAGACCGTTGAGCATAACGGCCATCTCTACGAATTCGCCCTTGAAACCCCGAAAGGCTTTGAAGAAGGACCGTACATCAAGGATTTCCTATCGGCAGTCGATGAGGCCATAGCCATTTTTGGAGATACGCACTTCGAAGATTATCACCTCTTGNTTCTTGGCGAGGGCCGCGGAGGTTTGGAGCATTTCGCGTCACAGGCATGCTACACGGCCGGCGAATGGAATTACAACGACCGCAAGGCATATCTCGGCATGATGAATTTCATNACACATGAATTCTTCCATTCATACAATGTCAAGGCAATNNGGCCCATCGAGTTGGGACCTTTCGATTACGATAAAGAGGTTTTCACGCCTATGCTTTGGGTTAGCGAGGGCTTCACGGTTTATTACGAGGGCGTACTTCTGAATCGTGCCGGAGTCACCACGGACCAAGAATTTTTGGATTTCATCTCGGAATACATCAAAGACGTTGAGAGCAAAGAGGGCCATAAGCACATGAGCCTAAGGCAGAGCAGCTATGATATTTGGCTCAATTTCTTCAATACGGCTGCCAATGGCGATGATGTGAGAATCTCATATTATATCAAGGGCCCCGTCATGGGACTTCTCATGGATGCGGAGATTCAGGGCGTTTCCGGCGGCAAGGCAAGTTTGGATGACCTCATGAATTTGCTNTATCATAGATATTTCAAGGAGCAGGGCAGAGGCTTCACTGAGGAGGAGTTCTGGGCAGCGGCGGAAGAAGTTGCCGGTGGCAGCATGGCTCGCATGCGCAGGTATGTTGATACCACGGATGAGATTGATTATGAGTCCGTGCTTGAACCTCTCGGTCTTACCATCGACCGCAATACATGGAAACTCGTTCGCAAGGCNCCCGTTGAGGAACAACTCAAAGACGCCGCATAAAAGAAAAAATGCTATATTTGTAAGATTATAAAATTAAGCATATGGCAAATTTTAGCTGGTTTGGAAACCAAGAACATAGGGTGTTCAACTACAAGCCTATCTACTANGACCCCGAAGAGGAGGCTCGCAAAAAGATGTTCGGCCACGTAGACGGAACCGAGGAAAAGGAAAAAGCCGAGGGCAAATACGTTCCNGGGTCCCATATCCAAGGTTCTTTCCGCGACGGCAACTATGCCCGTAGACGTGGCGGCACCAAGGCGCAGTCAATCATCGGNCTGATCGGTATGATTTTGCTTGTGGCCGTGCTTATNTATATCGCCAAATTCTACTCGCTTTTGTAGGACCATGCGATTGAAGGTACTGCCGTCAAATATCGCCAACCTTATAGCGGCGGGAGAGGTCGTTCAGCGCCCTGCTTCCGTCGTTAAGGAACTTATGGAAAATGCNGTAGACGCTGGCGCGGACAAAATAAACGTCATTATCAAAGATGCAGGTCGCACCCTGATTCAGATAATCGACAATGGTTGCGGTATGTCTCCGGACGATGCNGTGCTATGCTTTGAGCGTCATGCGACCTCCAAAATCGCGGAAGCGATTGACCTCAACAATATTCGCACTTTGGGCTTCAGGGGAGAGGCACTCGCATCCATCGCGGCTGTAGCGGAAGTGACTCTGAAGACGCGCAGAGCGGAGGATAGCATAGGTTGCCAAGTTGATATGGCGGCATCCAAAAATATATCCACGGAGGAAGTCGCATGCCCCGTAGGGAGNAACTTTGCGGTGCGAAANCTATTCTACAATGTGCCCGCTCGCCGCAAATTCCTNAAATCAGACACGGCNGAATTCAAACACATAGTGGAAGAATTCACNAGAGTNGCGCTATCCAGACCGGAAATAAGCTTTACCCTTACTCATAACGACAAGGATTACTTTGTACTCCGTCCGGCCAAATCGCTAAAATTCAGAATCCAAGATTTGCTCGGTACATCGGCCGTAGACAAAGTTGTAGATATTAGCGCTGACACAGACGCAGTCAAGATTCGAGGCTATGTTTGTAGCCCNGACCTCGCTCGCAAAACCGTAGGAAATCAATACTTTTTCATAAACGGAAGNTTNTTCCGCAGCCCATATTTCCACAAAGCGGTGATGAAAGCATATGAGGGCTTTATCGCCGATGGCATGGTCCCGTCATATTTCATTTTGATGGAAGCGGATCCATCCAATATAGATGTGAATATTCATCCCGCTAAAACTGAGGTGAAATTCGAAGACGANAGCGTTGTATTCCAAGTGCTTTTCGCTTGCGTGAAAGAGGCNCTGGGACGCACCGCCTATGGTTCGGAAATTGACTTTGATGAGGCTCAAGCCCCTCAAATCCCGATTTTNGGNCAGAAATATGACGATTATCGTCCCTTNGTNGATGCNCCGAATCCTGGCATCGATCCGGACTATAATCCCTTTGAAAGTGCCGGTCTTCCCACCGGNGCTCCTCAGCAGGAATTCCCCAGCTTTGGAGGTAAACAATACGACTATCCNGCAGGNCAACCATCATATGACAACCCTCCCGCCGGATCATATTCCAAATATGTAGACCGCCGAGAGGATTACGGCAAACTTTTCGAGGATAAGACCATCCCGACCACCTCAGTCATCATTTTGGCCGGAAAATACATAGTGACTCAGGTCAAATCCGGCTTGCTGGTGGTCAATATAACCAGGGCCCGCGAGAGAATACTCTACGAGAAATTCCTTAATGTGCTGACAAAGGGAACCCACATATCCCAGCAGACGCTTTTCCCAGTTCAGGTGGTAGTGGGAGTGGAAAATAGGCTGGTATTTGACGAACACAAAGACCTTCTGGAGTCGCTAGGCTTCGATATTGCGCCTTTNGGCAATGACACNATAGTGGTGAATGGNGTGCCGGAGGGCTTCTCATGCGAACAATCTAAGGTCGANGCTCTNATGGCGGATGTGCTAATCGCCTTGACGGAGGACCATTCGTCNCTCCCAGGCATGATGGAGTCGTCCATGGCCGGCAAATTCGCCGCTATAGGCGCTCGAGGCGGAAAAAATATGACATCCCCCGTGGAGGCACAGAGATTGATAGATTCGCTTTTCGGATGCGAAAACTCCGAATATACCCCTAAAGGGCATAAAACAATGACAATAATTGCCACCGACGAGGTGGATAAAAAATTCTGATATGGCAATGTATGGCAATGGAGGCGGTTTTTGGAGCGAGTTACCTCCTGTGACTAAAAATATAATCTTGATCAATATCATTATCTTTATCGCAACACAGATAAACGATAATTTTATGATCTCGACCTTTGCGCTCTTCTATCCTACTTCCTACTTTTTCCGCCCATGGCAGATCATNACGCATATGTTTATGCATGGNGGATTTTGGCATATTTTCATGAATATGTACACCCTGCTGATTTTCGGNATGGTGCTGGAGAGGGCCATAGGTTCCAAGAAATTTTTCACATTTTATTTTCTTTCGGGACTCGGAGCCGCTGCGCTTCATTTGGGAGTTGAATATCTTCAGGTGCAGCATTATCTCGCCGCNGGTACTTCCGGCGCCATGGTNTCATATCAGCAACTNGTGATGACGCCTACTCTGGGTGCTTCCGGAGCCATTTATGGCGTGCTGATCGGCTAAGCGATGCTTTATCCGGATTCTGTGCTGACGCTGATTTTCCCTCCCGTTTCTATGAAAGCGAAATGGTTTGTTTTGATTTTCGCAGCGATTGAACTTGCCATGGGAATCTTCACTACAAGCGACGGAGTGGCGCATTTCGCCCATCTCGGAGGCATGCTGATTGGCTTCCTTTTGATAATGTGGTGGCGCAAAACGGGCGAGTTTACGAGAGAGAAAAGTGGATATAGCATATGGCTAAAAAGCACGGCATATTCTTGGGTTTGACCGCTCGCTTTCTGATGATGATTGCGGGAGGCCTGCTAGTGCTATCCTATTTATCCATATTCGTAAACCCCGCCAAGGCATGGTGGATGACCATCTTCGGCCTTCTGTTTATTCCTCTGCTGCTTTTGAATATTTTTCTTCTGGTCTGGGCGATAATCCGTGGTTCCAAAGCCTTGATTATCCCTTTCCTGGCACTTCTGCCGGCCGTTTTCATTATGAAATACTATTATGGCTTCAATGATGTGGACCCCGAAGAAGAAGGCAATGTGAAGATTGTGACCTACAATGTGGGCAAATTTTCCACCGACAAGCTGGGCCTCGAAAATGAAGATTGCACCGATTCCGTGGCGGCATTCTTGAAGACGCAGAATGCCGATATAATTTGCATGCAGGAGTTTTGGGCTCCGAATGAGGTCGACATCAAGGAGTGGCTCACCAAGAATTTCCCTGGCTATACATCTGAATATTTTGTGTACACTAATAGTAAAGGCCGTTCAGGAAATGTCACTTTGAGCCGCTTCCCGACCGTGGACAAGGGCGTTTTGGACTTCGAGAATAGCACCAATCTGGCTGTCTATAGCGAATATGAAATCGATGGCAAGCGCATGAGGGTGTATAATTGCCATTTCGAGAGCTATAATTTGTCCCTGCCTTATTTGGTGAAGACTTTTAAAGGCGATTACAGAAAGGCGGTTCGAGAGACCGAAGCCAAGATGAAGCGGTCGCTTTCGCTTCGCCCGCGTCAGGTGCAACAGGTGTTGGATGACATCTTGAGCAGCCCTACGGATGCCATAATCATGGGCGACTTCAACGATACGCCTCTGTCTTATACTTATAGGCGCCTTTCGAGAGGTCATGAGGATACATTCGTGAAGGCAGGAAAGGGCTTTGGAGCTACCTATAGCGCCTTTAAACCATTCCTGCGAATAGATTTTATATTGTATCCCAAGTCCGGCAATGCCGTCCGGCATGAAGTTTTGCAAAAGAAATATTCAGACCACTATCCGGTGGTCGCCGAGATAAAAATATGAGAAAAGAAAGTAATATAGATAATGCCGCCGTAATCGCTGAGGCCGTCAAGGTGCTTCGTGATGGCGGTTTGATTCTTTATCCCACNGANACGATTTGGGGTATTGGATGCGATGCCACTAATCCGGATGCCGTTGCAAAGGTTTATGCCTTGAAGCAACGTTCCGATAGCAAATCTCTGGTTCTACTGGCTTCTTCGCTCGATATGGTGGCGAAGTTTGTGAAAGATATTCCATATGCCGCCGTGCAACTGGTTGAGGTCAATGATAAGCCGATGACCATAATCTATCCNGANGCTATTTGCGCNAANCCCGANGAGCCNGCNGATAGGCATTTTCTGGCTCATAATGTNGTGGCAGAGGATGGTAGCGTGGGAATTAGAGTGCCGATGTCCGAATTTTGCCAAAATCTTTGTTACAAATTGGGACGTCCGATTGTGTCCACCTCCGCCAATATTTCCGGTGAACCTTCGCCTGAAAAATTCGACGATATAGCCGAGGAGATTATCAAAGGCGTTGATTATGTGGTGCCCAAATCCCTGCAGAAAGGTGCTACGGGGCTTGCTTCGCAGATAATCAAGGTTGAGATGGATGGCCAAATCAAGATAATAAGATCTTAGTATGGAACTTTTTTATACTCATGAGGTAGCTAATGGCTACTGCAATCTTCCGAGTGAGGAAAGAGAACATTTGGTCAAGGTTCTGCGCCATCGTGAGGGTGACATGATATATGTGGTTGATGGCAAAGGCACCATGTACAAGTGCGAGTTGGAGTCCGTCGGGCCTATAGAGATTAGGGCTCGAATCATTGAGACCAATGAGAATTGGAATGCTCTGCCTTACAATTTGACGCTTGCGGTATGTCCCACCAAGCGCAGAGAAAGATATGAGTGGTTCGTGGAAAAGGCCACCGAGGTGGGTGTGAGCGCGATTGTGCCTTTGATGAGCCATAGAACAGAGCGCCATTTTATCCGTGAGGAAAGGCTTGANCGTTTGGTGCTTTCCGCCTCCAAGCAGTCTCTTAAGGCAAAATTCCCAATGGTGCAGGACGATACTAAGTTCAAAGATTTTATTGATTCGCTTCCTGAAGGCGGCCTGAAACTAATTGCTTANTGTTTTGAAGGCGAGTCTCGTCGAATTTCCATCAAAGANGCTCTTGATGGCTATGATGGNAGAGATATTACGATTTTAATCGGTCCTGAAGGAGATTTTACCGAGGAAGAGGCAACTTATGCCCTTGAACATGGCTTTATTCCAGTCCATCTTGGAAACTCTCGTCTTCGCACAGAAACAGCCGGAGTCACCGCAGCAGAAGCGGTTTATTTCAAATTTATGTAGTTCCCNCTATGTATATAGGTCTAATTTCGGACACTCATGGAGTGTTCAGTGACGAATTTAAAGAATTTCTCGAACCGGTAGACGAAATTTGGCATGCCGGAGACTTCGGAGGAGGCATTGATTTCGTCCATGAAATCTCCGCTTTCAAGCCTCTTATCGGGGTTTACGGCAACTGCGATGCCCAAGAAATCCGCTTTGAATGTCCTCTGGTTCAATTATTTAACTGCGAAGGCCTCAAAGTCTTGATGACTCATATCGGAGGCTACCCTGGACATTATCCTCTTAATGTTCGTGCCTTGATTGATAATCATAAGCCTGATATTTTTGTGTGCGGACACTCCCATATTTTGCGNGTNATNAATGATCCTGAAAATCACCTTATTATGATGAACCCTGGAGCAGCGGGTTTACAGGGGTGGCAGGTCTATAGAACAGCCCTCCGCTTTCACATTGAAAGTGGAAAAATCGGTGAAATGGAGGTTTTTAAGCTTGCAAGGGGCTAATTATAAATCGTTTAAGGTTAAAAATTGAAAATAATTCATTGCTTTTTCAGAAATAGGATGTACTTTTGCAGCGCAAGGTAGATGAGTGAGAGAGAATTTTTCGATGTCTTTATGGCGGAGAAAATGTTGAAAAAGTAGAAAATTTTATGTTTAACTGGTTAAAATAACAAGCTTATGAAGAAGATTTTTATGTCTATGGCAATAGTAGCGATGTTGTTCTCTGCTGTTGCATGCGGTAACAAGAAGAAAGACGCAGCTAAGGATGAGAAAGCAGCTGTTGAGGCTGTTGAGGCTGCTGACAAGGCTGTTGAGGCTGCTGACGCTGCCGCTGAGGCTGCAAAAGAGGCTGACGCTGCTGCTACTGAGACTTCATCAGACGTTAAAGAGGCTGCTGAGCAGGTTAAAGACGCTGCAGAGCAGGCTAAATCTGACGCTGAGGCCGTTAAGGATGCTGCTAACGCAGTAAAAGAGGCTGGTCAAGGCCGTTAAGGATCTACGCAAAATAAGAGACCTTAAAGCAAATTAAAGAGGATGATCGAAAGGTCTATCCTTTTTTTTGTCCTTTCTCCTAAAAATTATTATATTTCGAGATTGAAATATGATGACAGGTATGGCGTCTAAAGAAAAATCGGTGTGGTTCTGCACCAACTGCGGCAACGAAAGTCCCAAATGGTTGGGACGATGCCCCGCATGCGGTCAGTGGAACACCATGGTGGAGAAGACAGTAGTGACTGGAAAGCCTTCCCGTAATGCCCCCGTGGCACGTCAAGGCAACAATAAACCGCAACCCTTGAAAGAAATTGGTTCGGCTCAAGAGCAGCGCATATCCCTCGGAATGTCCGAAGTTGATCGTTTGCTTGGCGGTGGTCTGGTCGAAGGTTCCTTGGTGCTTATCGGCGGCGAGCCTGGCATCGGTAAATCTACGCTTTCGCTACAAATTCCCCTTGGATGCCCGTCATTGAAGACTCTCTATGTATCTGGAGAGGAGAGCCCTCGTCAGGTCAAAATGAGAGCCGACCGCTTGGGTGGAGATGCCTCCAACTGCATAATGTATAGCGAGACTCTGATAGAGAATGTCATTGCTGAGGCGCAAGAAATCAATCCCGATTTGGTGGTCGTTGACTCTGTCCAGACCATGTATTCCGGCAATGTCGAATCCTCCGCAGGCAGCGTGTCGCAGGTCAAAGAAGTCGCATCCGTGCTTTTGCATTTCGCAAAATCAACCGGCATACCGGTCATTCTAATCGGACATATCACCAAAGATGGCTATATCGCAGGACCGAAAATTTTGGAGCATATCGTGGATGTTGTTCTCCAATTCGAGGGCGATGACAAGGGGGCATATCGAATTCTCCGAAGCATGAAAAATCGTTTCGGTTCGACTTCCGAGTTGGCGGTTTTCGAATGACTGGAAATGGTCTCAGAGAGGTTGAAAATCCGTCCGAAATGCTTATGCCAATGCATGAGCCTGGGCTTTCCGGTACCGCTATAGCCGCAATGCTAGATGGTTTAAGGCCGTTTTTATTTGAAGTGCAGGCTCTTGTAAGCACCGCTGCCTATGGTACCGCCCAGCGTAGCGCTACCGGTTTCGATGTCCGTAGGCTCAATATGCTTCTCGCGGTTCTGGAAAAACGTGCGGGCTTCAAACTAAATATGAAAGACGTCTTCCTGAATATGGCGGGAGGTCTTCGAATCACCGACCCCGCTTGCGATTTGGCGGTTGTGGTTGCCGTGCTTTCGTCCAATTTCGATTTCGCCATTCCGGCCGATGTTTGCTTTGCCGGTGAGGTTGGCCTTAGTGGTGAGATCCGTCCCGTGAGCCAGATGGACCGCAGGGTGATGGAGGCATCAAGGCTAGGCTTCAAGAAGATTTATATATCCAAATACGCCAGTCTGGACAAGAAAGCCGCTGGGGACATTCAGGTCGTCAAGGTCGCTGACATCCCTTCGTTGGTGAAAAGTTTGTTTAGATGAGAAAGTTGATTTTAATATTCGCAATGGCGCTTACTTCGCTTGTCTCATACGGACAGGCGGCCACGAAATTGGATGCTAATTCGCAAAAAAGTACCGCTCAGCGCTATCTGGAGACTATTCTCAAGGAAAAAGACTTGGCTGCGTCCAATGTCGGAGTTCTTGCGGTGACCTATTCCGGCGACACTCTCGTGAATTATTCTTCCGGCAAAAAGCTAGTTCCCGCATCAAACACGAAATTGCTCTCGACCGGTGCGGCTTTGAGGCAACTTGGATCAAATTATAAATTCGAAACGAAGATTGGCTATACCGGCACAATCGAGGACGGAGTTCTGAAAGGAGACCTCTACATAATCGGCGGCGGTGACCCGACCATAGCATCCAAAGATTCCATCGCAATAGCCACAAACAAGCTTTTCGAACAGTGGCGTGCTTTTCTTGACAAAGGCCGGCATCAAAAAAATCGAGGGCAATATAGTTGGCGACGGACGCTATTTCGACGGACCCAAAGAGGTCAGCACATGGCAGTACGAGGACATCGGCACATATTACGGAACGGGAGGAGATGGCCTCTGCTTTTATCGAAACATCAAGGAATTCGCAACTTCGGCCGGCGCCCGTGAGGGGGATGCCGTCAGCATGAAGCCAGGCTACCCCGACACCCCTTGGATGAAATATACATATAGCTGCAAAACCGGTCGTAGAGGCGTTGGAGACCAGCTTTATCTCTATACAACTGACTTGGCACCTATTGCGGATGTCAGAGGCCTTTTCGGAGTTGACCGCAAGCCAAAGACGGTGCAGTGCAGCAATAAATATGGAGCATATACTTGCGCATATTACTTCCGCAACCATTTGGTAGCAAAAGGCATAGCGGTTAGCGGTTCAGCCGCTGATATATATGCCGGCAAGTATGTAAGGACTGAAATTGGATCAAATGAAGGTCTGAAAGCCGCTCCCAAGCAGAGTAAATTGCAGATTTTGGGCAGCACTTTCTCGCCTGCTTTGTCCCGAATAGCATTCATAACAAATCAGCGAAGCGATAATTTTTATGCTGAGGCTTGTCTTCGTGCCCTTGGTCGTGAAATGACAGGATCAGCCTCCTATGATTCATCTCTAGTGGCTCAGAAACGTGTTTTTAAGTCGATGGGGTTGGATATTTCTTCGCAGGTTTCTTTGGCTGATGGTAGCGGGCTGTCCCGAAATAATTGGGTTTCTCCCGCGTTTTTCTGCGACTTTTTGCGCACCATGCTTAAATCCAAATCAGCCGCGTCTTTCATTGAGTCCTTGCCGAAGCCTGGCGAGGGAACTCAGGTTGGGCGCATGCGCAATGAAGAAGCTTCCGTGAGGGAGAGAGTCCATTTCAAGAGCGGTTCCATGGATGGTGTGCGTTGCTATTCCGGCTATATCGAGTCCACCGACGGGGCCAAGGATGATACCATAATTTTCTCCATTATGATTAATTCATTCTCGGGATCGAATTGGAAAGTAATGGGCCAGATTGACAAATTGATAGCTTTAATGGCGAATGAAAATAAATAAAATATAAAAATATGAAGCATACGATTTTGGTATCCGGTGGCGCAGGTTTTATTGGCAGCCATGTCACCGTTGAACTTATTGAGGCTGGCTATGATGTAATTGTAGCCGATGATATGTCTAATTGCGACATGACTTGTTTCGAGGGTGTCAAGAAGATAACCGGCAAGCAAGATCTTCCATTTATTAAGATGGATTTCTGTGATGCCGATGCCGTGAATTCTTTGTTCGCGAGCCATAAAATCGACGCTGTGATTCATTTTGCGGCATATAAGGCAGTGGGCGAGTCCGTCAATGATCCTGTCAAATATTACAGAAATAATCTGGAAAGTTTCCTCAATGTGATTGAGGCCGCAAAGGATAATGGTGGTTGCAATGTGCTGTTTTCTTCTTCCGCTACGGTTTATGGCGAGGCGGAGGAATTGCCCGTGACCGAGAAGTCTCCTCGTCAGCCTGCAACCTCTCCCTATGGCAATACAAAGCAGATTTGCGAGGATATTTTGAGGGATAGCGTNAAGGCTTATGGTGGCGAAATCAAGGGTATTGCGCTGAGATATTTCAATCCCATCGGTGCCCATCCGTCCGCTTTGATTGGTGAGCTTCCTCGTGGAGTGCCCAACAATNTNGTGCCTTTTATCACTCAGACNGCCATTGGTAAGAGGGANTGCTTGAGCGTTTTCGGTAATGATTATCCTACGCCTGATGGTACTTGCCAGAGGGATTATATTGATATCGTAGACCTCGCAAAAGCTCATGTNTGTGCCGTTAGAAGNATGCTGGAGGGCGAAATGGAGNCNNATTATGAGATTTTCAATATCGGTACCGGCAAGCCTGTATCCGTGCTTGAACTCATAAATGCTTTCGAGAAGGTGAATAATTTGAAGCTGAATTGGAAGTTCGCTCCTCGTCGTGAAGGTGATGTTACCGCCATTTGGGCCGACCCTTCTTTGGCTAATGAGAAGCTGCATTGGAAGGCTAATCGCTCGATTGAAGATACTTTGGCCGCTGCTTGGGCTTGGGAGAAGCATATAAATAATCTCTAGGCTGCGATGCGAGCGTTTTGGAAATATTTTCTCTTGGTCGCTTTGTCCTGTTTGCCTTTGATGGCTTCGGGGCAGGGAAAAGCCGTTGTGAATCTTCCCGTCAATTTTATGCGGGAGGCGCCTGATTATACCGCTGAGATGGGCACTCAGGCTCTTATGGGCACTGTTGTCAATGTTCTTGATTCTGATGGTTATTGGCGCTATATTGAGACTCCCGATGGCTACAAGGCTTGGNCTAATGCNTTNGGNCTTGTGNCTATGTCCGATGATAGGATGGCTGAATATGAGAATGCTTCCAAACTTATTGTTACCGCCGACCATAGTCAGGTTTATGCCGATGCNGATGAGGAATCGTCTCGTGTGAGTCCNTTGCTTCGTGGCGATGTTCTGCGCNAGGTTCTTATTGATGGTAAACTTCTGGTTAAGAGGGGCTTTTGCTGCGTTATGCTGCCTTCGGGTAAGGTGGGCTGGATGCCTAAGGAGGATGCCATGGATANGGATAAGTGGTTTGCTTCGAGGGATGATGGTCTTGAGGATGTTGTGGCTGAGGCGCTTCGTTTTGTTGGTGTGCCTTATCTTTGGGGTGGTGGTTCTCCCGATGGTTTTGATTGCAGCGGCTTGACTCAGTTCGCGTTTTATATGTCCGGTATTCAACTGCCTCGCAATACTGGTGCGCAGGTGAAGTGTGGGGCTGAGGTGGATGTGAGCGGTGTGCAGAATGGGGATTTTAGCAATTTGCGCAGGGGTGATTTGCTATTTTTTGTGAATGAGAAGAGTGGTAGGGTGAATCATGTGGCGATTTATCTTGGCGACGGGAAGATTGTGCATTCGTCTCAACTTGTGAGGGTGAATTCGTTGCGTCGGGGGGATCCGGATTGCTATGAAGGGGTTGGAAGATTACGATATGGCAGGNGNNTGGCTGAATTTTTTAAACAAAATGCGCAATANGATAGGATAATTGAAAAATATTATTAAATTTGCCTAAGAANANTTTAGCAANAATAACATTTAAAACATATAGTTATGAACCTCAGAGATTTTAAGAAGGACGTAGAATATTTCGTAGGTGAGTTCGTGGATGATTGTGCTTTGTTTTTGACTGTCAATCCCGAGAAGTCTACGGATGAGGTGACCGCCATAATCGAAGAGGCGGTAGATCTGTATAACGACTTGAANGANAAGGCGAATGTTAAGGTAGAGGGCAAGAAGTCTGCTTATTTCTCTGGTCTGCGTCAGGAGATGATGGATCAGGTGGATGCTCTTTATGAGAAGCTAAGCAAAATCATTTCTGCTAAGTAGAATATATATTAACCCTATATATTATTAACGAAAAGGGAGAAGTCGAGAGCGGCTCCTCCTTTTT
>Ga0065709_1029737_pt1 | contig 13204 bp, 6 predicted proteins | sample Hoacrofraction14_2_FD_59096 | JGI IMG/M metagenome (GOLD analysis project Ga0065709, IMG submission 59096) | Hoatzin crop microbial communities from Cojedes, Venezuela, sample from fiber fraction 14 v1 | ecosystem: Host-associated > Birds > Digestive system > Esophagus > Crop | place: Venezuela...
GGATCTAAAACACCCATAAGGTCCTGATAGAAAGAATAATGTGTAGTGTGTAGGATTTTTTCTTTAAAAACTCCTGGTAACGCGCGCGTTACAAAATCACTTTTTATCCGTCTTTAGTTTAAAACAAACTATAAGAACCGTTATGAGCAGAATCTTTACTATACTCCTGATATTGACTATGTTTCTCTCGCCGCTCCAGTCGATGGGCGGTCGGATTTACGTGTCTCCGAAGGGAAATGATAATAATCCGGGAACGGAAACACAGCCGTTTCTCACCGTTCAGAGAGCTCTCCGCGAGGCTCGCGAGTGGCGTCGTTTCGGTGGTGACAAAACCGAAGGGATGATAGAGATTATTCTTGGAGAGGGTGTCTATCCGCAGACATCTCCGATCTTCATCCGTCCCGAAGACAGCGGAACCGGGGATTCCCCGACAGTGATCCGCGGCAAGGCCGGAGAGAATGCCGTAATTAGCGGCGGAGTGGAACTGAAGGGATGGAGACAGGAGGGGAAGCTATGGACCATGGAAGCGCCACTGATATCGAATAGCCCGCAGATGTTCCGCCAGCTGTGGATTAACGGACGGAAGGCTCTCAGGGCGAATCAGTTCGGTAAGTATGAGATGCAGAGAATGATTGATTTCAATATCAAGGACAGGACGGTCACGATACCATTTCCCAAGGAAATAACTTCGATAGAAGAAGCGCCGCAACTGGAGATGATGGTGCATCAGAGATGGGCGGTTGCCATCCTTAGGGTGAAAGACATCGTGCGCCAAGGCGATAATGCCGTGGTCAGCTTTCTCGAACCCGAGAGCGAACTGGAATTTTCTCATCCGTGGCCCCAGCCGGTTATCAATGGCGAAAAAGGCAGTTCGTCGTACTGCCTGATGAATGCCCTGCAGTTTGTCGACACCCCGGGGGAGTGGTATCAGGATAACCGCACGGGAAAGATTTATTACTATCCCCGACAGGGAGAGACGATGGAAAATACCATCGCTACGGCACCTGCGCTGTCTGCCGTTATGGAGATAAAAGGTACTCCGTCACAGAAAGTTACCAACGTATATTTCAAGGATATCAACTTCGAATACGCAGCATGGAACAGACCTGCCGGCAAGGGACATGTGACCCTTCAGGGAGGATTCCCCATCACCGATGCATACAAACTGCAGCAGCCGGGATTCCCCTGGAGCGCGACACTCGAAAACCAGGCCTGGATAGAACGGCCCGAAGCAGCGGTGACGATGGAATGGACTGCTGATGTGAATTTTGAAAACTGCCGTTTCTCTCATCTCGCCTCGACGGCTCTTGATATGGTGACGGGCAATAGCGGAAACATCATCGCAGACAACAGATTCACCGATATCGGAGGAACGGCGATCCTGGCCGGTTCTTTTGCCGAGGGGGGATATGAGGTGCATCGTCCTTACCGTACTTCCAAGGGGGGAGACGAATATTGCAGGAATCTGGATATAAAGGATAATATCATCATCGACGCCACCAATGAAGACTGGGGATGCGTCGGCATCGGATGCGGTTTCGTAAGAGATGTGAATATCACCGGCAACGAGGTCGCTGATGTCAACTACTCCGGAATATGCGTGGGATGGGGGTGGTCCACCGACTCCTGCGGGATGGAAAACAACAAGATCATCGGTAATTATGTGCACCGTTTCGCAAAACAGCTGTACGACGCCGGAGGGATATACACCCTGTCCAACCAGCCCCGATCGGTGATAGCTCAGAATAAAATCGACAGCATCGGCAGAGCACCCTACGCCACCAACGACAGGGGGTTCTATATCTATCTCGATGAGGCTACCGACGGATATACCATAGAGGATAACTGGTGCCCCGAGGCTAAGTTCGGCGACAACAAACCCGGCCCTGCCGTGGTATGGAAAAATAACGGTCCTTCTGTTGTACTGAAGAATCATACCGGGAAATAACAATCAGATAAAAACGATAATATATGAAGCAGACAAATTATCATCTCTTCGACTTTATGGATTTCGCCCCCGACCTGCAGAAAGACGAGTCGTTGTGGAAGGCCTATTCCAGTATCAAGATCGAAGATAAAGACGGGGATATCCTTATCTCCGTACCGTTTCAGAAACAGAAACTTCAAGCCGATATGGAGGCCGATATGTCGGCGGGGCAGGCAGTGCACACCCTCGTGCTCAGAGCCTACTCCCCCGATATGCTGCGCCTCTTCGTGAGTATGGTCGGCGACAGCGTCAGTGACGAGTCGCTCATGCTCGATATGGCGGAGGAAGTGAAGCACCAGCCCCTTCACTCCGAAGAGAAAGACCTTTTTGTGACGATCAGTGACGACGAGGGCCGGACACGGGCCACCATCGACCTTCGTCCTTATCCCGTCGACCACTGGAGCGACCTCCAGCCGGCACCGCAGCCGACCATCGAACTGGTGCTCTATCCCGACGGCGATATGAGTAAGCCGGTGGCCCTGAGCGACGACCATTTCTCGCCGCCCCGCTACGATGCCCTCCCCATCGGATACTGTCTCAGCGAAGGCAAGCCCGACAGAGCCACCATCTCCTTCAAATGCCAGGCAGACGAATGTTTCGCCGGAACGGGAGAGAGATTCAGGAAGATGGACCTCAGCGGACAGACATTCCAACTGAAGAATCAGGACGGACAGGGCGTGAACAACCGGAGATGCTACAAGAATATCCCCTTCTATCTGTCGAGCCGGAAGTATGGCGTCTTTTATCATACGAGCGACTACTGCAAACTCTCCCTCGCCGACCACAGCACCCGCAGCGTGCAGTTTATGTGCGACAGGGCTACAATAGATACTTTTATCATCGGCGGCAAAGATCCCGAGACGATACTCAACAGCTACCGCATGCTCACCGGATATCCCACCATGCCTCCTTTGTGGAGCTTCGGTATCTGGATGAGCAGGATGACATATTTCAGTGCCGACGAGGTGGACGAGATCTGCGACCGGTTGAGAGCGGAACATTATCCCTGCGATGTGATACACCTCGATACGGGGTGGTTCCGCACCGACTGGCTCTGTGAATGGAAGTTCAACCCAGAGCGTTTCCCCGACCCGGAAGGCTTTATCCATCGGCTGAAGGACAACGGTTTCAGAGTCAGCCTCTGGCAGCTGCCTTACATCGCTGCCGGGGCGGAACAGATCGGCGAGGCGAGAAAAAACAAATATATCGGACCGCTGCTCAAGGAACAGGCATCAGAGGGAAGTAACTTCTCCACTCTCGACTATGCCGGTACCATCGACTTCTCTTATCCGAAGGCCACGGAATGGTACAAGGGTCTGCTCAAGACGCTTCTCGATATGGGAGTGGCATGCATAAAGACCGATTTCGGCGAGAATATCCACATGGATGCCGTGTATCATTCCATGACTCCCGAACAGCTGAATAATATCTATGCCCTGTTGTATCAGAAGGCAGCGTACGAGATCACCAAGGATGTCACCGGCGACGGCATCGTATGGGCGAGAGCCGCTTGGGCCGGCTGCCAGCGCTATCCCCTCCACTGGGGAGGCGACTCCGAAAGCAGCTGGGACGGTATGGCGGGGTCGCTCAAGGGTGGACTGCACTTCGGACTCTCCGGATTCGCTTTCTGGAGCCACGACGTGCCGGGGTTCCACAGTCATCCTAACTTCATGAACTCGCCCCTCGACGAGAAGGTATACGTGAGATGGACCCAGTTCGGCGTCTTCACCTCGCACATCAGATACCACGGATCGTTCAAGCGCGAACCCTGGCATTATCCTGCCATCGCCCCGATAGTGAAGAGATGGTGGAACCTCCGTTATGCTCTCATACCCTATATATTACAGGAGAGCGAACATGCGGTAAAGAGCGGTCTGCCCGTAATCCAGGCTCTGCTCATCCGCCATCCCGACGACAGGGTGGTATGGCATATCGATGATGAATACTATTTCGGACGCTCGTTCCTCGTATGTCCGGTGATGAACAGCGAGGGCCGCCGCGATATCTATCTCCCGGAGGGGCAGTGGATCCACTTCTTCACCGGCGAGCGCTACGAGGGCGGCCGATGGCTCTACGGATACGAGTCGCCGCTCGATATGATGCCGGTGTTCGTTCGGCCGGGAACCCAGATTCCGGTATATCCCGAACATGTGGAGTGTACCGACGAGATGGATCTCTCGAAAGTGCGGATCATAAAGACAGACAACAGTTTCACAGGATTTAAATTTTAAGAGATATGCAGACACATTATATGCAAGGTCTTGACTGGATAATACTTATCGCATATTTTATTATCCTCGTCGCCATAGGCCTCTGGGCAAGTACGAAACGCAAGAAGGATTCGAGTCTGTTTCTTGCCGAACATTCCCTGAAGTGGCATCATATCGGTTTTTCGATGTGGGGCACCAACGTCGGGCCGTCGATGCTCATCGCCTCGGCGAGTGCGGGATTCACCACGGGTATCGTATCGGGCAACTATGCATGGTATGCCTTCGTGTTCATCGCTCTGCTGGCTTTCGTCTTCGCTCCCCGGTATCTCGGGGCCAACGTGAGTACCCTGCCGGAGTTTATGGGACTGCGTTTCGGACAGTCCACGAGGAACATACTGGCATGGTATACCATCGTCACGATACTTATCTCGTGGCTGGCGCTGACTCTCTTTGCCGGCGGAATACTCATCCGTCAGGTGTTTGACATCCCGATGTGGGCTTCGGCGCTGATTCTTCTGTTTATCTCGGCTTCGTTTACCATGCTCGGCGGTCTCAAGGCCGTGGCATATACCAATGTGTACCAGATGCTTCTGCTGATCTTCGTGAGTGCCACTCTTACCATCGCCGGTTTTCATAAGGCTGGCGGAGTGTCGGCGGTATGGAATGCCGTGCCCTCGGATTACTGGGTGATGTTCAAGCCCAATTCCGATGTCGCCTTCCCGTGGCTGCCGATAATACTGGGATATCCTATCATGGGAGTGTGGTTCTGGTGTACCGACCAGTCGATGGTGCAGCCGGTGCTGGCGGCGAAGAACCTGAAGGAAGGACAGATGGGAGCCAACTTCACGGGATGGCTGAAGATTCTCGATGTGCCATTGTATATCCTTCCCGGTGTCATCTGTTTCGCTCTTTATCCCGACCTGGCGAATCCCGACGAGGCATATATCACGATGGTAACCAATCTCTTTCCGATAGGTATGGTGGGACTGGTGTTCGCCGTTCTCACAGCTGCTCTCGTGAGTACCATATCCTCGGCGCTCAATGCTCTGAGCACGGTGTTTACCATGGATATATATGTCAAGAAGTTCAATCCTCAGGCTTCCCCGCAGGAGGTGATCAAGATGGGCCGTCTCGTGGTGCTTATCGGGGCGGTGATATCCGTGGCCATAACGGTAGCCATCGACAGTATCAAAGGGCTCAATCTGTTTAATATCTTCCAGTCGGTGCTGGGATTCATAGCTCCTCCGATGACGGCGGTGTTCATCTTCGGTATTTTCTGGAAGAAGACGACGACGCAGGCGGCCAACTTCGCCCTCACCTGGGGGACGGTGTTCAGCATCGGTATCGGCATCCTTTATCTATGGGTGCTGCCGTCAGACCAGTATGACTTCTGGCCCCACTTCATGATGCTGTCGTTCCTTATCTTCGTCGTTATCGCCATCGCGATGACGGTGATCAGTCTGTTAGACAAGTCGGGCAGGGAGTATTCCATCCCGTCGCCGATAAAAGAAAAAGTAGTGCCCGTCGTGAAAATCGGATGGACACTACTTACTGTCGTTATGATAGCACTTTATATATTCTTCAACTAACCGCAGCAGAAGAGTATTATCAGTTCCGCCACGAGAATGCGGCAGAACATGCTCAGCGGGTATACTGTGGAATATCCCACTGCCGGTGCCTCTTTCGAACAAATGCTGTTGGCGTAAGCCAGTGCGGGCGGGTCGGTATAGGTACCGGCAATCATTCCCATCAGGGTGAAGTAATTTGTCTTGTATTTCATGCGGGCGATGGTACCGATGATGAGGATAGGTATCACGGTGATGAGGAAACCGGTGTATACATATTTCAGACCGTCGCCTGATATTACGGTATCCCAGAATCCTGCTCCCGCCTTGATACCCACGCTGGCAAGGAAGAGCACCAGTCCTATCTCCCTGAGCATCAGGTTGGCTGATGTGGTGGTGTATGTTACCAGTTTCACCTTGTATCCGTATCGTCCGATGAGGATGGCGATGATCAGCGGACCGCCGGCGAGACCGAGTTTCAGAGGTATCGGCATGCCGGGGATCATTACGGGAATGCTTCCAAAGATGATACCTACGATGATACCCACGAAGATAGTGGCTATGTTGGGTGCCTCGAGACGCTTGATCGAGTTGCCGAGTTTTGCTGCCAGATGGTCTACCGCCGTTTCGGGACCCACGGCCATCACGCGGTCGCCCACCTGCAGTGCGAGACGGCGGCTGGCGAAGATATCCATTCCCTGACGGGTCACTCTGGTGATGTTCACTCCGAAGGCGCTCGACACGTGGAGCTGGCCCAGGGTCTTGCCGTTCATCTTGGGGTTGGTGACAAGGATGCGCTTGCTCACCATCGGCTGGTCCTGCTCCTCCCAGTTCACCTCGATCTTAGGTCCGATGAAGGCCTGGATGGCTTCGGCGTCAGCCTCGGCGCACACTACGAAGATCTGGTCGCCCAGTTCGAGCACGGTGTCTCTGTTGGGGGTGCTCACATGTCCGTTGTGGAGGATTCGCGAGCATACCATACCTCTGTTGAGGAATTCCGATACCTGCATCAGCGTGCGGCCGGCGATATATTTGTTGGTCACTTCGAGATGCATGAAGAACGGTTTCACGTGGGTGTCGGCCGTTTCTTCCTCTTCCAGTTCCTTTTCCTCGTCGCCGAGCGTCACCTTGCAGATATACCTTATTAATATTGTGGCACCGATGATGCCGAGTACACCGAGTGGGTAGGCGCAGGCGTATCCCGATGCTATCTGCGGGGCGTTGCCGCTGCCGAATACCGACGACAGGGCTTCGTTGGCGGCTCCGAGACCGGGGGTGTTGGTTACGGCTCCGTACATAGTACCTACCATCATCGGAAGGTTCTTCGGGTCGCTGGTGTCGAAGAAGATGAAGTAACAGGCGAACATCACTGCCACGTTGAGCAGGATCATGCTCACCGCCAGCATGTTGAGAGTGATTCCTCCCTTGCCTAAGTTCTCAAAGAAACCGGGGCCCACCTGCAGTCCGATCATGAAGACGAAGAGGATGAGGCCGAAGTCCTGCATGAATGTGAGTACATTCGTGGGACCTGTAAAACCGACATGGCCGGCGAGGATTCCCGCGAATAGCACAAAAGTGACTCCCAGGGAGATTCCGCCGAACTTGATCTTGCCCAGGTATACTCCCAGGGCAATGACCACGGAGTAGAGCAGTACGATATGCGCTACCGAGTCGGTCGTGGTAAACAAACTAACTAACCAATCCATATAATTATTACGTTTTAATTTCGGGCTGCAAAGGTACAAAAAATATCTGAAACAATTGCAAGAAATACCCGAAATTATACAAATAATCGTCCGATCTGGTACACGAGGGCGCTCATCACCCATGCCAGCGCTGTGGTATATACCGCAGCGAAGATCGCCCAGCCCCATGATCCGCTCTCATTCTTGATAGCCGCTATGGTGGCGATGCAGGGGAAGTAGAGGAGTACGAAGATGAGATATGCGAAGGCGATAAGGGGAGTGATTCCCTCGGCCTCCATCTTCACGCGCAGTTTTTCGTATTTCGCCATGTCTTCCTCGTCGGCCACACTGCTGTCGTCGGCGTAGAGCACTCCCATCGTGGAGGCCACGATTTCCTTGGCGCCCACTCCGGCGATGAGACTGACATCGAGCTTCCAGTCGAAGCCCTGAGGGGTGAAGAGGGGTGCCACGGCCTTACCCATACGACCGATATAACTCTGTTCCTGTTGCTCCTGATTGCTGAGGTTTTCGTTGTGCGGGAAATATCCGAGTGCCCATACTATAATACTGGCAACCAGGATGATACCTCCCATCTTTTTAAGATATTGTTTACCTTTCTCCCAGGTATGCCGGCCGATAGCTTTCCATGTGGGGAAACGGTAGGGCGGCAGTTCCATCACGAAGGGGGTGTCTTCGCCTTTCACCAGGAAGGTGCAGAAAATCTTACTCATTATCACTGCCATCATGATACCTGTAGCGTAGAGTGTGATCATCACGAGCGACTGGTATTTCAGTGCGAAGAAGGTGCCGGTGATCATAATATAGATAGGCAGTCGTGCCGAACAGCTCATCATCGGCAGGATAAGCATCGTGACGAGGCGGCTGCGCCGGCTTTCGATAGTTCTTGTGGCCATCTCCGCCGGCACGTTGCATCCGAAGCCCATGATAAGGGGGATGAATGACTTGCCGTGGAGGCCCATCTTGTGCATCAGCTTGTCCATGATGAAGGCTGCCCTGGCCATGTATCCGGAGTCTTCCATAAACGAGATGAAGGCATAGAGGATAAGGATCTGCGGTAGGAATACGATCACTGCTCCGACGCCTCCGATCACTCCGTCGACGAGCATGTCTTTCACCGGTCCGTCGGGTAGGGTGGAGCTGAGGTAGTCGCCGAGCCAGCTCACTCCGGCGTCGATCCAGTCCATGGGATACTGCCCGAGGGCGAAGGTGGCCTCGAACATGATGAAGAGGAGCACGAAGAAGATGGGGAATCCCGCGTATTTGTTGGTGATGATACTGTCGAGGAGGTGTGTCGTCTGATAGGTGTCGTTGCTTTTCCCCACTTCGTATCCGGCCTCCTTCAGGGCTCCGTGGATGATACCGTATTTGGCGTCCATCATCATCGTCTCGCTGTCTTCGCCGGTTTCTTCCCTGAGTCTCGCGGCGATGCTGTCGCGCAGGGCTATCACCTCTCTGCCGTTGGCGAGAGTGCCGGCGATCTGCTCCACCTCGGAGTCGTTCTCGAGGAGTTTTATCGCGAGGTATCGGGTGGAGTATTTGTATCTGATGTCCTGGTTTTTCTGTATCTCGGTCTTTATCTTGTCGATGCAGTCTTCGAGCTGTTGTCCGTGGTTGAGGTGCACATGCCGGAAGATGGCTTTCTTGCCGTCCTCGGCTCCCGCCTCTGCCGTCTCGTATACTTTGATGATGGTGTTGAAGAGGTCGTCGACTCCTTTGCCGCTCTTGAAGACGGTGGGGACGAAGGGCACTCCGAAGAGCACTCCGAGATGCTTGTGGTCGAGTTTGTCGCCCCGGTCGGTGAGCTCGTCGTACATATTGAGGGCACACACCATACGGAGATGCATGTCAATGAGTTGCGTCGTCAGATACAAGTTTCTCTCTAAGTTGCTCGAGTCTATTACATTGATTACCACGTCGGGCGTTTTCTCGATTATCTGCTTTCTGACGTACATCTCTTCGGGGCTGTATGCCGAGAGGGAGTAGGTGCCGGGCAGGTCGACGATATTGAACTGATATCCTTTGTATTCGGCGTGTCCTTCCTTGGCGTCGACGGTGACGCCGGAGTAGTTGCCTACTCTCTCGTGGGCTCCGGACGCGAAGTTGAAGAGCGATGTCTTTCCGCAGTTGGGGTTTCCCACGAGGGCCACGTTGATGATGCGGTGCTTCTTCATCGCCGCACTGTGCATCTGCCGCTCCGTGAGGGATATCCTTTCCGACATCGCCTGTTCGTCTTCGTCCTCGCTGAGGATGAGTTCCGACGCCGGGGCGCTGGCGACGGCTTCCATCTTCCGGGCCTCCTCCTCGGATATTATCTCGATCATATCGGCCTCGGCATGGCGGAGGGATACCTCGTAACCCATAATCTTATACTTCACGGGGTCTTGCAGGGGGGCGTTGAGCAACACTTCCACCACCTTGCCTTTGATGAATCCCATCTCCACGATGCGCTTGCGGAATCCGCCGTGGCCTAATACCTTCACTATTACGCCTTTGCCGCCTGTCTTGAGCTCTGATAATTTCATTGCGTTATGTATTTTTGCTGCAAAGGTACAAATAATATTTGTATATTGCGGACTTTTGACCGGCGGAATGGGAAAAATACCTAAAAATGGGGATGGGTGAAGGGTAAACGTTGAGCAGAAGTCTCCCCCTCGCTGGCGAGGGGGCGGAGGAAGGCGCCAGCCTTCCGGTGGGGGCGTGGATCCAAGCACTGAATTTGCGTAGTCTGAAATATCAAAATAGGTATCGAAGCGAACAGAAGATATCTCGGATAGTTAATAAAATGTAAAATTAACGTTATTCTCAATAATTTTATATTGTATTTCTGGGAAAATTCGTACCTTTGCACCCAAGAATTGTGTGATGACCCTGGTAGGAGTGACACCTATCTATAAACTCTATACTTCAGGACTCGGTCCTGATTGATACCATAAACTGCTGAAACTATATTCGCAACGAACAAACTGTCGGAATAATGCGGCACAACGCAATACCACTAAAGGTAAATCGGGAGGAACCTATAGTAAAAACAGCAAAAATAAAAAACTTAAATTATAAATTTTAACTTCACAAAAATGAAAATTACAAAAAGTTTGATGGCGATGATGGCAGTAGCTGCCTTCACAGCCTGTGGAAGTGACAACGTTTATGACGAGAACGCTGTAGCTCAGAAGTATGCTGAGAGCTTCAGTGCTAATGTTCTCGCTAACGGCACTATTGATGAAAACCAGACTTGGAACACTGCAGTGAAAACTACAGTGAAGGTTTCAAGCGATAAGGCTGGTACTATCCGCGTGTATGGCACTTGCCCAACTTTCGGTAGCACTCCTTATCTGATTTCTCAGTCTATCAAGGCTGGTGAAACTCTTGATCTTACTCTCGCTCGCCCGCAGAGCGCTGAGACTATGTATGTTGCTCTCGTTGACGACATGGGAGGCATGAAACTTGCTGTAGCTGAGGACAACGGAACTGTTAGCTTCTCGACTACAAGTACAAGCACAAGAGCCGGAATGAAGAAGGTTACTACCAAGGATGGTAAGTATACTTTCACCGATCAGGCTTCTGACGAGGCTTTCGAGGGTAATTGGGAGAACTGGACTGTACCTAGCGGACTGACAGTCGCAGATGCCGGCATTGCTGGCGACTATCAGTTGCCCACAAGTTCTTCTAAAGTTAACTTCTGGTCTGGAAAGTACAATGTTTATGTAAAGGAAAATGAAGACGTTGACTATTCTAACATTACAGAGGCTGACAATTTCTTTGTAGCAAACGGAAGTAAGGCTAATTGGTATGATACTGCTTACAGCACTTATTCGACGTTCTACATTGGCGCAGGCGCAACCTTCACTATCACAGCCGCTGCTTTCAGCAACTGCGGTACTGGCACGCACATCTATATTGCTGATGGTGCTACTCTGAACATCGTTGGCGATGGTGCTTGGACTCCGACTGCTGTTACTATCTACAACAAGGGTAACATCACTGCTGAGGCTATCAACACCAATGCTGGTACTACCATTTACAACAACACTACCGGTTCTATTACTCTGACTGGTTCTGATAAGTCAGACTTCTCAAGTACCATGATCTACAACAAGGGTACTTTCCAGAGCACAGGTACTGGTACTGTTATCCTCGGTGCTGACACCAAGTTCGTTAACGATGGAACTATCGATGTCGCAGCTCAGTTGAACACTGCCAACGCTACCGTGGAACTTGTTAACTTGGGCGATATGAAGGCTAGCGACTTCTGGATTCAGGGTAGCAGCTCTTTCTATAACGGTGGAACAGCCGAAATCAAAAATCTGAGCCAGCTTGACTGTAATAATGGTACATGGATCAATGAAGGTCAGTATGTAACTGGCAGTTTCGACTACACTGCAGGTACAGGTAACTACTACAACAACTGTAAGCTCACTGTTAACGGCAAGTTCTCTATGCATACTGCAGACGGCAACCATAATGCATTCTACGTAAACGGTGGTGTAGTTTGTGATGAGTTCTATATGAACAAGGGCGGTATCTATATCGGTGCAAACTGCTGTTTCGAGGTTAAGGGTACAGCCACGATGTACGTTACAAAGGACTACACCGATGGTTGCATCAGCGGCCCGACATCCGGTGATGGCTACGGATACTTCCACGCAAAGGAGATTGTAGGTGGTGAGATCTTCCAGCAGTATATGGCTAACTATTGCGGCAACCTCTATGTAGCTACCAAGTCGCACTTTGCTCAAGGCGAGACAGGCGGCAGACCTTACTACGATCTCCGCGATAACGCAAAGCTGATCATCGAGCCTACCGCTTATGCTCCTACTGTTCCTGCAACTGAGTGTAATCCTGGTTACAACGGTGGTGACACTCCGACTCCTGCTGTTAAGCAGTGGTACTACTATGCATTCGAGGACCTCGGTGCTACCGATGATATCGACTTCAACGACGTTGTAGTTCGCGTATCTGCTCCTGAGAACGGTGTCAGCGACATCGAGCTGCTCGCAGCCGGTGGTACAATGGAGACCTACGTACTCGTAAACAACAACAGCGTATTCGGTGAGGTTCACAGCGCATTCGATGCAGAGATCTCTGAGATGATTAACACTTCGTCTGTAAACAAGACATTCGTCGCTGATACAGTCACATTGACTGCGGGTCAGGATGCTTCTAATCTCGACATCAAGATCAAGATAGCAAACGGCAGCAGCACTTCTACTATCGTTGAAGCTCCTCTGGAAGGCGAGGCTCCTAAGATGATCCGCGTAATGGGTAATAGCGACGGCAAGTGGTTCTGGCCGACAGAGCGTACAAACATCTCTAACGCTTACAGCAATTTCGCCGCTTGGGCAAAGAATATCAAAAGCAATACCGACTGGTATGAGACTCCGACAGGCAGCGTAGTATCTTACTAATCTGAAAGATCCGGAGCCTTGGGCTTTATCACTTAAGGCTTCATCTTAAAATATCGGGAGTGCGCCAAAATGGCGCACTCTTTTTTTTGTCTACGAATTTGACGAATTAAACGAATTCCTTCAGCTCACCGCTTGCTCTTTTTTAGTCTACGAACGATTCCGTAAGCCAAGAGCAGACTAAGCTTGATTAAGCTATGGCGAGACGAGGAATCGCACTTTCGAAGAAAGAATTGACGAATTATACTAATGCTCTCCCTCTCCGAAATGCTTTCGCCTTCCTCCGCCCCCTCGCTGGCGTAGCTTCTCCCCCTCGCTGGCGAGGGGGCGTAGG
>Ga0065709_1029738_pt1 | contig 13201 bp, 10 predicted proteins | sample Hoacrofraction14_2_FD_59096 | JGI IMG/M metagenome (GOLD analysis project Ga0065709, IMG submission 59096) | Hoatzin crop microbial communities from Cojedes, Venezuela, sample from fiber fraction 14 v1 | ecosystem: Host-associated > Birds > Digestive system > Esophagus > Crop | place: Venezuela...
GAGGGCCCGGCCGCAGGCCCTGAGCAGCGGGTCACCCCCCCGACACGTCCTCGCGCATGTGCCTCGTCCTGTGGGCGTGCCTGGGCTCGCGTTCCATGGTGGGTCCTCCTCGTTCGTCGGGGGAAATCTAAAAAAACACATGTCACCAGATTTAGCACAACGCCAGCCACGACGCTCGCAGGAAAGGCGGCCCCGCCAGACTCACCCAGTTCTACCGCCGCTTTCTCGACCAGATGGGATGTACGCCCAAGGAGTACCGCGAGAGGTCCGCGTGACCGGGGCGGACGAGAGCCAACAGGAACGTCCGCCCCCCGTTGGCTCTCGGAATCACACGTGACGCCAGGCACCCGCCCGGCTAGTCCAAGTCAACGCCGTTCGACGCGATGACCTTCTGGTACCACGCGAAGCTGTCCTTGCGGTAGCGCGGCATAGCGGGATCGTCAAAGTCAACGTACACGACGCCGTAACGCTTGGCGGGGTCGCCGCTTGCCGAGAGGATGTCGATCCATCCCCAGGGCAGGTACCCCAGCACGTCCACGCCGTCCTCGAGCGCGGTCGCGCGCACGGCCTCGATGTGGGCACGCAGGTACTCGACGCGGTAGTCGTCGTGCACGTGACCGTCCTCGGTCAGCACGTCGTCAGTCACCCCAAGGCCGTTCTCGACCACCATCACCGGCAGGCGATACCGGTCCCAAAGCTCGTTCATGAGAATGCGCAGGCCAAGCGGGTCTATCGTCCACCCAAAGCTCGACTTCTTGAGCTTGGGGTTCTCGAGGTGCGCGTACATCGTCTGCATCGTGGTGCCCGATGCCTCCTTCGCGCTCTGCTCCCCGCCCATGCAGAGCGAGAAATAGTAGCTAAAGGAGACAAAGTCCATGCGATAGACGTCTGCCGAGAAGGGCACGCCGTCCTCCCCCGCCATCACGGGCTCGACGCCCGCCGCCCGCATGGCCGCCGACTCGCGCGGGCTGTACGAGCCCGTCGCGCACGCGTCGAGGAAGTTCCACATCTTGGCGCGATTGTGGTTCTGGGCGGCGAGGACGTCGGCGGGGTCGGGCGAGTACGGGTAGGCCAGCGAGCTCGCGATCATGCAGCCGATGCGGGCCTCGGGGCAAAGCTCGTGGCACAGCCGTACCGCCAAGAAGTGCGCGCGCAGCGTGTTGTGGTAGATGCGATACGCGTCGGCGTCGCTCACCTGGGGTGCCTTGGGGCCAAAGGCGGAGGGTCCCATGAGCTGGAAGCCCGGCAGGTCGAGGCAGAGGTTGTCCTCGTTGAGCGTGAGCCACATGTCAACGAGGTCGCCAAACCGCTCGAAGCACGTGCGCGCGTAGCGCTCGAAGCACGCGACCGCCTCGTCCGCGAGCCAGCCGGCACGCTCACCCGCGAGCGCGAGCGGGAGGTCCCAGTGGTAGAGCGTCACCACGGGAGCGATGCCCTTCTCGCGCAGGTACGAGAACACCTGACGGTAGAAGCGCACGCCCTCCTCGTTGGGCACCTCCTCGCGTCCCGTCGCAAAGAGGCGCGTCCAAGAGATGGACATGCGGTAGGCGGAGAAGCCCAGCTCGGCCATCAGGTCGATGTCCTCGCGCCAGTGGTGGTAGAAGTCGCACGCCGTCGGGACGTGGGAGAGCGTGGGGAGGTCAACGTCGTAGACACTTCTTCCCTTGTTCCCCTCCGAGGCACCGCCCTCGCATTGGAACGCCGAGGTTGAGCCGCCCCAGAGAAAGGTTTCCGGCAGGGCCGGAGCCGCTGCGGGGGCCGAGGGGGACACCCCCGCAGCAGTGGCCGAGAGATTAGTCATTATTTGGACTCCTTCTTGAAGCTCGGGACCTTGATGCCCGTCTTGGCAAGCATCCATGTCGCAGCGAATGCCGCCGCAAAGGAGATGACCATCGTGAGGCAGCCGACGACCACGTTGGCGACGCCCTTGTCACCGAACATCGCGGGAACGCCCACGAGGCTGGCGGAGGCGATCATGTACATCCGGAAGCCGAGAAGACCCGCGAAGGCACCGCCCACGCCGCCGCCGATCATGGCACCGAGAAACCCGTGCTTGCTGGGGAGGTTGACGCCGTACATGGCGGGCTCGGAGATGCCGAGAATGGCGGAGATGCCGGCAGACATGTCGGCGCCGCGCTTCTCAGGATCCTTGTTGAGCAGGGCGACGGCGAAGGCGGCACCTGCCATGGCGAGGTTCTCGGCGAGCATGGAGGGCATGAGGATCTGGTCGAAGCCGATCGTGGTGATGGAGGCGACGATGACGGGGAAGGCGAAGGAGTGCGTGCCGGTGGCGATCATGACCGGGGTGAAGAAGGCGAGAAGCGCGACCGCGAAGAAGCCGAGGTTGTCGCCCATCCAGGTGACGCCGGCGCCAAGCAGGTTGCCGACCTCGGAGCCGAGGGGGCCGATCACGATGAGGGTGATGGGCACGCAGACGAGCATCGTGCACATGGGGGCCATGAAGGCGCGGACGATGGCCGGGAAGATCTTGTTGAAGAGGCGATCGACGTAGGACATGACCCACACCGCGAGGATCATGCCGATCAAGAATGGAACGCCATGGCAAGCTGCACCGTCACCTCCTCAAGCAGATGGGATTACCCTCTAAGCTGCAGGCCGCATCGACACGACCAATGCCAGCACGTTTGGCGACCGGCTCACGGAGGAGCGGGCGGCGCATCCCCAAGGCTCGCTCACGCTCGACCTTGCCAGCCTCGCCTACATCTCATCTGCGGGGCTGCGCGCCCTGCTTGCGCTGCAGAAGCCCGAGGGTACCGAGAAAGTCCGGCTCGTGGGCGTCATGCCCACCGTCTACGAGACTCTCGATACCACCGGCTTCGCGAAGATCTTCAACGTGCGCCGAGCGTTGCGCGAGCTCTCGGTCGAGGGGCTCGAGCTTATCGGCTGAGGCATGACGAGCCAGGCCTATCGCGTCGATGACGAGACGATCGTCAAGGTGGACACAAAGACCAACGGGAGCCTTGAGGAGCTCGAGCACGAGCGCGACATGGCGCAACAGGCACTCATTGCAGGCGTCCCCACCGCCATTGCCTTCGACATCGTACAGGTGTCAGACGTGGACGGCGGCCACGAGGCATACGGGCTCCTCTTTGAGCTCATGCGCGCCGACACACTCACCCATGCTCTCATGTCCGTCGAGACCCTCGCTGAGGTGGCTGAGCTCGGCGCCAAGTGGGGACGTCTGGCAAGGGAGCTGCACGCAGCCGAGGCTGATCCGACCAAGATCCCAAGCACGAAGGACGTCTATATCGCGACCATGAGATAGTACAGCGGCCCGTACTACACCGGCGAGCAGCAAAGAGGCGCGTTCGAGGAGGGCTACAAGATGCTTCCCCAACTCGTTAAGGCCACGTGTCATCTTGACGAGATGGGAATCTAGCGTTTAGGCACCCGCCTCCTCGTTGGCTCCCGCCCTCGTTGGCTCCCCAACTCATCGAAACATGCAGCTTGCCTTCCCTTTGCCTCAATGCCTCGATGAGTCGGATACCTAGTGTGTCCGAAAAACACGCACATCCGCGAGTTTGTGCATGGGTTTTCTCGGCTGAGCGGCCGAGAAACACGCACGTCCGCGAGTTCGTGCGTGGAAATATTTTGAGCAGCGAACAAAACCGCAGGTAAACGACTTGGTTAGTATTTTGATGCATGCATAGGCTCTTCTTTGTGCATGGATTTCCGCCGAGAAAACATGCACAACCGTGAGTACGTGTGTGGATTTGCTCGCGCTACGGTGTCCCTTGCCCCGAGCAATGATGTGGAAGGATCATACGTGGCACGAGAGTGCAACTATGGGCGGGCTGCACGCCCTTCTCGACTTCTTGGTCGTCCAAACTTGTTCTCATGCACAGGCACCCCTCGGCCACCCAAACTTGCATCCCCGTGCCACATACGACCACTGGCAACGCACGTGGCTCAACATAACAAAATCGCGCAACACGCCCTTGACCGATGCGTTGGCCCCTCTCGGTGGCATCTGAGAAAATGGCGGCTATTATACTAGTAACAAGCGCTCGGCACGATGGGACATCGCCCGGGCGAGCATGGCAGATGCACCACCTGCAATGTTGTCTAGGGAAAGGACGCACCATGGGAAAGAAAGCGGCGGAGGCTCTCGAGATCAGTTACGACGAGCTGGCGGACTACCTGCACAATCATCATTCGGTCTATATGAAGGTCGACTCCGATGTCTATTACCTCACCGACTGCAACTTTGAGGCGTGGCGTGCACAGGACACCAGCATTCGCAACCACAAGAACCACTTCGTGGACTGCAGCGCCCTCGTGAGCACGGTCGACGAGTTCCTCTCCCTGCCCTTTGTCCATGGCAAGACCATCAAGGACGTGTTCAGCCACAGCACCTTCTACGCGTCCGAGTAGGACGGACGGCAGACGCGGACGGCAGGCGCGGACGGCTCATGCAGCACAGTCTTCTGACCGCACGAGATTGAACGCACGGGGGGAGGCCAAATGCCTCCCCCTTTCTTGTGTCACTCTTTGTTGTTGTGCGGGACAAGCGCGTGGGGCTAACGCACAGGGTGAGCGTATGGGTCAAGCGCACAGAGCGAGCGCATGGCCAAGCGCATGGGCAGGTGCATACCTGCTGCCACCAAACGCGCCGCTACGATGCCCCTCAGACCTTACTCCCGAGAATCCACCAGCTCGTCAAGCTCGCCCATCGTGTCCGACTCTTCGCTCCCCGAGAGATCCGCCGCCTTCTTGTACTGCCGCACGGCCGCCGCCGCACGGTTGATGGGCAGCAGCGTTCCCGCGCCCGCCACGCAGCCGCCGGGGCACGCCATGCCCTCAAGCAGATACCCGTCGTACTTGCCCTTGGTGGCGTCCTTGAGCATCTGCCGGCAATTGTCGAGCCCCTCGGCGGCGACCGTCTTGACCTCCCGGTCGGGGTCATGCGACTTGATGTTGTTCACCACCGCCTGTGCAACACCACCAGAGACGGCGAAGCCGCGCCCGTCTGCCGATGAGCGCGTGAAGGGCTTCTCGTCCGAGACGTCCACCTTGTCGAAGTCGATGCCCTTTGCGTCGAACATGGCTGCCACCTCCTCGAAGGTGAGCACGTAGTCCACCATCGAGCGCACTGATGCGCGATGCGCCTCGCCCTTCTTGGCCATGCAGGGCCCCACGAACACGATCTTGGCCTTGCGATGGTGCCGCTTCACGAGACGCGCGGTGAACACCATGGGCGTGAGCGCCATCGAGATGCACTCGGAATAGTCCGGGAACTCCATCTTTGCCATGGAAGACCACGAGGGGCAGCACGACGTTCCCATGAAGGGGAGCTTGTCGGGCACCTCCTCCACAAAGTCCTTGGCCTCCTGGACGGTGCAGAGGTCGGCGCCCGTCGCAACCTCCTCGACACCCGCAAAGCCCAGCTGCTTGAAGGCGGCCCGCACCTTGCGCCCGTCGTCGCGCTTGCCAAACTGCCCGGCAAAGGCAGGCGCCACGATGGCATAGACCTCCTCGCCCCCCAGGATAGCCCAGATCACCTGGGCGATCTGGCTCTTGTCGGCAATGGCGCCAAAGGGGCAGTTGATGAGGCACATGCCGCAGGACACGCACCGCTCGTGGTCGATAACCGCACGGCCGTGCTCGTCCGAGCCAATGGCGTGCATGCCGCAGGCGTCGGCGCACGGGCGCACGTGGTGGTGGATGGCGTGGTAGGGGCACACCCGCTCGCACTGGCCGCACTTGATGCAGAGGTCCTGGTCGATGTAGGCCCGCTTCTGCCTAAAGGAGATGGCCTGCTTGGGGCAGATCTCGCGGCACGGGTGGGCAAGGCAGCCCTGGCACGAGTTGGTGACCTCGTAGACGTTGTCCTTGCAGGCGTTGCAGGCGTAGTTGATCACGTGGATGAGGTCCGTGTTGTAGTAGGACTCGTCGGCGCGCTCAGCCTCGCGCATGCCGTCCGAGAGACGCGTGGGCCGGTCGACGTCCTGGAGCGGCAGCCCCATCGCCAGACGCATGCGCTCGCCCACGATGGCGCGCTCCAGAAAGACAGACTCACGGTACGTAGCATAGTCGCCCGGGATGATCTTGTAGGGCAGCAGCTCGAACTCCTTGTCGAAGTCCTCGTCCGTCTTGCTGGGTTCGTCGGCGCTCTCGTAGATGATGTGCGCGACTTCCCTAAAGACGGCGCGGCGGATATCTGTAAGATTTGTGTACACGCCTCGCATGGTGTCTGCCATGGCCACTCCCTCTCTCTCCCATTTGACCTGCGTGTATGCCCTCTCCATACGACGCCGTCGTGCCTCTAGCATGGCGGGGAACACCCCCAAAAAGAAGTCCTCGAAATCTATTGTACATATATTTCTGTTTTGTTACTCTAAGCATCGGCCAAATGGGTATACAGAGCCTAATGGACAGCAGCACATGAACGTCGAGAGGTTGGGTGAACGTGATCGCACGCAGGGTACGGGGCAAGGTGTCTCAGTCTGAGCTCGACGACCTCATCGAGCGCCATGAGTTCTGGCTGAGCGGACGCTCCCACACGATATGCGACCGACTGTTGCTCACGGGCGTCAACCTCATCGGCCTCGTGTTTGACCACCACAACCTCGCGCGCGCCCACATCTGCGACGCGCTCCTCAACCGCACGAGCCTGCGGGGAACCAACCTCCGCGAGGCCAACCTCAGCGGCACCTCCTTCACTGGGGCAGACTTTGGCAACGCAAACCTCGAGCAGGCGGACATGGAGGACTGCTACTTGGGATTCGCCAACCTCACGGGCTCCAACCTCCACGGAGCGACCATGCGCGACGCGTCGCTCTCGGGGGCCAGGCTCGACAGGGCGCACTTCACGCACGTGGACGCGCGCGGCGTCGACCTCACGGGTGCCTGTCTGCGTGGGACCTTCTTCTGCGAGCCCAACCAGACCGAGAACACCCGACCCACGCTGCTCATCAACGCGTCGCTCGTGGGTGCAGACCTCACCAACGCCCACCACCTCGACACGGTGGACCTCTCTCGGTCGGACCTGTCGGGTGCGATCATCGAGCAAAGCGCGTAGCCAGGAGACCCTGCATACGCGCTTTCTCCATACGACCCGCTGCGATCATCCCTCGTATCGTCAGCGGGTCGTTCATCATATAGTTAGCGGATTGTTCGCGTTCTCACATGAGCTCGCGCACGCGCCCGACCAGCGCGTCACGACCCACCTGCTCCTGATTGTGCGTCGCCATATCGCGCAGCGTCACCTCACCTGCCGCGACCTCGTCGGGACCGATAAGCGCACAGAGGCGTGCCCCGCACTTGTTGGCCTGCTTGAGCTGGCTCTTGAGCGAGCGGCCCTGGTAGTCCGCCTCGACGCGCACCCCAGCCGCGCGCAACGCCCGACACACCGAGAAGACCGCCCCGCGCAGGTCGCGTTGCGTCCCGGCCACATACACGCAGGGCTCGCGCTCCCCCACGAGATCGATGCCCGTATGTGCGAGGGCAAGCATGATGCGCTCGAAGCCCACGGCAAAGCCCACAGCCGGCGTCGGGCGGCCACCTTCCAACTCCACGAGCCCGTCGTAGCGCCCGCCGCCGCCGATGGCACCGATTGCCTCGTCGGTCGCATAGTCGACCTCAAAGACCGTGCGGGTGTAGTAGTCGAGGCCGCGCACGAGCGTCGGGTCCTCCTCGTAGGCGATGCCCGCCTCATCAAGATAGGCCTTGACCTGCTCGTAATGGGCGCGGCAGTCGTCGCAGAGCGCGTCGGTCACGAGGGGCGCGTCCGCCATGACGGCGCGGCATGCGGGGTTCTTGCAGTCGAAGGCGCGAAGCGGGTTGAGGTCCGCCCGCTCCCTGCAGTCGTCGCACATCTCGTCCGCGTGATCGAGGATGAACTGCCGCACGCGCTCGCGGTACGCGGGGCGGCACGTGGCATCGCCCATCGAGTTGACCTTGAGCGCGAGACGGTCGCCCGTGAGGCCCAGCCGCGCATAGAAGTCCATGAGCATCATGATCGTCTCGGCGTCTGCCGCGGCGTCCGCCGCCCCGATCCACTCGATGCCGATCTGGTGGAACTGGCGCAGGCGGCCCTTCTGCGGCCGCTCGCCCCTGAACATGGGCTCCGCGTACCAGAGCTTGGCCGGGGCGGCGCCCTGCGGCACAAGGTTGTGCTCAACCGCCGCACGCACCACGCCAGCCGTCCCCTCGGGACGCAGCGCCATGCGCTGGCGGGGCTTGAGGTGCGCCTCGCTTCCCCGCGCGAACGTGTCGGCGAGCAGCGCCCCCGAGAAAACGCGGAACATCTCCTTGCGCACCACGTCAGTGGACTCGCCGATGCCATGCACGAAGGTATCGACCTGCTCGATTGCCGGGGTCTCGATCGCCTCGAAGCCGTACGGGGCAAACGCCTCCCCCGCCACCTCCTGCATGCGGCGCCACGCCCGCATGTAGTCGCCGGACAGGTCCTCCGTGCCCTTGATTCTCTGCGCCATAGTTACCTCTCTAGCGGGACTCTGCCGAGGCCTCGGTGGCTCGGTGCCCGAGCCCTGAGGCCTCGGTGGCTCGGTGGCTCGGTGGCTGCATGCCTAGCAGATCGTGACGACCCAGCCCTCGGGGCCCTCGATCTCGCCAGACTGGATGTCGGTGAGGGTCTTGCGGAGCTTGGCCATGACCGGGCCGGCGGTGTCGGCACCATCGGGGAAGGTCACGTCAATCTCGTCGCCCTTCTTGATGTGACCCACCGGGCTGATGACCGCCGCCGTGCCGCAGAGGCCGCACTCCACGAAGTTGCCGTCGAGCACCTCCTGGAACTTGACCGGACGCTCCTCGACCTCCATGCCCAGCATGTCGGACGCGACCGTCACGAGCGAGCGGCGCGTGACCGAGGGGAGGATGGAGTCCGTGAAGGACTGCGGCACCACCAGCTTGCCGGCCTTGTCGACGAACAGCACGTTGGCACCGCCCGTCTCCTCCACGTACGTGCGCGTGGCGGAGTCGAGGTAGAGGTTCTCGGAATAGCCGTTGGCGTGGGCCTGCTCGTAGGGGTAGAGGCTCATCGCGTAGTTGAGGCCGGCCTTGATGTTGCCCGTGCCGTGCGGCGCGGCGCGGTCGTAGTCCGCGACGGTGATGGTGATGGCCGTGTCGCCGCCCTTGAAGTAGGGTCCCACCGGCGTCACGAGGATGCGGAACTGGTACTCGTCGGCCGGCTTGACGCCAATGACCTCGCCCGTCGCGAACATGAACGGGCGGATGTAGAGCGTGGCGCCCGAGCCAAAGGGCGGCACCCAGGCGGCGTTGGCCTTGACGACCTGCTTGACCGCATCGACAAAGCGGTCCTCGGGGAAGGTCGGCATGACCAGGCGACGCGCGGAGTCCGCCATGCGCTTGGCGTTGAGCTCGGGCCTAAAGCACACGATGGCGCCGTCCTCGCGCGTGTAGGCCTTCATGCCCTCAAAGACCTCCTGGCAGTAGTGGAGCAGTCCCGCGCACTCGCTCAGCGTGACGGTGTGGTCCTCGGTGAGGATGTCCTCGCCCCACGCCCCGTCCTTGAAGTTGCACACGTAGCTGTAGCTCGTGGGCATGTACTCGAATCCCAGGTTGCCCCAGTCAAGGTCCTTCTTCTCTATGGTTGCCATGGTCTGCTCCTTCTCGCGTGCCGTACGTGCAAGCACCCAGTGTAGCACCGCGTCCTACCGCGCGGAGAAGGTCGTAGCATGGGGGAAACACGGGACTGCCGAGAGGGGCGCGGCCGTGGCTGGCGCAGCTCTCGCTGCCGCAGCGGCCGCCACGACCCACGCCTACCTGCGACGCGCGATGAGCGCAGCGAGCGTGCCGTAGAGCTGCTCGGGCTCGTACGGCTTGGCGAGGTGGGCGTCCATGCCCGCCGCGAGGCAGTTCTCGACGTCGCTCACCAGCGAGTTGGCCGTCATCGCCACGATGGGTACCGTGTGGGCGTCGGGGCGGTCGAGGTCGCGTATGGCGCGCGTCGCCTCGAGGCCGTCCATCTCGGGCATGCGCATGTCCATGAGTATGGCGTCGTAATGGCCCACCTCAGAGGCCGAGAACCGCTCGAGGCCCTGTTTGCCGTCGGTCACGTGATCGACGGAGGCCCCCTTGTCGCCCAGCAGGAAGAGCGCGATCTCCGCGTTGACGGGGTGGTCCTCGCAGAGCAGGATGTGGGCACCGTCCAGGAGCGCGTCACCGTCTGCCGCCAGCGGCACCTCGCTCGGCGCCGTCTCGCTTTCCAGCACGTCGCACGCAAAGCGCACGGTGAAGATGGAGCCGCGACCCAGCTCGCTCTGGACGTCGATGGTCCCCTCCAGCACGTTGACCAGACGCCAGACGATTGCCAGCCCCAGCCCGGTACCGCGGTGCTCGTCAACATCGACGCGACCCTCCTGCGAGAAGGGCTCAAAGAGACGGCGCTGGAACTGCTCGGACATGCCCACGCCGGTGTCCGACACCTCGAGCGTCATGGTGCCACGACCGCCCGCCACCTCGCCAAGCGTGACCGAGCACCCCACCGACCCGCCCGTCTCGGTGAACTTGATCGCGTTGGAGACCAGGTTGAGCAGGATGCGCGACACGCAGCGCTCGTCGGCGACGGGCAGCGCCGTGCCAAAGTCGATGGTGGAGGTTAAGGCGAGGCCCTTGTCGGTACAAATGGGCTCGACGACGGACGTGAAGTAGTCCTCGAACTCCTCGCGCGGGATGGGCTCGGGATAGAGCTCGCCCCATCCGCCCTCGGCCTTGGAGAAGTCCAGGATGTCCGTCACGAGGCCGAGAAGCTCCCGCCCCGACGCCTGCATCTTCTCGATGGAGGCGTCCTTCTCGGCTGCGGAGTCGCTCTTGCGGGCGACCTCGCCCATGCCGATGATCCCGTTGAGCGGCGTGAGGAAGTCGTGGCTCATGCGCGAGAGGAAGTCCGTCTTTGCCGCGTTGGCCTCCTGTGCCTCGGCGAGGGCCGCCGCCAGCTCGCGACGGCGGCGCGCCTCCTTGGCATAGGCGTCCGTCACGTCCTCGCGCGTGTAGACGAGCAGGCGCGCCTCCTGGTCGAGGTAGTAGTAGTCTGCTCGCATGTAGCGAAGGCCGTCGTCTTCGGTGGGGTCCTCGCTGTCGCCACGTAAGGCGGTGAGGGCCTCGCGGTTGGCGCCGTCGCCCCACCGCCACCAGAAGACGTTGGAGTGCTGCCCCGTCGCGTCGAGGTCGGCGCGTACGTTGCGCAGGTCGTGAAAGGCCAAAAACTCGTCAAGGCTCGCGGCGTCCACATGGACGCTCATCTGCGACACCATCGAGCTCCAGTCCTCGAAGGGCCCCTCGTCCACGACGCCTGACACCTCGCGAAGTATCACGCCCGAGCCAAGCTCGCCGCGCAGGTACGTGATGGCCTCGTACTTCTCCATGAGGACCTGGTTGCCGATGAGCTCCGTGATCTTGGCGTCGTTGATGTCCGACACGCCCAAGACCGCGATGACGTCGCCACTCGTGACGTCCTGCACGAGGTCGAGGCTCTCCCTGACCCAGCGGGGACGGCCGTTGGAGCGCAGTGTGTAGGCGTCCACGGCGACGTTCGTGATGCCGCGGGAGAACGCGCCGAGCACGCTCGCGCGCGAGAAGCGCTCGAGCAGCGCGTCGCGGTCGCGCTGGCGCACCATGTGCGACGCTATCGTCTCGACCGCGTCGTCGTAGGGCCCGCACGCGACGATGGCATCGGCACCCGTGACCTGCTCGACCATGTTCTCGGTGATGTTGACGCGCGCCGACGTGATGTACTCCTCGGCCATGGCGTCGAGCAATGACGTGGCGATCTGATGGCCGCGGCGCTCCTGCTCCTCCGCGTGCTTCTGGCGCGTGACGTCGATGACCGACGCGAGAAAGTACGACATGCCGTCGTTGACGAAGGCATGCTTGAGCTGCGTGTTGACCCAGTACGTGAGCCCGTCCGCGCCAGCGACGCGGTAGTTCACGCCCACCTCGAACTCACGCCCCTGCCACACGCGCCGCAGCAGGTCACGCGCCGAGGCGCGGTCCTCGTCGAGCATGAGGTCAAAGAGGCTCTTGCCTGCGACAAGCTTCTCGCGCGGGGGGATGTGGTAGGCCCTGAAGAGGCTCTCGTTGGCGTAGTCGAAGAGCAGGTCGTCATCCACGAGCCGCAGGAGCGCCACCCCACACGGCACGTTGTCGATGAGCGCGACGTTGAGGCCCATGCCCTCCAGCTCGGTCGCACGCGTGACGTCGCGACAGATGCCGTAGACGCCCACGATCTCGCCGTCGTCTCCCCTCACGGGGTACTTGGAGGTCTGGCCCCAGCGCTGACGGTCCCCCTCCCCGCCCGGAAGCGGGTCCTTGTAGCCGAGCAGGGGCTCGCCGGTCATGATGACCTGCAGGTCGTCTGCGTGATAGCGGTCTGCGATGGCCTTGGGAAAGAGCTCGCGGTCCGTCTTGCCCACGAGCTCGGCCGCGCTGGAGCATCCCGCCATGTGGGCGAACGCCTCGCTACCGGCCTCGTAGACAAAGTCGCGGTTCTTCACGAACGCGAGGTCCGTGCTTCCGCTCAGAAAGACCCTCATCGTCGAGCCGAGAAGCTCCTGTGCGCCGCCGTCCGACGTCATGGCACAGCTCCCTTCTGCTCGCAGCCTCCCCCGTCGCCGCGCAGCTCACACGCGGCGTGCCACCCGTTCGCGCATCCCGTCGAGCCTCGAGCCCTGCCGGACCCCAAGCGAGGCCGACGGGAGACCGACTAGAAGCATATTGTACGCCCACGCAACGGGGGAAATATGACCTTCTCGGTCAGTAGCCCCAAGTCACGACTGACAGGCAGCGGCGGGGGTGCGGCGGCGGGTGCAACCACCCAAAGTGTCGTTCCCATGCCACCCGTGCACGAGACGGTCGTTTTGGGTACCCCCCTCGGATACCCAAACAGCAGCTCCCGTGCACGCCATGCGCGATACCGGCTGTTTGGGTACGGCTTGGTACCCAGACAGCCGGTCTCGCGCAGGCGCGGGCTTCTCGGGTACCCAAACAGGCGTTCTCACGCACCTAGACGGCACACGGACCAAACTTTTCTGCGGCGGCCCCACGAAAGTTTGGTCCGTGTTTGATGGCACCGCACACGGACCTAAGAAACCTGCGGGATCCGCACACGGACCAGACTTTTCCGCGGGAATCCTGCAGGAAAGTTAGGTTGGTGTGCGATGGGGCGCCCGCCGGGGCACACGGACCAAACTTTTCTGCG
>Ga0065709_1029736_pt1 | contig 13200 bp, 8 predicted proteins | sample Hoacrofraction14_2_FD_59096 | JGI IMG/M metagenome (GOLD analysis project Ga0065709, IMG submission 59096) | Hoatzin crop microbial communities from Cojedes, Venezuela, sample from fiber fraction 14 v1 | ecosystem: Host-associated > Birds > Digestive system > Esophagus > Crop | place: Venezuela...
AATCAGTTGTAACTTCGTGGAAGTACATGAACCATACTTCCGATTTCATCTAATTGAGCAAGATAACGATGATAATAAGTTCGTGGATTGTGCGATTGCAGCCAATGCGCGACTGATTGTTTCTCAGGATGTACACTTTAAAGTTCTTTCCAAAATACCCTTTCCGAAGGTTGAAGTGATTGATGTTTTTACTTTTTCGGAGTATCTTCGAACAAGAAAATGATATGAAACAATGAAGAAAATATTTCTTTATCTTTTTGTTACGGTGGCCGTTCAGATAGCCGTTTCACTGTTGTTGGCGGCCGGATGGAATGTATTGACGGGCGAATCGCCCTCCGGCGAAGACGGCCGTATGCTCGTGGCAAGCACGATAATCTATACGTTGATAGTCATTACGCTGTTTCTCGCACTGAAGTGGACACCGGTTAGCGGCAACTATATCAAGTCAAAACCGTGGTCGGTGTTGGCGTGGTCGGCGCTGGTTGGAGTGGGAATGCTTATCCCTTCGGAGTGGTTGACCGAGCAATTACCGGCCTTGCCCGACCGTTTGGAACAGGCGATGAAGAACATCATCAACACACCGGGCGGTTATGCGGCCATCGGATTGCTGGCTCCTCTGTGCGAAGAGATAGTGTTTCGCGGTGCCATATTGCGCACGCTGTTGTCGATTTTCCGTTCGAAAGCGTGGGCGGCCATTGCACTTTCGGCCTTGTTGTTTGCTCTGATACACGCCAATCCGGCACAGATGCCATACGCTTTCGTGGTCGGATTGCTATTGGGATGGATGTATTGGCGTACGGGAAGCATAGTGCCCGGCACGCTACTGCACGTGGTAAACAACACGGGTGTTTATCTGACAGACCGGCTGCTGCCGCAGGCTGACACGCTGCAGGATATCTTTGGCAGTGAAATCAATGTGCTGAAAGCCGTGGTCTGCTCGTTGCTGATATTGTTGCCGGCGCTTTGGCAACTTCATTTGAGAATGAAAAAGGCAGAGACGGAAGGGTCAGACCGTTCTTAATTGCAGTCTCCGTGCGAACTCCCAAATGGCGATGCCTGCCGCAACGGACACGTTCATGGAGTGCTTGGTGCCGTGCTGCGGAATTTCAAGACAGCCATGACTGCGGTCGATAACCTCTTGATGAACACCTTTTACTTCGTTTCCTAAGATGATGGCGGCCTTTTCGGGCAGCTCAAATGATGGCGGAAACGGCAGCTTGGTGCTACCTTCGCACTGCTCTACGCCGTACACTATGTATCCGTCGGCGCGCAACTTATTGACGGCCGAAAGGGCAGATTCGAAGTATTGCCACGACACACTGTCCTCGGCTCCTAAGGCCGTCTTGTGTATCTCGCGGTGGGGCGGACAGGCAGTGATGCCGCAAAGAAAGATGTTTTCCACGCGGAAAGCATCGCAGGTGCGGAACACGCTGCCCACATTGTGCATCGAACGCACGTCATCGAGCACCACCACAAGCGGCATTTTCTCGGCGGCGCGAAACGCTTCGGCCGAGATGCGCTGCATCTCTATGGTGCGCAGCTTCCTCATGCCTTGGTGCTGAAGGCCAGCGCATACATGCGAATCTGCTTCACCATGGCAAGCAGTCCGTTGGAACGAGTGGGCGAAAGGTGGTCGTGCAGCCCGATGCGGTCGATGAAATAAAGGTCGGCATCGAGAATTTCTTGCGGCGTATGGCCGCCAAGCACGCGGATGAGCAGGGCGATGATGCCTTTCACGATGAGTGCATCGCTCTCGGCTTGCAGTTCAATGCGCCCGTCCACGAGGTCGGCTTGCAGCCACACGCGACTTTGGCAGCCGTCAATAAGATTGCTTTCCGTCTTGTATCGCTCGTCGAGCGGCGGCTGTTCGTTGCCGAGATCGATAAGCAGTTGATATTTGTCCATCCAGTCATCGAAGGCCGAAAACTCCTCGATGACCTCGTCTTGCAGTTCGTTGATTGTTGCCATTTGTACTCCTGTCTCGCGCGTTTACTTAGTGTATTCGGCGTAATCGGTGAGCCGCATGTCGCCTTTCCGAGCCAAAGTGTCGTGCATGGCAAAGGCAGCCGGCAGGTTGTGGCGCGTATGTCCGGCCTTGGCTATCTTGAGATAGTCCCACAATAGCTGCTTGTAATCGGGGTGAGCGCAGTTCTCAATGATTGTCTCCGCCCGTTGGGCAGGGCTCTTTCCGCGCAGGTCGGCCACGCCTTGTTCGGTAACAATGATGTTAACATCGTGCTCCGTGTGGTCAAGATGCGAGCAGAAGGGAACGATGGAACTGATAACGCCACCCTTTGCGACCGACGGACACGTGAAAATACTGATGTAGGCGTTGCGCTCGAAATCACCCGAGCCACCGATTCCGTTCATCATCTTCGTGCCACTGATGTGTGTGGAGTTGGCGTTTCCATAGATATCTACTTCGAGTGCCGTGTTGATAGCGATGACACCTAAGCGGCGAATCACTTCGGGCGAATTGGAGATTTCGCTCTGTCGCAGCGTCAGGTGCTGCTTGAAGTAGTCCATATTGTCGTAAATCTGATAGAGACACTCGTTCGAAACAGTAAGCGAACAAGCTGAAGCGTCCTTTACTCGGCCTTCAAGCATCATGGCCACGACCGAGTCTTGCAGCACTTCCGTATAGATATTAAAGTCGGGAACGTGCTTATCCTGCCCCAGCGCGCCGAGGATTGCATTAGCCGTTGAACCCACGCCGCTCTGTAACGGCAGGAAAGATGACGGAATAACGCCGCGGTGCATATCTTCAACGAGGAACTCGGCCACGTTGTATCCAATCTTATCGGTTACGGGATCGCTGTCTTTGAAGGCGCGCGCTTCGTCGGGAATGTCGCACTCCACGACGCCAATCAGCCGTTTGGCATCAAACTCTACATAGGGTTTTCCGATGCGGTCGCCCACGTGTTCGATGGGAATGGCGGCGCGCATAGGTGGGTCGAGCGGCTCGTACACGTCGTGCAGATACTTGGCTTGCGGTTTATGGAAACGGTTGAGCTCCAAGATAACGCCTTTCTTTGCCAGACGTACCACGGTGGGAGCGATGCCGCCGGCCGCCGTGAGATAGCAGCGTATCTTATCGCCTACCTCTTCGATGTCGCATACTTCGATGATAGCCCAGTCCACTTCACCCATGAACCCGTAGCGCAATTCTTGCGCCATCTGGCTCAGATGAATGTCATTATAGGCTACCTCGCCCTGATTAACATGCTTGCGGAAGTCGGGATTAGTGGTGTATGGCGCGCGATATTTGATGGCTTGCGCGTTCGACATCACGCCGTCCGTGCTCTGTCCGGTGCTGGCACCGGTAAAGATTCCTACCTGAAAGGGACGTCCGGCAGCGTGTTCGGCCTCGGCTATCTTGGCCAATTCGCGCGTCACGGCCTTGGCGGTGCCGGCCGGCGTAAATCCGCTTAATCCGATGTTCTCGTCATTTTTAATCAGTGCGGCGGCTTCGGCAGCCGTCAATCGTGTGTATGCCATAGTGCGTTTGTTTGTTAAATTGATTGCGGTTGCAAAGTTACAATAAAACGGCGGAAAAGCCAAAGGAATGCAATAAACATTCAATTAGAAACCTTGCACTTATCTTTTACGTGGTAAGCGCGTAGGACGTGCGTCTCGTTCTTCCCAGAATGAAAGAAGCAATTCCCCACGATTGTGGCGTTGTTCTAAAACAAAAGCGCCGCCGGAGATGTACTCCGACGGCGCTTCCCTTATTTAGAAAATGTCGTTTGACTGAGTTTTACTCGCTGTCGTCCAGCGGATCAAAGGTGCCGTTGGCGTTACCGTTGTTGTAATCTTCCCATCCGATGGTCTGCGGCAACATGGTGTTGTTAATCATTGCGCCCTGCGTAAAGCCGAAGAAATAGTATTTGGCGAGGTACTTCATATAGAGTGGTACCTTGTTGCTGTCGTAGCTATCGCCCTTTTTCTCCTTATAAACGAGATACTTGTCGTACCACGATTTAAGCGTGTCGAGCTGCTCTGTGAGTGTAAGCGTCGTAGAACTGAGGTCCACCGGAGCGCAACGTTCCACGCCTGCAACCACGAGCGGGTCGCTACTTGCTGTGGTGGAGCCCACGCCGTATGCATCGGCTGTGCGATATTCGATGGTCTCACGACGTTGACCGTTCAGCGGCGTGATGCCAAGATAGGTGCAGGTGTTGCCGCCCCAGCCCGTCAGCGTCCATGAATCGGGTGCGCCTTCGATGTCGCTAACACCGGTGCCGCCGTCGAAAAGCATCCAGCGACGAAGGTCGTGGAAACGCTTGCCTTCGTAGGCCAGCTCAACCATTCGCTCGTAAAGGATGGCACTCATACAAGCAATCTCGTCGCCCGAGAGGCTTGACGAAAGACCGTAATTGTTGTCGGCGGTATAGCCGGCACGTGCACGAATCTGTTGCAGATAGCTTACGGCCACATCGGGATAACCGGCTCCGCAGGCTGCTTCAGCCAGATTGAGCAGCACTTCGGCATAGCGGATTTCGATGAAAGGAGCTTTCGAGTAGGTGAAACCACCGTTAGTCACTGTGGCATTGAAAGGCGAATAGAGTGCCGTGCCGTTCACATCGTAGTCATCTGAACGCTTACGTATGTACCAGGTGGAGTTGTTCGTAAGCAGACTGTCAGCGGCATACTGGTTCCCGCTCTCCACGTCGCCTGCGTCGGTGGTGGATGTGTACCAAACGTAACTCCACAAAGCGTAGTTGTTACCATTATCATAAGAGGGATAACCTTGGCCGAAACTCTGAAGTGTTGAGTTGCCGCTATAAGCCCATTTCACACCAGGGAAGGCGAAGGTGCGATAGAATCGCGGGTCGCGATTGGCCATTGGGAACTCTTCATCGTATTCAATGGAGCTTTTCTCCAACAAGCTGTTCGTGTTTTTGTAGGTCTCATCGATGCCGGAAAGGTCGGGCATCTTACCGTCGGACATGGGGAAGAGGTCGATAATCATCTTTGAAGGATGGAGTGAACCGCTGCCGGAAGTGTTCTTCGGACGGATGAAACGCTCCCATTGATTGTTCTTTTGACCGTCTCCGCTCTGCACAGAATTGTATTGAACGGTGAACACGGCTTCGCATCCCATAGTTTGAGAGAACTGTCCGGCGAAGTCGGAACCGTTCACATTGTTGCTCGTGCTATAGAGTCCGTAACCGCAAGCGTTAATCGTAGCGAGTTCGGAAGACATGGTTTCGTAGGCTTCCGTCCAGCGCGATTTATCGTTGGCGCGGTTGAAAATGGGGCTTGCCCATAGCAGCAGCACGCGGCCTTTCAGTGCGCAGGCGGTGCCGGCAGTAACCCGACCGAAGTCATCTCCGCTCCAAACCTTGCTGCCCAGCAGTTCGATTGACTTGTCAAGGTCGGCCAGAATGAAGTCTTTGGTGGCGCGTGCCGACGAGCGCGGCGTGTAAACGCCCTCAATGGGCTCCTGCACTTCACTTACAAGGGGTACTCCGCCAAACCATTGGAACAGGCGATAGTAACACCAAGCGCGGAAGAAATAAGCTTGACCGAGCAGCAAATTTTTCTGCTCTTCGGTGATGTTCGTGAAGTCATCCACGGCCTCCAAGTTGGTAATCACATCGTTCACGTTACGGATGCGGCCATAGCAGCTGGCTTGAATGTTGTTGAGCTGACCATAGAAATAGTCGGGTACGTTGTTGCTCGAAACAGAGATTGGATCTTGAGGATCCACAAATTTGCCGAAACCCGAGTACTCTTCAGTACTCTTGCTCTCTTCATCGTTGTCGCCCGTGCTGGGATATTGCCAGCCAACTGTAGCACCCACGGCAGGCAGACACCAGCTATAAAGGTCGCTTACGCGGGCATTTGCGCCCTCGTAATAGTTGTAAACATCGACTGAAACATTATCGTAGTTCTTCTTTTCTTCGAGGAACGAGTCGCTACATGCCGCGAAGGTGAGTGCGACCCCAAGTCCTAAACCGAAGGCATTGATTATCTTGTTTTTCATTGTTGTTGGTTTTTTGAGTTTTAATTCGCCGCTTGCCATTAGAACGTAACGCTTACACCGAGTGTGAAAGTACGCAGAGCGGGATAGCTTCCGTAGCTCGACATGGGGTCAATGAAGTTGTCGGGATAGGGATTGTAAAGGCTCAACAGATTTTGTCCGGTGAGGTTAAGACGCACGTTCTGCACGCCGAGCGGACGAATCCACTGCTTAGGCAGGGCGTAAGCCAGGGTGATACGACTCCACTTGATGCGTGTGCCGCTGATGCGCCAGAAGCTCGATGTGACGGAGTTGATGCTCGAATAATAGGGATTGGGCAGTGAACCGTTAAGGTTTTGAGCCACCACGAGGTTACCGCTGCCGTCGTAAATATCTTCATACACAAAGATATCGTCGGGGTTCCAGAAGGAGGCCATGTTGGTAAACTCGATTCCGTCGCCGGGCTTCAATGCCGAACTGGGCACGAAACTATAACCGCCCCAACTTGCTTGGAACATCGTATTGATGGAAAGACCTTTCCACTCAGCGCCCAAGTTAAGGGTAAATCCATACGGATTAGAGCGGTTGCTCAGGCAAACCTGGTCGTTATCCTTGTCAACGATGCCGTCGGGACCGGCGTAAGTGCCCGTCGAACTGTCGTAAGCGCCACGTACATCTTTATAAATAAGCATGCCAGGACGCACCTCATCCTTAGTCAATCCCATGTATTTGGTAATGCCGTAAGTGTCGAAATACTCTTCGATTTCTTGGAACGAACGGAACATTCCGATGCACTGCATGCCCCACGTGCCTATGTCGGAACGGTGGCCGTAAGTGATTTGACGGTAAATGTTGTCGGTTACCCAGTCCATATTGAGCACTTCGTTGTCGCTATAACCAGTGTTCAGACCGACTTTATACTTGAAATCCTTGCCGATTTTGTCCTTCCATGTAAAGGAGAACTCGTAGCCCCAAGAGTTCATTTCGCCCAAATTGACGGCTGCGCTCTGTGTACCGATTGTGGCTTGAAGGGCTTGCGAGATATTCATCAACATTTCTCGGTTCCATACTTTATATGCATCGAACGTGAAACCAAGGCGGCTGTCAAGGAAGTTTGCATCAAGTCCGAAGTTGAATTTGTATGATTTATCCCAGTGAACGTCGCGGTTTACAGCCGAGTTGTTCTTGTTAATGGTAATGCGGTTGAGCGACTCGTTGCCGTCACCGAACACGGGTCCGCGGTCTGCATCTTGTGAATATATTTGCATCCACTGCCATGCGGTGGTGTTATCTCGACCGGTTAGACCCCACGAAGCGCGGAGTTTCAGGAAGTCCATCCACTTCACCTTCTCAGCAAACCAAGGTTCTTCGCTTACCACCCAACCGGCAGACACCGAAGGGAAGTAGCCCCACATATTCTCAGGTGCGAATTTTGTAGAGGCATCTGCGCGGAGCAGGAACTCGAAGAGATACTTGCTAGCATAGTTATAGTTGAGGCGTCCGATGTAGGAAAGCGAACCACTCTCCGAACGAGTGAAGGTCACCGTCTTGGTGTTTGCCTCGGCAGAGTTGCTCTGTCCGGTGGTGAAGGGGTAGGGATCAGACACGTAACCGTAGTTGTATTCGCTTTCGGCCTCGCTCTTTTCAATCGAGAATAATGCTCCCACGTGGTGCAATCCGAAGTCGCGTGCATAGTTTACGGTGAAGTTCATCTGATAATTATCCGTTCGTGTGGTGCTGCGCGAAAGGTAAGACGGGTTGCCGTTAGATACCGTTTGCGATGTTAGACCCGAAGGATAGGTGTCGCCCACAAGGGTATAGAGGTGGTTCCCGCTGCCCGAACGATTGGTAAACGAGTAAACAGTGAAGTCAGAACCGTATTCATTGTTCTTCGTCGTAGAGATGCTTTTCGAGTAACTAAAGTTCAGAGACAGTCCTTTCAATATCTTGCTCCACCCGAAGTCGTAATTGATGCTACCGTTAAACGTGGTGTTTTGGTTCATGTTCTTGCTGTAATCACCGTTGTTCTGCATCAGTGCGTGATGATAAAGCTGGTCGTTATCCTTCACCGAATTGCTTACGCCGAGGGCGGCGATAGGGTATTCTTCGCCGTCAACGGTAACATATTCGGGTATGTAGCGTGGACGGGTGAGCAGCAAGTTATAGTCCTTTTCGGTGCTTGAGCCGCCCACTTTCACGTTGGGTTTGTTTTTCTCGCCGTGGTCGCCACTGACGGTGATGTTTGCTTTGAGCCATTTTGAGATGTTCACATCGGCTCCGGCGCGATAGTTGTAACGGCTGTAATCGAGCTTTCCGAGGTTACCGTCTTGTTTGAAATAGCTCACGGCACCGAAGTAACTGGCACGCTCGCTGGCGCCGCTGACGCTCACACTGTGCTTTTGCGTCGAACCGGTCTTCCAGTATTTGTCGAGCAAATCATAGTCTAAGTCCTTCATGGCTTCCAGTTCGTCGGCCTGGAACAACCCCGTGGTGTGGTTAAGCGAGGTGTTTGTAGGGTCGGCAGCAGCCATAATATTGTACAAACGACCGTAGTCGTAAGCGCTCAACATCTTCGTGCGCGACACATTTCCCGTCCAACCGAACTGTCCGTTGTACGTGATGGAGGGTGCGCCGAGCTTGCCTTTCTTGGTCGTAACGAGAATAACACCGTTTGCGGCACGAGCGCCATAAACGGCGGCCGAAGCGTCTTTCAATACCGAAATGCTCTCAATGACCGAAGGATCAAGGTTGTTGAAAGCCTCAGCTCCGAGGTTTTGCGTCGTGTTTCCCACCTTCACATCGTTAGGATAGATGTATCCGTCGATAACGAAAAGCGGTTGTTGTGCCGTCCCACCGATGTCCGAAAGCGAGTTCGTGTCGCGGATGTAGATGGTTGCGTTCTCTCCGGGACGGGTGTCGCCGCCGCTTACGCTAAGGCCGTTCACTTGTCCGTCGAGCATCGAAGCAAGTCCGCCGGCCGATAGATCTTGCAGTTGTTCCATATCCACGGTGGCCACGGAACCCGTCAAGTGAGCCTTCTTCTGTGAGCCGTAACCCACAACCACGACTTCTTCAAGGTTCTGGGAGTCTTCTTTCAGTTGCACTTTGCCGCCCGGTTTCACCGTTTGCGGCAGGTAGCCAATGTATGAAATGGTAACTTTTCCATTCTTTGGAACCGTTACGGTGTAGTTACCGTCCATGTCGGTGATGGTTCCGTTGCCGTTCTGTCCTTCTGCAATGACAGAAGCACCGATGACCGGCTCGCCGTTTTCATCGACCACTTGGCCGCTGACGGTCTGGTTTTGCGCCAAGGTCGGCGAGGCAAACAGGGCCGCGGCGCCCACGCAAATACTGATAATGAGCTTTCTTTTCATATCGTGTTTCATTTTATTCGTTAGTTATTTGACTACTTCAGCCAGCGCGGGTCGCCCGTTTGGTTGGCTATTTGGTCTGCACCGCTTACGGTAAAGTCTCCGTTTGCAGCATCGGCAAAACCCGGGTCGGTGGTCAGAATGGTGCCCGTCTTATCGTAACCTGACTCGTCTGATGCCGCTCCTTCATACCAATATGTGTTGTTACTGAAGGTTCTGCTGTCGCTGGCGTTAGCTTGTCCGCCCACCAGACGACGCACAAACTGCCCTTTCTTGCCGCAGTCCACTTCAATAAGATCGGTCACTACGAACACGTTTGTGGCTTGTCCGCTTTGTCGATAGTTGGCAAAGTTGGTGCCTTTTGCAAGATTATATAGGGTCGAATTCGTGATAGTTATGCTCTGAACAGCCGTTGCATCATAGGATGTAATATCCTTCGGACGGCCTTGATAACGGACAAAATAGGATGCATTGGTCGACGAAGTATTATAGATTGTGGACATATTGATGGTCAGATATTCTATAAAACCTTTGCAGTTGATGAGCGTCGGAGCCGAAGATGCACTGCCCATCTTCTCTGTTGCCGTTTGAATGACACTATTATATATGGTGAAGTATCGGGTCAAATAGCTTTGACTGTTGTCGTCGTAGATGTATCCGCGCAGGTTGGTTACGTCGCAAGTGTTAATCGCATAAATGTTTTCCAAGTCGTAATAGTTTCCCAATTTGCCTGCCGTCAAACTGTCGCTGATGGTTGCCGACGTGCGCATGAGGCCATTCTCGGTGCCTGCCGCATCGATGGCGAGATACTTTAACACCAGCCCGCCGTTGCTACCTATCGTAGAGGAAGCGGCCGTGTAAGTAACTGTCGGCTTGTTGTTCTTCTGCGTAGAGCGTAGTGTTACTGTCTGATCGCCGAAGTCGAGGAAGTCGGATACGGTGTAATTGCCGCCTCCTTCAAGGTCGAAAATCATCTCTTTGCCGAGCGAATCATCGGGAATTGGGTTCTCAGCGAAGTAAGTGTTTAAGTCTGCGCCGCTCGGAATCGTAGTATAAGACGGGGCGAATGTGTTGTAAGTCTTCGTCACTTCTTCGCCGTTCGAGTTATTCAACGAGGTGTTTCCGAGCACTTGAAGCGAAACAGAATAGTTCGTTTCGTCTTCGCGCGAAGCGGCAAATTCGATTCCGTCGATTACGGTATCAGCCAGCACTTCGCCGTTGTCAGTGTTGGTTAACACGGCATGATAACTGCCGGCGCCGTACACGAGCGGCCACGAAATAATCTGTTTTGAACCGTCGGTGCTGGCCTCTACAGTGATACTGTCGGCCGATGGCGTGGTGAGTTTGGTGTTGGTTACACCGCCGCCCGACACGAACGACTCCTCGTCGAAGCCGTCCTCGGCACACGATGCCAGCACGAATGCGCCCACAACAACCGTTGCGAGCCGCTCGAACTTGCGGTAAGTTCTCGATTGCTTTTTAATCATAAGATAGGTTTTAGTTGTTATACATGTATAATAGAGATATTCCGGTGAAAAGACGTAAAGATTAACAGAATGTAATCAATGCAGTCGAAGGTTTCTAAAATTTAACACATTAAATTCTTTTGAGTCCTTCTTTTGCGGCAACCTTTCGGACTCTTGATGCTTGTCAGCCCCTCGCATATCCGGCTTTTATTGCTGAATAAGAGAATGCCTCTCCGTTGTTGAAACGTTGAGACATTCTCTTATTATATATATGGTATGGTCATTTAGAGGTTAAACGACGGATTGCATCAATTCGTGTCGTTTTCAGTTTCCTCTTCTTCCTCCTCATCTTCCCAAATATTAGTCTTTGGCGTAAAATCTCCTTCTTCCTCATCAAGGAATGAACCTCTTTCTTTTGCCTCAAAAGTGGTGGCTCCTTTGCTGCCTCCATCCACGATTATTTCCTCATCCAATACGGAGTCATGAAGATTAACCACCACGATTTCACATTTGGGACTTTCATATTGTTTTTTCATATGTATGGTATTTTAAATTATGGAACAAGAACTTTTTTGCCTTTTGTGATATAGATGCCGCTTTGAGGCGTCCCCGAAATCTTTCGTCCTCGCAGGTCGTAGAGACCATCGGAAGCGGCAGCATTTTCTGTTTTATTCCCATCAATGCCGTCGATGCCGGAAACGACAGAGGGACGGAAGTTAAGCAGCACCATTTTTCTTGCATTGCTGGCGGTGTTGTTGGGCAGTCTCAACACACATTTATTCTTGGGTAGCGTCAGCGTTTGGTTCGCCAGAATGTAGAACCCCGGAGTAGCTTCAGTTTGCTTTGTTACGTCTTCAGAGACGTTCCCGTCTTTGTCCGTTTGATAATAAACGTTAGTAAATGCATATTGAGTATAGGTCTTTCCGTCGATGGTGGTTTGTCTCGTAACCGTCATACCCTCATCGGCTGTAGTACCCACCAGCAGATTATTGGATGCATCATCGGGCGTTGTGTTCACGTCCGTAGTGAAGTAAGTGTATATTCCGGCCGTTTCGTTGCCCACCAAAGCGCCTGCACCGGCAGCGCATGCCGACGTGATTTCTGATGTTCTTACCGATGTAGCATCGGCAGTGTAGCCATTATCAATGATGTAGTAGCCCGCGATAGAGCCTTCAGTCAGCGTCTCGGTGAGGTCGTAGCGCACAGCATTTTCTTGGCAATCGGTAGCATAATAAATGCCGTTCAACAGACATTTGCTCGTAATCTGCTTTGTCCCCATGGGTACGGCAATCTGATAGAACGTTGCATCGGCCACGATAAACGTTACGTCGCCGGCCTCTGTCACGTTGATTTTATAGACCGTTGTCTCACCGGCGCGGTCTCCAATCTGTCCTTCTCCTCCTTGTTCGAACACAGCGTTTTGGCTGTTGATGTTGAAAAGCGACGATGCATTGCTGCCGCTCACCTTTGCGCGGACGTAGAGCGTGCCTTCCGGTACGTTCGGAACGGTCAGGTAATGCGTGTTGCCCACAAGGTAGAGCGCGTTGTTCGTTGTGTCTTGCCCGATGCGAATACGGTCGTTTGCGTAGTCTTTATTCAGGCTGATGCGCAGTCCCTTATACTCTTCCAGCGTGCCGGCGTTGCTTCCATAGAGTTGAATTTCGCATCCCTGAGGGAACGTTACACTGTTAGTTCCATACACGCTATAGTATGTTTTAGAGTCTGTTTCTTTGGTCGTCCAGTGCGTTGTCTTGCTGTTTGAGACGGCATCTGCCAGGTTATTGAGCGTTTCCGTGTTGATTCCAACGCGTGAGAAGTCCCATGTGTAAGCGTTGCTGTTGCTCGTAATGACGTCGGTATTCCCTGCGCTGCTGTTGCTCTCCACTTTGAAATACATCGTGATGTCCTCCGAATTGGCCGGTCCTACGGCTGTTACCGTGTTGTTTTCGATAGTGGCGCCGTAGAGACTGCCTGCCGGAATACGGATTTCGTAGAGCACATCATACTTCAATTCATCGGTACTGTAACTGAAAGTAGCCTTCGTTCTCTCGTCATTGAACGTCAAGCCGGAGGATGTGTCAAGGTTTTCCAGACCCCACGAAGCGTAGTATGTCTGGCTTTTGGCAGCCTCGTTGGTGTTGTTCACGGCGCGAACTTCGAGCGTTGTACCGGCTACAATGAGCGACGATTGGTTGAGCGTGATAGTGACAGTGCTGCCCTCGTGGCTCACGTCGGTGAGCACTTTCGACAGGTCTGTTTGTGTCTTGCCGCCCACGGAAAACTCATTCACGGTGGTTTTTTCGGTTATCTCGCTTGAATAACTCATGGTTTTAAACTTGAAGGTTCTATCGGTTGAGATGGTTACGCCGCCGAGCGTTTTGAGTTGGCCGCCTGCAAT
>Ga0065709_1029741_pt1 | contig 13165 bp, 7 predicted proteins | sample Hoacrofraction14_2_FD_59096 | JGI IMG/M metagenome (GOLD analysis project Ga0065709, IMG submission 59096) | Hoatzin crop microbial communities from Cojedes, Venezuela, sample from fiber fraction 14 v1 | ecosystem: Host-associated > Birds > Digestive system > Esophagus > Crop | place: Venezuela...
GTCGTTGCCGTGGTTTTGCTGCTCACCGTGGCGTTGGGCGTGTTCAGTCTGAACGTGAAATTCGACACCGACATGAGCCGGCTCAACTACATGACGGCGGCGCAACAGGCCGATATGACCGCGCTGCGACAGATGATGCCCCAACAGACCGACGAGCAAACATTATATATGGTGTCGGCCGACAGCACCATCGACGGCGCACTCGACAAGAGCTTGCGGCTGAATAGCCAACTGGAAGCACTGCAACGCGACGGTCGCATCATCCGTTCCACAGGTTGCACGGGCTTTCTCGCTTCGGCGGACGAACAGCAGCTGCGCCTCCGCCGCTGGCGCGAATTCACCGATAAGCACGGCCGGCAACTGTTGCAGGCGCTCCGTCGCTCGGCCGAAACGGCCGGATTCGCCCCTTCGGCGTTCTCTGAGTTCGCCCATATCATGCAGGCAGACTACGCTCCGCAGCCCTTCGCCCACTTTCGGCCGCTCAGCGAAACCGTGTTTCGTGCGTGCGTTACTGCCGACAGCGCCGCCCGACGCTTCAGTGTCATCGACATGATTGCGGCATCGCCCGAACAGTCGGGAGCCTTGATGCAACTGCTCGACGATGAGCGGAACGACTGCCGCTGCTTTGATATTCAAAGTCTGAACAGCACTATCGCCAACAATCTCTCTGACAACTTCAACTACATCGGATGGGCGTGTGCCGTCATTGTGTTCTTCTTTTTGTGGTTCTCGCTGGGCAGCATCGAGCTCGCCCTATTGTCGTTTCTACCCATGGCCGTCAGTTGGTTGTGGATTCTCGGCTTGATGGCGCTGGGCGACATACGGTTCAACATCGTCAACATCATCCTTGCAACGTTCATCTTCGGACAAGGCGACGACTACACTATCTTCATGACCGAAGGTGCAAGTTATGAGTACGCGTATCGCCGCCGAATGTTACCGGCCTACAAACGCTCCATCATGTTGTCGGCACTCATCATGTTCATAGGCATTGGCAGTTTGATAATTGCACGTCATCCGGCGCTCCGTTCGCTGGCGCAGGTTACCATCGTGGGCATGTTCTCCGTGGTACTCATGGCTTATCTGCTGTCTCCGTGGTGCTTCAATCTCCTTGTGAAGCGGCGCGGCGAATACCGTCTCCGACCGCTTTCGCTGGCCGCTTTGTGGCGAACGGGCGTGGCCATGCTGCGCGGCGGACGCCATCTTGTGGCGGCAGACCTTGCGCGCCGACGCCTCTTGGGGCACGACAACACCGCCGGCGAGCCCTGCCGCGCGTTCCGCGAGACGGTGCAACGCCATGCCGCCGCCCTGCTGCGCCACCTGCCCGGCGTATCGTTTGCCGCAGAACTGCCCGATGGCGAAGACCTCTCGCGGCCGGCGCTGCTCGTCATGCAACGTCCCTCGGCCGGCGCGCTGCTCGTTGCAACGGCGTTGTGCAGCAAGGCCGTGGCCGTCACCGACGTGCCCCCCACGCGCCTTCGTATGCTCAACCGCCTGACAGAGAGCCTCTCTGCACCGGCCGGTTTGCCGGCAGAACGCTGGCGTGCAGCCGTGGACGGCGGTCTTTCGCCCGTGGCTTTCATCGACAATATGGCCGCCGATGAGGTCGAAGCACTGCTCAGTCGGGCACGCGCCGACCGTCTCGACGTCATTCATATCACCCTCCACGGCCTCGACCACGTGCTGCCCGACGGTCTGCTGACGCTCTATCCGGGCAGCATCACCGCTGCTGTTGGTGCCCGTGAGACGGCCGAAACCACCGCCGCCAACCTGTGCCGAGAGAGTCGCGAGCGCTACGACCGACTGGCTGCGCGGCTGGAAACGCCCGATTACTTCCGTCCCTTCGTGCTCGACCGCTACCGCTATAAGGGCGCGGAGGTGTTCGGAAGCGTGCGCCGGCGCCTGAAACAAACGGCCGACTACCGCCGCTGGGAGGAGCAAACAGCCCGTGCCGGCGGTGCAACCGTTGAGGACGGAGGCTTTGGCGAATACGCCCTGCTCTATGCGCTGACCCACCGGGACAGCAGCGTGGAGGTTGTATTGGACGACACCGACCGCGTGGCGCTGGCCGAATATAGCGCGCGCGGCGTGGCAAACAACGTGAAATTTAAAACGAAATAATGGCTGATTCATTGAAAGAACAAATCCGCGCGAAGCTCGAAGAGGCTTTGCCGCTGGTCGATTTAGACTCCGATTTCTTGTTTTCCGAGCTCGACTCGCTGGGCGTAACCACCATTCTGATGACGCTTTCAGACGCTTACGGCATCAGGCTCGATACGTCGGACGCCACGCCGCGCAACCTGAAAACGCTCGACAGCATCACTGCATTGGTGGAAAACAAGCTCGCGGAGAAGGCATGACGACTATCGAAGACCACATAGCGCGCCACGCCGCAAGGCTTCCGCACAAGGCGGCCGTGGTGTCTGCCGCCGGCGTTTTGACCTACGCCGACCTGCAAACGGCCATCGTCCGGCAGGCCGATGCACTGCTTTCGGGCGGTCTGCGCCCCGGAAGTGCCGTACCGTTGCGCGCCGTCTGCTCGGCCGACACGATTGTTTCCTACTTCGCCATTCATCGCGCCGGCGGCGTGGCGGTGCCTTATTCGCCACAGACTGCACCGCCTGCGGTCGGCGATTGGACGGGAACGGAGCCTGCCGCCGACATTCTCTACACCACCGGCACCACCGGCCAAGCCAAGGGAGCCGTCATCAGTCACCGTGCCATCGCCGCCAATGCAGAGAATCTGATAGCGGCGCAAGGCTTCAGCGAAGACCTGTTGTTCGTCATCAACGGGCCGCTCAATCACATCGGCAGTCTGTCAAAGCTGTGGCCGGTGATGCAAACGGGTGGCACCGTGAGCCTTGTTGATGGGCTGAAAGACTTTAATGCCTTCTTCGCAGCCTTCGATTTTACGGCCGCAAAGACGGCCACCTTCCTTGTGCCCACGGCCGCGCGGATGCTGCTGCGACTGGCACCCGAACGGCTCTTGACACTTAAAGACCGAATGGATTTCATCGAACTGGGGGCTGCACCGCTCACACGGCAGGACATGACGGAGCTCTGCCGCGCGTTTCCCGACAGCCGGCTCTACAACACTTACGCCTCAACCGAAACGGGCATCGTGTGCACCTACAATTTCAACGACGGCGAATGTGTGGCCGGATGCGTGGGACACACCATGCGGAACGCGCGCATCCGGCTGGGCGACGACGGTCTGATAGCCTGCTCGGGCAGCATGACCATGAGCGGATACGCCGGCGACGAGGCCGCCACCGCGCGCGTGATGAAGGGCAAAACCGTCTTCACCGCCGACCGCGGACGCCTTGACGAACAAGGGCGGCTGATTCTTCTGGGGCGCAACGACGATGTCATCAATGTGGGCGGCTACAAGGTGAACCCAACCGACGTGGAAGAAGCAGCCATGGCCGTGGGCGGAATCAGCGACTGCATCTGCGTGGCCGACACATCGCCCGACGGCTGTATGACCACCCTGCGACTGCTCGTCGTTGAAGAAACGCCCGGCAATCTGCGGCCGCGTGAACTGGCGCGAGCCCTCGCCCAAAGGCTGGAACGCCATCAGGTGCCCACGAAATACGAAGCCGTTGAGTACATTCGCCGCACCTTTAACGGGAAGCCCGACCGCAAATTCTATCGCAAATAGCGCGCCAACGGAATGCAAAACCGCCGGTCTTGCGCGATTAAGTTAATAACTTTATTCGATTATCTTAATAACATTGTTCAGCTATCTTAATAACTTTACTTGGTAATCTTAATAACTTTGGTGAGAAAAGTTATTAAGATTGCAACCGAAGCGTGCGCGGGATGAAACCGAAGCGTGCGCAGGATGAAATCAAAGCACGTGCGGGATGCAATCGATGCACGCGCGAATCAAGCAAAAAGGGCGCAGCCGTTCTGTCGGCTGCGCCCTTTGTTTATTGTGCATCGGATGGATGCTTGCGATTAAAGCTTTGTGAAATTAAAGTTCAGTATTTCGAAAAGAATACCGACGCAGTTGCCTTCTTTGAAAGCATACACAACGAAGTCGTAGAACTCGAGGTTAGCGTATTCGCCCTTCCACGTGCTGTTTTTCTTGAAATCGACATAGTAAAAACCGGCTTCTTTAGAGAATATTCCGGTTATGCTCATGGTCTCATCCGTGGGAGTATAGATTTTACCTCTTGCGTCATAAGCCACAATTCCGGTCTTTAAGTCGTAGCCTTCGTATGTGCCGCAGGGCTGCATGTTGTAGATGGTCATGGTAGCGTTTTCTTTATCAACGACAACGGGAATCTCAAAATCGCCGAAATTCAGGCTGTATTCGCCATCGTTGTTCACGAACGTAATGATGTCTTTGACGTAATCGTCTTCGTCATAGTCGTAGTAAACAGCCGCATATTTGCCGAGATACACGTTGTCGAAGTCGAACTGCGAAACGCTGATGGTGTCCATATCGCCATTAACGCCATAGGCTACATAGCCTTCGCGCGGCTGACCGGTGGCGTTTTCGGCCACGTTGATGCTGAGTATTCCGTCGCTATATGTGGCGGTAAGCCAGTCGGCCGACGTCTCTACGTCCACGTCGAAACTGCTGACGAGGGTGTAAGACAAGGCTGCAGCGGTGTCGCCCAATGCTATCACGGAGGGCACGTCGCGGTTATCGAAGTTCATTCCGGTTTGTTGAACGGCCACAACCACTGAGTCGATGTCGTAGCGGAGCACGAGGCGTGCGGTGCGTCCTTCGTAGTTTGGATTGCGCTCGGCCGTTACGGTGACGGTGTTTCCGCTAACGGAGGCCGTGCACCACGACGAGTTGAGCGTTGCAGTGGCTGTTCCGGGCGCTTCGTAGGTGACGGTGCCCGTGCCGCCTTCGACCGTGAAAAGCACGTCGGATGCCGTTACGGCGATTTGCGATTCGGCCGGCGTGTAATCGTCGTCGCTGCTACACGCTGCCATAAAAATGGCAGCGAGCGCAAGCGTCAGATATTTAACTGATGTTTTCATCTTTGTGTTTTAAGGGTTATTACTTTACTGTTTAACCAGCACGGGATAATTGATTTTTTCGAGATAACCAAGCAATGTCGATGAAGAGAATGATTGCGAGTTGCACGCCCCGAAGTACAAAGTGTTCAAATTATAGCCTCCATAGGTTCCATAGAAGGTGCCTGTCAGGCTTCCATCATCGTCGTAATCGATGCTTATGTAGTAAGGAACGCCCGTTTTCGCGCCTGTATTGCCGCTGCTACCGTAGGCGTAATAGGGATAAACATAGTATGTTCCGCTGCCGTAATTTCCCCAATAGGCACCGCTCTCAATGTATAATTCATTTGTTTCAGCGTCAATTTCGATGGGAATCGACAGGTCGTAACCATAATTCTGACAAGTGAGCGCATAGGAACCGTCCGTTTCAACCAAGTCGAAGTCCAGTTGCGGCTTGCCCGTACTGCCATCGTAGAGATAGTAATAGCCCAGCAGTTCGCTCATATCGTATTGCTTGATGCGCAACGTTCCGCTACCGGCTTCGCTCGTTACAATGATGTCTGCAACACGCAGGGAACCGGTATTGTTCTCCGAAGCGGCAATAGACAGACTGTTTCCGTCCTGCGAAACGGTGAGCCAATCAGCATCGGTTGAATACGAGAACATGCTTCCGTACTTCATCGTCCAAGATTGAGAGGAGGCTTTATCACGGAAGATGAGACTTCCGGACGCGGCTCCAAGCGCTTTAAGTATGTAGGACGGCAAGAGCACGCCTTGGAAGACAACGTCGGTGCTGCCCTCATCGAGGCAGGTGAGCGTCAGGGCTTCGTCGTCGAAGCTGAAGTTCCACACGGTCTTTCCGCCCACGGTAACGGGCTCATAGAGGCGCAGTCCCTTGTCTGTGTAGGCGTAGGCCACGGTCTGTGCATCGGTGCCGTCGGTCAGTGTTACTTGTCGGTCGTCGAGGTCGAACTCAGCCGTTACGTCGCCGTATGCGGCATAAGTGAGGATGAAAGCCGAGGCCATGCTGTTCACGGCCGTGAGGTATTCATCGGACGGCATGGTGAGACGACGCAGATACATCACGCTGTGAACGGTGTTGCCGTCGCTGTTGAGGTCGGAGCCCTTGGAGGTGTGCAGCTTGATTACGTCGTCGGTGAGGCTGTCAACAATGAATTCGAAGCAGCCGCCATAGCTCTGATAGAGGCTGGACGTAGGCGTGGAGAAGAAGTGGAACAGTTCGTTGTAACTGTCAAACGTGAGCTGAGCGCCCGAACCGGCCTTTACGCTGTAGAGCGAAGTGGCGGTGTAGGTGGGCTCTACGCCCAACCCTCCTTCGCCGGCTATGGTCACATTGGCGCCGTCGAACTGCATGGTGTAGGTGAATCCGCCGTAAGATTGATGTTCTTCGGGGTAGTAGTCCATGCTCCAACCATAATCGGGAGCGGTCAGTGTGCTATCCACTTGCGAGATGTGCTCGGCCAAGCGGAGCGACGAGGGGGTATCAAAGATGTCGTCTTGGTCTTTCAGGCACGACTGCATGAGCAATGCCGAGAAGCCCATCAAGGCCACCGTCAAGAGCGACGGGATATTCTTAAATGCTGTATTCATTAATCACTCCTCCTGTTTTATTCTACTGTTAAGTCGTCAAGATCTATTTTCCCGGAGATGACATCGGCCTCGCGTCGCAGCAATTCGTAGCGCAATTCGTCGAGGTCGATACCCCATTGGCTCTCCATGTACTCTTTCACTATCTCTAATTTAGCCTCTATAAGCTCGCGGCCGGTTGTTCCGTCGTTGTCGCCCTTGGCTGCCTCGACGAGCAAAGCCTCCCAATCTTCGGCCGTGCTGGTTATGTAAACCGACACCATTTCAGCGAAGTCTTCGGTGTCTTCCTTCTGCGAATAAGCCGTGATGAAACCGCTGCGCAAGTACACGGTATCTACATCGTAGGGGTCTTCAGACCAGTTGTCGCCTTGATAAGACGAAGAGGTGACGGCCTTGAAATCGGAAGAATAAGACTTTGTCTGGTTCAGAATGTGCGTGAACTCATGGTGAATGGTCTTTATGTAATAATGATTCAGCCTTTCTGCGCTGGCCAGATTGCTTCCAAGATAGTTCAAACCGGCCAGAAATATCTTTTTGCCGCCCTCCGCCGTGCCTAGAACGTAGGTGCCGTTGTTCCTGAAATCCCACGTGCCTGTACAATAAAACATCTTCGGGAAATAGGCGCGCGTGAAGTCTATCCCGTCTGCAGCGAGGTTGTCATAGACCTCCATGCCGAGGTATTTGACTAGATGCGCCATCTTTACAGCGTTGTCGTAATCGGCAGGTACTTGATAATAATTGAAGTCGCCCTCATTAGCCTCGTAGCGATACTTGAACTCAATGTTGTAAGGCGTTACGTAATTCGCGTCGAGCCACTTATCAAATGCGTTTTGTTCGACGTTGTCAACGGTGATGACACTCGTGCTGTCGAGGTCGTCGTCAGAGCAAGCCGTCATCAGAGACAGCGTCAGGAGCGCTCCGCCTACATAATATATAGCTTTGTTTTTCATGTTGATGCTTCTTTAATTGTCTGTTAAACAAGTTCGATGCGACGGTTACTGACGCGGGTTGGGTTCCATTCCAGCGTCGAGCACCTTCTGCGGAAGTTGGATGGCGCGACGTTGGTCGTCCTTCTTCAGCCAGTCGGTTACGCTCTCCACCTCGCGAGAAAGGTTGATAATGCGGCGCGGAATCTCGATGCCGTAACGTTTCACGTCCCACCAACGGATGCCGGTAAAGAGCGTCTCTATTCGGCGCAGCTGCAACACGCATTGGAGCAAGCACTCTTGTTCGCTGCCTTCAGCGCCGATGGTGAAGTCGGGATTGAGGTGCTTCTTAATGGTGGAGTTGAGTGAATCGCTGTATGCATACTTCACATTGTTATAGAACTCGGTGATGGAACTGACTGTCTGCTCGTCCACATTCCTCAGTGCATTCTGCATCCAAGTGTTCATATCGGCCACGGCCGCAGCGTTGTTTCCGGTCAAGATATAGGCCTCAGCGCGGTTAAGCAAACATTCGTCGGTGGTGAATGCGGCGTAAACGTAATGCGGATAGCCTATTCCGGCCACGGGGTCGGTATATTCAAAGAGGTACGGCACACGGAAGATCGTCATCAAATCAAAGTCATTTCCCTGATACCAGCCCGGTCGATCGTAGAAGTGGTTACGGAAATCTGAATACAATTCAGGCTTGCACCAAACGTTATGCGCTTCTACGGTCTCGTGCAACGAAAGGTTCTTTCCATGTGAAAACTTGGTGTAATAGTAGGGGTAACTAAATATCATTCCATCTACTCCAAGGGATGTTTGGAGCATAAGATTGCAGTCGAGCGACTCGTCGATATAGTGCAACGTGCGCGTTTCGCGTTCCCAAGCGAGGTTGGCTACATCTTTATAGTCGCGCAAAACAGCGGTCGGATTACTTCCAAGACACTTTGTGGCGTAGGTGATGGCCTTATCCCATTCCATGTGATAAAGGTAGAAACGGGTGGCAAAGGCATAGGCGGCCTTCTCGTTGAAATGGTACTTTGGAACGCTTAAGTGCTTTTCTCCAACGTATTTCAGGCCTTCTTCAAGGTCGGTCTTGATGTTGGCGTAGAGTTCTTCGAGCGTTCCACGGTCGTGTTTGGGGTCGAGCTCGGTCTCCAATTCCTTAATATATGGCATGCCGAGATAGTCGGCAGCGTGCTCACCGTAGGGCATACAGAACTCGCAGGCAAGCAGGAAATGAGCGTAAGCGCGGCAGAGCAGTGCTTCACCGTAGGCGTTGCGCAACTCTTCGTCTTGTTCCCATCCGGCCACGCTGTTGAATCCTTCGAGTGCCTGATTGGCGTTGGCGATGGCCGAGTAACATCCGCTGTACACGTGTTCAGGGTCTTCGTTGTCTGATTCGGTGATGTCTTCCCAGTTGAATACCTGTTCAGCGAAGCGCGAAGTGTTGGAGTTATTCTTGATAAAACAGTCTGTGTTGTCCGACATAAACTCATTCAACAGCAGATATCCATACGAGGGATAAGCCTCGGTGAGTATGGAGATAATCTTCGATTTCGAATCGATTGTGGTGCGGTTGTCGGGCAGTTCGTCGAGAAAATCGTTGCACGATGTCATCATCGGCAGTACCACTGCGACGGCTGCGACCGCGCGAAATATATTCTTCTTGTTCATAACGATATCGCTAGGTTTTATGTTTACAATCCAATTTTAAGCGTCAGCGTGAACTGTTTAGGCATCGGCGATGCCACGCCGCCCGTGTTATAGAACTCAGGGTCTTGTCCGTTGAGCTTCTTGTCAGCATAAATCAGGAAGAGATTAGTGGCTTGCAGCTTCAGCGCGAGCGTCTTGAGGTTGAGCGGTGCAATGAGTTTCTTGGGGAAATCATAGCCCAGCGAGATTTCTTTCATTCGGATAAAGTCGCCCTTTGCAATACGCGCGTCGCTGTAATTGTAGGCGTTATAGGCATATCTTATATCTGAATTGTTCTCGTATTGCTGTTTACTGCAGATGACGGGGATGTTTGTATAGTTCTCATCGCCCGACAGCATCCAGCGGTTGGCAAACTCCTTGGTGAGTGCCGAAAGGTCGGAATACTTGTAATTGAACACGGGATCAAGTCGAACTACATTGCCGAACGAGTACGTGATAAAGACATTCAGCGTCCATCCCTTGTACTTAAAGATGTTACCGAACGAACCGAAGTCGGTGGGGTCTTGCGGTCCTTCATACTTTAGGAAGTTCAGTTTCTCTGGGTCGGATGTTTGGAAGTAGATGCCCGTGCTTGAAATGTTGCCGTCTTGATCGAGGAACGTGGGCACGCCCTCAGAGTTAAGACCCATGAACGGAATAGAGAACAAACCGCGAACAGGGTATCCTTCTTTTCCATAACCGTCTCCGGTGACGAAGTCTATAAGGTTGGTTCGACTCAAAAGACGGGTTATTTCGTTGGTGGCGTGCGAATAAATGAAGCTCGTCTGCCAAGAGAAGTCCTTCGTTTTGATGTTGTTTGTGGTGAGCGAGAGCTCTACACCGCTCGATTTCATATCTGCGACGTTGCCGTAACGCACCACGTCGCCGCTCGTTCCTTGGGTCGAAATCGGTCCAATCAGGTCGTAGTTGCGACGCGTGTACCAATCAAACGTGAGGTTGATGCGGTTGTCAAAGAATCCGGCGTCGAATCCGAGGTTGAACTCGTGCTTTTTCTCGTAAGTTAATTCGCCATTGCCTGCCTGCGATTGATAAAGCGCACTCTCTGTAACGGCAGCCGAGGGACGCCACACGTTCTCTGCGCGGATGATGGCGAGAGCGTTGCTAACGGCCGGCCGGTCGCCTGTGAGCGAGTACGACAGACGGAGCGTGAAGTGTGAAAGTTTGTTCTTAAACGCGTTCTCGAACCAGCTCTCTTCGTGTGCGTTCCAAGCACCCGAAACGTTCCACGTGGGCATCCAGCGTGCAGACGTAGCCTTGCCCAGTCCGTTGGTGCCTTCGTAACGAAGTGTTCCGTTCAGCGTATAGCGTCCTTTGTAAGAATAGGTGCCGTTGCCGAAAAAGGCAGCCGAGCGCGTGTGAGTGTTGTCCAGCGTGTAATACTCAGTTCCTTCTTCCACGCCCTTCTTGAAGATTCGATAGTCATAGTTGGCTATTTCGCCGAAGTCGTATTGCATTCCCCAGCCTCGGAACCAAGTCTCTCGACGGTCGATAGAGTTTGCTTCCATTCCGGCGAACAAGTTAACGATGTGGTCTTCATTATACACATCATTATATTGTGCCGTTGCACGGAAGTCCCAACCGAACATTTTGTTGTCGGTTCGCTGGTAGATACCACCTTGAGGGAGCACCGAAACGGGATATTCCGTTGGATTATCGGGGTCTGAATAAAGGAACGGGTTGTTGTCGCGAATGGTCGTATTGTCCATGGCGCGGTATGCATTGGCCATGTTACTGTTTTCGGTGATGTGGTGCTCTTGGGTCGTTGTGGCGTATTTAACGGCTCCAAGCGCACTGAGTTCCAATTTGGAGAAGGGCTTGTAATCGAGTTTCATCTGTCCGCGGAACTCGTTTACGCCGATTTCCATATAGTTATTCTCCAACTCGTTGAAGATATTGAAGGCTGCATAGTTCATCCGATAATACTCGTTGGGGTCGAGCGTGCGGCTCGTGTTGAGGGCATACGAGTAGGGGTTGATGTCGAAATCGCGCTTCACCTCGCCCGACACGGCGTCCGTTGAACGGCTCGTTGTGCCCGGAGCGTTCTGCCGACGGAACGAAGCGTTGGCTATCATGTTCACCGCGAGCTTGTTCGACAGATGGTAAGTAGAGTTCAGGTTGGCCGTGTAGCGCTGTGCCTTGCTTTGCTTATACCATCCCGGGTCGATCATTGCAGAGAGCGAAGCGTAGTATTGCGCCTTTTCGGTGCCCGACGAAACACTGACAGAGTGACTGTGCTGAATGGAGTTATTGAAGAGCTCGTCAAACCAGTTTGTGTTGCGATATTCGGCCGAACGCAGATAAGCGGCCTTTGCTGCCGACGTGTTGGCCAATCCGAACTGCCCCGTCGTGGCATCATACGTAGAGATGAGGTCGTACATTTTGCCATAAACGCCATATTCGTCGGCGTTCGAAACCTCAGCGTAATTGAGCCATCCCTTCTGTGCAAGCTCTTGATATACGGCCATCTGGTCCTGTGAATTCATGATGTTAAAGGTTGAATAGCTAGGCTTCAAGCGCATCGTGTATTCACCGGTGTAACTGATGTTAGTCTGTCCGGCCGTTCCTTTCTTCGTTGTAACAACTATCACGCCGGCCATGGCTCGAGCGCCATAGATGGACGTAGCCGAGCCGTCTTTCAGTATTTGGAAGCTCTCGATGTCGTCGGAATTAAGTCCGGCAATGGCCGAAGCAATCAGCGTATTGGCGTCGCCGGAGGACAAAGCATCAGCACTTACGTCGGCCACGTCTTCCATAATCACGCCGTCCACCACCCAGAGCGGCTTGCTCGAACCATAGATTGAGGTGGCGCCGCGCACGCGAAGCTTCGGAGCCGTACCGAAGGTGCCCGACACGTTTTGGACACTCACACCGGCTACGTGGCCTTCCAGCGAGCGACTGATGTCTGCCACGCCGTTCAATTTGGCTGCATCTGCATCCACTTTACTCGTTGCACCGGTGAACAAACGCTTATCCATGCGCTGCATACCCGTAACAACCACCTCGCCAATCATCTGTTCGCCGGGTTTAAGTTGCACTCGCATGCCGTTGCGCGCCTTAACACTTAAAGTCTCATAGCCCAGGTAACTAATCTCAATCGTCTTTCCCTCGGCGTTGCTGAGCACGAAGTTTCCGTCGGCATCGGTAATCGTTCCCGCCTTGGTGCCTTTCAGCATCACAGACGCGCCAATGACCGGCTGATCGGTTTCATCGACCACCACGCCCTTAACCGATGATTGGGCAAAGCTCATCCCAACGGAAAGGAACAGGCAAGTCAGAAACATTGTCAATCGTTCTTTCATCTTCATAATATGTTTACGTTAAATATATATCAGTTGATTCAAAGTCTAAGCTTCCTTCGTTTCGCGTTCAAGACACGCTCGTTTCACGTTCAAGACATCCTCGTTTCACGTCCGCCGCAGTCCGATTCTTCGGCCGGCACACTCTCGTTTCCGATTCAAGACATCGCGATATCACATTCCGGCGCGCGTCATGTTGCGTCCGCGCAAGGTCATCGTCTCGTCCGCGCTTTCTTTTTGGTTTGTCCGGGCGTTCTTATCCGCCCGTCAGTACTTTCTCTATATTGCACCGATTCACGGTTTTTCTTCGGTCGGAAGCCGCACTTCCAAAGGACTCTCGTCCTCAAAAACACGACTCGGAAAGCCGCACGCAGCCCTGCGTCGCCCTCCATAACCTAAGAAATTTTACTTAATCGGGTACAAAATTAAGTATTAAAAACCAAACAAACAACAAAAATGCCGCTTTCTTTTGAAAATTGTTTGCAAAGCGAAAGTATTTCGTCTAAAAACGCAACGAAAAGGTTCCGCTAAGCGGCCGAACCGAAGCAATGCCGTCCAACGAGCGCAACCGACGGCCGGCTCAACACGAAGGAACCGCATCTTTCATGTCGTCATTCCCTATTTCATACATTAGCGTGG
>Ga0065709_1029742_pt1 | contig 13159 bp, 9 predicted proteins | sample Hoacrofraction14_2_FD_59096 | JGI IMG/M metagenome (GOLD analysis project Ga0065709, IMG submission 59096) | Hoatzin crop microbial communities from Cojedes, Venezuela, sample from fiber fraction 14 v1 | ecosystem: Host-associated > Birds > Digestive system > Esophagus > Crop | place: Venezuela...
CCTGATAACAATTTCAATCATAATATCAGGAAGCAGCTCCCTTTCTTTCATAAGGGGAGCTGTTATTATGCCATTTTGAAGTTCCGTGAATGATATATATTTAACGTTTAAAACGTGTCAATATTTCTGCAACACCTTATGTCGCCCTTTTATTTCAAGGCTTACAGCGTTTTGTGATGGTTTTGTGAAGGTCCGTTCATATTGACTTCACAAAGCTCGGAGGAGTATACTTTAGGAGTAGTTAGGCGTACTGCGTCAAACAAATATATATGGAGGTATTTACTATGGAACAACAAAGTAAAGGTCAATTCAATTCGAACTTCGGATTCCTTATGGCTGCACTGGGTTCCGCTGTAGGTCTTGGTAACCTGTGGTCGTTCCCGTACAAGCTGGGAGTCGGCGGTGGATTTGCATTCCTGCTCATCTACGTCATCCTCTGTATCACAGTAGGATATCCGCTGGTACTTTCCGAAATCGCAATTGGTCGTAAATCTCAGAAGGCTGCTATCGAGGCTTACGATGAGATTCACCACTCATTCAAGTTCAACGGTATTCTTCAGACAATCGTACCGTTCTTCCTGATTGCGTTCTACTGCACATTCGGCGGATACATCACCAAGTACCTGGTATACTCGGTAATGGCATTCGGCGGTAAGGAAGTAGATCCTAACGGATTCTTTGAGGAATCACTGCTGAGCAACGGCGGTCAGGGAATGATCTGGATGGCAATCTTCCTTGCAATCACAATGGTAATCGTATTCGGTGGTGTATCCGGCGGTATCGAGAAATTCTGCAAGGTTGCTATGCCGGCACTGTTCATCATGCTGGTTATCATCGTAATCAGATCCTGCACACTTCCTGGAGCAGGCGAAGGTCTCTCCTTCCTGTTCAAGCCTCACTTCGAGGGTATGACATCTGCTAAGGGATTCTTTGACACACTGTCACTTGCAGGTGGTCAGATGTTCTTCTCACTGTCACTTGCATCTGCTTGTCTCATTGCTTACGGTTCATATCTTGACAAGGGTGAGAACCTTGAAAAGGACGCTGTAGTTATCGTAGTCGGTGACTCCATCGCTGCCCTGCTTGCCGGTATGGCTATCATGCCTGCATGCACAGCGTTCGGAATTGAGCCTCAGGCAGGACCTGGACTTCTGTTCATCGCTATGCAGACAGTATTCAACAACATGGCCGGCGGAGCATTCTTCGGATTCCTCTTCTGGCTCCTGGTATTCTTTGCTGCACTTTCATCCTCAATCGGTATGATGGAGGGCGGTATCTCTGCTATCCTCGACAGCAGAATCAAGGCCGGTAAGTCAGCTAACAGAATCAAGGTTACATGCATCATGGGTGCATGGGCATTCATCGGTAACGCTATGACAACTCTGGACTGCCTCGGAGCATCCGACACAATGGCATGGTTCCACATCCTGGGACAGCCTGACGTACTCGACGTATGGGATGCTGTAGCTGAGGGTATCCTGATGCCTCTCACAGGCCTGATCATGGCCATCCTGATTGGCTGGGTAGTACCTCACTATGTTGACGATGAAATCCAGAAAGGTTCGAACTTCAAGTCAAAGGGATTCTTCGACTTCTGCATCAAGTACCTCGGACCTATCTTCATGGCAATGATCGTTTACGGACAGATTACTTCATTCTGGGGCAACTAATAAAGCTTTGGAAGCAGAGTAACTTAACTACAAGAAGCAAGACCCGGTCGAATGGCCGGGTCTCTTCTTTTGCTTATTTATTCGGTTGTTATTCTGATTAACGCAGCATCGCGTCTATCCCTTCGGTCCCCTGATCATCCCGATGAGAAGCGGCATATATTCTTTGCTTACTTCCCCCAGCGAATAGGATCCGTTGTTCATGCACCAGTCGGTAACAAGAGCTCTCTCGCACATGCTGTAATAATTCACGATTTCCGAAGATGTCATCGAAGTGATAATCTCATCTTTTTTCTGACCCTCCTCTATGAATTTTGCAAGGAGCTTGAAATAGTAGCGGTTTCTGTCCAGGAGATTTGAGTCCCCTCCTCTCAGCAGCTGCCCTGCGTACTGATTGGCAAGCAGATTGTAGTCAATAGTTTCCCCCATAAAGCTGTGAATGTAATAGTTTATATAGAGGAGCTTGTCGTAAGCCGTCATATCAGCCGGTATTGTCTCTTCGATTTCCTTGTATTTCTCATCAAGGAGAACCGAAAGTGTGTTGAGGAGAGTTTCCTTGCTGTTGAAATGATAGTAGAAGGTCCCTCTCGCAATCCCCGCACGGGCGATAATGTCATTGAGGGTCGTCGCCTCATACCCTTTCTCGCCGAATAATTCCCACGCAGCGGCTACTATTTTCTCTTTTATATCTTTGTCCCTTGGTGCCATGATTTCACCCTTAAAAACGATTATTTGGCGCTCTGCATCTCAATTGATTTCTCAGTTGCCGCGGTTACTCCCTCGATAACGGCATTTCTCAGGCCATACTCTTCGAGCATGCGTACTCCTGCAATTGTAGTTCCCGCAGGTGAAGTGACCATATCCTTGAGCTCGCCCGGATGCTTGCCTGTCTCAAGTACCATTTTAGCAGAACCGAGTACTGTCTGGGCAGCGAATGTATAAGCCTGCTTTCTCTGCATTCCGCCGTTTACTGCTGCATCGGCCATAGCCTCGATGAACATGAATACGTATGCAGGGCCGGATCCGCTTACACCTGTAACGATATCAAACAGGTTCTCAGGCATGAGCTCTGCCTTACCGAATGCGCTGAGGATTTCGAGAGCCTTCTGAGCTTCCTCCTCTGTTACATACTCATTAGGGCATGCAGCGGCCATTCCCTCGCCTACCTGAGCCGGTGTATTAGGCATAACACGGACAACCTTTACAGGCTTGTGATCGAACTGCTCTGCGATATAGTCAAGAGTTCTGCCTGCTCCGATGCTGATGAAGAGCTGGTCCTCACGAACGTGATCCTTGATTCCCGCGATCATGTCAGCATAGTACTGAGGCTTGATGGTGAAGAATACGATGTCGCACTTCTCTACTACCTCAACGTTGCTGTCTGTAACGTTGATTCCGTTCTGCTCCTGAGCCTTCTTTCTGCCGCCCTCAAAAGGATCGGCACCGAGGATCTCCTCAGGCTTGTAGAGTCCGTTCTTGATAATTCCACCCATCATTGCGTTGGCCATAACGCCTGTTCCGATAAATCCGAGTTTCATAGTAAAATTCCTTTCTTTATTTAATGATAATTTATTAACATTTGCCATTCAGCAGACAAGCGCCTCCTGATGGAAGCGCCTGCCTTATTGTAACGTCTTAATTTAATATTAGTTGAAGGACTGTTCTGTTCTGTTGATGATCTCGTCCTGAAGCTCCTTGTCGAGGTTTCTGAAGTAATCCGAGTAACCCGCTACTCTTACGATGAGGTCCTTATAGTCATCAGGATGCTTCTGAGCCTCGAGCAGAGTCTGCTTGTCGAATACGTTGAACTGGATGTGATGTCCGTCCATCGCGAAATACGATCTGATAAGGCTTGCCATATTGTCAAGTCCGTTATCTCCCGCAACAGCGCTTGGTGTGAACTTCTGGTTAAGAAGTGTTCCGCCCGTCGAGATGTGATCCATCTTAGCGCATGACTTGATAACAGCTGTAGGTCCGTTTGTATCTGCGAACTTTTCAGGTGAAATTCCCTCAGATACAGGCTTGTTTGCAAGTCTGCCGTTTGCTGTTGCTCCGATTACCTCACCGAAGTAAATGTGGCATGTTGTCGGGAGCATGTCCACGTGATATGTTCCGCCGTTCATTGTCGGACGTCCGGTGATGAGGTCTCTGTAGAGTGCGAAAATACTCTGCATGATGTCATCAGCATAGTCGTCGTCGTTTCCGTACTTAGGTGTCTTGTTGGCAACCATGTTGAAGATGTCCTCGTGTCCCTCGAAGTTATCGTTCATCGCCTGAATAAGCTCTGCCATGGTGAAGTTCTTCTCATCAAAGACGTTGTACTTAACGGCCGAGAGACAGTCTGTAACGGTTCCGATACCAACGCCCTGGATGTATCTTGTGTTGTATCTCGCGCCGCCCGCATTATAGTCCTTTCCCTTCTTGATGCAGTCGTTTGTAACGATTGACATGCAAGGTGCAGGCATGTACTCGGCATAGAGCTTCTCGATTACGTTGTTGCCGCGGATCTTGACATTGATGATGTGCTCGAGCTGTGTCTTAAATGCTGCCCAGAGGTCATCATATGACTTAAACTGAACCGGATCTCCTGTGTGAGGTCCGAGCTGCTTGCCGCTCTGATTGTCAAAACCGTCATAAAGTGCAAGCTGGAATGCCTTAGGGATGTTGAGGTATCCTGTCAGGATGTATGCCTCATTTCCCCATGAACCTGTCTCAACGCATCCTGAAGATCCGCCGACTCTTGCGTCATCAAGGCTCTTTCCCGCATTCAGCAGTTCCTGTACGATTTCTTCTGTATTATAGAATGCCGGCTGGCCCCAGCCCTTTCTTGAAATCTCGCATGCTCTCTTGAGGAACTTAGCCGGAGTCTTTTTGGAAATCTGAACGTTTGAGTTCGGCTGTACCAGTCTCATCTCGTCCATGCAGTCGAGGATGAGATAGCTGACATTGTTTACGCCGTTCTTGCCGTCCGGTGTGATTCCGCCTGTGTTGATGTTTGCGAAGTCTGTGTATGTGCCGCTCTCCTTGAGGGTAACGCCTACCTTAACAGGTGCAGGCTGGTTGTTGAACTTAACCCAGAGGCACTCAAGAAGTTCAAGTGCATGATAGTCATCAAGGATTCCGTCCTCAACATCCTTCTCATAATAAGGATTGAGGTGCTGGTCGAGTCTTCCCGGACTGAAAGCATCCCAAGGATTCAGCTCTGTTGTGACAGCAAGATGTGTCAGCCAGTAGTGCTGAATAGCCTGCCAGTAAGTCTTAGGAGCATAAGCCGGAATAACCTCAAAGTTAGCAGCCATCTGCTCGAGTTCTGCCTTTCTCTCAGGATTGGTGCACTTTGCAGCCTCTTCCTTGAGAAGCTCATGATATCTCTCGCCGAGAATGCATACAGCATCGCAGTCAATCAGCATAGCCTCGAGTTCTTCCTTCTTGTCAAGAGCCTCAACATCGTTCATGTAATCGAGGTTCTCAAGAGCCTGCTTGATATCTTCCTTGTATTCAAGATATCCCTTATCGAAAATATTCTTGGATCCGCATGTATGTCCAGGACCTCTCTGCTCCATGAACTCGGTGAACATTCCTGCTGCATAGCATTCCTTCCACTCGTCTGTCATGTTATTAAGGAGCTTGTCTCTCATGGACTTTCCTTCCCAGAAAGGAATAACGATCTCTTCCTGATCTTTCAGGTCCTGCTTGGTAACCTTGAAATTAACAACGGATCTGTCGTTCATGATGTGCATATCCTCGAGAGTATGGCAGCACAGCTCCGGGAATGTAGGTGAAGCCTGAGGATCGCGGCCCTTCTCACCTACGATCAGTTCGCCTTCTCCGAGATACAGTGTCTTTCTTGTGAAGTACTCCTTGAGAACCATTGCTCTGAGTACAGGAAGGGATACTTTGTCCTCCCACTCCTTATAAACCTCGGTCTCGATTTTAGCGCGCTCAAGATCGATGTGAACCGGAGTCTCCTGGCTGAGCTTTCTCAGTTTCTTGATACGTTCGTTCATGCCGCGTTCTTCCATTGCTGTTCCTCCTCTGTAAATTATTCAGATAGATTTATTAAAAAGTTATTTTATATCGTTTCCCGGTGGTGTCCCGGTTTATCCGCCTATCATTACCTTCGGAATGCCCGCTTCGCGGAACATTTCGGCAAATTCGTTCATTTCCTCATCAGTCGGCACCGTCAGGTCTTCCGCAAGATATTTACGTCCGAGCTTGGCATACTTGTGAGATCCGGTGCTGTGGTAAGGCAGGAGATTGACCTGTGGCGGAGTGATAGAATTCTCTTTGAGGAATTCTATGATTTCCTGCATGGCTTTCGGGTTGCCGTTTACTTCCTTAACCACAGGTATTCTGAGGTAAATTCTCGCGCCGTCATGCGCGAGGTTAACCAGATTGCTCAGAATCTGCTCATTGCCTCTGCCTATATATTTCTTATGGAGATTATTGTCCATCACCTTGATGTCGTACAGGAATGTATCGACATACGGAAGTACTGACTTGTAGTTCTCATACGGCGCTTCACCGCATGTGTCGATGTCGACCGAGACGCCCTCTCTGTGAAGGGCTTTGCAGACCTCGGTGACATAGTCGTTGTCGACGGCCATCACTTCTCCGCCCGAGAGCGTGACTCCCCCGCCGCTGTCTTCGTAAAACATCTGATCCTGAAGGCACTTTTTCACAAGTTCTTTTACTGTGTATTCAGTGCCAACCAGCGTTCTGAGATTCTGAACGCAGGCATTCACGCACCTGCCGCATGCCTTGCACAAAGTCCTGTCGGTGTATGATTTCATCTCCCCGTTAATCTCACGGATTGAAATCGCGCTTTCAGGGCATTTGCTCACGCATCTCCCGCATGCCGTGCACTTTGGTACATCCACCTGCATCTCAGGTTCGAATTTCTGAGTCTCGGGGTTATGGCACCATACGCATCTCAGATGACAACCCTTGAAAAATACTGTTGTCCTGATGCCGTCTCCGTCATGTATTGAATACTTCTGAATATTAGTAACAGCATGCATTTTCAGTCACCCCTGACAATTTTGTACCGCAATTTAGACTGTAGTCTAATTACTTACATTTTACCCATTGACAGATATTTGTCAATAGATTTGATAAATAAATATCATGTCTTTTTTAAGAACATTCAATCCCCTTTAATTGCAATACAAAAAGTGTTAAACCATATGCAGGGTCTCTATAAGTTTTCTTTAACTCAAGAGACATTTAAGTGTATAACTCGAGGAGGATTTAATAATCATGAACGAGGCAGCTAAGAATATTGCTGAGCTCCGTAAACTCATGGCGGAGCAGAAAATCGATGCCTACGTTGTTCCTACCGCGGACTTTCACCAGAGTGAGTACGTCGGGGAGCACTTCAAGGCAAGAAAATTTATCACGGGATTCTCGGGATCCTACGGAACAGCCGTAATCACCGCGGATGACGCGGGGCTTTGGACAGACGGCAGATACTTCACCCAGGCTACAAACGAAATGGAGGGATCGGGCGTCCGTCTGATGAAGATGTTCGTTGACGATACTCCGGGAGTCACCGAGTGGCTCGCAATGAACGTTCCTGAGGGCGGCAAAGTCGGATTCGACGGTCGTGTTCTCTCGATGGGCGAAGGTATGGAGTATGAAGAAGCTCTTTCCCCTAAGAATATTTCAATCGAGTACAGTGTTGATCTGATCGATCAGATTTGGAAGGACAGACCTGCCCTTTCCGAGAAGCCGTGCTTTTATCTCGGTGAGGAATGGAGCGGCGAGAGCACTGCTTCCAAGCTCACGAGAATCAGAGAAAAGATGGATGAGTACGGTGCGACGGTTCATCTGATTGCATCGCTTGACGATGTCTGCTGGACACTCAACTTCCGCGGCGACGACATCGACTTCTTCCCTCTTGTACTCTCATATGCAATCATCAGAAAGGACTCTGTTAACCTCTATATCGATGAGAGAAAGCTGAATGACGAGATCAGAGCTAATCTTGACGCCAACAATGTTACGGTTCACCCATACAACGACATCTATGAGGATGCCAAGGCGCTTTCAGCTGACGAAGTTGCTCTCATCGACCCTATGAAGATGAACTACGCTCTCTACAAGAGCCTGAACTGCAAGGTTGTTGAATGTGCAAACCCTTCAATCCTGATGAAGGCCATGAAGAACGAGACCGAGCTCAAGAACATCAGGAACGCTCATATCAAGGACGGCGTTGCTGTAACCAAGTTCATGTACTGGGTAAAGAATAACTACGACAAGATTGAGATTACCGAGCTTTCGGCTGCTGACAAGCTGACCGAGTTCCGTGCCCAGCAGGAAGGATACATTAGAGACAGCTTTGAGCCTCTGCAGGCATTCGGCGAGCATGCTGCAATGATGCACTACTCACCAAGCCCTGAGACAGACGTAGTTCTCAAGGAAGGTCAGATGCTCCTTAACGACACAGGCGGCGGATATTACGAGGGTTCCACCGATATCACCAGAACCTTCGTACTTGGATCGATCGACAAGGAAATGAAGAAGTACTACACTGCCGTATACCGCGCGATGATGCACCTTGCAACGGCAAACTTCCTCTACGGATCACACGGTTACACACTCGACGTTCTAGCACGTCAGCCGATCTGGGATCTCAACATGGACTTCCAGTGCGGAACCGGACACGGCGTGGGATATCTCGCAAACATCCATGAGCCTCCTACAGGATTCCGCTGGTACATCGTACCGTCCAAGAATGAGCATCATCAGTTCGAGGAAGGCATGGTAATCACCGACGAGCCGGGAATCTACGAGGAAGGCTGGTTCGGAATCAGAATCGAGAATGAGTTCATCGTTCAGAAAGGCGTAAAGAACAAGTACGGACAGTTCATGCATTTCGAAATGATTACATTCGCCCCTATCGACCTCGACGGAATCGATCCTGATGAGCTGACCAAGGCAGAAAAAGACTGGCTCAACAACTACCACAAACAGGTATACGAGAAAATCGGCCCTCACCTGACTGATGAGGAACGCGAGTGGCTGAAGGAATACACCCGCGAAATCTAGTAATAGTATTTCAGATACAAAACCGGCACGCTGATGTCGGGGCAATTTAATAAACAGATCCGGCTCACGGCCGGAGGAACCTGAACGGACGCGCCTGCACCCGGATAATCAGAGCAGAGCAACGTGAGGGTCCCTCCGGCATCAGTGAGCCGGATTTTTGATAAAAAACGGCCCGCAGAAATTCCGCGGGCCGGTTTTATTTTGAATTGCTATTTCTGGAAGATTGCAGCCTCTGTATCTTTGTCAAAGATGTGAAGCTTGTCCGGGTCTATTGCGAGCTCGGCCACGTCATCTGTCTTGATTCCAAGACTTGCAGGTACCTTGGAAATAATTGTTGAACCTGCATAATCAACGTACAGGTTGCTCTCCGCACCCATCAGCTCAGCAAGCTTGACCTCGGATTTGATATTTCCTGCAGGATCCTTGCTGACCCATTCAGGCTCACCGTGAACGTCCTCAGGGCGGATTCCGAGTACAACCTCTTTGCCGTCATATGCATCGAGTGCTGACATTTCAGCGCTGCCGTTCGAAGGAAGTGAAAGCTTACTGTCGCCGAATGCGAACTGGTATCCCCCACTTACCTTGTTTACGGTCGCTGTGATGAAGTTCATCTGAGGTGTACCGATGAATCCTGCAACGAATATATTGCAAGGATAGTTGTACAGGTTCTGAGGTGTGTCGAACTGCTGGATAACTCCGTCCTTCATAACGACGATTCTGTCACCCATTGTCATAGCTTCGGTCTGATCGTGTGTTACATATACGAACGTTGTGCCGAGCTGCTTGTGAAGCTGGGAGATGTTTGATCTCATCTCGGTTCTCAGCTTGGCATCGAGGTTTGACAGCGGCTCGTCCAGCAGGAATACGGACGGGTCTCTTACCATCGCACGACCGAGAGCGACTCTCTGACGCTGGCCTCCGGACAAAGCCTTTGGCTTTCTGTCGAGGTACTCCGTGAGTCCGAGCATTTCGGCCGCGGCGCGTACTTTCTTGTCAATCTCATCCTTCGGAGTCTTTGCAAGCTCCAGTGAGAAAGCCATATTCTTGTACACGTTCATATGCGGATACAGGGCATAGCTCTGGAATACCATTGCGATATCGCGGTTCTTCGGTGCTACGTTGTTCATCTTCTTTCCGCCGATGTAAAGCTCACCGTCGGAAATTGTCTCGAGGCCAGCAATCATACGGAGTGTCGTCGACTTACCGCATCCGGAAGGCCCTACGAGAACCACGAATTCCTTGTCTTTAATCTCGAGGTTAAGGTCAGGAATAACCGTAACCCCGTTGTCATATGTCTTTACAACATGTCTGAAACTAATCTCTGCCATTTCTTATCCTCCATTATTCCTTTACACCGCCGAGGGCAACGCCTGCCACGATGAACTTGGACAGACAGAGGTAAACGATGATGATAGGTATGATCGAAATCAGAATCAGCATGTATACCTTACCCATATCGAACTTCAGGAAGTCCGCGCTTCTTAATGCTGCTATCAGAATCGGCAGCGTCTTCTTGCTGTTGCTGGAGATAACCAGAGCCGGCAGGAAGAAGTTGTTCCATGAGCTAACGAATGTGAATATTCCCTGTACAGCCAGAGCCGGCTTCATGATAGGAAGCACGATTCTGTTGAATGTGTGGAATTCGCCCGAGCCGTCTATACGGGCCGCGTCTATCAGCTCCAGAGGGAGACTCGACTGCATGTAACTGTACATGAAGTAGAATACGATAGGCGACGCTATTGACGGCAGGAACAGCGGAATCAGTGAATCCATCAGGTCCATCTTAGTCATCAGGCGGATGAATCCCAGTGCGGATACCTGTGTAGGCATTACCAGGATCAGCATGATGAACAGGAATGCTGCTCTCTTGAACTTGAAGTCATAAGCGAATATTCCGTATGCAGTGAGTGCCGAGAAGTATGTCGCGAGGATCGCTGACAGCGCCGACACTATGAAGCTGTTCTTGAGTCCGCTCAGAACCGGGATGTTAGCGTCATTCAGAACGTTCTTGAGGTTGGTCAGGAACGATTTGCCCGGCAGAAGCGAGAAACCTCTCTGAATCTGAAAGTTATTCCTTGTCGCGTTAATGATCAGTATGTAAAAGAAGAACAGACAGAGGAACGCGAGGAATATCAGCACGATGTACGCTATCACAGTGCGCACATGACTGGTTTCTTTCTTTTCCATTATGCTGCCTCCTTTCCTGCCGCGAGAGCCTTTTTGGCTTTGCGTGACTTCTTATTTTTCTTCTGTCCCACTCCTGTATCCTCATTCATTGAGAAGAATACAACGATACAGAGGATAGCGCAGATGATGAACAGGATTACCGAGATAGCACCGGCCATACCGAAGTTCTTACTGAACAGATGGTTGTTCAGCTGCATGATTACCGTAAGTGATGTACGGTCCGGAGTGCCCTTACCATTGGTCAGGATCTGCGGTACATCGAACATCTGCAGTCCGCCGATCATCGAAGTGATCAGTACGTATACCAGAATCGGTCTGATCATCGGAAGCGTTATCTTGAAGAATATCTGTGTGTGATTACAACCGTCGAGTTCAGCTGCTTCAAACAGTGCCGGGTTGATACCCATTACTGCTGCCATCAGCAGAATCGTCGTGTTACCGAACCACATGAGGAAGTTCATCAGTCCTACAAGGCCTCTTGAGCCCCACACATTACTGAGGAACTTAAACGGTGTTTCTATAATTCCCCAGTTTATAAGCATTGCATTAACCGGTCCGTTATCTGAGAAGAGTGCGAAGAACAGCATTGCAAACGCACTCGCCATAATCAGATTCGGCATGTAGATTACTACCTTGAAGAACTGCTTACCCTTGATACGCAGTCTCGTGTCTGTAAACCATGCAGCAAGAACCAGTGACACGATGATCTGAGGTACGAATCCGAGCACCCACATGATGATTGTGTTGCCCATGTACTTCAGGAAGTCCGTTGTGAACAGTTCTTTATAATTCGCCAAACCTACGAAGGTAGGACCAATTGTTTTCAGGCCGCTCTTGAAGTATTCAAAGAAGCTGTAGTAAATGGTCGAAGCCAGAGGTATCAGCTGAAATATGAAGAATGCTATAAAGAACGGCAGGATGAATATGTAGCCCCACTTTGCGTAGCTTACATCCTTGTTTTCATTCTTGGTTTTCTTCACAGTACATCCTCCTTTCGGGATGTTCCTTACTGCCTGAAGGGCATATCCTGCCTGTATCAGGCAATAACAATGGGGGAGGGCAAGCCCTCCCCCACCTTGACGTTACTTAATGATAGTTATTCAGAAATTCTGACTATTCAGGCCATACAACCTCTGTGATATCCGGATAGAGCTCCTCGATAGCTGTCTCGAAGTTCTCCTTAGCCTTGTCCTCATCGATTGCTCCTGTGAAGTAATCTCTGAATGCAGACTGCATGTTCTCATTGCAGCCCTGGTCATAAGCACTGATGTTGCTCATGTCGATCTTATCAGCTGCCTCTACGAAGAGAGCGATGTGGTTCTGTCCACCGAGGAAGTCTGAACCGAAGTCAGGATCCTCAGCAATAGCCTTCATAGCTGTCTTGTTGTTTGTGTAGTCCTGAGTATCCAGTGTAATCTGCTTCATGATGTCGCCGTTGCATGTGAGCTGCTTCATAACATCAGCTACGAGAGTCTGGTTGTCTCCGCCAGCTGCTGCGCAGATCCATGTGCCGCCCCAGTAGTAGCTCTGTGGGCCATAGCATACTGCATAGTCACCATAGATACCGTTGCCGACTTCTTCCTTACCACCCTCACTTGTAGGTGTCTCGAGTGAGTTGCCGAGCAGTGTGAAGTTGATTCCCCATGTGCTGTAGAAGAATCCGAATACCTTACCGTTAGGACCCTGATCTGATGCCCATGTGTCATCCCACAGTGATGAACCGTTGTTGTATCCTTTCTCGCTGTATGTCTTGGTCTGGTCAACCCACTTCATGATGTTCTCGTCAACTGTTGCAACACCGTCTGTAACCCAAGGTGCAGATACGTTGTTGGAGAATGTACGATATGCATCATCGTAGCCGGAGAGCATGTAGTATCCCTTCTCCTTAGCCTGTGCTGCTACTGCGTCGAACTTATCCCAATCTGAGAGTGCTTCCTGAACTGCATCCGGATCATCTGTTCCGAGAACGTCCTTAGCGATTGAACGTCTGTAAGCGAACAGTCCCGGTGTAGCCTGCCACGAAACGCCCTTCAGAACGCCGTTGGAATCAGTTACGATGTCCTTTGTGTACTGATACATATCAGCCATGTCGTCATCTGTCAGGCCAACTTCTGTAACATCTACAGTGTAGTCGGAATCAACATACTTGAGTGCGTAGTCAGCCTCAACCAGGAAGATATCGATCTTCTCATCAGCATCAGCGCTCTCCTGAGCCTCAAGAGCTGCGTCCAGCTTGTCCTGATAGTTGCTTCCCT
>Ga0065709_1029743_pt1 | contig 13136 bp, 12 predicted proteins | sample Hoacrofraction14_2_FD_59096 | JGI IMG/M metagenome (GOLD analysis project Ga0065709, IMG submission 59096) | Hoatzin crop microbial communities from Cojedes, Venezuela, sample from fiber fraction 14 v1 | ecosystem: Host-associated > Birds > Digestive system > Esophagus > Crop | place: Venezuela...
CAGTGGCCGTTTTCGATGGCAATGGTTGACGGAAATTCCGGGCATCCATACGCCCTGTCACTTAAGCGACAAGGCAGACCGCGTTAAAACGGTAAATCGGGGCCGTAATATGCGACATTATCATCATTCAGCACGCGAACATCTTTATCCACGAACAACTTAGCCTGCCTGTTTAGGCGCTCAAGGTACTCCTGCTTCTTGGCTGGATTCTCTATCTCCTGTTTACGGGCCTTGCCCATGTCCAGAAAACGGGTATCAATGTCTATTCCGAGATACCTTCTATCCAGCAGATTTGCGGCGATACCCGTAGTGCTGGCCCCAGCAAAAGGGTCTAGCACCCAAGCACCTGGCTTCGTGCAAGCCTGAATTGCGCGCGAAACCACGCAGAGCGGCTTTTGAGTAGGATGCTTACCGCAACTCTTCTCCCAAGGAGCAATTGCAGGGAGTCTCCAAACATCCCTCATCTGGGTTCCACCATTAATCTCCTTCATCAACTCATAATTGAAATAATGGGGTACTTTCTGCTCCTTGCGAGCCCAAAGTATGTATTCTGCCGAAAAGGTAAAGTAACGGCAGGAAAGATTTGGCGGGGGCGCAGTCTTCTCCCAAGTAATGCAGTTCAAAATCTTGAAACCAAGTTCGGTCAGGCATCTTGCAATGGAGAAGATATTATGGTAAGTCCCACTAACCCAGATAGTTCCATCTTTCTTAAGCTTATCCCTGCAAGCCGACAGCCACGCCTTGTCAAAGAGATAGTCTTCCTCAAATCCCTTGGACTTATCCCAATCACCCTTGTTTACCGAAACCACCTTGCCACTCTGAATGCTGATTCCCCCATTCGAAAGATGGTATGGCGGGTCGGCAAAAATCATATCAAAGCCAAAGTCGAAGGACTTCAGCAACTCTATGCAATCACCCTGCAAGAGGGTAAAATGCTTATCCTCTGATTTGTAATATGCTGTTGGCATTATTTGAAGATTTTAGTAAACAGACCCGATTCCAGGTCCTGAACATTGTACAAATTTTCCAATACCTCAAAGGTCTCAAGCAGATTGTTCTTTGCTCCCTGCCATGCCTGACCATCGGTAATCCAAACGAACTTAAAACCTTCAATCGGAGCGGCCTCCAAGGCTATTGTCTTATAACTTCTGGCCACTTCATTAAGTTTTGACCCACTCTGGCTCTGGAAAAAGTTTGCCTCTATTCCATAGACATTCTCCTTGCCCTTAACCACAAAGTCAAACCTCTTTTCGGCCTTTCCGTCATTGGAGATGCTAGACATGTCCAAACCCCACTTGGATTCTATCTTAGAGGCATTCATCTCCTTGAAATAGTCCGTATCTTTGACAAAACCAGCGTCTTGCAGATATTTCTCCACCAAATCTTCCATCAAATCGCCACTTCTATTCTTGCGGGCATGGGTATCCATTCCGACCTCCACTCCAGTCACATAGTCAACCAAGTCTTTGACTATATGGTTTTGCAGAAGGTCAAACAGCCCCGTATGCCGCATAAAATATTTGTATTGGGCCAAAGAATAATTGGGTTTGTCAAACCTATATTCGAAAATACCATTTTCATCCATTGCTGCGATTTCCATCTCCCGCTTTGCCAGCAGGATTGGAAGACACCTTAGGACTTCGGGATATTTAGTCAGAAGGGAATCAAAATCGGCGTCTATATTTTTAGACCCAATCAGAGAATTTAGGATATTCAGCTCAATCTTAATGTCATCTATATGACTAAAGACCTTGCCAAAGTCTACATAATAATCATAACCGGCCATCGTGCTTCTAAAGCCACCCAGCCACTTTTCGAAATCTCTCATTTTCAAGCATTTACCACATTCGAAATCATTATCTCGGAGATATCTCCACGGCCCGAAGGCTTGGAGTTTATCATCCTCGAAGCAGATACCCTCTTAATAAAGAAGCGGTCGTATAATCTATCAAAAAATCTATCACCGGGATTGGTGACGGTAGGGTCGGAATTGCTGGCAATGAAACTTGCCCCGCAATCGGTTAGAGAGTCATAGAACTGCTTCAACCTTATCTGGTCCTCATCGGAAAATCCGTCCTTAGTGTAGGAAGTAAATGCCGATGTCTCGGTTAATGGCCTATAAGGAGGGTCGCAGTAGAATAAGGTGTTTCTAGACGCAAACTTAAGGGTCTCAGAATAGTCTCCACACATGATTTCCACCTTCTGCAAAATGGCAGAAACTGCGCGAAGATTGTCTGCATCGCAGATTTTGGGATTTACATATTTCCCGTGAGGGACATTGAATTCCCCTTTGGAATTCACCCTGTAAAGCCCATTAAAGCAGGTTCTATTCAGGAAGATAAACAAGGCGGCAGTCTGGACATCATCAATCTTTCTGGAATTGTAAAGAGACCTTTTCTGCAGGAAATAGTCCTTTCTATCTTCCTGGCATTTGGGAAGATATTCAGCCTGAATTGCAGAAAGAGTCTCAATCAATTCTTCAACCCTTGTCTTTATCACACGATAGGTGCAGATAAGCTCAGGGTTGATGTCATTTATTACCGCTCTTGTAATGTTAGGATAATTCTGGAGAATCCAGAACAACACTGCACCACCTCCTACAAAGGGCTCTACATACACCACATCCCTCTTCTCAGCAAAATCGGCAGGCAAGGAAGCTTCGATTTCACCAAGAAGTTGGGTCTTGCCTCCCACCCATTTTACGAATGGTTTGGCTGGATATGTTGACTTTCCCTTCATAGTCCCACAAATATAAGATTATTTTCGGAATTTGGTGTCCTGTTCGAGCATGCCGAGGTAGGAGTTGTAGCGCTCGGGGCTGATGCGGCCTTCATCGAGGGCGGCCTTGACGGCACAGCCGGGCTCGTGGGTGTGGGTGCAGGGGGTGAAGCGGCAATCCCTGCTTGCCTCAAGCATCTCGGGGAAGTAGAGCGCGATTTCTTCGGGCTGGAGGTCGACTAGGCCAAAGCCTCGTAGGCCAGGTGAGTCTACCACGAAGCCACCACTGGAGATGGGGTACATCTCGTAGAGCGAGGTGGTGTGCTTGCCTTGGAGATGCGCGTAGGATATCTGACCGATTTTCGGGTCCAGAGTGGGGTCTATGGCCTTTATCAGCGAGGATTTGCCGACTCCGGATTCGCCACTGAAGAGGTTGATTTTGTCCTTGCAGGCTTCGCGGAGTTCGTCTATTCCCTCGCCTGTTTTGCAGGAGGTCTGGATGACCTTATAGCCAGCTCCTTCGTATATCTGCACGAAGTTCTCCACGGCCTCGGGAGCATCTTCGCGATAGATGTCAACCTTGTTCAGGACGATTAGGGCGGGGATTTTGTAGACCTCGCAGGTCACAAGGACCCTGTCCAGGAATGGCAGTTTGATTTCCGGGAAGAAGAGGCTGACGCAGATAACCGCCTGGTCCATATTGGCCGCAATTACATGCGACTGACGGCTCAGGTTGGTGGACTTGCGGATGATGTAGTTGCTGCGGTCGAGCACCTCGGTGATTACGCAGTCATCGCCATCGCGGCGATAGCGCACATGGTCGCCAACGGCAACGGGGTTGGTTGCCTTGCTGTGGTTCAGGCGCACCTTGCCGCGAAGCACCGCAGGGAAAGGGTTCCACTGCGGCAACTCGCTAAGCATAAAGTGGCTGCCAGCGTTCTTGACAACTACTGCCTCCGACTCTGTCATTTGGCCCTTCCTACGAGTTTTTCGGCAAAACGGCGCAAGGACTCCTTGCGGACGCCGCCCAGTTTCAGGCCTGCAACTGCGTCCAGAGCCCTATCGGAATAGCGCTGAACCTCGGCTGTGGCATCGCTATCCACGCCAAGTTCAACATAGATGTTCTTGATTGCTGCAATCTTGGCACCCTTCTCCTCCTCGGTCTCGGCAGGAGCGGCAAAAGCCTTGAGAAAGGCAGGCTTGTCCTTGCTCTTCTCGCATGCACGCACGGTGAGCCAACTCTTCTTGCAGTTCAGGATATCGCCACCGATGGGCTTGCCGAATACCTGCTCGTCGCCGAATGCGTCCAGATAGTCGTCTGCAATCTGGAAGGCGATACCAAGTTCGTAACCGTAATTATAAAGAGCCTCGCAAGCCTCAGGGTTGGCGCCACCAAGGATGGCACCCATCTGGGCAGAGCAAGCCAGCAGCACGCCGGTCTTAAGCCCAATCATCTCGAGGTACTTCTCCATAGGAACCTCCTCCAGAGACTCGAACTCCATGTCGAACTGCTGGCCTTCGCAGACCTCGGCAGCGGTGCGGGAAAAGAGGTCCAGCACCCTTGTGAGGCAGATCTGTGGAGCCTTGGCGATACGCTTGTAGGCATCAATCTGCATTACATCACCCGAAAGGATGGCGGTATTCTCATCCCACTTCTTCCAGACGGTCTCCTGACCACGGCGAAGCGGACTAAGGTCCATAATATCATCGTGAAGAAGGGTGAAGGAGTGGAAGACTTCCAGCGCACGGGCAGGCTCAACGACCTCGGGCCCAAGGTTCTCCTTGAAGAGGGAATACGCTGTGAGACAGAGCTTTGGACGGATTCTCTTGCCTCCGATACTCATCATATACCTCAGCGGTTCGTAGAGTCCTGCAGGCTCTGCGGGGAACTCAATTTCGCTGAACATCTGCTTTATCGCAGCATCGATTTGGGTTTCAGTAATCATAATTATGCGTTATTTTTGTCTACAGATGGCTTGTAAGTAGTTTAATTCCAGATTGGCCCGGGGTGAAGACAACGGAGTCCTCGCCCATCAGCAGGACAGCCTCTCCTGCCTTAATCGGGGTATCCCCAATCTTACCGTCGCCCTTCAGGCACATAACCACCAAAAAGTTCTTCTCAACGGCCTTCAGAGGGCTCAAGTCCTTGGTAATGGGCTTATCGAGAAGATAAACTGAAGTGGTGAAATGGGAATCGGTGACTACCACATTCTCGGCATTCACCTTGGGATCGTAGTCAACCTTGTAATTAGGGTAAACCTTGTAGTCAATGGCGTCCTTTGCCTGCTCGGTATGGAGCTGGCGATGCTTGCCGTCAAGACCAGGACGGTTATAGTCGTAAATGCGGTAGGTAATGTCCGAAGTCTCCTGAATTTCAGCAAGATAGCAGCCGCCACAGATGGCATGGATACGGCCAGCAGGCAGGAAGAAAACATCCCCGGGCTTTACTTTATGGTCGGCCAGCACGGACACAATCTTATCCTCTGCCACCAGACGGACATAGTCGTCGGGCGTGATGCTTTCCTTAAGTCCAGCGAGAAGATGTGCCTCGGGAGTAGCCCCGATGATGTACCACATCTCTGTCTTGCCCTTGCAGTTATGGCGCTTTGCGGCCAAGGCATCATCGGGATGTACCTGGATGCTCAAGTCCTGCTTTGCATCAATAAACTTTATCAAAAGCGGGAACTCCCCACCATAGATATCATTCAGGGTCTTACCTGCCGCAGGGCCATCGGCAACCACGGTCTCGCTGCCCTTGACGCCAGAAAGCACCCAGTTTTCGGTGCCCCAGACAAGGGTCTTTAAAATTGGAGTAAACTTATAAATCATTTCCTTCGGTTAAGAAATCCACGGGCCACATTGATTGCGCGCAGAGCGATGTAGCCCCAGTCAAATATTTCCTGCTCGGCATTGGAGGCCATCAGGCCCACCTTCTGCTGCTCTTCCTGCAGACCCTCATAGGTCTCCTCGCGGCTGAACATCTTCACGAACATATTGCGGAAGAGTTTGTCACGCTTAAGCCAGAGAATCACCAGGGCGATTAGGAAGACTCCGCATACGATAAATGCGCCAACTGCGTAATTATCAAGGAGTTTACCCACGAGCAGAATGACTCCGAAGGCAAAGGTGGTCAGCACCACCAGAGCCACCGAAATCAGCAGGATGTATGCCAACAAAGTCCCAAAGGCCATCGAAAGGGAATCGGTGGCCTTGAGCTTCATTTGGTCTACCTTTAAATCAATATAGTCCTTGGGCGTCATGCCTCGGCGGCCGGCTCCTCATCCGGAGTTTCACCGCGCTTCTTGAGGGCATCCTCAAGGTTGTCAAGTCCCTTGGAGATGGCTTCACGGGCAGATTCTGCGAACTCTCCACCCTTGTTCTTAGCCTGCTCTGCAAGGTCAGCGGCCTTCTCCTTAGCCTTGTCGCCAAGGTCGTAAGCCTTCTCGTTCAACTTGTCGGCAACTTCCTTGCCCTTATCTGTAGATGCCAAAATCGCAACGGCAGCGCCAATGGCCGCGCCTGCGAGGAATGTGAATAATGAATTGTCTTTTGCCATAATTATTTAAGGTTTTCGATTAATTCGTAGTCAATATTGCGCTGGTCCAGGTTGGCACCCTTTACGCGGATGCGGACCGTATCACCCAGCTGGTAAATCTTGCGGGTACGCTTGCCCACCAGACGGTAGCGGGCCTCATCGAACTCGTAGAAGTCGGACTTAATGTCGCGCAGAGGAATCATGCCTTCCACCTTGGTCGGCTCCACCTCGACATACATACCCCATTCTGTAATGCCCGAAATGTGGCCCTCAAACTCCTGTCCAATGCGTTCCTGCATGTATTCCGCCAACTTGTACTTAACGCTGGACCGCTCAGCATCGGCAGCCACCACCTCACGCTCTGATGCATGCTGGCACTCAGCCTCGTAGTAGTTGCGGTCCTGGCTATCCTTGCCTGCAAGATACAGGGTCAGAAGGCGATGAACCATGGTATCAGGGTAACGCCTGATTGGAGATGTAAAGTGCGTATAGAAGTCAAATGCAAGGCCATAGTGGCCAATATTGTCCGTGCTATAGTATGCCTTGGCCATCGAACGCAGCGCGATTTCCTCAAAGGCTGCGTATTCGGGTTTGCCCTTGGCCGAGTTCAGCAAGGTGTTCAGCGTCTTAGCCGCTCCCCTGCCACTCAGGTTCTCGCCCATCTTGTAGCCAAATCCACCCGCAAAGTCGCGCAAGCCTTCCAGTTTCTGTGTATTAGGCTCACCATGCACACGATATACGAATGTCTTAGCGTTCTTAGCAGCCACCCCATTCATCTGCCCACCAGTCGCAATAAACTCCGCCACAGTTCGGTTTGCCAGCAGCATGAATTCTTCGATTAGCCAATTAGCTTCCTTACTTGTCTTTTGATAGACATTTATAGGCTTACCGCTCTCATCAACCTCCACTTTCATTTCAGGGCGGTCAAAGTTGATTGCGCCTGCCTTGAATCTCTTCTGTTTCAACTTATCAGCAAGCCCATTCAAAATCACAATAGCTTCAATCACTTCTTCGGTCAAGTCGTTTCTGAGGCTCTTGCCCTCGAGAAACCTCTCCCCAAATTTTTCGTTTCTCGAGGGCTGAGCCTCAGAAGCACCTTCGATGATAGCCTGAGCCTCATCATAGTTAAAACGGAAGTTGGAGTTGATGACGGTTCGACCAATCCAGCGAGATTTGATTTCGGCTTTGGGGCTGATTTCACATACGACTGCAAAGGTCAGTTTATCCTCGTTTGGACGAAGCGAACAGAGCTTGTTGCAAAGCTTTTCTGGAAGCATTGGAACGGTACGGTCAACCAGATAGACGGATGTACCCCTTTCGCGGGCCTCCTTATCCACGGCCGTCCCCGGCTTCACATAGTACGACACATCCGCAATATGCACCCCCACCTCATAATTACCATTCTGCAACTTGCGGAAACTCAACGCATCATCAAAGTCCTTGGCATCAGCCGGGTCAATGGTAAATGTCAGAGTGTCACGGAAGTCCTTGCGACCCTTAAGGTCAGCATCTGTAATCTTGTCAGATATAAGGTCGGCAGCATCTTCCACCTCTTTTTCGAATTTGTAGGGAAGATTATACTCTGCCAAAATGGCGTGCATCTCGGTATTATTGTCACCGGGCACACCCAAAACATCAACTATATGTCCAATCGGAGAAGCATCGCTGCGGTTCCAGCGGTCAACGACCACACTCACCTTCATGCCACGCTCTGCGCCCATTGCAGCAGCCTTCTCGGGGTCAACCTCAACATCGTAGGGCATGTTCTTGCTCTGCATCAGTACCCAAGCCTGGGCCCCAACGGTGTGGTAGATGCCAACGAACTGCTTGCCGCTGCGCTTGATAATCTCCACAACCTGGCCCTCACGCCTGCGGCTGGTGGTTTTCTGCCCTGCCTTGTTTTTGCCCTGGGAGACGGAACTCTTGGTCACGGCGACCCTCACGGTATCCCCATCAAGGGCGTTGCGGGTCTTGGCGGCCTTGACGTAGATATCGTCATCTTCACCGTCGACAATAACAAAAATATAACCCTCCCGCGTCATCTGGACTGTGCCGACAACCTGCGGGAAGGTCTTTTTGGATGAGGAAGACTTCTTGCTTCCTTTGTAGTTACTTTTCTTTTTTGCCATACTCTCACAAATATAGCAAAAATTATGCAAGTATTTTTAGAGAGTCCTCTTTATTTCAACAATCTTGAACGCTTCGATAACATCTCCTTCCTTGATGTCGTTGAAATTGGCAATGCTCATACCGCACTCCTTGCCGGCGGCAACTTCCTTGACATCGTCCTTGCCAATCTTGAGGGATGCAAGTTCGCCTGTGTAGACCACAATGCCATCGCGGATTAGGCGCACCTGGCTCTTGGGAACCATCTTGCCTTCACGCATGATACAACCTGCGATTGTGCCCACCTTGCTGATGTGGAAGGTCTGCTTAACCTCGGCAACGGCCACCATTTCCTCCTTCTTCTCAGGCTCAAGCATACCCTCAATACCATCCTTAACCTCATTGATTGCATCGTAGATGACGCTGTAGAGGCGGATTTCGATGCCTTCCTTCTCGGCAGCGCGGCGAGCCTCAACGGTAGGACGCACATTGAAGCCGATGATAACGGCATCCGAAGCCTCTGCAAGCAGGATATCGCTCTCGGAGATGGCACCCACGGCCTTGTGGATGACATTCACGCGAACCTGCTCGGTGCTGAGCTTGATGAGAGAGTCGGAGAGAGCCTCAACGGAACCGTCCACATCGGCCTTGACGATGGTGTTAAGCTCCTTGAAGTTGCCGATGCTGATACGGCGGCCAATCTCTTCGAGGGTCATGTGCTTCTGGGTCTTAATGCCCTGGATGCGAATGAGTTGCTCACGCTTGGCAGCGATACTCTTGGCTTCGCGCTCATCGTCCATGACATTGAACTTTTCACCTGCGGCGGGAGCGCCGTTCAGGCCAAGCACGCTGACAGGGGTGGAAGGGCCGGCTTCGGCAACCTTCTGACCACGCTCGTTGAACATGCTCTTTACGCGGCCGTAGTAGCTACCACTCAGCAGGATATCTCCCTGATGCAGAGTACCTTCCTGAACCAGGATGGTGGCAAGATAACCACGACCCTTGTCCAGTGAAGATTCAATCACAGCGCCTGCTGCGGGCTTGTTGGGGTTGGCCTTAAGGTCAAGCATATCTGCCTCCAGAAGCACCTTCTCCAAGAGTTTGTCCACATTCAGGCCCTTCTTGGCGGAGATTTCCTGGCACTGGTACTTACCGCCCCAAGCCTCGGTGAGAATATTCATCTGGGCGAGTTGCTGGTAAATCTTCTCGGGCATTGCGCCTGGCTTATCTATCTTATTGATTGCGAAGACCATAGGTACACCTGCGGCCTGGGCGTGGCTGATTGCCTCAACGGTCTGGGGCATCACAGCGTCGTCGGCTGCGATGATGATGATTGCCAGGTCGGTCATCTGGGCACCACGGGCACGCATGGCGGTGAAGGCTTCGTGGCCAGGGGTATCCAGGAAAGTAATCCTGCGGCCATTCTCCAACTTCACATTGTACGCACCGATGTGCTGGGTAATACCACCGGCCTCACCAGCAATCACATTGGTCTTGCGGATGTAGTCGAGCAACGAGGTCTTACCATGGTCGACATGACCCATGACGGTAATGACAGGCGGACGGGGCTGGAGGTCTTCGGGCTTGTCGGCTTCCTTGTTGGCATTTACCTCATCGGTAAGCTCTGCGCCAACGAACTCGACCTTGTAGCCAAACTCTTCCGCAACCAGCACAAGTGCCTCTGCATCAAGCCTTTGGTTAATGGACACCATCAGGCCAAGGCTCATGCATGCAGCGATTACGCTGTTCACAGGGGTATTGTTCATCAGGGTTGCGAGGTCGTTTACGGTAACGAACTCTGTAACCTTGAGCACCTTCTTTTCGGCAGCTTCGTGAGCCATTTCCTCCTGGGTACGCTGGGCAGCAAGTTCGCGCTTTTCCTTACGGTACTTGGCGCCGAAGTTGTTCTTCTTGCCCTCGTTCATCTTGGCGTATGTCTCCTTTACCTGCTTTTGGATTTCCTTCTGCATCTCCTCGATTTCGGCCTCGGTCATTGCAGGCTTGAATCTATCGCGCTTGCGGTTCTTGCCACCGCCACCCTGATTCTGGTTGTTCTGCTGCTTGCCGCTGGGCTTCTGGTTCTTGTCGATGTTCTGGCCAACCTTTGCCACATCAATCTTGCGGGATCCCTTGTTGCTGATGCGCTCGCGCTTCTTGGCGGGCTTCTTGTCGAACTGGCTAAGGTCAATCTTGCCTACAACCTTGAGCGGAGAATCGTCCTTCTTGGGCTCAGGCTGCACGGGTTCTGGCTTGGGTTCGGGCTGCACAGGCTCTGGCTTAACCTCTTCGGCGGGAACGGGGTTGGATTCCTCTACGGGTTCAGCCTCGGGCTCTGGCTCCGGTTCGGGGGCAGGTTCAGGTTCCGGCTCAGGCTCTGGAACGGGTTCCGGTTCGGGAGCCGGTGCCGGCTCTGGTTCTGGAACGGGCTCAGGTTCCGGAGTGGGCTCTGGAACTGCTTCTGCTTCGGGCTTGGGTTTATGGGAGAGGGTGTTGGAACGGATAACCGTAACGGACTCCGGTTCGTCCTCCTCTTCAGCCTCGGATGCCTTTTTGCCCGACTGCTCCAGGATATCGGACATCTTGATTGCCCTTTCCCTGGCCTCGTTTGCGGCCTTTAAGTCGGCTCCGAACTGCTGCTCGATAGCAGGAAGATATTCATCTGAAAATCTTGCGTTAGGGCTAGCATCGACATCGGCTCCCTGGCTCCTGAGAAAGTCTACAAGGTCCTGGAGGCCGATATTGTACTGCCTCATTATTTTATTTACTCTGATTTCTGCCATATATTAACCCCTTTTTTGCTAATTAGTCTTCAAATTCTGCACTAAGAATCTCACGGACATCGTTTACGGTCTCCATGTCGAGGTCGGCCCTGCTTGCAAGGTCCTCGGGAGATACTGCGAGCACGCTCTTGGCGGTGTCGCAACCGATGCTCTTGAGCTTGTCGATAACCCACTGGTCGATGGTGCGGCCATATTCGGGGTTGGTGAACTCCTCAAGTGCAACATCATCCTCATCGGGAGTCTCGCCCTTGGAAGCCTCACGCCATACCTCGATTTCGCGGTCAACCAGCATGCCTGCCAGCTGTACATTCACACCACCGCGGCCGATACCCTTGTTAACCTCGTCGGCGGGCATGTATACCTTAACCTTATCCTCAGGACTTTCGCCCATGTCTATTGCAGATACACGGCCAGGATTGAGTGCCCTCTGGATGAGGAGCTTAGGATTGGACGACCACTGGATGACATCGATGTTCTCGTTGCGGAGTTCGCGGACGATACCGATGATACGGCCACCCTTTACACCGATGCAGGCTCCAATCGGGTCGATACGGTCGTCGTAGGACTCTACTGCCACCTTGGCGCGCTCGCCAGGTACGCGGGCAACCTTCTTTACGGTAATCAGACCGTCTGCGATTTCGGGAACTTCCATCTCGAAGAGCCTCTCCAGGAACTGGTTGGAAGTACGGCTCAGGGTGATGTAGGGAGTGGTATTGTTACGCATCTCCACGCTCTTGATAATGGCGCGTACGGTGTCATTCTTCTTGAAGCGCTCGCCAGGAATCTGCTCCTCGCGGGGGATGTGGAGTTCGTTGCCATCATCGTCCAGCAGCAGCACCTCGCGTGCCCATGTCTGGTAGATTTCGCCTGAGAAGATTTCGCCAATCTTCTCGGAGTACTTCTTATAGACATTAGCCTTCTCAATGTCCATGATACGGCCCTGAAGATTCTGGCGGATATTCAGGATGCCACGGCGGCCAAAGGCGCTCATAGGCAGGGTCTTGGTGTAGACATCACCTACCTCGTAATCGTCCTCGCCACTCTCTGCGCGAACCTGGTCGAGGGTCATCTGGGAGTTAGGGTCCTCTACTTCCTCGACGATGTCGAAGTTCTGGTAGATTTCGCATGTACCCTTGTCGACATTGACAATCACATCAAAGTTGTCGGAAGACCCGTAGGTCTTGGCAATCTGGGTCAGGAACACGTCCTTGAGCACGCCCATCATCACGGGGCGGTCGATGTTTTTCTCTTCCTTGAAGTCCTTGAAGGCATCAATCAAGGTGATTTTCTCTTCTTTCTTGTCCATTTATATAAATATTTGATTATTCTTCCTCGGAGAGAAGGGCTTCTGCCTCCTCGGCGCTGATTCCCTTGGACCCAACGGTCAGGGAATAGTCCTCAATGTCACGGTCGAAGGCGTCGAGCACGGCACGATGCACATACTCGCAGTCCTGAAGGTCAACACTACCCTCGGCCTTGTCGATTGTAATATCGAAATTGTTGTCGTCGTCACCCTTGATTTCGACAACGGTGCAGCCACGGTCCCGCGCAGCCTGCTCTACTACTTTTTGAATGTCCTGTACTTCCATGCTTGGATAAAATAAAAATAGAAGCCCTGCGGCCTCTATCTCGTTCACGGCCACAAAAATACGAAATAAATTTTATATTTGCAAAGAATATGGATATTCGGGACTTCATACAGGACCATTTGGGCGACGATGTGGCAGAACTTGTGCTGCACCGCGACCGCTACCCCGGCGTCGACATCGCCCTAGCAGCCGACTGCATCACCGCCCGCCGCAAGCTCCGCGACAAGGTCCCCGAGTGGTACGCCAACCCCCGCTTGATTTTCCCCGTACCTCTGTCTGCCGAGCAATGTAGCAGTACTACTACAGCGAAATACAAAGCGAAATTGGCCAGCGAGAGCCTCGAGAGCCGTGGGGAAGCCCTTGCAGACCTGACAGGTGGGTTGGGAGTAGATTCCTGGAAATTTGCTA
>Ga0065709_1006206_pt1 | contig 13133 bp, 8 predicted proteins | sample Hoacrofraction14_2_FD_59096 | JGI IMG/M metagenome (GOLD analysis project Ga0065709, IMG submission 59096) | Hoatzin crop microbial communities from Cojedes, Venezuela, sample from fiber fraction 14 v1 | ecosystem: Host-associated > Birds > Digestive system > Esophagus > Crop | place: Venezuela...
ATGGCCATGTATGCCATGGGGTTCAACGTGGAGCCGGCAACGGATGAGATGATCGAATACGCGGAAGAGGTGGCGGAGGACATGGACAGCTGGCCTTCCGGGGAAGACTGGATCCGCGTGGTGGATGATCTGATTATTGTAAAGCTGGGATAAGGAGGAATGACGATGGACGCTGTCAGGGAAAAACTGAAGGAAATTGAAGACCAGTATAACAGGATTACGGAAGAGCTGATGAGCGAAGAGGTTGTCTCCAACCCTTCCAAACTGACAAAGCTTTCCAAAGAGCAGGCCCGTCTTTCCCAGTCTGTGGAAGCCTGGCATTCTCTGAAAGAACTGGATGAAAGAATCGGACAGGCGGAAGAGATGCTCAAAGAGGATGATGAAGAGCTGAAGGAAATGGCGAAGGCGGAGATTGAGGAATGCGAGCCGAAGCGGGAAGAACTGCTGGAGCACATTCAGAAGCTTCTGATCCCCAGGGATCCGGACGATGACCATGATGTGATCATGGAAATCAGAGGCGGTGCCGGAGGTGATGAGGGAAATATCTTTGCCGGAGATCTTTACCGCATGTATACAAGGTTTGCGGAAAGCAGAGGATGGAAGGTTTCCGTCATGGAAGCCAATCCTTCCGAAGCGGGAGGCTTCTCCCAGATTATCTTCTCCATCCGCGGAGATGAGGTGTACCGGAATCTGAAGTATGAATCCGGTGTGCACAGGGTGCAGCGCGTGCCTAAGACCGAAGCCCAGGGAAGAATTCATACTTCCACGGCTACGGTGCTCTGCCAGATGGAAGTGGAAGCGGAGGATGTGGAGATTGATCCGAAGGATCTGACCATTGAAACCCATCGTGCTTCCGGTGCCGGCGGCCAGCATATCAATAAGACGGACTCTGCGGTAAGAATCGTCCATGTGCCCACGGGTATTACGGTAAACTGCCAGGAGGGGCGTTCCCAGATTGAGAACCGTGAGACGGCAATGCGTCTCATCCGTTCGAGAGTGTATGAGGAATATAAGAGAAGGAAAGAGGAAGAAGAGGGGAAGATCCGCCGTGCCAAGATCGGTACGGGCGACCGTTCGGAGAAGATCCGGACCTACAACTATCCCCAGAACCGTGTGACGGACCATCGGATCGGTCTGACCATTACGCAGCTGGACCGGATTATGGAAGGGAAGCTGGACGGTATTATTGAAGGACTTCTTGCGGAAGAGGAGAAGAGAAGGCTGGAGGAAGCGGCTGTATGACGACTTTTGCGAAGGCGGTAAGGGCCTGGGAAAAGAAATGCGAAGAGAATGACGTGCCTTCGGAGACGGTCATGGCTTTTCTTGTGGAGCTGTCGCAGAAGGAGCGTTACAACCTGTATCTGCACTATGAGGAAGAGATGCCGGAGGATCTGGAACAGTCTTTTACGGCTGGCATGGAGCGGATTGTGAACCATGAGCCTATGGAGCATGTGCTGGGGTATTCCTGGTTCTACGGCTATCAGATGATCGTCAATGAGGATGTACTGATTCCCCGTCCGGAGACGGAGGAACTCTGCGCCAATATTCTTTCCTGCATGGACCGGTATTTCAAGGATCAGGATGAGATTGCGGCAGCGGATGTAGGAACGGGTTCCGGAGCCATTGCCATTACCGTAGCGGCAGAGGAGCCAAAGGTGAAGATGTATGCCACGGATATCAGTGAGGAAGCGCTTGTGACCGCAAGGAAGAATGCGGAGAACAATGACGTCAATATTGATTTCACGGCCGGAGACATGCTGCAGCCGCTGATTGAGAAGGGACTGAAGCTGGATGTGCTGATTTCCAATCCGCCTTACATTCCTGCGGAAGAGAAGATGGAGAAGTCTGTGGTGGACTTTGAGCCTCATGTGGCTTTATTCGGCGGGGAAGACGGACTGAAGTTTTACCGCATTATCTTTGAGAACTGCCGGAAGGTTTTAAAGGAAAGAGCTTTTATGGCTTTTGAGATGGGCTGGGATCAGAGAGAGAGGATGTCGAAGCTTGTGGAAGAGACGCTTCCGGAAGCGAAGTATGAGATTCTGCAGGATATGAACGGCAAGGACAGGATGCTGTTTGTGTATTTTAATCTGGACTGAAGGGCGGCATGAGCCCTTTTCCTGTATAATGGAGATCGTCTAAGGGAGATTGGATATGAATTATTATTTGGAAGTTTACGGTTTTGACAGCAAGGCTTCAGAGCCGAAGGAGGTTCTGCTGGATACGATAGAGATGGATGGAGAGGATCAGGATTTTGATTTTCCTGTGAAGCTGAAGTCCAATGAGAATGCGGTGGCGCTGCGTTTCCGGAATATCAATGCGGGTATTCTGAATCATCTGTGGATTGAGTGCGATTCCACGAAGATGAAGCACAGCTCCAATGCCATTCAGACGGACCGGATTTACCTGTTTGAACGGGAGCCGGAGCTGAAGGTGGAAGTGAATGTGTACGGGGATACGCTGAATATGCAGTTTGATTTCCATGTGATCACGGATACCTATGCGGAAGAGGCGATGCTGCATACGTTTGAGAGGGTGCAGAATCCGAATTATCTGGAAAGCATCCGTACGGTGGATGAGATTCTGACAAGCCGGACCTGGGTTGCGGCCAATCAGGCGAAGAGTATTGTGAAGCGGGCCTGGAATCTGAAGAACCGTGCGGTGCGCAAGGCAGTGCGTCTGTATCAGAATAACGGCAACCGTGCCGGCCTGAAGAGCATTGTGACGATTACGGATGAGCAGCGTCAGAATGAAGAGAATTATGCGTTTGAAAACAGGCCGAAGGTGAGCATTCTGGTGCCGCTGTACAATACGCCGGAGCTGTTCCTGAAGGAGATGATTGAATCCGTGCGCGCCCAGACTTATTCCAATTGGGAGCTGGTGTGCGGGGATGCCAGTGACAGCGAACACGCGTATGTGAAGGAAGTGACGGAGTCCTTCAACGATGAGAGGATTGTGTATTTTCCCATTGAAAACAAGGGCATTTCTTCCAATACGAATGCCTGCTTTGAGCATTCTTCCGGTGATTTCATTGCGTTATTGGATCATGATGATCTGCTGCATCCCAGTGCGGTATTCAGCGTGATGGAGAAGGCGGCATCGGAGAATGCGGATATTGTCTATACGGATGAGATGACCTTCCGCGGGGATAATCTGTACAGCATTGCCAACCGGCATTACAAGCCTGAGTTTGCGCTGGATAATCTTCTGGCGAACAACTATGTGTGCCATTTCCTCTGCTTTAAGCGGGATCTGTTTGTCAAGGCAGGTAAGTTCCGGGATGCGTTCAACGGTTCCCAGGACCATGATCTGGTGCTCAGACTGACGGAGTTGACGGACCGTGTTTCCCATGTGCCGGAGATCCGGTATTTCTGGAGAAGCCATTCCAATTCCACGGCACAGAATATCGGCGCGAAGTCCTATGCGGTGGATGCGGGTGTTCTTGCGGTGGAGGATTATCTGAAGCGGAACAATCTGAAGGGCAAAGTGGAATCGGAGAGAGGCTACGGTTCTATTTACCATGTGCAGTATGAGATGGAAGAGAAGGGTCTTGTGTCTGTGATCATTCCGGTGAAGCAGGAGGATTTCCTGCAGTTTGCCCGTCTTCTGGATTCGGTGCTGGTAAGGACGCTGTATCCGAATTTTGAGTTTGTGGTCATGAGCTTCGGCAGTCCTTCTGCCTCCATGAAGGCAAGGATGAAGTATATGGTTGACGGCGGCAAGGCGCAGTTATTGGAAACAGATGCGGATACGCCGATGTCGAAGGCTCTGAATGAGGCGGCTTTGAAGGCGGACGGCAAGTATCTGCTGTTCATGGAGCCGAATATGGAGATCATTACGCCGGAGTGGCTGGATGAGATGGCCATGTATGCGCAGAAGGAGCGTGTTGGTGCCGTGGGAGGAAAGATTTACCGGTATGACGGAAATGTGGATTCCTTCGGTGAGATTTTAGGCGGCGGTGATGACGGCATTGCCGGCGGAGCCTTTGCCGGATGGGATCATTTCAATCCGGGTGCCATCGGCAGGCTTGTGTATACGCAGGATGTGACGCTGGTGCCGGGGGACTGTCTTCTTGTAAGGAAGGAGCTGTTTGATTCCCTGGGCGGCTTTGATGAGTCGTATGCGAATAAGTATTATGATGTGGATCTCTGCATGAAGCTGCGTAAGAAGGGGTTATGGAACGTGGTAACGCCCTGGGCGGAGCTGAGTCATTTTGACAAAGAGGAAGAGATTGATGCGGCGGCTGACTGGGAGAAGATCCGTACGGTGTATGCGGAGGATCTTTCGAAGGCGGATCCGCTTTACAGCCCGCACTACAGGAGGGTCGGCGACTATTCTTACGAGCAGTAAGTTTAAGAATTTTCGCGATTCTCTGCAGTTGTGCTACAATGTTGCGGCACGTGAGGTGAAAGTATGGAAAAAAAGAAAGTGAGTCATGAGATTCCACCCCTGTGGCGGAAGGTGATGATTGCATATCTGGCTCTTGCGGCGTATATGGTGCTGTTCTTTGCCATTGCCGGAGAGGATATTGAATTGAAAACGACGGAGACTGACATGGTCACTGCCATCGGCAATGTGGGTGAGATTCTGGATGACAGGACGCTGGAGCAGAATTTCACTGCTGAGCAGCAGAAGCTGACGGGTGTGATTATGAGCGTGGGCACGTACAGCGACAGGGAAGGCAATGAGGGCACCCTGACGGTGGAAGTGAAGGATGAAAGCGGAAATGTGCTTGCGTCCTGCACGAAGAATGTGGCAAAGCTCAGCGATGGCGAGAATGAGTTTGTCTTTGATAATCCGATTACCGAAGCGGAAGGGAAGAGCTATGTGCTTTCTGTTTCTGCGGACGGTACGTCGGAAGGCAAGGCGGTTACCATCAACTACGGCTATCAGGAGGATGAGGAGCATCTTCTTGTGATCGATGGGGAAGAGAGTGAGCAGGAGCTGCTGTTCTCTGTTGTGGGAAAGGTGCCGGATGCCTTCGGTCCGTTCTTTAAATGGGGTCTGATTCTCGGTCTTGCGGCGCTGGGTCTGTATCTTCTGTATCTGCCTGCGGCGGTGAAGAAGGGGAAGAATCCCTACGGCATGCGGATTATCAATGCGTTCCATCAGTACAGGTTCCTGATGGGGCAGTTGGTGAGCAGGGACTTCAAGGTGCGCTATAAGAGAAGTATTCTCGGTGTCATGTGGTCGTTTATGAATCCGTTGCTGACGATGATTGTGCAGTATTTTGTGTTCTCGACGATTTTCCGTTCGGGAATCAAGAATTATATTGCGTATCTGTTGATCGGTATTACGTTCTTCAATTTCTATATTGAATCGACGAACAACGGTCTGCTTTCGATTACGAGCAATGCGTCTCTGATCAAGAAGGTGTATGTGCCGAAGTATATTTATCCGGTGTCGAAGACTATGTCTGCCAGCATTAACTTTGCAATTTCGATTGGTTTAATGCTTATTATTTCGTTTATTACCGGTGTACGGCCGACCAGGTATTTCCTGCTTCTGCCGTATGTCATCGTGTGTATTTTTATTCTGAATATCGGCGTGAGTCTGATTCTGGCCACGTATATGGTGTTCTTCCATGATGTGCAGTTTATCTACAGCATTATGGTAACCCTGCTGTCCTATGCGACGCCGATGTTCTGGGATATGAGCATGATGCCGGCGAAGTATCAGCAGATTCTGCAGCTGAATCCGCTGTGTGCGATTATTACCTGTGCCCGTTCCCTGCTGCTGGATGGGCGGTTCATGGGGTCGCGTCTGGCGGTGTATGCGCTGGTGATTCCGCTGGTGCTGTTCCTGTTCGGCGCGTATGTGTTCCGCAAGCATCAGGATGAGTTTGTTCTGTATATCTAAGGAGGAAAGTGTATGTCGATGGTTGAGATCAACGGTGTGTCGGTGGCCTATACGATGGCTTCTGACAGAATTTCCTCTTTAAAGGAGTTTGTGATTTCCAAGCTGAAGGGCAATGTGAAAGAAGAATTGTTCTGGGCTCTGAAGGGTGTTTCCTTCTCTGTGGAGAAGGGTGATGTCATCGGTATTGTAGGCCATAACGGTGCCGGCAAGTCCACGCTTTTGAAGGTGGTGTCTGGTATTCAGAAGCCTACGGAGGGCAGTGTGCATCTGGAAGGCAGAGTGGTTCCGATGCTGGAGCTTGGTGCGGGCTTTGACTTTGATCTGACGGGCCGTGAGAACGTGTATCTCAATGGTGCGGTCTTAGGATATTCGAAGGAGTTCCTGGATGAGAAGTACAATGAGATCGTGGAGTTTTCGGAGCTGGACCGTTTCATGGAAACGGCAGTGCGGAATTACTCTTCCGGTATGATTGCCCGTCTTGCGTTCTCCATCGCTTCCATGGTGGAACCGGAGATTCTGATTGTGGATGAGGTTCTGTCTGTGGGTGATGAGAGCTTCCAGGCAAAGAGCCGTCAGAGGATGATGCATCTGATGAGCGGCGGTACTACGGTTCTGTTTGTGTCCCACAGTATTCCGCAGGTCCGTGAGATCTGCAATAAGGCGGTATGGCTGGACCATGGGACGCTGCAGATGTGCGGTGAGGTAAATGAGGTGTGCGATGCCTATCAGGCATCCCACTGATAACAGGAGAAAGTCTTATGAATGTGCGGTTTGAATGCAATGGTGAAACGCTGAAGACGGTGGAAATGCCGGAATCTGTCCTGCATTTTGAGGATTCGTTCAAGGTGGACGGGCATGATCTGAAGGTTGTGCTTCCTGCAGGCAGAATGTGCCTGATGTACAGGATTTCCTTTGATGCGGATGGGAAGCAGGTTGTTTTCTCCAGCAATGCGGAGAAGGTGGATCATTCTGTGTTCCGGTTCGGTTCTGCGGAGCCTTATGCGGTTCTTTCGTTCCCGCAGGGAGCGGATTCTGTGATCCTGCGCTTTGAGCTTGCGGTTGTGGAAGGTGAGCGGATGGAAGCCGGGTTTATTGAATCCATGCAGGAGAAGATCGGTCCGGATGCGGACAGGAGTGCTGCGGATTCGGCGATGGCTGCCATCAATGAGATTTACAACAGCCGTACGTGGAAGATGTCGAAGGGGCTGATGAAGCCGGTGTCTTTCGCAAGAAGGGCGGCGGGTGCCGTAAAGCGCCGTGTGAAGGAGAGTTCTCCGATTAAGAAGAAGTATGATCTGAATGTGATCAGCGCTGAGACGCGATCAGAGCAGGAATCTTATTCGTTTAAGAATCCTGCGAAGGTGAGTATTCTCGTTCCCTGCTACAATACCCCGTCCCTGTATCTCAGGGAGATGATTGATTCCGTGCGGACGCAGACGTATCAGAACTGGGAGCTGTGTCTGGCGGATGCCTCGGACAGTGATGTGGTGAAGAATGTGGTGGATACGTATCATGATGAGCGTATCGTTTATAAGAAGCTGGAGGAGAACGGCGGTATTTCCCGCAACAGCAATGCGGCGTTTGCGTTCTCTACGGGTGAATATATCGGTCTTCTGGATCATGATGATCTTCTGCATCCTTCTGCGGTGTTTGATGCGATGAAGCGGATTGAGGAGACGGGCTGCCGGTTTGTGTATTCGGATGAGGCTGTTTTCCGGGAGGATGATCTGAATGATATTCAGAACATTCATTATAAGAATGATTTCTCCTGGGATAACATGCGTGCGTATAACTATCTGTGCCATTTCTCTGTCTTTACAAGAGAGCTGTTTGAGAAGACCGGGGGCTTTGACCCGGATTGCGACGGGGCGCAGGATTTTGATCTGTTCCTGAAGCTTGCGGAAGGTGCCGACGGTCATGTGGAACATATTCCGGAGATCCGTTATTTCTGGCGTTCTGCGGCAGGTTCCACTGCCCAGTCTGCTTCGAATAAGGGATACGCTTCGCAGGCTGGCGTGCGTGCGGTGGAAGGTCATCTGAAGCGGATGGGCATTAAAGGTTCCGTGCATGCCAATGCAAGATATTCCACGCTGTACAATGTGACGTATGATATGGAACGGTATCCGAAGGTTTCGGTGATTATTCCGAATAAGAATGCGTATTCTCTTCTGAAGAACTGTCTGGATTCGATTTTCGCAAGGACGCTCTATCCGGATTATGAGATTGTGATTGCGGAGAATAACAGTGATGATCCCAAGACGCTTGCCTATTATAAGGAACTGCAGAAGACAGGGTATGTGAAGGTGGTGGACTGTTCCGGGCCTTTCAATTTCTCTGCGATTAATAACAAGGCTGCGAAAGAAGCTTCCGGCGAGCTGCTGCTGTTCCTGAATAATGATATAGAGGTGATTTCTCCGGACTGGATGAATCAGATGGCGATGCTTGCGGTGCGGGATGAGAATGGATGCGTCGGAGCGAAGCTTCTGTATCCGGACAATACGGTTCAGCACGCGGGTGTGGTGATCGGTACGGGTCTTGACCGTGTGGCTTCCCATGCCTTCTGGAGACTGGGCATGGATGATCCGGGCTATATGATGAAGATGGCGTTTGCGAATGATGTGATGGCGGTGACCGGTGCCTGCCTGATGGTGCGGAAGGAAATCTTCGATCAGGTGGAAGGGTTTGATGAGAATCTTGCGGTTGCCTACAATGATATTGATCTTTGCATGAAGGTGTATTCCCTGGGAAAGACGAATGTGTTCCAGCCTGCTGCGGAGCTGACGCATTTTGAGTCGATTTCCAGAGGTTCGGATGAGTCCGATGAGAAGCGTCAGCGTCTTGTGAAGGAAGCGGGCATCTTCAAGGAGAAGTGGAAGGATCTTCTGGAGAAGGGTGATCCTTACTATAATCCGAATTTCTCGAAGGATATTACCTACAGGATTGACTGGCTGTAATGAGGGCCGTAATGAAAGCGGATGCGTAAGCATCTGCTTTTTATATGCCTGTACAAAAAATTAAACAGGTATATAATATTTTCAATAGTGAATCCTGGGAGAGAGGTAACTGAAAATGAAAAAAAGTTTTATGAAGGCAGTACTGGGTGCTGTCATGGCTGCGGCGCTTCTGACACCGCAGGTGAATGCGGAGTCTTCCGGTGTCAGTATGTACAGACTGTACAACCCTAACAGCGGTGAGCATTTTTACACTGCCAGCGCCAATGAGCGTGATGTTCTGAAACAGGCAGGCTGGACGTATGAGGGCATCGGATGGACTGCACCGGCAAGTGGTAATCCTGTCTATCGTCTTTACAATGCGAATGCGGGTGATCATCACTATACGATGAATGAGGGTGAAAAGAATGCGCTTGTGGCAGTAGGATGGAAGTATGAAGGCATCGGCTGGTGTTCTGATCCGGCACAGGGTGCTGCGCTGTACAGGCAGTACAATCCCAATGCGAAGGCCGGTTCCCATAACTACACCACATCGAAGGCGGAAAATGATGCGCTTGTAAAGCTTGGCTGGCAGGCAGAAGGCATCGGCTGGTATGGCCTGAAGGGAAGTACTGCTGAAGAGGAAAAGCCTGAACCGACGCCGGAGCCTGCTGCGAATACGGTGACGATTGAGGAAGATCCTGCGTATGTGTCTGTGGAGGCGAATGTGACGCTGAAGAAGACGAATGCGACAGGTGCCCATGCGAAGCTTGTGATTGCGACGGATAACGGAACAGGGAAGGTGGCTTCCTTTGGTATTCAGTATGAGGAGAATATTTCCAGTGTGTACAGTCAGTTCCCGGGAAATATCGTGTTCCTGTCTGAGAATGTGGAAAACAATGCGGCTGTGGCAGGTACGGATGGAAAGACCTATACGTATATCAAGGCTGCGGCGTTCGATACGACGTATAAGCTGCGTCTTTCCTGGCAGAAGAGTGACAATACCCTGCATTATTATGTGAATGATGTGGAGATCAGACGCGAGAAGACTTCCTTTGCGGCACCGTTTACCATGGGTGTTGAGGGAAGCGTGGCGCATAATGGCGATACGATTGATGCGACGTTTACGGATATCAAGATTAAGGTTGGAGACAATACGGACGGCTATGGTCTTGGAACGGAAGCGGACTGGAATGATACGGCGTATGATTTCTTCGGTCTGGATGGCGAACTCCTGGATGCGGGTACGAACGGTCCTTCCGAGGAATATCAGAATGATAAGAAGACGTTCGGATACAATGCGTCTGTGAGGGTTCACGGTACGGCGAATATTCCGGGCACGGATTCCAACGGGCATGCCTGGGATTGGGATACGTGCTTCAGTGCGGTTGAGCCCAGAACCGGTACGACGGGTCATCCGCTTTCCGGTCAGGTTGTGATCCCGCAGGATCGTTCGACGGACTGATTAGACAGATTCTGCACTCTGTACACTGGTACAGAGTGCTTTTTCTTTAAGGTTCGCGGAATTTTCAGACAGGATCTGTAATTCTATGGTATGATTTGCGGGCAAACAGGGGGTTCGGCGGATGAGCAGAAAGAAACACAGAACTTTAAAGGTATCGGTGCTTTTAATTTTGGCATTAATTCTGGCAGGGATTCTGTCGGTTCTGGCCATTCAGCTGAATATCAGGAATATCAAGGCGAAAGAGGCTGCCAAGCAGGAGGAAGAGGACACGATTGTGGCGACGGCTTCCACGGTGGACAGTCAGTATACAAATCAGTATTACACTATCGGCTATAATCCTACGGAAGTGAATCAGGAATATTTCCGTGAGCTGGATGAGGCTGTGGAGTCGGGAGATGAGCTGAATACGGCGCTTTCCGTTGTGAAGTGCTTTGTCAGTGAGTTTTACACATGGTCCAATAAGGACGGCGGCTATGATGTGGGCGGTATGCAGTACATCTATTCGGAGAAGCAGTCGGACTTTGAGTCCACTGTGAGAAACGGTTTTTATGAGAATCTGGATCTGTATCTGACGCAGATCGGCAGAGAACATCTGCAGTCTGTCAGTGCGGTGAATATTATTTCCTATGAACCGGAGACCTATGAGGTGGCGCTTCCTGCGGACACCAGTGAAATGGCGGATGCGGAAGACCGTGAGGCGGAGGTTCTGAAACTGGAGTCCTATGCGGTGGAGGCTTCCTGGGAATATAACAGAGGATATGTGGATGTGTCTGACTTCCAGAGTGAGGCGGTGTTCCATGTGGTGAACAATAACGGCAGATGGGAAATCGGCGGTATTGATGAGATTGGCGGTGATACGGATGAGTAAGGACAATCTCGATACGACGGAACGTCTGTCCGTGACGGAAATTACGGACGCTTCCGCAAGGGCTGCGGAAATCGAAGAGAAAAGAACGAGAAGATCCTCTCATTCTTCCGGTCATCACCACAGGCATAAGAAGGCAGTGCTGGGGAAAGGCTATATTGCATTAGGCTTTGCGGCGCTTCTGGTATGTCTTCTGGTTGTGGCGGTGCTGTTTATTCTGACCAGGTATTCCCTGGTGAGCTCCAGTCTTTTTGTAAAGGTGAATCAGGCGGCCATGCTTGCCCTGGTGACGCTGATTCTGATTGTCATTGTCACGCTGATTGCGAAGAAGAAGGCTGTGCTGATTCTGGCATGGGTTCTGCTTGCGCTGTTTGTGGGCGTGGGCGGCTATACGGCATATGCACTGGCACGCGTGGATACCAACGTTGATTTGATGACGGCGGATTCTTCGGAAGAAAGCGTGGGAACGAGCCTTGTGACCTATTCCCATGCGTCGGGTACTTCTCCCATTACTTCCGTGGAGGATCTGGATGGGAAGAAGGTCGGTATTGCCTTAGGTACCAGCAGCGCATCTTTGACGAAAGCACGTCTTTCCAATGAAGGCGTTGAACCGGAATATGTGGAGTATGAAGGCTATACGAAGCTGTTTATTGCTTTGATCAATGGCGATGTGGATTGTGCGGCGCTGCCGGATGGCTATCAGACGATGTTCTTAAATGAAGAGGATCTGGCAGGGTATCTGGATGGCGTGACGGAGGTTCTGACCTTTACGGATACGGTGACGACGAATTCCTATGCCAATACGGGCAAGGATGTGACGAAGGAGCCGTTTACGGTTCTGTTGACAGGTGAGAATGAAGGTCTTGCGGATACGATTATTCTGGTTTCCATCAATCCTGTCAGCATGAAGGTGACGATGACTTCCATCGCCCGTGACTCTTATGTGCCGATTTCCTGCTATAACGGCGGTTCGGATAAGATCAATGCGGCCCATGTGGTTTCGGAAGGCTGTATGGTGGAAACGGTGGAGGATCTCACCGGCATTGATATTGACTATACGGTGGAGTTCAACTTTGCGTCTGTCATTCAGGTGGTGGATGCGGTCGGCGGCGTTGACGTGGATATTACGGAAGACTTCGTGGGCCAGTCCTGGAATATTGAGAAGGATGAGCTGGAAGTATTTGAGATTGAAAAGGGCGATAACGTGCATCTGAACGGTCAGCTGGCTCTGGCTTTCGCAAGAGAACGGTATGCGTTCTCTGACGGCGACTTTGCCCGCCAGCGTCATCAGCAGCAGATTATCACCCAGATCATCCAGAAGATCATGGCAACCCGTGATCCGAATACGATTCTGAAGGTACTGGATGCGGCAGGTCAGAATATTAAGACGAACATGGATGAGGAACAGATTCTGTCATTCATCCGCTTTGCCATGAATAAGGCCAACCGGTATTATGATTCTGACAATGTGGCAGGCATCTTCAATATCGTCAACTGGCGTGTGACGGGATATGAATCCTGGATCTGGAATGACAGTCTTGGCATGGAGCTCTGGATTTACAGACTTTACAACGGTTCTGTGAAGGATACGGCAGATTATATTGAAAGGAATCTGAACCTGTATTCCAAGATTACTTCGCCGGAGCCTGTGAACTGGAGTGCGGTTGACAGCTATGAACAGGAAACGATCTCCTATGATTATTATGATGAGGCGATCATAACGGATTCCGGAAAGCCGAGCACATCGGAATCGACGGATTATAACAGCAGTTCTACTGACTACAATTACAATAACAGTTCCACAGACTACAACTATAACTACAACAACAGTACAACGGACTATAACAACTATAACTACAACAGTAATGACAATAACAATTCATCCACTGACTATAATTACAGCAGCGATGATTACAACTCTACCAACAGCGGCTCCGAAACGGGAGGCAGTACGGTAACTGCCGAAGAAACAGGCGGTGCAGTGGTAGCCCAGCCGGATGATGACAGCGGCGGTGCT
>Ga0065709_1006227_pt1 | contig 13128 bp, 18 predicted proteins | sample Hoacrofraction14_2_FD_59096 | JGI IMG/M metagenome (GOLD analysis project Ga0065709, IMG submission 59096) | Hoatzin crop microbial communities from Cojedes, Venezuela, sample from fiber fraction 14 v1 | ecosystem: Host-associated > Birds > Digestive system > Esophagus > Crop | place: Venezuela...
CTTGCAATGATGGATGTTCCTGAGGTAAGCACAACAGCATGCGGACTCTTTGTTGACAAGGAGGAAATCGGAAGCGTCGGCGCAACCGGAATGGAGTCTCACTTCTTTGAGGATACTATGAGAGAGATTCTTGACAGGATGGGTTGCTACAGCGAGCTCAATCTTACAAGATGTTTCAGAAACAGCAGAATGCTCTCATCCGATGTAAACGCTGCTTACGATCCTCTCTATGCGGATAAATTCGATAAGCAGAATGCTTCAAAATTCGGACACGGTCTCGTATTCTGCAAATTCACGGGCGCAAGGGGAAAGTCCGGATCCAATGATGCAAATGCCGAGTATCTCGCTGACCTCAGGAGAATGATGGATAAACACAAGGTTGTTTATCAGTCGGCTGAGCTTGGAAAAGTTGATATCGGAGGAGGCGGTACTATCGCATACATCCTCTCACTCTATGGGATGCAGGTTGTGGACAGCGGCCTTGCAGTACTTTCCATGCACGCACCTTGGGAAGCAATCAGCAAATCAGATCTCTACGAAGCATACAAGGGATACAAGGCATTCCTTATCGAGGGATAATTTATAAAACAGGGAGAATTGTTTATATGACAAAAGCTGCAGTTATGACATTCCTGATGGCAATGGTTCCTGTCGTGGAGCTGAGGGGAGCCATTCCGTTCGGTGTTATAGAAGGGCTGAGCGTTCCGACAGCATTTATACTTTCTGTAATAGGAAATCTGGTTCCGATACCGGTTCTGGTTGTCTTTACGAGAAAGGTATTCGACTGGCTGAGAACCAAGAGTGAGTGGCTGAACAGGATGGTCACCAAGCTTGAGGAAAAGGCGGACAAGAATAAGGAAGTAGTCGAAAAATCCGAGTTCTGGGGACTTATGATCCTTGTTGCCATACCTCTGCCGGGAACAGGAGCATGGACGGGCGCACTCGTTGCCGCAATGCTCAATATGAATCTTAAGAGGGCAATGCCTTCGATAGCACTCGGAGTGCTGCTTGCCGGAATAATAGTGACGACGATTACTTACGGAGCGGGAGCTCTGATCGGATAACGTCATACCATCGTGTGCCCGATTTGCACGCGGTGTTATATAAAGGGGATCTGAGTATTCCCGCCGATATTAAAGGGGAGCGTATCATTGCGATACGCTCCCCGCTTTTTTTGAATTATTCAGGCTAATTCAGATATCTGAACACTCCCTTGACCTTGCCGACTATAACCACATCCTGTGCGATTATAGGTTCCATATAGTCATTTTCAGGCTGGAGTCTGATATGACCGTCTTCCTTAAAGAATCTCTTGACGGTTGCTCCGGCTTCCATTCCGTCATTTACGAGTGCCACAACGATTTCTCCGTTTGAAGCTTCTTTTGTCTCCTGAACAATGAGGTAGTCGCCGTCGTTTATTCCCACATTAACCATACTGTCGCCGTGAACCGTGAGCACAAAGCTTGTTCCGTTTGCGACAAATCTTGCAGGCATCGGCAGTGTGTCAACTATGTTCTGCTCGGCAAGGAGAGGTTCTCCCGCAGCGACACGTCCGACAACAGGGAGGGAAATAATTTCTTCTCCTGAATAGGACGATGATGATTTAGGTGACCACTCGACAGGTAGGACTGTACGCGGCTTGGAAGGGTCCTTTCTTACGAGGCCCTGATCCACGAGCGCCTTGATGTCCCCGTGAACGGTGGAAGTCGATTTGATATTAAGCGCCTGGCAGATTTCTCTGACGGTAGGAGAGTATCCTTTTTCCTCCAGGGTCTTTTTCATAAATTCCAGTATGTCCTTGCGGCGCTGTTCACTCTTTTTCATGATGTTCTCCTTATTTGTACCTGAGTTGTGCAAGATCGTTTATGTTGAGCTCATGACCGTACTCATTCCAGTCGTCATATATCAGACCGGTCTGTCTGATAATGATATCGCCGACAATGCCGTCAACCTTGGCAAACGGAAGCGTCTTGTGGTATGTGATCTTGCTGCCTTCTCTTTCAAAAACGTATCCGGTACGGAAGCGTTCTTTTTCCAGAGGATATTTATATTCGCATATCTCCGAAATAAGTTTGAACAGATTGTCGTTTTCAGTATCAAATACGTTCTCGAGTGTGAGGAACGAATAGTTGGCTCTCAGCTGAATTTCATGTCCTTTGAATCTGTCAAGGAATTTAAGAAGCTTATCTTTCGTCTCGGGATCTTTGGCATCCTCAAATACGACACAGTTTATTCTGGTCCTGAATTTGAGGAGGTCAAAAATTTCATCCGGGCATTCCTTAACGTAGTGCTTGAGGTGGCGGGATACATTTATGCAGCTTATCCTGTCCGCATACTTGTTGAGAGTTGCGGCAACCTCCTCAATCGAACTGTCCTCTGCCACCGGAAGGGTGGTGTTTATATAAATGTGATGACCGTCCTCAATATGGTTCAGGATATCCTGCAGAGCGCCTAGTTCGGCAAGAGGTTCACCTCCCGTGAGTACGACGTCGTTGTGAGGGAATATACGGTTCATCAGGTCAAGGGACTGATAGCATCTCTCAAGGTTGAAACTTGAAGTGTCCCTGTACTCTTTTTTGTTAACGCAAAACGGGCATGCATTGTTGCAGTCATACGGTACGAACATCGTAACCGTAGGCCCGATCTTCGGAAAATCTTTGGTCATACCAAACGGCCTTTCTGTATGAGATATGTAGTGTGTTTTTATGTCACGGAAATTATATCATCCGAACGCTTGTTTGTAAACAAAAAATAGTTAAAGTCTGTTACATCGGAAGATTTTAGAGTATACTGAATAAAGAGTTGAACGATCAAATTTACGAAAATGAAAAAGGGCTCGGAAAAAGGTAAGATTTCAATTTTATACTGGCTGGAAATCATGGTGCTGCTTTCTGCACTGTGGTTTATTATGTCAGGGATATTTGAATTGAAATTCATAATGTTCGGATTGATTTCCTGCGCGCTTATATCCTGCTTATGCGTAAAAACGCTTTACATTGACGGGATAAAGAGCGGCAGGACTTATTTTATATTGCATTTTAATTATCTTAAGATGCTGGGATACTTCTTCTGGCTTATGTGGCAGATGATAAAGTCAGCGGTTTATGTCGGAAACACGGCGCTTTTCAGAAAGGAAAGACTGAACCCTCAGATTGTATGGTTCAGAGCCGATTACGATAACCCGGTCGCAAGGGCGCTTCTCGCAAATTCGATAACGTTCACACCGGGCACGATTACCATCGACATAACGGATGACGGCACATACTCCGTGCATGCTTTGACGGACGACCTCGGGGAGGGAATCCTCGACGGCTCGATGCAGGCCAAAGTGGCATGGGCTATGGGCGAGACGATAGAATTCACACCGCTCGCGGCACATGAAACGGGCGGTGCGGATATAACGAAGCCGGCGGAAAAACTGGCAAGACGCAGATTCAAGACGAGGAGAAAAGATAAGTAATGACTCAGTTCTGGACGGTGATTTTAACAGGACTAATTTGCATCCTTATTGTGATGCTCTGTTTTATTATCGTCAAAAAGGATCTCTATGAGAAACTGAACTATATCTTTGCGATGAATTCGGTCATTGTTCTGCTGATTATGGTTACGGGATTCATCGACGGCAGGGCGGATATGTATATCGATATCGCCCTCAGCTATTCGGTTCTCGGATTCGTAACATCCGTAATTCTTGCGAAATACATAGGAGGGCACAGGAAATGACGGCAGTAAATATCCTGACAATAATCCTTGCCTCCGCGGGACTCATATGTATGGCGGTATCTCTGATCGGCATAATCAGATTCCCAGACTTTTTTACGAGGCTTCACGCCCAGGGCGTCGGCGACACTCTCGGAGTGCTGCTTTTGGTGCTCGCGATGATGGTTTCTGTCGGATTCAAATTGCTGTCGCTCAAGATTTTTCTGATATTTGTGATAATTCTCCTGACCAATCCTTTCGGCACCAATCTCATGATGATTGCGGCAATCCACCGCAAGGATTATCAGGACTACAACAATATGGAAGCTGAGGAGCAGGGAGGACAAGATGATTCTGATAATTGAGGCAGTTCTGCTGCTGGCTCTGATAGGAATAACACTCGCTATTATATTCAACCACGACCTTTTGGTATGCGTGGTGGTTTACTGTGCATTCAGCTTTGCGACGATGTTCCTCTACATAGTCATGGGAGCGCCTGACGTCGCGTTCACCGAAGCCGTAATCGGCGTAATATCAACAATTTATTTTCTTATGATTCTCAGATCAATTGACAGGAAGACGAAATGAGAAGAGCGCTTGCAGTAATCATTATGGTGATTGTAATCACGGTGCCGTTCGCGGTGTTTGATGTCCTGCCGGATATCGGAGACCCGCAGTCGGCGCCTAATACCCATGTCTCGGATTACTATATCGAGAATGCGGTAAGCGAATGCAATTCACCTAATATGGTAACGGCGGTAATCGTGGATTACAGGGCTTTTGATACCATGTTCGAAACCACGGTTATGTTCCTTGCGGGCGTATGCGTGGTCATGATTCTCGCGAACAAACCGAAACGCAAGATCATAGTACCGAGGTCGTTCAGAATGTTCAGAAAAACCGGAGATCCGATATACAGGACGGTCAACAAGGACGTAATGATATCGGTAATCGAGCCGATAATCCTCGTTTATGCGGTTTACGTTCTTTTCCACGGCGAAGTCAGCCTCGGCGGAGGCTTCCAGGCGGGCGCACTGATCGGAATGACGTATCTCCTCGACGTAATGGTCGGCAAGAGAAAGAACGGTCTTATTCATGTTACGAAGTTCGAGTCGGCCGCGGTGGCGGGCGTCGGTCCGTTTATTTACGCACTTTGCGGAATACTCACGATGCTCGGCGGAGGACTTTTCCTTGAGTATGCCGAGTTCCCGGCAGGAGTTGATACGGCGGAACTACACTCAATCGGAATCCTGATGGTTGAGATCGGAGTAACCATAGGAGTAATGGGTACGATTATAACGATTCTGAACGCACTGAGAGAAAGGATAAAATTCGACGATGACAATGATTGAGGCTTTCCTGGCATCCAAAGGAATATACATGCTGACTCTGATACTTCTGTCGCTCGGAATCGCGGGAATCATAGTCAGCAACAACTATATGAAAAAGCTGATCTGCATGAACATAATGCAGGTCGCGGTCATATTCTTTTTCCTGTGCTTCGGTCAGAAAAACGGAGGCACTATTCCTGTTGCAGTTGACGGTGCCGTGAAGGCATCCGAATATATCAATCCTCTGCCGCACGGTCTGATGCTGACGGCTATTGTAGTCAGCCTCGGTACCACGGGAGTGGGGCTTGCACTGCTGCTGAGGATAAAGGAAAAATACGGAACGATAGAAGAGGATGATCTCCTGAAGAGGGAGCGGAGATTCTGATTAAGGAGAAAGTGAGTGATTAAAAACCTTCCCGTAATCATAATATTATGCCCTTTGTGCGCTGCGCTGCTGTGCATGCTGCTGACAGCAATCAGTAAGGTACTGGGAAGAGCCGTCGCCGTTCTGGCGTCCGGTGCGTCACTTGTATTGTCCGTAATTCAGCTCACCGGAGTCGTAAGAAGCGGCCCGGTCAGCTATCACGTCGGAAACTACGCGCCGCCTTTCGGAATCGAGTTCTATATAGATTCCGTCAACGCCCTGATACTCGTCATGGTTGCGCTGATGGGATTCCTCACGATGCTCTTTGCCGAGAATTTCGGCGACACAAGACCGGTCGTAAGGGGAGGCGCTCACACACTTCTGCTCCTGCTGATTACGGGACTTCTCGGAATGACATCGACGGGAGACGTATTCAACCTGTATGTTTTCCTCGAGATAACATCGCTTTCGGCTTACTGCCTGATAGCACTCGGAGGAAGCAGAGGCATAGTTGCGGCATTCAGATACATGCTGGTCGGAACAATCGCCGCGACGTTCTATCTCCTCGGAGTCGGAATACTTTACTCCGTGACAGGCACTTTGAACATGGCGGACATGAGGGACATCCTGAACAGGGGAGGATACGACGACGCGATGCTTCTCGCGATGTGCTTCCTGATTGTCGCATTCGGAATCAAGATGGCTCTCTTCCCGTTCCACGGCTGGCAGCCATCAGCATACACGCACGCCGAGACAGGCACGAGGCCGCTGATTACAGGCGTTATGGGCAAGATTCCGGCGCTTGCGATGTTCAGATATCTCTACTGCATATACGGTACGGATTTCAAATATTTCAGGGTTTTCCTGATCATGATCGGAATCTTCTCGGTATGCGGCATGCTCTACGGATCGATCTGCGCGATGAGCCAGAACGATATCCGTAAGATTCTCGCTTATTCGTCAGTTGCCCAGATAGGATACATCAGCCTGGGATTCGCGGTGGGAACACCGGTTGCGCTTGCGGGATCATTCCTTCATATGCTCGGGCACGCATTTATGAAGGGCGGACTGTTCTTCTGCACGGGCGCGATAAGATACAAATACGGAACATTTGATATAAACAAATTCGGACGCATCTACAAGAAGATGCCTCTGACGTGCGGGCTGCTCACAGTTGCGGCTCTGTCGATGATCGGAATTCCGCCTACGGCCGGATTCTTCAGCAAGTGGTACCTCGCACTCGGCGCGGCGGGAGAGCATGAATGGATTTACCTTGCCGTTCTTGTAATCTCCAGCCTCCTGAATGCCGTCTACTTCTTCAAACTGATTGAGAAAGTATTCGTGCAGCAGCGTGACGAGACGCTTGAGGACAAGGACGTTGACGGTAAAAAGGTTCCTGTCACCATAATTATTCCTATCGTGACATGCTTCCTTGCTATACTCGGCATCGGACTTTTCAACGTTAAGATTGTCGACATACTGCTTGTGACTCTCGGGGAGGTGGGATTATGATGAACATTTTCGCACCCGAACTGAGACCATTGTATGCGGTACTCGTATCGCTCATAGCGGCGGGGCTTATATATGTTCTCGGAGAGCATATCCGCCCGAACGCGCGTGAAGCAATCACAATAACAGCGGCTGTAATCAAGATAATTCTCGTTTACTCGCTCATCCCGGTTGCACTTACCGGGGCCGAGATAAGATTCGATGTGTTCAGAATTGTCGAGGGCGTATCCCTCGCGTTCAACGTCGACGCGGCGGGCATGGTCTTTGCATGCGTTGCATCGACCCTGTGGCTTCTGACTTCGGTATATTCAATCGGATACATGCGGGGCCACGGCGAGGAGCACCAGACCGGATACTACGCGGCGTTCGCGATGTGCCTTTCGGCGACGATGGGAATCTGCTTTGCCGCGAACCTTATAACGTTCTTTATATTTTTCGAGATGCTGACGGTCGCGACCTATCCTCTTGTAGTTCATTACAGAGATCAGGAGGGCACCAAGTCGGGCAGGAAATACCTCGCGTACACGCTCATCAGCGGCCAGATCATGTTCGCCGGAATCGTAATCGTATATGCGGTTTCCGGGACAATGGAGTTCACACCGGGCGGCTTCCTCACATCTGACATGCTGCCGATGCCCTGGGCGCTCATAGTGTTCTTTATGCTTGTTGGTGCGGGTATCGTCAAAGCGGGCGTCATGCCGCTCCACAGCTGGCTTCCTGCGGCGATGGTCGCTCCGACGCCTGTCAGCGCTCTTCTTCACGCGGTGGCTGTCGTCAAAGCGGGCGCGTTCTGCACGCTGAGAATGGTGCTTTACGTATTCGGACCGGACCTCGCGAAATCATGCCGCGGTGCGGACATTCTCGCGTGGATGGCGGTTCTGACGATACTGGTGTCGTCACTTGTCGCGATGAGAAAGGACAACCTCAAGGCGAGACTCGCTTTCTCTACTGTCGGACAGCTCTCATACATAATTCTCGGAATATGCATACTCACGCCGCTTTCAACGGCGGGAGCCTTGTATCATATAGTTGCGCACGCGTTCATGAAGATCACACTCTTTATGGCGGCAGGTGCGATATTCGTTACAACACACAAGAAGAACATCAGCGAGATGGTAGGGCTCGGCAAGAGAATGCCGGTCACCATGACGGCCTTCACGGCGGCATCTGTTGCCGTCGCGGGATTCCCGTTCTTTGCCGGATTCGTCAGCAAGGCGAACATCATGATGGGAGCCATTCAGAAAGGCAGGATGTTCTGGGCTGCGACACTGATTGTCAGCGCGCTTCTTGCACTCGCATACCTCATGCCGGTTGTGCTTGTTGCATTCAAGAAGGAGGTCGACAATCCTGAATTCGAGGCGACGGGCGAAGCGGCGCCTGCGATGCTCGTTCCGCTCGTTATAACCGCGATTATCGCGATTGTTCTCGGCGTTGCGCCGAACGCCGGGCTTCACTTATTTGACTTTGCCATGATGGCGGGAGAATCGATATTTAACTGATGTTTGCTGAAACAATGCTTTATTTGTTAATAGCGATGGTTTCCTCAGCACTGCTGATCATACTGAGCAAGATTATTCTGCAGAAACTGCTCAGAAGGCCGGCGGATTATTATGATGCCGAGGAAAGAAGGCAGGAGAAGCTGATGCTCAAGGAAACGGAAGTCGATGTCGATGACGAGCTCGCGACCGATTACGGCGGGACGATTCTGCCGGACGAGAGGGCCGAGGATATGATGAAAAATTAAGAGGCTGAGATGACGATATTGGAAACGGGCAACTTAATAAACTGCCTGCACCCGGGATTTGTGATGATAATCTGCGGGCTGCTTGTCATGCTCCTGCCTAAAGGATGGAGGAGGCCGCTTGCGCTCATCGGACCGGTTCTTGCGTCCTGGGCGGCATTCAATCTGACGGCTGAAAGCTATCTTAATTACACACTCAGCGGATATATAACCCTGAAGCTTATAAATTACGACAATCTGTCGGCTGCATTCCTCCTGATATTCTGCGTGATTTCGATTCTTAACGCGATATACGGAGAGGGGATACAGCACAAGAATGAATGCGGTATGTCGATGGTTTACGCGGGCACGATTATGGGCGTTGTTCTTGCGGGCGACTGCATCTCGCTCATCGCCTTCTGGGAACTCTCCGCGCTCGCTTCGATGTATGTAATATATGCAAGGCACAACAGGAGAACGGCGAGAGCGTCGTTCAGATACATACTTTTCCACGCTTTCGGCGGGAATATGTTCCTTTTCGGAATGCTGCTGTACATGAGCCACTACGGGAACAACCTCGGCAATATAATGCACAGCTACGGTGAGCCTTGTTTCTGGCTGATTCTCATAGGCGTTGCAGTAAATGCGGCGATTCCGCCGTTCAACGCGTGGCTTTCGGACGCTTATCCTGAGTCGACGGTAACCGGCACGGTGTATCTCGCATCATTCACGACCAAAGCGGCTATATGCGTCCTCGTAAGATGCTTCGGCGGCATGGAAGCTCTCGTATGGGTCGGCTGCTTTATGGCGATATTCGGAGCGTGCATGGCTATCATGGAAAACGACATCAGAAAGCTGCTGTCATATCATATCGTCAGCCAGCTCGGAATGATGGTTGTCGCTGTCGGCGCGGGAGGAGAAATCGGAATCGACGGTGCGACCGCGCATGCGATTACCAATATACTGTTCAAGGGCGTTCTCATGATGGGAGCCGGTGCAGTTATCTATGCGACCGGAAAGAGCAAGATTACGGAGCTCGGAGGACTGGCCAGGAAAATGCCTGTCACCGCGGCGTGCTTCCTGATTTCATCCCTTGCAATCGCGGGACTGCCGGGACTTTCGGGATTCGTCAGCAAGGCGCTTATAACGCATGCCCTGGAGGAGGGCGGATACGAGGCAGCTGTGATACTGATGCTGGCAGCCGGCGTCGGAACACTTCTGTCGATAACTCTCAAGATAAACTATTATGTATTCTTCGGACCGACTGATGTCGATGCGGACAAGATTGTGACGAGACAGATCCCGTGGACGATGAAGCTCGCTATGATTATCGGAACGGCTTTTTCCGTTCTGATCGGAATATTCCCGCATGTGTTCTATTCGATGCTTCCGTACGCGACTCAGATTGAGCCATATACCGCGGGACATGTACTTGAGTATATAGCGATATTCATCGGAGGATCGATACCGTTCTTTATGTATCTTGGAAAGATGAAGCCGCATGATGAGTACTCGATAGATTTTGACTGGATTTACAGAAAGCCGCTCAGCAAATTCATGACGTGGCTCACCGCCAAAGTTATTTCGTTCTTCACATATTTCGACGGCACAGCATCACGCGATGTCGGATACCTGAGAACGCACTTCGGCAATCCGTACCTGTGGACAAGGGACAGCGAGAACGTGACAATCAGAAAATTCTCGTTTGAGAACGAGGACAAGCGGATAGGCGATACCGTCGCGGTGATAGTGTTCACATTCACCATAATGGTTGTGGCCGTAGCAATAATATGGTCTGTATAATTTAAAGATTAAGGGCTTCAGCTATCCTGTAGTAAGGCAGGCCGACGACATTTTCATAGTCACCGTCGATATGATCAATGTATTCACCGAACGGTCCCTGGATTGCATATGAGCCGGCTTTATCATATGGCTGCTCTTTTTCGATATATTCGGCAATCTGTTCGTCGGTGTAATCCTTGCAGAATACTTCGGTAACATCGCTGAATACTTTACATTCAGCGGTTGGAACATCAATAAGTGCAACGCCGGTAACGACATAATGATGGGTATTGCGAATAAGCGAAAGCATACGGAATGCGTCATCGTAATCAGACGGCTTACCCATAATTTCATTCTTATATACTATGGTGTCAGCACCGATAATGATGCAATCGGAATAATCGGACTTTGCGGATTGCAGCTGCTCATAGCAGGCGCGGGCCTTTCGTTCCGCCAGCGTTTCTGCGGCCTCACACATTTCGATACCCTCAAACAGTGTCTCATCCGTGTCAGTTGGCATAAGTATAGGTTCGATACCATGCCGTCTCATTATTTCGAGTCTCCTCGGTGATTTTGATGCTAATATAATTCTCATGCTTGCATTGTAATACTTTTCCGGCATGAAAAAAACCGCAAAAGCATGTAATTTACTGTTGACAAGGGCTTGCGGCGTGAATATAATAATCGAGGTCAAAGCAGAAGTTATCCGCTTCTCGCCTTACAGACTAACGTTGGTAGGGCCTAATACTTTAGAGAGATTCTATTGTCGCGGATGCTTGTGCGTCCGCGATTTTTTTAATCGTTTGAACGCTGTTGTGTTAAAAGTACGGAGGTAGGAACAATTAGCGCGAAAGATAACAAAAAGACTCAGATCAATGAGGAAATCCGTGCATCAGAGGTTCGCCTGATTGACGAAGAAGGCGAAATGCGCGGCATTATGAGCATTGATGATGCTCTCAACCTGGCAGATGAGGCAGGGCTTGACCTTGTGAACATTTCACCTAATGCCGATCCGCCGGTCTGCAAGATTCTCGATTACGGTAAGTACCGTTACGAGCAGCAGAAAAAAGAAAAGAATGCAAAAAAGAATCAGCATGTCACTGAGATCAAGGAAATCAGACTGAGCCCTTCGATCGAGGATCACGACGTGCAGGTTAAAGCCAAGACAGCTATCAAGTTCCTTCAGGATGGCGACAAGCTCAAGGTTTCACTGAGATTCAGGGGAAGGGAGCGTGACTATACGCAGCTTGGTTATGATGTTATGAACAAGTTTGCGGAAATCGTTTCCGAATACGGTGTTGTTGAGAAGGAACCTAAGATGGAGGGCAGGAGGATGAACATGTTCCTTGCCCCTAAGAAAGATAAAAAATAAAGTTTACATAGGAGGTCAACTTACATGGCAAAGAACAAGATGAAGTCACACAGAGGCGCTATGAAGCGTCTGCATGTTACAGGCTCCGGTAAGGTCAAGAGAAACAAGGCCTACAAGAGTCATATTCTCACCAAGAAGACAGCAAAGAGAAAGAGAGGCCTGCGTAAGGCAACAACTCTGACAAGTGCAGATCTCAAGCGTATGCTCAGATCAATGGGTAAGTAATTCAGGAGGTAGAGAAATATGGCAAGAGTAAAGAAGGGCGTTAATGCTCACAAGAGACATAAGAAGGTACTGAAGCAGGCTAAGGGATTCTACGGCAGAAAGAAGAACACATTCAGAGCTGCAAATCCGGCTGTTATGAGAAGCCTCAGATCAGCATACGTTGGCCGCAAGAACAAGAAGAGAGAATACAGAAGACTCTGGATCGCCAGAATCAATGCAGGTGCAAGAGCTAACGGCATCACATACAGCAGACTCATGGACGGACTCAAGAAGTCAGGCATCGAAATCAACAGAAAGATGCTCTCCGAGATGGCTATCTATGATGCTGAGGGATTTGCTCAGCTCTGCGAGACAGCCAAGAAGGCTATCTAATAAGGCGTTGTAATGGAATACGTAACAAGCCACATAGGACCGCTCCTGCTGGCAGCGCTGATTATATCTGCTGCGGCAGTGCTCTGGTGGTACCTTATGGATAAGAATGCACGCCTCAAGAGGCAGCGTGCCGAAGCAAGAAAGGCAGCGGCCGCAAAGCGCAAATCTTCCGATGAAACCGCCGGCGGAAGCGGTGGTTCAGACGAAAATAAATAATACGAAATGAAACAAAAAGCCCGGTCGCAATGACCGGGACTTTTTGTGAAATTATTTAACTAAGAAAGAACAATCAAAAGAAAAAGGTATATTGTCGAATTCCTTCGACACCTAAAGTGTAGCATTCTTTTGTGTTGATATTGTCGAATAAATGTGAAGGAATAATCACAATTGGCAGCCCATTTCTCTTGTGGGGTGCATTTCTTGAAAAACACTATATGTTGTGATAACATTTCTTTTAGACTTTTATACAAATTTGTGCAGTGAGGCATGTTTTATGAAAATTTCAAGAAAAATAACAGCAGTAATTTGTGCTGTCGCTTTAATCGGTCTTACGGGATGCTCGGACAGCGCTGAAATTCCGGCTGATTATGATTATGACGATCTTTCCGAATATATCACGCTTGGAGAATACAAAGGCATCACTTATGAGGCGGTATCGACCGAGGTGACTGATGAAGAAGTTCAGGATGCTGTCAGTGAGGCAGTGGCGGCCACCGCGGAAACCGTTCAGGAAACTTCGGGCACTGTAACAGAG
>Ga0065709_1029744_pt1 | contig 13115 bp, 7 predicted proteins | sample Hoacrofraction14_2_FD_59096 | JGI IMG/M metagenome (GOLD analysis project Ga0065709, IMG submission 59096) | Hoatzin crop microbial communities from Cojedes, Venezuela, sample from fiber fraction 14 v1 | ecosystem: Host-associated > Birds > Digestive system > Esophagus > Crop | place: Venezuela...
TCGAGAAGTGGTTCCGGCTCCGGAGTCGGCTCGGCCGAGGGCGCCGGCGATGCGTCCTTCGATGCGAGCCGGATTTCGACCGACAAGGCCTTTTCCAAGGAAGAGTTCCCGGATGGTGAGGACAATCCGCATCCGACGCTTTCCAAGGAAGGGAAGGATGCGGCCAAACAGGAAGAAGAAAAGAAGAACACCTATAAAGGCGGATACATGCCGCCGAGCGTGGAGCTTTTGAAGCCGGGCGTACAGTCCTCGAGCGGTGCGAGCCGTGAGGAGCTGATCGAGAGCGCCCGCAAGCTGGAAAGCGTGCTTCTGACCTACGGCGTTAAGGCGGAGGTCAAGCAGGTCAACCAGGGCCCGGCGGTCACACGTTATGAATTGCAGCCGGCCCCGGGTGTCAGTGTGAAGAAGATTACCGGTCTGGACGGTGATATTGCGATGGCGCTGGCGGCGACGACGGTGCACATCGAGGCCCCGATTCCGGGTAAGAGCCTGGTCGGTATCGAAATCCCGAACAAGGAAACCACCATGGTTACCCTTCGGGAGGTCATCGACAGTGATACGTTCCGCCGGTCCTCATCGAAGCTCACATTTGCTCTGGGTAAGGATATTGACGGTCAGGTGCGCGTGGGTGATATCGCCAAGATGCCTCACATGCTGATCGCCGGCACGACCGGTTCCGGTAAGAGTGTGTGCATCAACTCGATGATTCTGAGCCTTTTGTACAAGGCGAGTCCGGATGACGTGAAACTGATTCTGATCGACCCGAAGGTGGTGGAACTGCAGGTTTATAACGGCATTCCGCACCTGCTGCTCCCGGTGGTCAACGACCCGAAGCAGGCGTCGGCCACACTGAACTGGGCCGTGCAGGAGATGACGCGCCGCTACAAGAAGTTTGCGGACTTCAATGTGCGTGATATCAAGGGCTTTAACGCGGCCGTCGAGGAGGATGAAAATGAGCGGAAGATGCCGCAGATCGTCATCATCATCGATGAGTTGGCTGACCTGATGATGGTGGCCTCCAAGGAGGTCGAAACGTCGATTTGCCGTCTGGCGCAGATGGCTCGTGCCGCGGGAATGCACATCGTCATCGCGACGCAGCGTCCGTCGGTTGACGTTATTACCGGTCTGATTAAGGCTAACGTCCCGTCCAGAATCGCGTTTGCGGTGTCTTCGGGCGTTGACTCCAAGACCATTCTGGATGGTGTCGGCGCGGAGAAGCTGCTGGGTAAGGGCGACATGCTGTTTGCCCCGATCGGTGCGAACCGGCCGGTGCGTATCCAGGGCACGTTTGTCTCAGATGAAGAGGTCGAGCGCGTCGTTGAAGCAGTGAAGAAATACGGCGTGGGCTACGACGACACGCTGAAGCTGCCTTCGTCTTCGCAGTCCTCGCAGTCCGGCTCCGATAACGGCATGGGCGATGAGGTGGATGAGTATCTGCTGGAAGCGGCGGAGTTCGTCATTGATAAGCAGAAGGGCAGCATCAGCATGCTGCAAAGAAGGTTCAGAATCGGATTCAACCGCGCGGCCCGGCTCATGGACGCGCTCGAGGAGAAGGGCGTGGTTGGCCCGGACGAAGGCTCGAAGCCGCGTCAGGTGCTCATGACCAAGGCGGATCTGGACAACCTTGCATAAGGCACGACAGAACGAAAACATAAGCACGAAAACACTAACCAAATTTGAGGAGGATTCCCCATGGCTCATCTGTCTGACATTGAAATTGCACGACAGGCGAAGATGCTTCCCATTACCGAGATTGCGGCGGAGCTTGGCATCGAGGGCGAGGATCTCGAACCTTACGGACACTATAAAGCGAAGCTTTCGGCCGGCCTTTGGAACAAGATTAAGGACCGCCCGGACGGCAAGCTGGTGCTGGTGACGGCCATCAACCCGACGCCGGCGGGCGAGGGCAAAACGACGACCTGCATCGGTCTCGGCGAGGCCTTCCAAAAGCTGGGAAAGAAGGCGATTGTGTGCCTGCGGGAGCCCTCGTTGGGGCCGTGCTTCGGCGTGAAGGGCGGAGCGGCCGGCGGCGGATACGCGCAGGTCGTGCCCATGGAGGATATCAACCTGCATTTTACCGGGGATCTGCATGCCATTACGACGGCGCACAACCTGCTGGCGGCGATGATTGATAACCATCTGCAGCAGGGGAACGCGCTGGGCATCGACCCGAGAACGATTACCTGGAAGCGGGTCGTGGACCTGAATGACCGGGCGCTGAGGCATGTGGTGATTGGTCTTGGCGGCAAGAGCCAGGGCGTGCCGCGCGAGAGCGGGTACATGATTACCGTGGCGTCGGAGGTCATGGCGATTCTGTGCCTGTCACAGGACCTCATGGATTTAAGAGACCGACTTTCCAGAATTCTGATTGGTTATACATATGAGGGTAAACCGGTTTATGCGGCCGACCTCAAGGCGCACGGCGCCATGGCGGCGCTGCTCAAGGACGCGGTGAATCCGAATCTTGTGCAGACGCTGGAGAACACGCCGGCCCTCATTCACGGCGGCCCGTTCGCGAACATTGCCCATGGGTGCAACTCCCTGCGGGCGACGCGCTACGGCCTGAAGCTGGCGGATTATGTGCTGACGGAGGCCGGATTCGGCGCGGATCTGGGCGCGGAAAAGTTCCTGGACATCAAGTGCCGTCTGGGCGGCCTGAAGCCGGATGCGGTGGTGCTGGTAGCGACCATCCGGGCGCTTAAGTATAACGGCGGCGTGCCGAAGGAAGAAACTGCGGAGCCGAATCTGGAGGCGCTCAAGAAGGGATTCCCGAATCTGGAGGCGCACATCAAGAACCTGCAGCAGTACGGCGTGCCGGTGGTGGTCACGCTGAATGCCTTTACCTCGGACAGCGAGGAAGAGGTGAAGTACGTGGAGGACACCTGCCGCGCGCTGGGCGCTGACTTTGCGCTCTCCAACGTGTGGGCCGAGGGCGGCGAAGGCGGCAAGGCGCTGGCGGAAGAGGTGCTGAAGACGCTGGAAACCAAGGAGTCCCATTACACGCCTCTGTATCCGGACGAGATGAGTCTGGAGGACAAGATCAAGACCGTTGCAACAAAGATTTACGGCGCGGACAAGGTCAATTTTGCTCCGGGCACGAAGACTGCGCTCAAGAAGCTCACGCAGCTCGGCTACGGGAACTTCCCGGTCTGTATTGCCAAGACGCAATACTCCCTGTCGGATAACCCCAAGAAACTGGGCCGTCCGACCGGATTCTCGATTACGATTAATGAGGTGAATGTCTCGGCCGGCGCAGGCTTTGTGGTGTGTCTGGCGGGCGACATCATGACCATGCCAGGCCTGCCGAAGGTCCCCGCGGCCGAGGCGATTGACGTCGATGCGGACGGAAATATTACAGGATTATTCTAACAAACATGAAGAAAATTTCGTTTGTGTCGCTGGGATGCGACAAAAATACGGTGGACAGCGAGATCATGATCGCACTTTTAACGGAGCACGGCTTTACGTTGACAGCTCACGATGAAGAGGCGGATGCGATTGTGATCAACACCTGTGGCTTTATTTCCGATGCCAAGGAGGAGTCCATCAACACCATCATTGAGATGGGACAGTACAAAGAAACCGGCGCCTGCAAGGCGCTGGTGGTCACCGGATGCCTGGCGCAGCGGTACACGGAGGACATCCTTCGGGAACTGCCGGAGGTGGATGCGGTGGTCGGAACGGGCAGCTATGAAAGAATCGTCGAAGCCGTGGAAGGAGCTTTGGAAAAAGCGGCTGACAAGCTTGTCATCAAGGATCCGATTGAGGAGCGGCCGCTGGGCTATCAAAAGCGCGTGATTTCTACGCCGGGCTACTTTGAGTACCTGAAGATTTCGGCCGGCTGTGATAACCGCTGCACGTACTGCATCATTCCGATGCTGCGGGGCCCGTATCGAAGCCGGGCGAAGGAGGATATCCTTCGGGAGGCGCAGGATCTGGCGGACGAGGGCGTGAAGGAGCTCATGCTCGTCGCGCAGGACATTACGAAGTACGGCCGTGACATCTACGAGGGCTACGGTTTGCCTAAGCTCTTGAAGGATTTGGTCAAGATTGAAGGAATTGAGTGGATCCGCCTGCTGTATTGCTATCCGGAGGATGTGACGGATGAGCTGATCAAGGTCATGAAGGAAGAAAAGAAAATCCTTCATTACATCGATATTCCGATTCAGCACTGCTCGGATACCGTACTCAAGCGGATGCTGAGAAAGCACGATCAGGCCATGCTGCGGGAGCTTTTGGCAAAACTCAGAAGGGAAATCCCGGACATCTGTATCCGGACGACGCTGATTACCGGCTTCCCCGGCGAGACCGAGGAAGAGTTTCAGGAGATGCTTCACTTCGTGGAGGAGAGCCGGTTTGACCGGCTGGGTGTCTTTACCTACTCCAAGGAAGAGGGGACGCCGGCGGCTCGCATGAAGGGGCAGGTTAGCGAGAAGGTCAAGAAGCTCAGAAAGGACCTGCTCATGGAGGCGCAGGCACGTGTCAGTGCCGAAATCTCCGGCGAAATGGTCGGCCGGGAAGTAGACGCTCTGATTGAAGGGCGGATTCCGGATGCCGAAGAGGACGAGCTGATCTACAGTGCCCGGACCTACCGCGACGCGCCGGATATCGACGGATTTTTGTTTGTATCGGCGGACCGCGAACTTTCCTCGGGCGACATCGTCCGGGTGAAGGTCACGGGATCCTATGAATATGATTTGATTGGAGAGATTTTGGAATGAAGATGAATTTGCCCAATAAGCTGACGGTGCTTCGGATGATCATGGTGCCGTTCTTTTGCTTCTTTTATCTGACGAGCCTTGTACCGGAGCCGGCCAAGTACTGGATCAGCCTAGCCATCTTTGCACTGGCGTCCTACACGGATCATCTGGACGGAAAGATTGCGAGAGAGCAGCACTTGATTACGGATTTCGGAAAGTTCATGGATCCGCTGGCCGACAAACTGCTGGTGTGCAGTGCGTTCATCTGCTTTGTGGAGAGTGGTCAGGTGCCGGCATGGATGACGATTATCCTGATTGGCCGGGAGTTCATCATCAGCGGTTTTCGTCTGGTGGCGGCCGGCAAGGGCGTCGTGATTGCGGCGAACATGTGGGGCAAGATCAAGACCGTTGTGCAGATGGCGGCTGTCATCGCGATTTTGCTGCCGCTTTCCTATGACTGGCTGGTGGTGCTGAGATGGATCTTGCTTTATGCGTCTGTGGCGCTGACCATCATCTCGGTGGTGGACTACATCGTATTGAACGCGCATGTGCTGAAAGAGTCTGACGAATGAAACTGACGGCGGAAATCATAGCCATCGGGACGGAAATCCTGCTGGGTGACATTGTGAACACCAACGCGCAGGTCATCGCCCGGGGGCTTTCGGAAATCGGGATTGACACCTATCGCCAGCAGGTGGTGGGCGATAATCCGAAGAGGCTGACAGAGGTCTTAAAAGAGGCTTATTCCAGGGCCAACCTGGTGATTACCTCCGGCGGCCTCGGGCCGACAGAGGATGATTTGTCCAAGGAGACGGCGGCTGCGTTCATGGGCGCGGAGCTTGTTATGGACGAGACGGCGCGCGGGCACATCGAGGAGTACATGCTGCGCCGCGGCCGGACGATTACGGATAACAACTGGAAGCAGGCGCTGCTCCCGGTCGGAGCCAGGGCGTTTTATAACCCGAACGGCACGGCCCCGGGGTTCGCTTTGGAGAAGGATGAACGTATCCTGATCATGCTGCCGGGGCCCCCGTCGGAACTGGTGGGAATGTTCCGGAACCAGGTGCTGCCGTACCTTCAGAAAAAGACGGACAGCGTCATGGTCTCGAGGACCCTGCATCTTTGCGGCAAGGGCGAGTCGGAGGTGGAAAGCATCCTTTATGAGGACATGATTTCCATGCAGAATCCGACGCTTTCACCGTATGCGAAGGAAGGAATCGTGGATCTTCGAATCACGGCCAAGGGCGCGGATGAAGCGGCCTGCCGGGAGATGATCCGCCCGGTCGAAGAGAAAATCCGGGGCATCTTCGGAAGCGTTGTTTTCGGCGCCGACGGAGACAGTCTGGAGAGCGTGGTGATCAGCCTTTTGAAGGAGAAGGGCCTGAAGATTGCGACCTGTGAGTCCATGACGGCCGGCATGATTGCCGCCAGACTGGCGAACATTTCGGGCGCGTCGGATGTGTTAAAAGGCGGCTTTGTGACCTACACGAATGAGATGAAGGAGACCTTCCCCGAGGTAAAACACGAAACCATCGAGACCTATGGGGTGGTGAGTGAAGAGGTGGCCGGAGAGATGGCGCGCGGTACCGCTTTAAAGTGCGGAACCGAGGTGGCGGTTTCGGTCACGGGTCTGGCCGGACCGACAGGCGGCAGCGAAAAAACGCCGGTCGGGACGGTGTGCGTGGGAGTGTACTTGCTTGGGCAGACCACGACCAGAACCTTCCATCTGATGCGGCTTCGCAACTCGAACCGTGAGCTTGCGACCGTCCGGGCACTGAATCTCGTGAGAGAGACGGTGCAATCCCTTAGCAGATAAAGAAATATAGATAAGAATTCACATTATATCCGGGAGAACCAACCCTCACGGAACTTTACAGGAGGTAGAAACGACATGGCAAAGGACATGGCAAAGGAAACCGCTGAGGCCAAAAAGACGCAGGAAGAAAAGCAGAAAGCGCTCGAGGCAGCCATCAGCAAGATTCAGAAGGATTACGGACGCGGCGCCGTCATGAAGATGGGCGAACCGCAGACCGGTATGGACGTGGAGACCATTCCGACGGGCTCCTTAAGTCTGGACATTGCCCTTGGGGTTGGCGGCATCCCGAGAGGACGTATTATTGAGATCTACGGACCGGAGGCGAGCGGTAAGACTACGCTGGCCCTGCACATGGTCTCCGAGGCCCAGAAGATGGGCGGAATCTGCGGGTACATCGACGCAGAGCATGCGATGGATCCCAAGTATGCAAAGGCAATCGGGGTGGACATCGATAACCTGTACATTTCCCAGCCGGATAACGGTGAGCAGGCACTGGAAATCGCGGAAACGATGGTGCGCTCCGGCGCGATGGATATCGTCGTGGTCGACTCGGTCGCTGCGCTGGTGCCGAAGGCGGAAATCGAGGGCGAGATGGGTGACTCCCACGTGGGTCTGCAGGCCCGGCTCATGAGCCAGGCGCTTCGTAAGCTGACCGCCGCGATTAACAAATCGAACTGTGTGCTGATTTTTATCAACCAGCTGCGTATGAAGATTGGTGTGATGTTCGGCAACCCCGAAACCACCACCGGCGGAAACGCGCTGAAGTTCTATGCCTCGGTGAGACTCGACGTGCGCCGCATCGAGACCCTGAAACAGAACGGAAACTTCATCGGCAACCGCACGAGAGTGCGCGTCGTCAAGAACAAGGTGGCGCCTCCGTTCAAGGATGCTGAATTCGATATCATGTACGGAGAGGGAATCTCCCATGTGGGCGATGTGCTGGATCTGGCGGCGAACGAGGATATCGTGGTGAAGTCCGGCTCCTGGTACAACTATAACGATGATCGCCTGGGACAGGGCCGTGAGAACACCAAGGCGTTCCTGGCCGCTCATCCGGCGCTTTTGAACGAAATCGAGTCCAAGGTGCGTGTGGCTCATGGGTTTGATCCGCTGCCGCCTGTGGAGGACGAGCCGGCGGCCGAAGTGCCGGCGGATTCCGAAGAATAAATCTAAACACAGGGGCCGCCAGATGTGGCAGCCCCTGTTTCGTGAAGAATGTGAGGAAGCATGGCAAACCGTCTGATTTCCGATTATTATCAGGGCCGGGATCTGGAGGGATTCACCCCGGACCAGCTGAAGGAGCGGCCTTTGGATACGAAACCGTTCAAGGTCGTGTCCCCGTTCGAGCCCATGGGCGACCAGCCGCAGGCCATCGATGCGCTGGCGGAGGGTTTTTCCAAGGGAAATAAGTTTGAGACGCTGCTGGGCGTCACGGGCTCCGGCAAGACCTTCACCATGGCGAAAATCATCGAGCGTCTGCAGCGCCCGACGCTGGTGCTCGCCCATAACAAGACGCTGGCGGCCCAGCTTTACAGCGAGTTCAAGGAATTCTTCCCGGATAACGCGGTGGAGTATTTCGTGTCCTATTACGATTACTATCAGCCCGAGGCTTATGTCCCCCAGACCGATACGTACATCGAGAAGGATAGTGCCATCAATGACGAGATCGATGAGATGCGACACTCTGCGACGGCGGCGCTGTTTGAGCGACGGGACGTGATTATCGTGTCCAGCGTTTCCTGTATTTACGGCTTGGGTGACCCCGAAGATTACTCGACCATGGCACTCTCGCTGAGGCCGGGCATGCTGAGAGATCGGGATGACGTTCTCCGGCGGCTGGTCGACCTTCAATACATCCGGAACGATATGGTCCTTGACCGCGGTACCTTCCGGGTGCGCGGAGACGTGCTGGAGGTCAAGCCGATCGCGGAAAGTAAGAACGCCTATCGCGTGGAATTTTTCGGCGATGAAATCGAGCGGATTGTGGAGCTGGATACCCTGACGGGTGAGATTCTGGGACAGCGAAATCACATCATTCTGTTCCCGGCGTCGCACTATGTCACGCCGCCGGAAAAGCTGGAAAGGGCCATCACCTCGATTGAAGAGGAACTTAGCGGGCGGCTGAAGGAGCTGACCGCGGACGGAAAGCTCCTGGAGGCGCAGCGCCTTTCCCAGCGTACCAACTATGACATCGAAATGATGCGGGAAACCGGCTTCTGCAGCGGCATCGAAAACTATTCGAGGCATCTGGCGGGGCGCGCTCCCGGATCGACGCCATATACCTTATTAGATTATTTCCCGGACGATTTTCTGATGATGATCGACGAGTCGCACATGACGATTCCGCAGGTCAGAGCCATGTATCACGGCGACCAAAATCGCAAGGAAACGCTGGTGGAATACGGCTTCCGCCTGCCTTCGGCAAAGGATAACCGGCCGCTCAATTTTGAGGAATTTGAGTCGAAGATTCATCAGGTCATGTTTGTGTCGGCGACGCCCGGCCCGTATGAGAAGGAGCATGAACAGCTCAAGGCCGAGCAGGTGATTCGCCCAACCGGTCTGGTCGACCCGAAGGTGGAGATTCATCCGATTGAGGGGCAGATTGATGATCTGATCGGCGAGCTTCAGGGGACGTTTGCCAAGGGGCAGAAGGCCTTGATTACGACCCTCACCAAGAAGATGGCAGAGGATTTGACGAAGTATCTGGAGGACGCGGGAATTAAGGTGAATTACCTGCATTCGGACATCGATACGCTGGAGCGGCTGGAGATTGTGCGGGATCTTAGAACCGGTGTCTATGACGTTCTGGTCGGTATCAACCTGCTGCGCGAGGGTCTGGACATCCCGGAGGTGTCGCTGATTGCGATTCTGGATGCGGACAAGGAGGGCTTCCTGCGTTCCGAGACTGCGCTCATCCAGACGATTGGCCGTGCGGCCCGCAACGTGGACGGACGGGTCATTCTCTATGCCGATTTCATGACGGATTCGATGAAGCGGGCGATTGACGAGACCGACCGCCGTCGTGCGATTCAGGAGGCTTACAACCAGGAGCACGGCATTGTTCCGAAATCCATCGTGAAGAAGGTGCACGATGTGATCCACACCACGACCGGTGTGGAGGAAAAGGCGTCCGAAAGCGGCTCACTTGCAGAAGAGACCGAGTCGATGTCGCTTGACGCCATCAGAAAGAAGATTGCAGAGCTTGAAAAAGCCATGTATAAAGCGGCAGCGGACCTGTCCTTTGAGGAAGCGGCCATGCTGCGCGATCAGATGATGGAACTGAAAGGGGCTCTGAAGGAACTGGAGGACGAAGCATAAATGGCACAGGAAGTCATTCGGATCAAAGGGGCGAATGAACATAATCTGAAGGATTTCAACCTGACGATTCCGAGAAATAAGCTGGTGGTGTTTACCGGGCTTTCCGGCTCGGGCAAGTCGTCACTGGCGTTTGATACCATCTTTGCAGAGGGGCAGCGGCGCTACATGGAGTCGCTTTCTTCGTACGCCCGGATGTTCCTCGGACAGATGGAAAAGCCCGATGTGGAGAGTATCGAGGGCCTGTCGCCGGCGATTGCGATTGACCAGAAGACGACCTCGAAAAACCCGCGGTCGACCGTGGGGACAGTGACGGAAATTTACGACTATCTGCGTCTTCTGTACGCCCGGATCGGGACGGTGCACTGTCCGAACTGCGGCCGCGTGATTGAAAAACAGAGCGTTGATCAGATGGTGGACATCATCATGACGCTGCCGGAGAGGAGCAAGATTGAGCTCTTGGCGCCGGTCGTGTCCGGCCGCAAGGGCCGTCATGAAAAGCTGCTGGAAAAGGCCCGCAAATCGGGCTATGTGCGCGCCTACATTGACGGGAACCTGTACATGCTGGACGAGCAGATTGAGCTCGATAAGAACATCAAGCACACGATTGAAATCGTGGTGGACCGTCTGATCATCAAGCCCGGTCTGGAAAAGCGGCTTTCCGACTCGATTGAGACGACCCTGAAGCTGTCCGAGGGTGTGCTGGTGGTGGAACTGAACGGCAGCGAACGCCGCACGTTCAGTGAAAACTTCGCCTGCCCGGTGTGCGGAATTTCGGTCACGGAGCCGGAGCCGAGGACGTTTTCCTTTAACAACCCGTTCGGCGCCTGCCCGGATTGTCTGGGTCTGGGCGTGAAGGCGGAATTTGACCCGGACCTTTTGATTCCGAATCCCGACCTTTCGATTTCCGAAGGGGCCATCTCGGCCCCCGGCTATCAGACGGCGGGCAATCCCGAGACCTACGGCGGCAAGATCATGAATGTCATGGCCAAGCGGCATCACTTCTCGCTGGATACGCCTTATCGGGAGCTTCCCGAAGAGGTTAAAAAGCTGATTCTTTTCGGCGGCGACGACGAGCCGTTCCATATTGAGTATGACGGACGGTTCTCTCACCGGGATTACGACATGGTCTACGAGGGTTTGATTCCGACGCTCCGACGTCGGTATGATGAGACCCCGGAGGCCTTCCGCGGCGAATACGAGCAGTACATGGCGCACACGCCGTGTCCCTCCTGCGGCGGCAGCCGTCTGAAAAAGGACGCGCTGGCTGTTACCGTCGGGGATATAAATATCGCCGAACTGACGGCGCTTTCCATTAAAAAGGCAAAGAAATTCGTCGATGAACTTCAGCTGACACAGCGGCAAATGCTCATCGGCGAGCTGCTGCTGCGCGAAATCAAAGCAAGACTGGACTTCCTGAACGAGGTCGGTTTGGACTATCTGACGCTGTCACGCTCGGCGGGCACCCTGTCCGGCGGCGAGGCCCAGCGGATTCGTCTGGCGACGCAGATCGGCTCCGGCCTCGTGGGCGTGCTGTACATCCTTGATGAGCCGAGTATCGGACTGCATCAGCGGGATAACGGCAAGCTCCTCGCAACACTGGAGCATCTTCGGGACCTTGGCAATACGGTGATCGTCGTGGAGCATGATGAGGAAACCATGCGAAGAGCGGACCATATCGTGGATATAGGCCCCAAGGCGGGTGTGCAGGGCGGCCGGCTCGTGGCGCAGGGTACGGTGGAGGACATCATGAACTGTCCGGAATCCATCACGGGTGATTATCTGAGCGGACGGAAGAAAATCGAGGTCCCGGCCGAGAGGATCAAGCCAGGCAAGGACTGGATCCACCTCAAGGGCGCGACGATGAACAACCTGAAGGGAACGGATTTTGACATCCCGCTGGGGCTGTTCACCTGTGTGACCGGCGTTTCCGGCTCCGGCAAGAGTACGTTCGTGAACGAGATTTTGTATAAAATCATGGCGCGGGATTTAAACCGTGCCCGCATAAAGCCCGGCCCGTACGAGAGTATCTCCGGACTGGAGAATCTGGACAAGGTCATCGTGATCGACCAGTCGCCCATCGGCCGGACGCCCAGATCCAACCCGGCGACCTATACCGGGGTGTTTGACATGATCCGCGATTTGTTCGCGCAGACGCCCGATGCGAAGATGCATGGGTTTACAAAGGGGCGCTTTAGCTTCAACGTGAAGGGCGGCCGGTGCGAGGCCTGCTCGGGTGACGGAATCGTCAAGATTGAGATGCATTTCCTGCCGGACGTTTATGTGCCCTGCGAGGTGTGCCACGGCAAGCGGTACAACCGCGAGACGCTGAACGTGCTGTACAAGGGCAAATCCATTGCCGATGTGCTGGACATGACGGTCGAGGAGGCGCTGCCGTTCTTTGAGCCGATTCCGCGGATTTATCAGAAAATCAAGACGCTGGCGGACGTGGGACTGTCTTACATCAAGCTGGGACAGCCGTCGACGGAGCTTTCCGGCGGCGAGGCGCAGCGAGTGAAGCTTGCGACGGAGCTTTCCCGCAAGAGCACCGGCCGGACGTTCTACATCCTGGATGAGCCGACGACGGGCCTGCATTTTGCGGATGTGGACAAGCTGGTGAAGATTCTGCGCAAGCTGGTCGAGGGCGGCAATTCGGTGCTTGTCATTGAGCATAACATGGACGTCATCAAAACGGCGGATTACATCATCGATCTGGGGCCGGAGGGCGGCGACAAGGGCGGCCGCGTGATTGCGACCGGTTCCCCGGAGGAAGTGGCCCGGACGGAAGGCTCGTACACGGGTCAGTTTCTGGCAAAAATTCTGGAAGGAAAGAACGAATGAAATACACGAAAAATCTGGAGGAGGCCCTCAAAAGGGCCAAGGAATATGCGGTGGAGCACCACCATGGGTTCATCGGAACGGAGCATCTGATGTACGGCATGCTCAGTCTGGAGGGGACCTTTGTGTCCACGCTCATGGCCGAGTGGGGTGTCCCCGCCGCGAAATATAAGGGCATGCTGGACCAGATGGGGGACGGTTCGAGCGAGATTTCGGTCGACCCGGATTACTCCTTGCATGCGCGCGATCTTTTGGCGGAGGCGGAAAAGTGTGCCGAGGCGATGGGCGTCGGTGAGGCGGGCTGTGATCAGCTGCTGCTGGTGCTGCTTTCCGCGACCGAGTGCGTGGGCAGCCGATATCTGGCGGCCATGGGCCTCTCCCCAATGCATCTGGCGGACCGGCTTCGTCAGGAGATGGGGCTGCGCGACCCTCGGGAGATGGCGCCC